>Ga0209039_10000348_pt1 | contig 45202 bp, 36 predicted proteins | sample BogFormECP12_OM1_FD_188238 | JGI IMG/M metagenome (GOLD analysis project Ga0209039, IMG submission 188238) | Bog forest soil microbial communities from Calvert Island, British Columbia, Canada - ECP12_OM1 (SPAdes) (version 2) | ecosystem: Environmental > Aquatic > Freshwater > Wetlands > Bog ...
CGGCGACTTCTCCACCGAGCTGTGCGGCGGCACGCACACCGCCGCCACCGGCGAGATTGGCCTCATCAAGGTACTGAAGGAAGGCAGCGTGTCGAGCGGTGTGCGCCGCCTGGAAGCGGTCACCGGCGAAGGCTCGCTGCGCCACTTCCGCAAAGACCACGAGTTGGAGAACGTCGTCTCCACGCTGCTCCACCCCCAGCAGCGCAAAACCGGCGCTGCTGGGGGGCCCGGGGTGCGCGGCGGCGACGATCAGTCTCCGGCTGAGGCGCTGCGTCAGGAACTCGAGCGCCGCGAAGAAGAGCTGAAGAAGCTGCGCAAGGAGCTGGAGCAGGCGCGCATGAAGTCGGCCTCCACCTCCGTCCAGTCGGCGGCGGAGAACGTTCGCGAAGTGAAAGGCGTCAAGGTACTCGCCACGCGCGCCGACAATCTCGAGCGCGCGCAACTGCGCGTGCTCATCGATAACCTTCGCACCAAGCTGGGCTCGGGCGTGGTCGTGCTCGGCTCCGTCAGCGACGGCAAGGTCGCGCTCATCGTTGGAGTAACCAAAGACTTGACCTCGCGCGTGCAGGCGGGCAAAGTCATCGCTGAAGTCGCGAAGAAGGTGGGCGGTTCCGGAGGCGGGCGTCCCGACATGGCCGAGGCCGGCGGAAAAGACCCTGCCGCGCTCGACGCCGCTCTGGCGGATAGCTATCGCGTGGTGGAAGGTTTATTATCCTAAAACAGCTTTCTTGGTTTTAAGCAGGCGGGCCTCATTACGGGATACATATTTCAATACCTATAACGGTTTTTCAAGTGAAGACAATAAAACAGGTAGCCGATACCTGCAAAAGCTATTAGGCAACAACCCTCGGTTACATAGCGGAGGACCATCATGACAAGCCCCGGCCAGCTACCCAGATTTATGTCGCGCAAGACTCCACGGCTGCCCTCGGCATGCACAGCAATTCTGTTTCTTGCACTCACGACGCTCGCCACGCACGCCGCACCGGCACAGACGTTCACTGTGCTAAAGAGTTTCGGGGGAATCGACGGCAATTTGCCAGGCACCCCAATCCTGGACAAAGCGGGAAACGTGTATGGAACCACTGTGGAGGGCGGACCCGGCGAATACGGCGGCTTCGGCAACGTGTACAAGCTCTCGCATGCGGGTTCGGGATGGGTCTTCAATGACCTGTATGACTTCACCGCGCACGGCGACGGAGCCTATCCCGAATACGGCGGGCTCACTTTCGGTTCGGATGGCACCTTATACGGTACGGCCTCCGCCGAAGGTGAGTACGGCTTTGGCACCATCTTCAACCTAAGACCGCCGGCTACCTTCTGCCGCTCGGTAAAGTGCCCCTGGGACCTCACCGTGCTATACGCGTTCGGAGCGGGCCACGACGGTCAATATCCCAACGGCAAAGTGGTATTCGATGCCGTAGGGAACATGTACGGCACCACTTATGGGGGCGGGGACTACGGCTACGGCACGGTTTTCATGGCTACGCGCTCCGGCGGAACCTGGACGGAAACCGTTCTTCATAGCTTTAACAAAACCGACGGCGCCACTCCGACTGCCGGCGTAGTTCTCGACAGCGCCGGCAATCTTTATGGCACCACCAACAGTGGCGCCAATGGCTGGGGTAATGTATTCGAGCTCACGCCCTCGGGATCGGGTTGGATCTACCAGATCGTCTACACCTTCACAAATGGCATGGACGGCAGGTCGCCGCGGGGCGGGCTGGTTTTGGATGGCACGGGCGATCTCTACGGCAGCGCACAGGACAACGGCCAGAATCTCGGTGGCACCATTTTCGAACTTTCTCCCTCCAACGGAGGTTGGACCTTCAACCTGCTATATAGCCTAAGCGGCAATGGCGGACCGGCCGATACGCTAACCTTCGATACGGCGGGCAATCTCTACGGCACAAACTACGCGGACGGCACGTACGAGGCAGGTTCGGTCTTCGAGCTGTCGCCCTCTGGAGGCGGCTGGGTCTATACCGACCTCCACGACTTTACCGGCGGAAACGACGGCAAATGGCCGACCGGATCGGTAGCCCTGGATAGTGCGGGGAATATCTTCGGCACTACCTCGCAAGGCGGCCGGTCTTTTTCGGGCGTTGTCTTTGAGATCGCGCGATAAGCCTGGGGCACGCGGGCGGCGCCTCCAGTGTAAAAATGATAACGGTTTTTCAAGTGAAGACCATAAAACAGGTAGCCAATACCTGCAAAGGCTATTAGACCCTCTTGACAGTTAGTGTGAACTAGCCCAAGTGGCCAAAGAAGCCGCTGCGAGTCCCGCCGCTCGGGTACTGCGGCGCTTTCAGCGCCGCGTCAACAACCGATAAGAAAGCGGCCTTTAGGCCCTGAGGGACATACCGATGTCGCCAGGAGGCGTGCATTTCGCAGGCTGGACAGCAGTACCTCAGAGCGGCTGAAGCCGAGTCTGATGAATCGGCTTGATGCGGGCCTGAAAGGCCCGCACTACCCGATCCGGTCTACGCTAACTGTGAAACCGATTTAGCTGGCGGCCCCAACCAATGTGCGCTGCGTCACAGACAGGCTTCCCCGGGCGGGCATAATTTAGGTTCGATGGGATCGTTGCGAGTTGTCTCGCTTGCTTGCGGACTTTCGCTTGTCGTACTGAGCGGAGCCAGGAGTCGAGGGACCCTATAAGCAAGGCTGCTGACACTCGGCTTCGAGATGACGAATGAATTTTCGGGCGATCTCGAGGTACTGACGACCTACAAGTAAATAGCCTACGCAGGTCATCGTAACTGAAACGAGCCCTGCGATCAGGTCCAGCGGTGGAGATCACCGGGGATCGGTCGCAGGGCTTTTTGCTTCAGCAGACAAAACCAAGGACCTCGAGAAAAGAGACGATTATGAACATACCGGAATACACGCCAATCATCGAAGACGGCGCTCCGCAGCGCCGTGAAACTTGCAGCAACCAAACCGCAGATCCCTCCGCTCGGGTTGAAACCCTCGGTCGGGATGACAAGAGTGAGGGGGTTGAAACCCTCGGTCGGGATGACAACCAAGACGAAAGTGGAGAAAACCACGCGGGTGCCCCACCCTTGTCGCCCACAGTTGGCGACAGGGTGGGTACTGCCATACCCAAACCCGTCAAGCTATGCCTCCACGTCAAGGAAGACGGGTTTTTCTGCGGACGTCCCGCCCTGACTGACCGGCTGTATTGCTATCAGCATCTGCGCTTGCGTGGCCAGCAGATGCGTATGGCGCGCGCCCGCGCGCAGCGCCTGGCCTGTCCGCTCATGCTTCCCGCGCTCGACGACCTGAACGCGGTGAAGGTTGCGCTCACGCAGGTGAGCTATGCGCTGGCCACAGGGCAACTGGAGCACCGCCGCGCCGGGCTCCTGATCTACGCCTTGCAGCAGGCATCCAGCGTTATGTGGCGCATGGAGCTGATACAGATGAACTCTGCCCGCTCGCCCCAGCAGAGCCTACCTGCAACCGAGGCGGAGCAGCAGAAGCGTCGGGTGGAGGAGTATCCGGGCTTCGAGGCGGAGTTCGGATTGCCGCCGGGGCTCGACCTGGCGACCCCGCCGGAGGTACTGTTCCCTCCCCCCAAAGAGGAGACCGCGAGCGAGAGCACGCCCAAACGCCATCCTCGCCCGCTATGGACCGCCGACGCCATCGCGTTGGAGCAACTGGACAAGCAGAAGTCCTACATGAGCGAGAAAACCTACAGCGAGCAGTCTCGCAAGATTCACGACCGGTTACACAAGAAGGCACTGACCGAGGTGCGCAAGGAACAAGAGGCGGAATACGCGGCCGAAGCCGAGCGCCGCAATGCCGCGGAGGAGGAAAAGGCGCGCCTCTTCAACAGCATGGATGCCGGCCAGCAGCGCGCGTACCATCTTGGCGTGATAACCGGGTATCAAGCGCGGCAGGAGGCCGAAGAGAAGGCACCCGAGCGGAAACCGGTGGCCAGCGGAGATGCATGCGTCCCAGCAAGCGGCGAACGTTCCAACCTGGCGTGATAGCTGGGACGGGACGGATTTGAAAGGTGGTGAAAATCGAGTTTCGGAGGGGACCGAAAATCTTAGCCTAGTGCTTCAGCGTAACGAAGAGGAGGCACGCCAGCGGAGATGCATGCATCCCGGCAAACGGCGCGCGTTCCAACTTGGCGTACTGACTGGGATTGAATACGGGCAGAAGCGTCGTTGATATGGACTGTGCAGCGCAAGACGGTTCGCATCCAGATTGATTTGTCGTCCTGAGCGCAGCGCCCCGCATAGTTTTTCCGACCCGCCTCTTTTGCGGGGCGGGCGGGCGCGAAGTCGAAGGATCTGCGGTTGCGCACGCGCATTCATCCGACGTCAACGCCGATCCCTCCACTCGGGCTGAAGCCCTCGGTCGGGATGACAATGGTAAGGGACTACCGGGCCCTCGGTCGGGATGACAAACTCGTAGATCATGGAACGTAAACGTATGCAAGCAAAGAAGATGCCCGTAAACCGCTCGCGCTCAATAGGTTGCCGGGAAAAAGTTGGTAATGTGTTGATTCTAAAGAACCGCAGGAGGGAGGGGTTAGCCATGTCCTTTGCCAGCAAGAAACGGAGTGAAGCATCGAGGGAGAGGCGATACATTATTAGGGTGCAAAGGGACGAAAAACTGCATCCGTCTTTTGTCCGCAACCTCTAACTTGTATAGGTCTAAAAGGTGGTTAGCTATGGCGATCGGTGAAACGGTTTATGTCAACAACGTCCGCGAGCAACTGCTGGCGGGACGAGCGCGGCTGGCCGATGTGCTGGCCGAGAACGAAAACGAACAGATGCTGCGTCTGCTGGATGAAGTGGACAGCGCGCTGCATCGCATTGACCACGGTACCTTCGGCGTTTGCGAAGCATGTCTTGGAACGGTGGAGAACGAACGCCTGCTGGAGAATCCTCTGGCGCGAGTCTGCCTTGACTGCCTCACGCCCAAGCAGGCGCGCGCGCTGGAATACGACCTGGAATTGGCGGCGCAAATCCAGAAAGGTTTGCTTCCTCCACAGGACCTCAACATCTCAGGCTGGGAAATTTCCTACCACTATCAGCCGGCAGGAATGGTGAGCGGAGATTATTGCGACGTGATCCGCGAAGACGGCCACCTGTATTTCATCATGGCCGATGTTTCCGGCAAAGGTGTTGCCGCAGCCATGCTGTCGTCGAACTTGCGCGCCGTTTTCCACTCGCTGGTTCCTCTGCGACTCTCAGTTGAGGAAGTGATGGTGCGCGCTAATCGACTGTTCCGCGAGAGCGCGCTGCCCACGCAATATGCAACCCTGGTCTTTGGCAAGGTTTCGTCCAGTGGTGAGTTGGTGATTGCAAATGCCGGCCATCTGCCTGTGCTTTTGGTAGGCCCTTCAGGTGTACGAAGCTTCGAAAGTTCCTGCAAGCCACTCGGATACTTCTCCGATGATACCGTCGGCGTGGCCAAGGCACGCATGGTTCCGGGTGAAACCCTGGTGCTCTACACCGACGGAGTCAGCGAAGCAGAAAACGATAGTGGTGACGAATACAGCAGTGAACGGCTTCGCCGCTTTATCGAGGAGCAACGCTTGTGCTGCCCGACGGAACTGGTGAACGCTTGTAAGCAGCAGGTGGCTGCGTTCCGCGGAACTCGTGAACGCGCAGACGATGAGACGCTGCTGGCGATCCAGTACGCTCCCGCTGCACAAAAGTTCGCGAGCGCATGAGGTGAAAGGGCACGGCTTCAGCCGTGCCGTAAAAGGCACTAAAGACGAGGGCTTTCGCCCGGGAGCAAAATGCACGCCGGACTGAAATGATGAAGGCCGACTCAATCGCCGTCGATGGCGCGGGAAACGTTCCGGAGCGCAATGTTCTGGTCGCACGGGGACAGCGATTGGAGTATCTCACGCTGGCCTGGAACGGCTTTGAAGCGACGGTCGCCCTGGCTTCCGGACTGCTGGCAGGCAGCGTCGCGCTGATTGGCTTCGGTCTCGACTCGGTGATCGAGACAGCGTCGGCGGGAATTCTGCTCTGGCGATTTCGCGCTGACGCTGACGCGCAACGCCGCGAGCACGCCGAGCGAACCGCGCATCGCCTGGTCGGAGTTTGCTTTGTGCTGCTGGCAGCTTATGTTGCGGTCGAGTCGGTTCGCGCTCTCTGGATGAGAGCGCAGCCTGAACGGAGTTTGCCCGGAATTCTGATCGCCGCGGCCGCTGTCATCGTGATGCCGCTGCTGGCACGAGCCAAGCGGCGCGTCGCTCGTCAACTCTCCAGCCGCGCTTTGCAGGCCGACTCTCGCCAGGCCGACTTTTGCATGTATCTTTCCGCGATTCTGCTCGCGGGATTGCTGCTACATGCGACGCTTGGCTGGTGGTGGGCCGATTCTGTAGCCGCGCTTGTAATGGTGCCCATCATCGCGCGCGAAGGTGTGCGGGCTCTTTGCGGAGAAACGTGTGACAACTGTGCATGATTCTCTCTGCTCCACGCAGTTCGACTCACGCCAGCAACTGCTGCGCCAGATAAACTCCGATTCCCATTTCCTTGATGGAGTGCAATTGCGCTTCGAGGAAATCAGCGTGCCGTTCCTCATCCTGAATCATCTTTTCGAAGAGGTCTTTCGAGCCGGCGTCTCCCACCTCACGGCAGAGTTTTGCAGCATTGTTGTACTGACGGACCGCGCCTTCTTCGTCGGCATAGTCGGTCTGAAGCTGCTGCTCAACAGTGGCGCCGACCTGAGGCTTGAGAGGAATGTCCACCGACGGAGTGCCGTCGAGGAAGATGATCCGTTCGATCAATCCTTCGGCATGATGCATCTCTTCAATGGCCCGAGTTTTCGTAAGCGCTCCGAGCCGTTTATAACCCCAGCTCTCGCACATTTCGGCTTGCACCATGTACTGCACGATGGCCGTCAACTCCGCGCTGAGGGCCGCATTCAACTGCTCAATAACACTCTTGTCACCACGCATGGAAGTAGCTCCTTATCTTTACAAAAGTCTCATTATCGCGGGCGGAACTCTGCGAGATGCGTCACAGAGGTGAGTGACAAGGCAACGCGGCTACTCCGACATCCGGTATTCCACTTCGCTCTCAATCGCCGAAATCTGGATTGGCGCCACACCCGCTTTCCGCAAAGCGTCATTGAGTTGAACCAGCTGAGTGCTCTTCAGTTTTGTCCACTCGGCGATTCCCGCTTTCGCCGCTTCGTCAGACTGTTGGTAGAGCTCGATGGCCTGCGACGGCACGGTTCGATCGCTACTCTCGACCACGCGCAACGCCGACGCCAGTCCCGAGCTCGCGGTCTCGAGCCCCATCGTTGCGCTGGGAGTCTTACTTGCTTTCTCGACGTTGGCGATCCCGGTCTCAAGGTTCGTAATCTGTGTCAGGAGATCGGGATTCTTTCCGGCAAGCTGCGTCTTCACGTCGCCCAGGTGTTCCTTCACGGCGCCGATCTCCGCCAGCGCTCGGCGACTGCGCCGCACCTCGGCAAAGATCTCCAATCCCAGGCGCTGCTGTTCGTCGAGTTCAGCCTTGGTGGCCTGCGATCTGGGATCCATCTCTACCTTCAAGTCTTGTCTGAATGTCTGGCCGTCAACTATAAGTCTTACCGTATAGATACCAGGACTAACTCTAGGTCCTCGCGGCGCGCCGAATCCCTCGTCTTCCTCACTCTCGTCGGTCCCGGAACTACTCCATCGCAGGTCCCAAACGAAGCGGTGCATGCCCGCCGCGTTTTCCAGCAGCACTGGCTTGGACAGCCAGCGTTCCGCGATGGGCAGGGGAGCGCGCTTTTCTTCCGCCTTCTGGCCACTGGAAAAACGACGCACCAGTTTGTTACCGGCGTCGAAGATTTCCAGCTTCACTTCTTTTGCGGACGACTTGAGGTAGTAGTCGAGCATTGCGCCGTCGGGCGGATTCTTCGCCGTCGGCTCTTCCGGCGGCAACGGCGAGCCAAGAAAAACAGCGTTGTCAACGCGAATTGTTGTGGCGGGCTGGAACAGCCGCGTATTCGCGCTAGAGTCAATCTGCCGCAGCGGCATTATGTCGTCGAGAATCCAGAACGAGCGCCCAAATGTTGCGACGATGAGATCGTCACCGTGAATGGTCATGTCGCGAATGGAGGTGACTGGAAGATTTAACTGCAACGGCTGCCAATGGTCGCCGTCGTCGAATGAAACGTAAATGCCAAGTTCGGTTCCCGCGAAGAGCAGGCCTTTCTTCTGCGTGTCCTGGCGAATCGCATTTACGAACGAATGTGCGGCAATACCGTTGGCAATCGATTGCCACGTTTTTCCGTAATCGCGCGTGCGATAGATGTAGGGTGTGTCGTCATCGAGGCGATGGCGGTCAACCGCCACGTAGGCCACGGCGGGATCGAGGCGTGAAGCCTCAATCATCGCGATCTTGCTCCAGTCGCTAAGGCCAGGCGGCGTAATGTTCCGCCAGGTCTTGCCGCCGTCAAGGGTGAGATGAACTAGGCCGGTGTCGCTGCCCGCCCAGATCTCGTCCGCGTTTAGAGGCGATGGAGCGATGCTGTACACCACGCCGAAGCCGCGTTCCTTGGCGTTCTGCACTGTGACTGGGCCGGAAGACTTGTCGCTGGCGGCATTCGGAACGGCGCCAGTCAGGTCGGGACTGATCGTCTTCCAGTGCAGGCCGCCGTCGGTGGTCTGCATTACGTACTGCGTGCCGAGATAGAGTGCGTGTTTATCGACGGGCGAAAAGATCAGCATCGGCGTCCAGGGATCGCGGTATTTGCGGTCGTTGATCTCGCTCGCGAAGTTCGCCAATGGCCACGGCGCGATGTCCTGGCTCAACGAGGTGCGGCGATCGAAGCGAACTACGCTACCGTAAACGCCGGTTGCAAAGATGATGTTCGGGTCGTTGGGGTCAGGCGCCAGCCAGCCGCTTTCGCCACCTCCAACCATGAACCAGTCACGCGCGGTGATCAGCCCGTGATCGGTGCGGTTCGGGACGCCTGCGGCTCCTGTATCTTGCTGCGCGCCGTAAACGTGATAAGGAAATTCGTTGTCGGTGATGACATGATAAAACTGCGCCGTCGGCTGGTTGTACCACGAAGACCAGGTCTTTCCGTAATTGAGGCTGATGGTCGTTCCCTGATCGGTGCCGAGAATCAGGCGCGACGAATTCTTCGGGTCAACCCAGAGTTGGTGGTAATCGTCACCGCCGGGAGCGCCACGCAAGATGGAGATGGTCTTGCCGCCGTCCTCCGAGCGGTAGAGTGCGACATTCGGAATGTAGACCACATCCGGATTGTTGGGATCGACGGTGACGCGGCTGAAATACCAAGCTCGGCTGGTGAGGCGCGGATCGCCGTTGGCGAGCGTCCAAGTATCGCCGCCATCGTCGGAGCGATAGAGGCCGGACTTCTTATCCGCCTCGATTACTGCGTACACGCGCTTGCCGTCCGGCGCGACCGCCACGCCAACTCGGCCCCAATCGCTATCAGGCAACCCATCGCCGGTGAGTTGCGCCCATGTTGCGCCGCTGTCGGTAGAGCGGTAAAGTCCGCCGCCTGGCCTTTGCAACGGAGCGTAGGTGCTCCATGGCGGACGATGTGCCTTCCACGTGCCCGCAAACAGAACATTGGGAGCACCCGCCGCAATCGCCAGATCAGAAACGCCGATCTCTGGCCCTTTGTCCAGCACCCAAGTCCAGCTCTGCCCGCCATCGGTGGACTTGTAAACGCCGCGCTCAGCGTTGGGACCGTACGCGTGGCCAAGTACGCCCACGTACAGGACATCTGCGTTCCGGGGATCGACGACAATGCGGCTGATGTGCTTCGAATCGCGCAGGCCGACGTTCTTCCAGGTGGCGCCACCGTCGGCGGATTTGTATACTCCGTCTCCCGAACTGAGAGCGGCGCGGATGTCGGACTCTCCTGTGCCGGCGTAGAGAATCTTGGGATTCGAAGGCGCCGCCTCGAGCGCTCCAATCGAAGCAATGGGCTGGCCATCGAAGATGGGCGTCCACGTGACGCCAGCGTCGATCGTCTTCCAAACTCCGCCATCCACAGAGCCAAAGTAGAAAGTGGTTCCATCCCCGGGAACTCCCGTCACTGCGACGGCACGGCCGCCGCGAAATGGACCAATCAGTCGCCATTGCAGTCCGCTGAAGAGCTCTGGCGAGACCGATTGGGCTGTCGCAGGCACGGTCGAAAAGAGTGCGGTGAAAACAACGAGCAGGAATCGGCAACAGCTTGCTGGAAGTCTCAACTCAGATGTCCTCTAACCCGGCAAAGATACGCCCCGATAGATTACACTTTCGCGATGCCAAACCACTGCTCGGCAAAGATTGAGATTGAGGTTAGCTGTTTGACGAAGGCCCATTCGGTACTAGTTTCTTCCCTCCTCTTGCTTTTGATTCCTGGCTTCGTTGTTCCCGCCCATGCGCAGGAAATCGACACGAAGCTGCTCGGCGAGATGCAGTGGCGCAATGTTGGCCCGTTTCGCGGAGGCCGCACTCGCGCTGTCTCAGGAGTGCCGAGCCAGCCGAATGTCTTCTATGTTGGCGCGGTGAATGGCGGCGTGTGGAAGACTAACGACTTCGGCCGAACCTGGCAACCAATCTTCGATCGCGAGCCGACCGGGTCGATCGGCGCGATCGAAGTTGCGCCTTCCGATCCCAACATAATTTATGTCGGCAGCGGCGAAGGGCTGCATCGGCCTGACTTATCAGTGGGAGACGGCATTTACAAGTCGACCGATGGGGGCGCAACTTGGACCCACATGGGTCTGCGTAATGGGCAACAGATCTCACAAATGGCAATTGACCCGCATGATCCTAATCGGTTGTTCGTTGCGGTGGCAGGTCATCCTTACGGCCCGAATCCCGAGCGCGGCGTCTATCGCTCCACCGATGGCGGCCAGTCCTTCCAGAGAGTGCTCTACAAGGACGACAACATCGGCGCCTGTGATGTGAAGATTGATCCTTCTGATCCGAACGTCGTGTATGCCACATTGTGGGAGGCACGCGAAGGGCCATGGGAAAACGCCGAATGGAACGGCACGGGCGGCGGGATCTATAAGTCGAATGATGGCGGCCAAACCTGGCGCCAGCTTACCGGTGGGCTGCCCAACGGCATCACGCAAGCCTATATAGCTATTGCACCCAGCAATTCCAGGCGTCTCATAGCATCCGTTGCAACGCAAGAGAAGGCGGGCATCTATCGGTCCGACGATGCGGGCGCGACCTGGTCGACCGTAACCACAGATTTGCGCCCCCAGGGTCGCATCGGCGGCGGTGACTTGGCGGTCCCGATTATCGATCCGAAGAACCCGGAGGTGGTGTACATGGCGAGCACCGTTACCTGGAAATCTACCGACGGCGGCCTCACCTGGAGCGCGCTGCGCGGCGCTCCGGGGGGTGACGATTATCAGAACATCTGGATTAATCCCAACGACCCTAACATCATCGTACTAACCAGCGATCAGGGAGCCATCGTCAGCGTGAACCGCGGGCAGACATGGAGCTCGTGGTACAACCAGCCTACGGCGCAGCTTTACCACGTGAGCGCCGATAATGCGTTTCCGTATCGTTTGTGCTCGGGACAACAGGAAAGCGGCTCGGTCTGCATTTCCAGTCGCGGCAACGATGGCGAGATCACCTTTCGAGATTGGCATCCGGTGGCGGCTGAAGAATATGGCTATGTTGCGCCTGATCCGCTGGATCCAGACATCGTCTTCGGCGGCAAACTGACACGGTATGACCGGCGCACCACCCAGGCGCAAAACATTCTGCCAGTGCCGCTGGGTTCGCCGGACTTCCGCGTTATACGCACCGAACCTGTCATTTTTTCGCCGCTCGATCCGCCTCTTCTGTACTTCGCGGCGAATACCCTTTGGACCACGCGCAACGGCGGGCAAAGTTGGAAACAGATTAGTCCTGACCTCACACGAAAAACCTGGGATGTACCCGCGTCAGTGGGAGTCTTTCGTTCGGAAGCTTCGGCACAGCCCAAGCAGCGCGGCGTGATCTATGCTCTGGCACCATCGCCGCTTGACATCAACCGCATCTGGGCCGGCACTGACGACGGCCTGATCTGGCTGACCACGGACGGCGGTGCGAATTGGATTGATATCACGCCGCCACAACTCTCCGCATGGCAAAAGGTATCAACGCTGGAGGCGAGCCACTTCGATAAGCAATCCGCTTACGCTGCAATCAACACCTTGCGTCTGGATGATCTGCGGCCCCACATCTATCGCACGCGAGATTCGGGCAAGACCTGGACAGAAATCACGAGCGGTATTCCTCAGAACGAAAACGTTAATGCAGTGCGCGAAGACCTGAAGCGCAAGGGTCTGCTGTTTGCGGGAACTGAGCGGGCCGTCTATGTTTCCTTCGACGACGGCGACCACTGGCAGTCGCTGCGTCTCAACATGCCAGCTACTTCAGTTCGGGACCTGACCCTCAAGGACAACGACCTCGCTGTCGCGACGCACGGCCGCGGATTCTGGATTCTCGACGACATTACTCCTCTGCGACAGCTTGATGAAACGATCATTGCAAACAACGCATTCCTTTTCGCGCCCGAACCAGCCTTGCGCGTGAGGTGGAACACAAACACCGACACCCCTCTGCCGCCGGATACGCCGGTGGGACAGAATCCGGCGGACGGCGCAATTATTGACTACTACCTGAAGTCGGCGTCTTCTGGGCCGGTCACGCTTGATGTTCTGGGCACTACCGGCACGCTGGTACGGCGCTTCTCGACCACTGATCCGGTCCCACAGCTCGATCCAGACCTTGCGATTCCTGCTTATTGGCTGCGACCGCCGCATCCTTTGGCCAGTAATGCTGGTTTCCATCGCTTCGTGTGGGACATGCGTTATCGCCCCGTGCCTGGTATCAAGCCTGATTACCCAATCGCAGCCGTGCCGTGGAACACGGCACCTGCGCCGACCTCCCCATGGATCATGCCGGGCAAATACACAATCGTGCTAACGGTTGATGGACAAAAATACACCCAGCCGATGACGGTGGAGATGGATCCGCGTGTCAAGACGCCAATTGCCGACCTGCAAAAGCAGTTCGAACTTTCGCGGCGGGTGTATCAAGACCTACTCGCCTTGCAGTCGGTAATTGACAAGGTGACCGCTGCTCGCGCGCAGCTTAGGACGGTGCGCAAAAAAGCGAGCGCTGCCGATGCCGTACGAATCGACGAGGCTACCGAGGAACTGGAATCTCTGGAAGGCGGCGAAGGCCGCCGGCGACGTGGATCACAAGCAGAGAACCTCACCGGCATGCGCACTTCCCTCCTGGAGATGCTGACGACTCTCCAAGAGGTAGATGCGGCCCCGACAACGCAAGCCACGGCGGCAGTGCCCAAGTTGCATGACTCCGTCACGTCGTTAGTCGAGCAATGGCACGAAGTGGAAGTGAAGAAATTGACCCCGGTGGCGGTGCAACCTTGAAGATTGCCGATCAAGCAGCGGCGGCAAATTTTCGCGATCAAACCGTCCGCCAAACAGCACACACGAAGCAATGTGAAACCTTTGTGAATGGCGGCTCAACGTTGGTTGACACGTTCGCTAACGATAACTAAACTCGATTGTCTAGCCGTACTCGCGCAGCGTTACCTGAGTGATAGCGCAATCATGCCGGACTTTTACTTCGCGAGATATTTGCCGCTCCTGATGCAAATCGCCGTCGCCGGCATTCTGGCCGTAGCGATGGTGCTTCTCTCCTATTTCATCGGACAGCACAAGTTCAATCGCGCCAAGATGTCCCCGTATGAATGCGGGATGCAGCCCGTTGGCGATGCCCAACAACGCTTCACGGTGAAGTTTTATCTGGTGGCGATGCTTTTTATTCTCTTCGACATAGAAGCTGTTTTCCTTTACCCGTGGGCGATTGTGTCGCGCTTCTTTAAGTCTGAAGGGCTGGGAATGTTTTGGTTTTCGGAGATGCTCGTATACATCCTTATTGTTCTCGCTGGTTTCTGGTACGTCTGGAAAAAGGGCGTGCTTGACTGGAACAAGCAAGGCAAGGCTGAGAGGATCTAGGGATGGCGCTGGAGCCGGCGATTACCGACATGGAGCAACTGAAAGAGCGCCCTGACCTGGCATGCCTGCTGGCGTGGAACGCGGGCGCAATTACCGGCGCAAAGTTTGACCGTAACGAGCTAACGATTTGGGTTGATCGCACTTCCTTGCGTGAAGCTTGCCAGACATTGAAGAAGGATTCTCAGCTCCAGTACAACGCCCTTTCCGATGTCACCTGCGTGGATTGGTATCCTAACGAGCCTCGCTTTGAAGTCGTTTACCAGCTGTTTTCGATCCCGAACAAGAAATATCTGCGCCTGAAAGTCAAACTCTCCGGAAGTGACGCCAGCCTCGACTCGCTGGTGCCGATCTGGCCAGGGGCAAACTTCTTCGAGCGAGAGGTTTTTGACCTGTTCGGCGTCCGTTTCGACCAACACCCCAACCTGAGCCGCATTATGATGCCGGAGAATTGGGAAGGTCATCCGCTGCGCAAGGATTATCCAGTCGAGGGTTACCGCTAGTCATGGCCCACATGACTCCAACCCCGGTGCTGGACCCGTCTGATGACAAGACGATGATTCTGAACATGGGTCCGCAACACCCTTCGACCCATGGCGTCCTCCGGTTGCTGCTTGAAATTGACGGCGAAACCATCGTCCGCGTGATGCCCGATATTGGGTATCTCCACACCGGCATCGAGAAGACCTGCGAGGCCAAGTTCTATCAGCAGGTCGTGCCGATGACTGATCGCATTGACTATCTCTGCCCCATGACCAACAACCTGGCGTACTGCCTGGCGGTAGAGAAGTTGCTGGGGCTGGACATTCCGCCGCGCGCGCAATGGATTCGCGTCATGCTGAACGAGCTGACGCGCATCAACTCGCACCTGGTATGGCTGGGCACTCATGCGCTTGATATAGGTGCCATGACGGTTTTTCTGTATTGCTTCCGCGAGCGTGAGGATGTGCTGCGCCTGTTCGAAGCGGTTTCCGGACAGCGGATGATGACGTCCTACTTCCGCATCGGCGGGCTCGCCTTGGAACCGCCGCTCGGCTTCTTCGATCGGGTAAAGAGCTTCCTCGACCGCTTCCCTTCCAATATCGATGAATATGAAAGCCTGCTAACGAGCAACCCGATCTGGGTGAAGCGCACGAAGGGAGTGGCCTATCTTGCACCCGAAGACGCGATCGCGCTGTGTGCGACCGGACCAACACTGCGTGGTAGCGGTGTGGATGTGGACCTGCGCCGTGACAAGCCATATACCGGATATGAAAACTTCAAGTTCAACGTGCCCGTGTCGAAGGATGGCGATGTCTACGCCCGGTACCTAGTGCGAGTTGCGGAACTTCGAGAGTCGCAGAAGATCGCTAAGCAAGCGTTGGAGGGCATCCCGGAGGGACCGGTAAAGGCCGACGCGCCGCACGTGGTGCTTCCCGACCGCGAAAAGATGAAGACGCAGATGGAGGCGCTCATCTACCACTTCAAGATCGTGACCGAAGGCTTCACCGTGCCGGCGGGCGAAGTGTATATGCCGATTGAGTCGCCTCGCGGTGAGATGGGCTACTACGTGGTGAGCGATGGTACAGCCAAACCTTACCGCGTACACATGCGTTCGCCATCGTTCGCGAACCTGCAGTCACTGAAGAAGATGTGTGAGGGGAACTTGATCGCCGACGTGGTGGCAGCCATCGGCAGCATCGATATTGTGCTTGGCGACTGCGACCGGTAGTTCGCTCGAAGACTCAATGAAATTCTCTGACAAACTCGAACAGCGTTTCGCCACGATGGTCACTCACTACCCGACCAAACGCTCCGTCTTGGTGCCGATGTTGCTGTATATCCAGGACGAAATCGGCGCGCTAACCGATGAAGCGGTCCACGAGATGGCTCAGCGCACAGAACTTACTGAACTGGAAGTGCGCAACGTGATCACCTACTACTCCATGCTGCGGACGCATAAGGTCGGCAAGTACAACCTCCAGTTGTGTACAAATGTTAGCTGCCTGCTGCGCGGCGCCGATGATCTGTTCGAGCATTGTAAGAAAAAGCTTGGCGTAGGTAATAAGCAATCAACCACAGACGGACTGTTCTATCTGGAAGAGGTCGAGTGCATCGGGGCATGCTCCTGGGCCCCCGCGATGATGCTGAATTACGACTTCCACGAGAATCTGACGCCGGACAAAATCGACCAACTGATAGAGGGATTAAAGAAGAAGGAACGGCAGTAACGGGCTTGGTAGAGCGGCGCTTCAGCGCCGCGTCCAAGGCCATCTCTTATAACCCCCCTGGGCTTCAGCCCGGGAAAGACGGGGCCAAAGCCCCAAGTTGTTGAGGCTCTATAACTCGGGCCTGAAGGCCCGGTCTACGACCAATGGCGTACTTGGTTTCCCATCCCGATGAAGTGAAAGTTGTTTCCAAGCGCTTCGGCTTGGGCGCGACCAACCTCGACCATTATCTGGAACTCGACGGCTACAAGGCACTGCAGAAAGCCCTGTCGATGGCGCCTGATGCGATCATCAATGAGGTGAAGGCCTCAAATCTGCGCGGCCGGGGCGGCGCGGGCTTCCCCACTGGCATGAAGTGGTCTTTCGTGCCCAAGCAATCGGACAAACCAAAGTACGTGCTGTGCAACGGCGACGAGAGCGAACCCGGGACCTGCAAGGACCGTCTGATCTTCGAGCACGATCCACACTCTATCATCGAAGGCGTGATGATCGCCGCGGTCGCCGTTGGCGCCAAGACTGGGTACATCTACCTTCGCGGCGAGTATCGCTACCTGATCGAGATCATGGAGAAGGCCGTGGCCGACGCGTACGCACGCGGCTTCATCGGCAAGAACATTTTCGGCTCGGGCATCGACCTCAACATTTTCGTCCATTCCGGTGCCGGCGCTTATGAAGTCGGTGAAGAGTCGGCGCTGATGGAATCGTTGGAAGGCAAGCGTGGCGTTCCACGTATCCGCCCCCCCTTCCCGGCAGTAGTGGGGCTGTGGGGCGGGCCAACGGTCATTAACAATGCCGAGTCGCTCGCCAGTGTGCCGCACATCATTCTCAACGGGGGTGAATGGTTCGCCAACCTGGGGACCCCGAGGAACGGAGGTACTCGCCTGTTCTGCATGAGCGGCGAACTGGAGCGCCCTGGTGTGTATGAACTGCCCATGGGCTACAACCTGAAGAAGATGATCTACGACGTCGCTGGCGGCATGGCGAAGGGCAAGAATCTGAAGGGAGTCGTCCCCGGTGGTTCGTCGGTGCAGATTCTCACTCCGGACGAGATTGATGTGGCCATGGATTTTGATGCGGTGCTCAAGGTTGGCTCGATGTTGGGCTCGGGCGGCGTCATCGCGCTCGATGACCAGATGTGCATTGTCAAGTTTGCGCTCCGTGTGATCAAGTTCTACCAGCACGAAAGCTGTGGGTGGTGCATTCCCTGCCGTGAGGGCACCGACTGGATCAAGAAGACTTTGACGCGCTTCCACTCGGGCGGCGGTGTCGCGAAGGACATTGACAATCTGAAATACCTCGCTGAGAACATGCTGGGGCGCACGTTCTGTCCGCTGGGCGATGCGGCGGCGATGCCAATAATCTCCTACATTCAGAAGTACCGGAAGGAATTCGAAGACCATCTTGACGGCAAACCGTGTCCGTTCGAGAAGACAGCAGACCCGGCATTGGCCTAGCTCATTTAATTGCTAAGAGGCCAGAGCTAACATTGAAAGGCGTAGAGCGGAATTTATCGTGGCTGACGTAACCCTTACCGTCGACGGCAAGAAACTCATCGTTCCCGCGGGGACGCTCCTCATTGAGGCCTGCAAGAGCACGGGCATCGAGGTGCCGTCCTTCTGCTACTACCCTGGCTTGTCGTTGCAGGGCGCCTGCCGCATGTGTCTGGTAGACGTCGAGAAAATGCCGAAGCTGCAAACTGCCTGCACAACCCCCGTCGCGGAGGGCATGGTCGTCGCCACCGAGAGCGACAAAATCAAACAGGCGCGCAAGTCGATGCTGGAACTTCTGCTCGGCAACCATCCGCTCGACTGCCCGGTTTGCGACGCCGGCGGCGAGTGCGAACTGCAAGACATGACGTTTAAGTACGGCGCCGCCGAGTCAAAGTTCATTGAACTGAAGAACCACCGCGAAGAACAACAATGGTCGCCGGTGGTGTACTTCGACCGTCCGCGATGCATCCTGTGCTATCGCTGCATTCGCGTCTGCGGCGAGGGCATGGACGTCTGGGCATTGGGTATTCAAAATCGCGGCTCGAGTTCGATCATCGCTCCCAATAAAGAAGATCATCTCGAGTGCGAAGAATGCGGCATGTGCATCGACATCTGCCCGGTCGGCGCTCTCACTTCGGGAGCTTACCGTTATAAGACTCGTCCGTGGGAGATGAAGCACGTCGGCACGGTTTGCGCCCATTGTGGCGACGGCTGCAAGACCACGCTCGGCGTCCGCCGCGCGGATACAGGCATGCAGATTGTGCGCGGCGACAATCGCGACAAGAGTGGCATCAACGGGGATTTCCTTTGCATTAAGGGCCGCTATGCGTTCGACTTCGCTCACAACGAAGAGCGCATCCAATTGCCGCTTATCAAGCGCGAAGGCAAGTTTGTTCCCTCCACCTGGGAACAGGCCTTCGAGCTCATCGCCTCGAAGTTCAAAGAGGCGCTGACCAACAGCGGCCCTGGTTCCATCGGTGTAATTGGCTCCAACCGCACCAGCAACGAGGAGAACTATTTGCTGCAAAAGTTCGCGCGGCTGGCGCTGGGCACCAATAATATTGATCACCATCGCACTGCCGACTTCCCAGCTTTTGCTTCAGCCCTGGCGGGCAAGCCGAACGCAACCGCGAGCATGCGCGACGTTCACGACGCGCCAGCTGTACTGCTGATTGGCAACGATCCTACGGAGCAGCATCCGCTACTCGCGTGGCAGATCCGGACGAACGTCCGCCTGCATAGGGCAAAGCTGTACGTGGTGAATTTCTCCGCGATCAAGTTGCGTAGACAAGCCACGTCGTTTGCACAGATCGCTCCCGGCTCCGAAGGCAGCTTTGTGCAGTTTCTGGCTGGCAACGATGGAGCGGCCGACGCCGTCGCTTCGCCACAACTGACCCGCGAGGCGCTCTGCCAGATGCGCGACGCGTTGAAGAACGAGCGCGCGCTGGTTATCGTCTTTGGCTCAGAGCTACGCGGCCCGGATGTCGAAACACTGATCGACTTCGGTCTTAAACAGGGGGCAAAATTCGTCTGCCTCGGCGATTACTCGAACTCGCGCGGCGCTGCCGATATGGGCCTCTATCCCGATATGCTGCCGGCGTACGCGCCGGTGTCGAGCACCACCAGCTTTCACGAGGAGTGGCTGGACGAAATCCCCAAGGCGCCAGGGTTGAACTTGCTACAGATGATGGACGCAGCGAAAGAAGGTAAGTTGAAGTCTCTGTACGTCGTCGGCTCCAATCCCATCGCGCGTTACAACATCGACCCCTTCCTGCTCGCCAAGAGTTTCGTCGTGGTGCAGGACATGTTTCTCACTGAGACCGCAATGATCGCCGACGTGGTACTGCCCGTCGCGAATGCGTACGAAAAGGCGGGGACTATCACGAATACCTGTGGTGACGTGCAGATGCTCAAGAAGGCTGGTGAGTTCGCGGGCGTGCGGAACGACTTTGAATGCATTGTGCGCATTGCCGCTACTATGGGTTATGACGTTCGCAAGCTGGTGCCTTTCGGGGGCGGAGGAACGCACGCCGACATGGGCCAGACTCGCGGCGCTCAATCGGGCGAAGCCGATCGCCATGCTGTGTGGCTCTCCGAGCACAATCTAGAACCGAAGATGAGCCCGTATGATCCGACCGCCATGCTGGACGAGATCCAGCGGCTGGTGCCGGGATACGACATCTCGCGCCTCGGTCTGTTGTCGGGACATGATGAGCACACTCAGTTGGTGCAGATCACCGGCGCGACCGGGTCGGGACATCCGGAACTTGTGCTGCCTTCGAACGACACGTTGTTCACGTCCGGAACGTTGGGCCGGTACTCAGCTACGCTGAGCACGGTGATGGAGCGTTACTCTACTTCACCTCCGGATTTGGAGCTTGCGGCGGATTTTGACCCTGCGGCCAGGAATTACTGAGTCTTTCCCGGTTTAGACATTTCAGTCGGCTGTGCGAGCTGTTAGCTAATGGGCATTGGAACCTTCATCCTCGTTTCGATAGTCAAGATCGTGATCGCGGTCTTTGTGCTGCTGACGGCGGTGGCTTACACCACGTTGCTGGAACGCAAGGTTGTTGCCCACATGCAGAACCGATGGGGACCGTCCCGGGTGGGGCCTTTCGGCATCTGGCAGCCGTTGGCGGACGGCTTAAAGTTTATCTTTAAGGAAGACGTCACACCGCCTTTTGCCAACAGGCCTTTGTACTTATTGGCCCCCATCATTGCGCTGATTACGGCGCTGACTTCCATTGCTGTCATTCCTATCGGTCCATGGATCACATTGGGCCCAATCCACACGCCGCTGCAGATCACAGACGTAAACATCGGTTTGCTCATCATTCTAGGAATCACATCGGTCGGCGTTTACGGAGGGGCTCTGGCAGGCTGGTCGTCGAATAGCAAGTATTCCATGCTGGCCAGTTTGCGCGCTTCCGCGCAGATGATGAGCTACGAGATTGCGCTCGGTTTGTCGCTGGTGGGTGTGTTGATTCTGGCTGGCAGCTTCAGTTTGCGCGACATCGTCGATGCGCAGTCGGGCACGTGGCTGGGCTTTATCCCGAAGTGGTTTCTCTTCAAGGGCCAAATCGTCGCGTTCTTTATCTACATCATGGCGGCCTACGCGGAGACCAACCGAATTCCCTTCGATCTTGCGGAAGCTGAGCCGGAACTGGTCGGCGGTTACCACACTGAGTACAGTTCGATGAAGTTTGCCATGTTCTTCATGGCAGAGTACGCCAACATGTTCACAGTGGCGTGCCTGGCCTCCGTTCTGTTCCTGGGAGGATGGTCGGGACCGGTCTTTGGCCCGCCGATCGTTCAATCGTTGTTGCCCGTTCTTTGGTTCGCGGTGCGGGTATTTGCTTTCATTTTCATTTACATCTGGGTGCGCGGTACGCTGCCGCGTTTCCGGTATGACCAGCTCATGGCCTTCGGCTGGAAGTTCCTTCTGCCGTTGGCCATCGCGAATATTGTGGTGACCGCCTTCGTGGTGGCGCTTCACTAGGCGGGATTCTTGGGTTGCACCGGATGGGAAGTCTCCGCCGGTTGAATGAAAATCATGTTGCATCTGGTTCTCTTTTTTGTCTTCGCGGCGGTCTGTGTCGGAGGTGCAATCAACCTCTTGGCGCAGAAGCACCCTATCAACAGTGCGTTGTCGCTGATTGTTGTGATGGGGTCACTGGCGATGATTTATCTACTGCTGGGAGCCGAGTTCGTGGCTGCACTGCAAGTCATTGTTTATGCTGGCGCGGTCATGGTGTTGTTTGTGTTCGTCATTATGCTGCTCAACGCTGGCGTGGAAGAGCGCACTGCACACGGCAGCCGGGTTGCGACGGTCCTCGGCGTTCCTGGACTGGTCATTGGATTGAGCATCGGAATTTGGGTGGTGAGCCACATCGCGGGACTCGATAAGATCAATATCGGGGGACCGACGGTGATGAACGGTACCGAAGTGTTCGGGAACCCGCAGGCCGTTGGCCGTCTCTTGTTTCGGAATTATCTGCTGCCGTTCGAGGTCACGTCAATCCTGATTTTGATCGCCATCACGGGCGCCGTGGTGCTGGCGCGGAGGGAGGAGTAGATGGTTCCTCTTTCCTACTACCTCATCTTGAGTGGAATCCTGTTTGCCTGTGGCGTTACGGGATTTCTCATCAAGCGTAACATCATTACGATTTTTCTTTCGATTGAGTTGATGCTGAACGGTGTGAACCTGACGTTCGTCGCCTTCGCAGCCCAGTTGAAGTCGCTGGACGGCCACATTTTCGTGTTCTTCGTAATGGTGGTGGCCGCGGCCGAAGCCGCAGTGGGCTTGGCCATCATCATTGCTGTATTCCGGACGCGTGAAACCTTGAACGTAGATCGCGTGAACCTGCTGAAGTTGTAAAAGGCCGTTTCGAGCCTGGAAATCGGGCGCGGCGCGACCTATGAGAAAGACTGATGCACCTCTGGATCATTCCACTGCTGCCGCTGGCCGGGGCCGCGATCAACGGGCTGCTGGGAAAACGTTTCTCCAAGGCGCTGGTGAACACCATTGCGCTCGGCTCAACGGCGCTGGCGTTTGCCTATGCGCTGTGGGTGGCGGCGCAATTCGCGGGTCTGCCGCCAGACCAGATCCCCCACATCGAGCACTACGCGACTTGGCTGAGCGCGGGCTCGTTCTCGGCGGAGTTTGGTATTTACCTCGACCAGCTATCGCTGATTATGCTGCTGGTGGTTACCGGCGTCGGCTTTCTCATTCACGTTTATTCCCTCGGGTACATGGCCCATGAAGGCGGCTACTACCGCTATTTTGCATATCTGAACATCTTCATGTTCTTCATGCTTACCTTGGTGCTGGCGAACAACTACCTTCTGATGTTCGTGGGCTGGGAAGGCGTGGGCCTGGCGTCGTATCTGCTGATTGGTTTCTGGTTCCTGAAGAAGACAGCCGCCGATGCCGGTAAGAAAGCGTTCATCACCAACCGCGTCGGCGATTTCGGATTCCTGATCGCCCTCTTTCTTCTGATTAAGCACTTTGGGACGCTGCAGTACGACAGCTTGTGGAACCTGGTCAGCCGTTATCCCGTCGAGACTGGCGCCGCGGGTCTGTTGACCGCGATTGGCATGCTGATGCTAATGGGAGCCACAGGCAAGTCCGCGCAGATTCCCCTCTACGTCTGGTTACCGGATGCGATGGAAGGCCCAACACCGGTGTCGGCACTCATCCATGCCGCGACCATGGTGACGGCGGGCGTGTACATGGTGGCGCGGTCAAATCCCATCTTCAACCGCGCGCCTGAGGCCCTGATGGCGGTCGCTGTCATCGGAACGCTGACTGCCATCTTCGCTGCCTCAATCGGCATAGTGCAGACCGACATCAAGAAGGTGCTGGCGTACTCTACCATCTCACAGCTCGGCTACATGTTTATGGGTTGCGGCGTGGCTGCCTACAGTGCCGGCATCTTCCACCTGATGACGCACGCCTTCTTCAAGGCGCTACTGTTCCTGTCAGCGGGCTCTATTATTCACGGACTCGGCGGCCAGCAGGACATGCGCCACATGGGTGGCCTGCGCAAGTACCTGCCGTGGACGTTCTGGACCATGACCGTTGCTACCTTCACCATCTCCGGCTTCCCTCCCCTGGCAGCGTTCTTCTCGAAGGACGAGATTCTGTGGCAAACGTGGGAGAGCGGCAATCACTTCCTGTGGTTGGTGGGTGTCATCGCCGCTGCGATGACCGCGTTTTACATGTTTCGCCTGTGGTTCCTGACGTTTTTCGGCGAATATCGTGGTGCGCCTGCGAGTCCCGCGCCTCACGGCCATGACCAGCACGGAGAAGAGGGTCACGGATCGCCGCATGAGAGCCCGATGGTGATGGTCATCCCTCTCGTTCTCCTGGCGATTCTTTCCTTCATTGGCGGATGGGTAGGCGTTCCCAAGGCCATGGGTGGTCACGCAGAAATCGAGCATTTCCTCGCACCGGTATTCCAATCCACTGCCGAAGCAACGCCCGCCGGCGAGCACGCGGCAACGTCGAACGAAGGTACAGCTGAGCACGAAGAATCCAGTACCGAGTTGATGTTCAGCGCAATATCTGTTGGCGCTGCTGCTATCGGTTTCCTCGGAGCCTGGTTCCTTTACTACAAGCGCACTGACCTGCCCGGCAAGCTGGCTGCGAGTGCTGGTGGCCTGTACCGGTTGGTTCTAGACAAATATCGCATTGACGAGCTCTACGGCGCTGTATTCATACAACCACTGATTGCGCTTTCGACCCACGTGTTCTGGAAGGGGATCGACCGCGGCCTGATCGATGGCGCCGTGGACGGCGCCGCGGCTGGGGCCAACGAGACTTCCGACGCAATGCGACATATGCTGTCGGGCAATATCCGTTCTTATGCAGGCTGGATTGCGGCGGGCGCAGCGGCCGTGATCGCTTTCATGGTCTGGCGAGGTGTGCGATGAACGTCATCGACGGAAACATCCTCACCATCGTCACCTTCCTGCCGCTTGCCGGGGCGATCCTGCTGGCGTTCTTCCCCCGCCGCGACCGTGACATTCGCTACTTCGCGCTGGCGGTATCGCTGATTACGCTGCTGGCTTCACTGCATCTGCCTTGGCACTTTGACCGTGGTAACGGCGGCTTCCAATTCGAGCAAAACATTCCCTGGATCCCGCACCCCAACATTCACTACCACCTCGGCGTCGATGGAATCTCGTTGTGGCTTGTGGTCCTGACCACCTTTCTCATGCCGCTGTGTGTGCTTATCTCATGGAAAGGTATCCACGATCGGGTGAAGGAATTCTTCATCCTAATGCTGGTGCTGGAGACGGCGATGATCGGCGTCTTCGTCTCGCTCGACCTTTTCCTTTTCTACTTCTTCTGGGAAGCCACCCTGATTCCGATGGCGCTGATCATCGGCATTTTTGGCCATGGCCGCCGAATTTACGCTGCCGTCAAGTTTTTCCTTTACACCATGATCGCGTCGGCATTCATGCTCGCCGCGATCCTCTGGCTGTACGCGCGCACCGGTAGTTTCGACTTTGTGACCATCCAGAACCTGGTTCAGAGCGGGCAGGTGGCAGGCTTCGCGCAGGCGGCCTTATGGCTCTTCCTGGGATTCTTCGTGGCCTTCGCGGTCAAGGTGCCGCTGTTCCCGGCGCACACCTGGTTGCCTGACGCACACGTGGAAGCCCCGACCGCGGGCTCGGTTCTGCTGGCTGGCGTGCTGCTGAAGATGGGCACCTACGGCCTGCTGCGGTTCAATGTCGGGTTGTTCCCCGATCAGGCCCATCGCAACGCTCCCTGGATTATTGCGCTGGCGATTATCAGCATCATCTACGGCGCCCTCGTGGCCATGATCCAGCCCAACATCAAGCGGCTCGTGGCTTACACCTCGGTCAGCCATCTTGGCTTTGTGGTGCTGGGCATCTTCAGCTTTACTCAAATCGGAATGGATGGCGCGGTTTACCAGATGCTGAACCACGGTGTCTCGACGGGCGCGCTGTTCATGCTGCTTGGGATGATTTACGACCGACGCCACACTTACGACATGAGCGAATATGGCGGCCTGGCCACGCCGATGCCCGTGTACGCCACGTTCTTCGCTTTCATCATGCTGTCGTCCGTCGGTTTGCCCTTGCTGAACGGCTTCATTGGCGAGTTCATGGTCCTGAGTGGCGCGTTCCTGGCCAAACAGCTTTACGGAATCTTGGCTGCTACAGGTGTTATCTGGAGCGCATGTTATCTGATGTGGATGTATCAGCGGGTGTTTTATGGCAATGTGACCAACCCGGCGAACACGACTTTGGCTGATCTTGATGCACGCGAACGCGTCTCGTTGTGGCCTCTGGCGATTGCAGCGCTCGTGATGGGCGTCGCTCCGATGCTGTGGCTGCACTCGATCGATCCTTCCGTCGTCGCCGCGTTGAAACAATTCTCCGGCGTAACACAGACCGCTGTTCCCTCCGTGACCCACGTCACTCAGGCTCTCTTGCAGGTGATCGGACGATGATTCCGGCCGTTGACTACATTCGGATTCTTCCTGAGCTGGTGCTGACCATTTTCGGGATCGTCGTCATTATGGTGGATCCGCTTATTCCTGAACAGGGTTCCAAGAAACCTCTGGGCGTGATCGCTCTGGTCGGTGTGCTCGCCGGTCTTGCAGCTGCCGTCTATCAGGCTGGCTACTACGGCAGCGCCTTCTACAACACGATCCGGGTGGACACGTTTAGTATCTTCTTTCATTTTGTGGTGCTGCTGATTGCGTTGGTGGTCATCCTCACCTCTTTTGAATACCTCGAAGTGCAGCGCATACGCTCCGGCGAGTATTACGGGCTCGTCATGTTCGGCACGGTCGGCATGATGCTGATGTCATCGGCCGTCGAATTGGTCCTCGTCTTCATCGCGCTGGAGATCTCGTCCATCTCGACCTACATCCTGGCGGGAATGCGGCGTCGAGTCGCCGAGAGCGCTGAAGCGTCGCTGAAATATTTCCTGCTGGGCTCCTTCGCCACTGCATTCTTCCTTTACGGCGTGGCGATGATCTATGGCACCACAGGCACTACCAACGTTTATGGCATTGCGCATTTTCTACAAGCGCAACATTCCATCCTTGCCTACCTGGCAGTAGCACTGATGTTCGTTGGACTGGGATTCAAAGTTGCCGCGGCGCCGTTCCATGTCTGGACACCTGATGTTTACGAGGGCTCACCGGCTCCCGTGGTTGCTTTCATGTCCACAGGCCCAAAGGCGGCTGCGTTTGCAGTCCTGCTACGCGTCCTGTTCGCTACAGGTGCGCCGGGCTGGTTCTGGATGGTCTGGGTTGCGGCGGCGCTGTCTATGACTCTGGGGAACATCGGCGCGCTGGTACAGCAGAACGTCAAGCGGCTGCTGGCATACTCATCGATTGCTCACGCAGGATATTTGCTTGTGGCCTTCGCCGCTGCGCAACAGGTCGGTATCTCAGCCGCGATATTCTATGCGGCTTCTTACGCTGCAATGAACGTCGGCGCATTCGCAATAGTGGGCCACCTGGCATCGGCAGGCGAGAAATACGTAACACTGGACGACTACGCAGGGCTCGGCCGACGCTCGCCGATGCTGGCGGCAATCCTCACCATCTTCTTGCTGTCTCTCATCGGAATTCCCGTCACCGGCGGGTTCTTTGCCAAGTTCTACGTCTTCTCGGCCGCACTTCAGGCGAACCTGATCGGATTGGTGATCATCGGGGTCATTAACAGTGCTATCGCCGCGTATTACTACCTGCGCATCATCATCTACATGTACATGCGAGATGAGCTTACCGACGTTCCCCTGGCCCGCATTCCCGCGAGTCTCGGGGTTGGACTGGCGATTTGTCTGATCGTGACCATCTACCTCGGCGTGCTGCCCGGCCGCGTGCTCGGATACGCTATCGAAAGTGCCCAGGACCTGCTGAAGTAAGTGTCGGGTCGACCCGCAGACCGCGGATCAGTTCTTGGATCCTCAACCAGCTCGGAAGTCCTGGACGTCCTCGCCTCTGCGCCACAGCGGAGTGGGCGCTTGCCGATGATGGTCAGCAAGTTTCTGGTTGATTGCTTCCAAGTCGGCCTTGGCCCAGCCGACAGACGAAATCTCAATCTCTCCGTCGGAGGTGACGTAGAGAATCGTTGGTACATTGCTCAGCCCGTACGCATTCGAGACGATGTACTTGGCAGGATCGTCCAATCCCACCGTAAAGGTAACACCATATTCGCGCAAGAATTTCTGCGTGTCTTTCCGTTTGTCCTGCGAAATGCCAACCACTGTAACGTTGGCACCCTGATTGGCCCGGTATAGGCGCTCGATAAAAGGAAATGCATACTGACAGACCGGGCAGCTAACTTTGAAGAACGCCAGCACGACGGGTCCCTTTTGCCGCGCTTCCTTCAATGAAACCCGCTGCCCACTGACTGTGGGCAGTTCAAAGTCTGGTGCATGAACGCCCGCGACCAGTGCAGCCATGAATACCTCCTCTTCATATCGAGCCGCACGGCGGCGGCAGTGTCTCGCGATAATGCAACTGCCCTTACCGCAATCTGTTTGATTCGGTTGACTACTCGCCAGATTCATCCGCTAATTTTCGGAACACCTTACGCGCGAGCCCTGTCAGCGGCAGTCGCTCCCACTGTTTGGGGGCAAACCAACGGGCCTCGGTCTCCAAGCCTCGTAAGGCGTCTGGCGAGACGGCAATCACCAAGACATCGTAGTCCGTGTCGGTGATGGAGTGTCGCAATTTCACTACCGTAGCATTGCCATCGCGGTGGCTCTCCGGAACACTCGGCAACTCCCACATTCCTGCCATTAGCGACGCGTCCGTCGGGCGCCGCGCCAACAAAACGGTCCCGTTCCTTCGCGCCAAAGCGTAATAAAGCTTTCTTCGCTTTCGTGCGGGCTGCGGCTGCGCCTTTTCTGCGCCCTTGAATTGGCACCATTTGCTCAGTGGGCACAATGCACATTGCGGTGAACGCGGAGTACACAGCGTCGCTCCTAACTCCATCATCGCCTGATTGAAGTCACCCGGACTCTCGCGGTCGAGCAAGGTTTCGGCCTGCAGCCAAGTTCTTTCACGGTCTTCGCCTCGACCGAACATGCGATCCAGGATCCGCTCCACGTTGCCGTCCACAACCGCCGCTTCCGCTCCGAGCGCAATGCTCGCAATGGCTGCGGCGGTATAGCGTCCGATCCCAGGCAGCGTGCGCCACTCCTCCGTAGTTCGCGGAAACTCGCCCATTCGTTCGCTCACGATAACCTTGGCTGCCTGACGCATCCTGCGGGCGCGATGGTAATATCCCAGTCCGCTCCAGACAGACAGAACCGAGGACTCTCGTGCCGACGATAACGTTTGTACCGTTGGAAATCGCCGCATGAAGCGTTGGTAGTGCTCGAGCACCGCCGCGACGCGCGTCTGTTGCAGCATGATCTCCGACACCCAAACGCGATAGGGGTTGCTGTCCTTTCGCCACGGCAGGTCGCGACGGTTCTGGTCGTACCAGGCCAGCAATTCCCGCCGCAGTCTTCTCAAACTCACCGAGTTCAGGCGAACAGCTTTGCTGCTCATGCCAATCGGATTCTCACTGAACGCTCACTTTGACGGGCACGGGATGCCGGACGAAAAACTGTTCCTTATCCACGCGCGCGGGCACAGCAACGTCGAAGAAACCGACCATCATCTCGTCATATGTCTGCCCGCCCCATGTAACGGTTTTGTTCGGATCGGGATTGTGCATGTTGCCCTCCGAATTGTCATACCACGCCACCGCTTGCAACCATGTCCCAGCCTTCAGAAACAGCGGCCGTGCCAGCCGGTAGCTCATTTGCCAGTGAAAGTCATAGTTCACGCGCAACAGGGTCTCTACCGTGCCGTTGGCGTGAACGAGGTCGTACTCGAATCGCTTACCGCGCAGATGCATGTGGGGAAAGAAGCTGAGCAGAGTCGCGTCATTGGGCAGCGTGCCTGAGACATCCACACGATAATCGTCCGTTCGCGGCGGAATAACAAAACTGTGATTGGTGAGCTGAAGGGTTAGCACTCGCTGCTTCGGGGGCTGCTTGGCAAAGACCAGACCGATGCTGGTCTGGTCCGAAGTAGCGTGGCCATTGGTCGTGTAATGCATCTGGAAAACCAGGTCTGAGCCTGCAGGAACGAACTTAGCCATGCCATCAGGCCAGCGATCGGGTTCGCTTCCCGGCGCATAGACTAAAAGCATGTCGCTGGTAGTTGCGTGCGCTTCCGCGCGTTCCTCTGCGTCCGAAAAACTCGAGGGCGTAAACGGCACACCTACGGGAGCGCTGCGCAACCATTTCGACTCCGGCGGACGGATGTAAACCACCGCATGATGCACGTGCTCGCGGCTCGTTGGCCGAATCTCCGACATCTGTACCCACTTGTCCTCAGTGAATCCCGTGGGCACAATCTCGTAGGTGTATTCGACATCCCCGGTCGCGGGCAGGCTGACCGCCTTCGGCATCTGCACGACTTTGTCCGGCTCCGCGATGTTCCAGCCCGAAGCCCAATGACGTGCCGGCGGAGCGTCCTTAGGCGAACCTGCTGACGCACCAGCATCAACCCAGGTCGCGACCACCGCAATCTGCTGCAGCGTGAGCGATGGATCGTTAGAGAACTTTCCGTAACGCGGATCGGCGAACCACGGAGGCATTTGCTTCGATTGCACAGCTTCCTTGATTGCCGCTGCCCAAGGTCGCGTTTGCTCGTACGTCACGAACGGCATCGGCGCGATCTCGCCTTCGCGATGGCAAGTTTGGCAGTGCTCCTGCAAGATCGGTAAGATGTCCCTGTAAAACGTTGGACGATGCGAAACGGGATTTCCAGCAGAGGCAGTTTTGGATTGCCCAGTGTCGCCGAGTAGCAGGAGCGCAGTCGCAGCCGTGGCGATGAGCGCGGCCTGACTTCGCAAGAACACAGCCGCGGAGATAGTCAACCGCTTCAAACCTAAAGCCCAAGCTGCTGGCCTGGTTCCTCGTTCGCGTCTTCAGGAGCGGCGTGGCGGCGCAGAATCTGAGCTAGATTCTGCGAAAACGCCGAGCGCGGCACCACCATGTCGCATCCGGCTTCCTGCGCCTTCATCTTCAGCTCGCCCTGCACGTGCGAGAGAAAGCCGATGATGTTTGTGGCCTTCTTCAGCTTCGACTTTAGCTTCGGGATGACACTCAACGGCTTGGCCGCAGCATTGTTCAAGTCGAAGATAATGAGCGACGGCTTGCCGTCGCCGTTCTCGCCCATGCGCTCATTCAGGTCTTTCTCGGTTTTTACGAACTCGACCTTCACGTTCATCTTGCGCGCCGTCTCCTGAATTTTCGCCAGGAAGAACAGGTCCTCGACAAAAGCGAAGATGCGCGTTGGCTGCTCTGCCAGAGACACCGCCAGCGGTTCCGGGTCAACCGGAACAAACTGCTTACCGAAGCCGGGGCTTCCACGGCCACCGCGGCCTTGTTTGTGTATGTTGCCGTTGTTGTTGCCCTGCGAGGCGCGATAGCTGTGGTCCATGGGAGCGGTGTAGATGCCGCCGCCAGGCTGGTTCTGCCCTCCAGTACGCGAGCCGTGTTTGCCGCCGTGGCGCTTGGGAGGTCCCTGACGATGTTGTTGTCCTGCGTTTTGCGGGGCGGTGTGCGACACTGGTCCACGGCGGCCGCGCCGCCGTCTGCGACCTTTCCCGCCGGGTTGTCCGGAGGGAGGATTCGATCCTTGATTCATGCTTCTCTCGTTGTAGTTCTTACCCGCCAGGTGACGGGCTCCCACATTTGTGAACTGCTTGTTCTCGGCCGCACACTCGCACGCTTCTGGTGGTTGGCGAAATCGCGGCAGATACTCTGAATCAGTTGCGTCCATCTAGCGCCCGGAACTTTCGGCGCGAGGAACGCCTGCACGGGAAGTGCGGCGATTGGAGGACGTCTTTATCCTACTCAGCTTTGGCCTCTGAATGCAAGCTCAAAAGCCACTTTTTGCATAAGATGCAATCCACTAGTAAAAGGATGTTGTTAATTTTGGTTTTAGCAATTGCCCTTAGCACTTAGTGTCGGCGCAGAAGCCCGCGGGTTAATACGAATCCAAATACCAAGTGCCAAACACCAGCTACTAAACACCTCCTTCACTTCCTCAACATCTGCCGCGCGATGAAAAACACGTTCGCTGGGCGTTCCGCCAATCGTCGCATAAAGTACGGATACCACTCCGTCCCAAACGGAATATAGACCCTCAGCCCGTGACCCTCGCGCACCAGTTGCTGTTGCAGATCGCGGCGCACGCCGTACAGCATCTGGAACTCATAGGCCGATGCCGGAATCTTCTCGGCACTTGCAAATTGCTTGAGCTCGGCGATGATCTTTTCGTCGTGGGTTGCAAGTCCGTGAAAGACGCCGCTCTTCATTAAGGTCCGCGCCAGCCTCAGGTAATTCGCGTCCACGTCGGCTTTCTTCGGGAACGCAATTTCCGGCGGCTCTTTGTAGGCGCCTTTGCACAGCCGAATGCGAATCCGCTCCGCCAACAGGTCTTCCACGTCCTTTTCGCTACGGTACAAGTACGACTGAATGACAGTACCGACTCTTCCCGCGTGTCCTGGCAGGCGATGCAACTGGCGCACGAAATCGAGGGTGCGCTGCGTGTACGGCGAACCTTCCATGTCCACGCGGACAAAGCTGTTGATGCGAACCACGTGGTCCACCAGTTCAGTGACCAGTCCGAAGGCAAGCTCCTCGCTTACGTCGAGGCCCATGTGCGTGAGCTTCAAGCTGACGTTGGCGTTCAGCTTGCGTGTGGAAATCTCGTCCAACAGCCGGTGATACAGCTCGGCACTGTGCTTCGACTCGTCGGCGTTGGTGACGTTCTCGCCTAGATTATCAACGCTGACGCTCGCGCCCCAGCCATTCACGGCCCCGGTGGCGCGGATGACGTCCTCGAGTTGCATGCCGGCGACGAAGCGGCCCGAGTAGCGCAGTCCGAGCGCCGAGTGCTCGGCAAAGTGGCGAAGTCGTTGGCTTTCGGAAAGCCCAATGAAGAGCGACCTTAACATGCTCTCTCCCTGGGCCGCTCACGTGGGGTCTTCAACGAGCACCGCTTTTGCGGGTGTTGAGGCAGATAAGCGGAGGCTTCGCTCCGCGTAACGGAATGGCTCATAGTTGGCTCGCGCCGGCTCTTCGGCCAGCTTGGCTCATATATCTGTGTATCACAGACCAGCGCCTTCATCTAGAAGGTTCGTCAACTGTCTGACAAGTGTAACCGCCCAATTTACCGTCCTTCGATTCTTGGCGATCTGCAGCCAGTACCCCCACCCCCTATCCCCCTGCGGTTCTTTAGAATCATCACATTACAAACTTTTTCCCGGCATCGTATTGATCCCCAATGGTTTACAAGCATCTTCTTTTATTACAATAACTTATAGGCAGTGACCCGTCGTTCCTACTCCAGAATGAGCCGCAAGATAACACTAAGCACCGATCTATCCAACGCCCCACTATCCACTGACTTGTCAAAGATCACCGGCTGCCGGGCAGCCGTTTTGCCCTCCTCAGGGCCTAGAGACACAAAACCTCCGGTGACCAGTGTACTGATTCGCGCGCCGTTGTCAGTGACGCCGGTCACGTGTGCGCGTGGCCTCAGGCTTGCCCCGCGCTGTGATGGAGAGCACACTATCCCAGTGATCGGGGAACGAAGTCCCGGGTCTCGAACCGCGCGAGACCCTGATGGGCACCCGGCCTTATTGCCAGTGAGTGCCTTGAAATGAAAAACCGTTTAGTACCCTTGTGTATCTTCGCTATCTTCACTCCTGCCGCTGTAGCTCAAATGGTAGTTGATGCGACCGGCCCTGCTCATAGCAGAATGCGAAATCCAACGGCAGGACACGTCGGCAGCATCGGCCGCAAGTTGCCCGTTGAACTTCGTGTTAAGGTCGGTGCTCTTTCCTCGGATTTTGCCGAAAACCACGAAGTGGAGTTCATCATTGTCAACCTTAGCAAGGAAGATCTGACGATACCGGTATCGCCTAACCCCGGTGATCTCGAGCCTGCTGACCCCAAAGTAAGCTACAGGTTAAAGTTTATGCGGCTTTATTTGACGACCGGCGATGCTCAACAGGCGGCCCTTCAGGGTGGTGCCGAACTTTACGGCAACGACAGCTCTCCTGATTCCTTGGTCTCGCTTCGCCCCGGCCAGTCGCTCGATGTACGTGCTCGAGTGCGGATCCCATCCACCTCAGCTCCAAGTCAATCTGATTTGAGATTCATTGCTCATTTGGTATTGGATGACCAGGACCTACAGACAGTGGATGGTCAGACATCTGAAGACACACAGGAGATCGGCTCAGCAACATCGCGCATATACTCTTTGCAAGATCTTTTCAATGGGACTGATTGATTCTTGTCGTTGGCACATGATATGTCCGGTTGAATTAGCACATGAAGTGTCCGCTGGGCGGCCGGGTGCCCCACTCATTCCTGACGTTGGAATGAGTGGGAATGAATTGTCGTAACGACCAGTCGCAGCCAGGTTGCCCCAATTGATCCATGGTCTCCCACGCCGCGGATACCCACGCCGGTATACACAACGACGTGGACAGGCCCAAGGGTACAGCACTGGGGACAGGAATGGGCCGGGTGGCCCACCCTTTCCGGACGAGTCTTTAATCTGGTGGTGCCCCACCGACCCGCTTACCTTTGGCGGGGTTGCGCTGTTGTTGTGCGTGATCGCCCTGTTGGCGTGCTACCTGCCGGCGCGACGAGCAGCATCCCTGGATCCCATGCAGGCACTTCGGTCAGAATAGACCGCCGGTTGCGGAATTTACTCCGCCCGCTTGTAGATTTTTCCATCCTTCATGACGAAGTTCACTTTCTCAAACTGAGTGACGTCGGCCATCGGGTCGCCCGGCACTGCAACAACGTCAGCGAGCTTGCCCGGCTCGAGAGAGCCAATTTTGTCCTGCATGCCAAGCAGTTCGGCAGCCGTCATGGTGGCCGAGCGCAGCGCCTGCGCCGGAGTCATGCCGTACTTCACCTCCAGCGCAAATTCCTTTGCCGGATTCACGGTCCAGGGAAATCCGCCTGCGTCGGTGCCGAAGGCAATCTTTACTCCGGCGTTCAGGGCGCGCCTGAAGGTCGCACCATGAATGCTCACCATGTCAACCCACACTTGCGCTCCTTCTGCAGCGCGCCCCTCAGCCACGTACTCGCCAACAAGGAGCGTAGGCACGTAGTAAATGCCCTTAGCGACCATCATCTTCAGGTCCGCATCGGCGATGTAGAAGCCATGCTCGACGGAGTCCACGCCGGCCTCAACCGAATTGTGCACTCCATTCAGCGCGGTGGCATGGGAGGCAATCTTGTGGCGCTCGCGATGCGTCTCGTCCACGATGGCGCGCAACTCGTCCATGGTGAAGGTGGGGATGTCGTCGAGGACGCCATTGGGCTGCACCTGGTAACTGCGGTCGGAATACACTTTAATCCAATTCACTCCGTTGGAGATCTGCTCGCGTACTGCTTTACGGCCGCCCTCGGCGCCGTCCACCTCTTGTACGCCCTTGGGCCACTTCAGCTCCCAAGAATAACCGAGGACGGGGTACGAGCCGGTCACGTCCATCGCACGTCCCGAGACCTGCATGCGTGGCCCGGGAATAATGCCCGCGTCGATGGCCTTCTTGATGTCCACATCGGCGTAGCCGGCGCCCTCGGTTTCAAGGTCGCGAATGGTGGTGAACCCGTAGCCCAGGGCGCGCTGCGCGGCGACCGTGCCGAGAATGGTGCGGTACGGCGTGGACTGCTGCAGGATCTGCACGTTATAGTCTGCGGCCGTGACGTCGCCCTGCAGCAGCACGTGCGTATGGGCGTCGATCAGGCCGGGGAGGCAGACCTCGCGGCTGAGGTCGATGATTTCAGAGCCAGCTTCCTGGGAGACGCTGTCGCCGAGTTGGTCGATCTTCCCGCCAACGATGCGGACCCAAACGTTCTTGCGCGCGCTGTCGCTCTTGCCGTCATAAAGCGTCCCGCAATGCAGGTAGATCACTTTCGGCGGGACCGCTGATGGCGTATCGGATTGTGCGAAAGCGACGGTTGTGACAAGGAGAAGAAACATACCAAAGCGAGGATTCATGGTCGGCTCCGATGGCTTACATTTAGCGGCCAGGAACTGACTGACCGCGTGCCCGCTACTACGATACTCGCGAAGGCGTCGGCTCAGCAGAGTAACTTGCGGCCGGATAGCGAAGCCGAAGATCGCTAGGGCGCAGCGGACAAACGGAAAAAGTGATTTGCCGTAACTTGCAGGAAAGAATGGCTCCTCAGGTAGGACTCGAACCTACAACCCTCCGGTTAACAGCCGGATGCTCTGCCATTGAGCTACTGAGGAGTGTGTGCGCGCAATCGCGCAACAAGTTGTAAAAGTATTGTAGCGGCAGGCACGCATCGCGTCAAAGCAAGAAGAGCCGTAAGTCTGATAGTGAAATGTTACGACGGAGCGCAAACATCACACCGACACGTGAGGTACGTCACAGCCGGTTGGTGCGCTCCTGGCAGACAATCGCAACAGGATGGAAGGCGTGTCGAGACCGCCTTGCCGCGGAGGGGTTATGTCGGAAGACAAACGCGACGTGCTCGAAGTATTGCGCTACGAACTGAACTTCCTGGAGCAGGGCGGCTATGGAAATTGGTACAGTACGCCGTGGGGGCCAGCTTCTATTTTTCAGGACTCGCTCACCTGCCCCAACCATGGCGATCCCATGCGTCCCCATGCCTGCCGCGAGTGTATCTTGTACGACTTCGTTCCCGAGGAATACCGCACTGAAGACGTCCCCTGCCACCATATTCCACTGAACCGGCAAGGGGTTACGGTCGCCACGCCCAACCAGACGGAAGAAGAGCTGCGCGAGAACGTGAAGCACTGGCTGAAGCGCACCATCGCGCGGATTGAAGGCGATAGAGCCAAGCAGGCGGCTGAGCAGGTCAAGCAGAGCGTCAGCTAGGCTACAAGCTGCACTTTCCGCCTTCCCGTTTTGGAACCCAACTGAGAAAGTTTTGCTCGTTGCGCGCCGTTTTGCGGACGTTTGCCGATACAATTTCTCCACCCCACATGAGTCTCCCGGAGAACGCCATGAAACAGAGTTTTGCCTCGCTCAGCCCTCAGGAAGCCCTGCACGTCGCCATCTTTATTGAGGAACGCAATGCCGAGCTGTACCAGCGATTCGCGGAAATGTTTGTCGAGTTCCGCGACAGCGATTCGTCGGAAATTGCCGGTGTCTTCTGGGAGATGGCTGCTGAAGAAAGAGACCACAGCTCGCGGCTGCAAGGCAAATACATGCAGCGCTTCGGCACTTCCAGTTGTAGCTTGACGGAAGAAGACCTGATGGAATTCATTGAAGTACCCAGGCCGGAGCAGGTGGACCTTTTCGCAACACCCGATGAGATGAACAAAATCGGCGCCCGCGATCGCGCGCTGCAGGTGGCGCTCAATGCGGAGCGAAGTGCGCAGCAGTATTACGCAAGCCTGGTGGAAAAAACCGGGCCCGGACCGTTGCGTCAGCTCTATCGCGAGCTGGCCGACATGGAAGATGGCCACGCGGCCGCCATCGAACAGAAAATGTCCACTTATCCGGCCCGAGACGTGGGCAAGAAGTAAGGGCTGCTATGACGCGGCGGCGAAGCGCCGCTCTAGCCGAGCTTGGTACAGCAAATCGGAAACCGCTACTTCACGCTTGCTGCTGGACCGGGTCCAACGCCGTATTTTGCGCGTGTTTCGCGCCGCGAGGATGCCGCTCCAGAGCGTCCATGGTCGCAAGAATAGTCTCGGTCGCGTACTGAATGCCCGGATCTGAGTTCAGCAACATGTGGTAAAGGTGACGGCTGGGCCACTCCGCGTTGAAGTACTTGCGCACGAAGGCCGCGCGTTCGCGATCGATGGTGTCGACCATCAGGGTCGCTTCCTGCTCCTCCATTTTCAGTTTGACCAAGCGGCGGATTTTTTCTTCGCGCGAGCCGTAGATGAAAACGCGAAAGGTGTCGTTCCGCTGGCGCAAAATATAGGGCGCGCCCCGCCCCACGATGACACAGTTCCCTTCCCGGGCCACATTCTCGATCACCTGGTGGGCCAGTTCGACCATTTCGTCGGCGTCGAAAATCTTGTCCTCGCCTATCGGCAGTGAACGCTCATGGCTGCCGCGCCAGAAGACCTTGGCGAGCCGGTGCATGAGCGGGTCACACTTTTCCGAGTGCCGCGCCACCGCCTTTTCCTGCACTCCCGCAAGCTTCGCGATCTCGCAGGTGAGCTGCTGATCGAGCAGTCTCCACCCTTTGCGTTTCGCCAATTCGGCTGCGACCAGGCTGCCTCCTGCGCCGTATTCTCGTTCTACGGTAATGATTTTGAACACTGGCCACCTCCATCCCTTGACTGCGCTCGGACAGGCCCCACACCGCGCTGCCAAATAATACCGCGAATTCAGCAGAAAGGATGCGCCGGCGGGGGCAGTTGTCTCCTCCTCCGTCAACGAAATGCAAAAGATATTGTTAAGTCTTGTAAGGAAGGCAATCGATGTGCCACCCACCGGGTTAACAGCTGCATCCAATACTTTGGAGGAAAAACGATAATGCGCAGGACATTGCTAACTAGCATGCTGTTCGCGCTCAGTGCAGCAGCGCTGGCGCAGACAGCGCAAATGTCGCAGGAGGCGCCAACGGCGCAAGTGGCGAGCCTTTCCAGTAACGGTCCGGTTGTCGCCGACTACAGGAGCTCTTACCCAAACGATGCCGAAGGCCGCATCGCCAAAGAAGCCCGTCACGAACTGCTGATGTTGCCCTACTACTCGCTGTTCGACGATCTGGAATACAGCGTCCAGGGTCGCACTGTGACCTTGAGCGGAGCCGTTACCAGCGAGCACGCCGTCACCAAATCCGATGCTGAGAATGCTGTGAAGCGCATCGAAGGTGTGGACAAGGTGGTCAACAACATCAAGGTCCTGCCGCCGTCGCCTTTCGATCAGCAGGCGCGCGAGAAAGTTTATCGCGCCATCGCAAACACCGGCTCGCTGTCACGCTATTTCTGGCAGGCTGCGCCCAGCATTCACATTATTGTTGACGGCCAGCGCGTGATCCTGAAGGGTTTCGTCAACAGCGAAGGTGACAAGAACCTGGCTACCATTGCGGCCAACGGTGTGCCCGATGTTTTCCAGGTAACCAATGAACTGCGCGTTGTGAAGTAAACCACTTCTGACCGTCCGGTGGGCCGGTGGTGTAGAGCCTGCCTTCACCACTGGCTCGTCCCTGCGACTTTTGTAGCATTTGGACTTTCATCCTCACGCGAAACCCACTACAATTGCAATTGTCGCTAGCTGATACTTTCACAACTTCAGTTGTGACCCACCTAAGTCTGGTCCAACCGAGCGCGCTTTTCGACGTAGTCGCCTAACGGTACCGGGTCTGAATCCGGCGCCATAGATTGGAGCAACAAATAATGGTCCGCCTGAAACAGGTCCTTTCGTTTGTCCTGACCTGGGCAATTTTGCTGGTTACTTCGCCCACCGGCTCCCAAGCCTGGGCTTCGGTTGCCGTTCATCCGCCTGTTTTCGCTATGCAGGAAGCCGCGCAGGCTAACCTCTCGGCGACGCAGATCGATGAGTTGGTTTCCCCAATTGCCCTGTATCCTGACGCGCTGGTAGCGCAGATCCTCGCCGCCTCCACTTATCCCGACCAGGTCGTGACCGCCAACTCCTGGCTGCAGGCGAACTCAAAACTAAACGCTGCAGAACTGGTGAAGCAGGTAGATCAGCAGTCATGGGACCCCAGCGTCAAGGCACTGACCCAGTTCCCGTCGGTGCTGGACAACATGGCAAAAAATCTCTCCTGGACATCCGCCCTCGGTGACGCCTTCTACAACCAGCAGGCGGATGTGATGGCTGCGGTGCAACGGCTGCGCAAGCAGGCCAAAGCCGCCGGGAACCTAAAGAGCACACAACAGCAAACCGTGACCACGGAGAACCAGGGCGGACAGCAGGTGATCGTGATTCAGCCCGCCAATCCGCAGGTCGTCTATGTACCCACCTATAACCCAACTGTGGTTTACGGCACGCCGTATTATCCGCCGGGCTACAGTACCGCAGCCTTAGTCACGACGGGCATTATTTCTTTCGGGGTGGGCATGGCGGTTGGCGCAGCGATAAGCGGCGGCTGGGGATGGAATAGTTGGGGATGTGGCTGGCACGGCGGGACGGTCAACTATAACCGCAACGTGTACGTTTCCAACAGCAACGTCTATCGCGGCGGCAACCGTACCAACGTCTATAACGGCAACCGCACCAACATCAATGGCGGCAACCGCACCAACATTAATGGCGGCAACCGCAACAACATCAACGGTGGAAACCGCAACAACATCAACAACGGCAACCGTCCCAACGCAGGCAATAACGCCGGCAATCGTCCCAACGCCGGTAATAATGCCGGCAATCGTCCCAACGCCGGCAATAATGCTGGGAATCGTCCCAACGCAGGCGCAGGCAATAACGCTGGCAACCGCCCGAACGCGGGCAACCGCCCCACCCAGATGCCGGCGGCTGACCGAGGCTATGGTCAGAAGCCTTCAACCGGCACCAAGTCCGGCGCTTTCAGCGGATACGGTTCCGGCGGACAGACTCGCACCCAGAGCAATCGTGGACAGCAGAGCATGGGCGGTGGTGGCGGCGGACAGCGCGGCGGTGGTGGCGGACAACGCGGAGGTGGCGGAGGTGGCGGCGGTGGTGGTCGCAGACGGTAGAAACAGTGGTTAGTGGTTAGTGGCTAGATAAATCCGAAAGGTGCATACATGCGGTCGCAATCAAAATTTCTTAGTGCTGTGGTCCTGCTGACATCGCTCTTTCTTTTTGCAGGGATCGCCCTTGCCCAGGATCCCGGGCAGAAAACTTTCGCTAATCCCCAAGATGCCGCTAAGGCGCTCTATGACGCTGGGAAATCCGGCGACAAAGCTGCCCTCGGGGCCGTGCTCGGCGCCTCTTCCTCCAGCATCCTCTCGTCCGGCGACGAGGTGGAGGACAAGAACAACCTCAACTTCTTTACCCAGCGCTATGAGCAGATGAATCGCTTGGCGAAGGAGATCAACGGCGAGCAGACCCTTATCATCGGCGCGGAGAACTGGCCGTTCCCCGTTCCTCTGAAGAAGGATGCCGCCGGCACCTGGTACTTCGATACCAAAGCCGGCGTGAAAGAGATCCTCTTCCGCCGCATCGGCAAGAACGAACTGGCGGCCATTCGCGTCTGCGACGCCCTGGCGGACGCGCAGAACGAATACTTTGGCCAGAAGCAGGAATATGCCCAGCACGTCATGAGCGATCCGGGGCAGCAGAACGGCCTTTACTGGAAGGCTGCTGAAGGACAGCCTGAGAGCCCCATAGGACCGCTGGTGGCTTTTGCCTCCGCAAAAGGCTACGGCGGTGAGCACGACACTCCGCAGCCTTTCTACGGCTACTACTACCACACCCTCACCGCGCAGGGCGCAAACGCAAAAGGTGGCGCCAAGAGCTACATCGTGAATGGCAAGATGACGGGCGGCTTCGCCTATGTCGCCTGGCCCGCCGAGTACCGCAACTCTGGAGTGATGACCTTCCTGGTCGGTGCGGATGGCATCATTTACGAAAAGGACCTAGGCCCCAAGACTGCTGACCTCGCGAAGGCGATGACTGCCTACAACCCGGACAAGACCTGGAAGGTAGCCTACAGCGAAGACGACAGCGAGTGATGTCCTGCGGTTAGCCTTAGTCGAAGGACGCTCTACTACGGGATTGTCATCACGAGAGCAGCGAGGGATCTGCTTTTGCTGAAGTTGGTCAGACAGCAAACTCCTCACGCCTAAATGTGGCGTTCGTCATGACAATTCGCGCTTCTGATTGCACGGGTTCGTTCCCCACCAAGCGTAACCATCAAACCGACTTGACGTCGGACATGGGATTCCACGCCGCCCATTCCATGCTTTCAATGACCAGCAGCCGTCCACCCACGCCGATATATTGCCAGAGCTGGTCGCGAATTTGCGCCGCCGTGGAGCTGCTCCGCATGATCCAAACTGCCTCTTGGACGCGCTTGGCGCCGAGCGCGGTCAGGGCATCCCACAGGGTCTTGGGGTTTTGTCCTGGCCTGGCGAAGTTGTAACCGATAAAGTAGACCGTCATAAATGGCCGTCCCTTCCCGACAAATGCAACAGCTTCAGCCCGCTGACGGCGGGCTTCCTCCTCATCATCATCGGCAAGATATGCAGAATCATCAGCCACTCACGAATCTCGTTTATCCAAAAGGACAACCATCCACTGTCTCGGCCGTGACGGAAGTGGGGCCGCTGCCTGCTAGAATCTTTACAGGCCATCATGTCCACTCATTCGCCGTTCTGTGACGTCGAGACCGCGCTGGAGGAGATCCGCGCGGGCCGCATGATTGTGGTCATCGACGACGAAGACCGCGAGAACGAAGGCGATCTGACCATGGCCGCGGAAAAGATCACGCCTGAGGCGATCAACTTCATGGCCAAGTACGGTCGCGGTCTGGTCTGCCTCGCCATGACCGAAGAGCGCCTCGACCATCTGCGGCTGGGGCAGATGTCCCCCGAGAATACCTCCAACTTCGGCACCGCGTTCACGGAATCCATCGACGCAAAAGATGGCGTCACCACTGGTATCTCAGCCTACGATCGCGCCGAAACCATTCGTGTCGCCATCAATCCGACCACTCGCCCAAACGATCTGGCGCGTCCGGGCCACGTCTTTCCGCTTCGCGCGCGCAAAGGTGGAGTGCTGGTCCGCGCTGGACAGACCGAAGCCTCGGTTGATCTCGCGCGGCTTGCCGGGCTGGTTCCTGCGGGCGTGATCTGCGAGATCATGAACGACGACGGAACCATGGCGCGTGTGCCGCAGCTTACCGAGTTCTGCCGCCAGCACGACATGAAGATGCTGACGGTTGCGGAACTCATTCGCTATCGCATGGCTCACGAGCGCTACGTGAAGCGGCTGGCCGAGTCGATGGTTCCCACCGCGTATGGCGACTTCCGCATGATCGCTTATGAGTCGGAGATCACCGGCGACTCGCACATTGCCATGGTCAAGGGCAATGTCGAAAACGCCAGCGATGAAGCGGTGCTGGTCCGCATGCACTCACATTGTCTGATGGGCGATGTTTTTGGCGCCAGTTCGTGCGGATGTCGCGACGTGATTGACGGCGCAATGCGGCGCATCGCCGAAGAGGGACGAGGGGCGCTAATCTACCTGCATTCGACGGGGAAGGGATATTCAGTGGAGCGGCTTGGCGAGCGCATGACCATCCAGTTCCATCATGAGCAGCGCCTGCCCACGTTGCCGGAGAGCCAGCGTCGCACCCAGCGCGAGATTGGCATTGGCGCGCAGATCCTCTCCGACCTCAACCTCAAACGCATTCGCCTGCTGACGAATCACCCGCGCAAGGTTGCGGGCCTCGAAGGCTTCGGCATCGAGATTGTGGAACAGGTGCCAGTGTCGGTCGCCGGACAAGCCTGGGTTCGTTAAGCAACAACCCACTCTAAACTAAACGTCCTCAGCATCGGAGCGGTCCGGATGCTCGGTCCAAGTCTCGTCGCTGGTTGCCTTAGACCGGCTCGGCCGCAAGCTGGCCGCCGCGTTGCAGGCAACCTGCAGTGCTTCCCGGGCCAGTTCCAGGGTCTTGTACTCATACTGCGCGTCAGCGTGGATCCCTTTGCCGACAATGGTTTCGCTTTTACTTCCGTTTGGCTCAAATAAGAGGACTCGCACCACAAAGGACATAACATTTCCTCAAACAATCTAGGGAATGTCTGATTAAGTTGGTGCAGTAACCTCCGGGGCTAAAGCCCCTGGTTATTATGAGCGACTTAGACGCTGGCCTAAAGGCCAGCTCTACCGCCAGGCCTACTTATTCAGAGCTTCCCTAGCATGTTTGTAACACCTGGCAGGCACGCGCGATGTGGCGTACCTCACAAGAGGATGTGATGTGGCCACAATGATGGATTGGTGAGATCAACTCGCGCAGGCTTGTACTGGGTCAAGCAAATGGGGCGGCCGGTGGACCGTGCCGCCCCGTTGGCAAGAGTTACTGGTTGGAGATGGTTGCAGTCGTGCCGTCGAACTTCTTGATGTGGATGGTGAACGGTTCGTTGTAGCTGTCGGCCCGGTCCTGCAGGATGCTGATCCCAACTTGTTCGCCCAACAGCAGCGAGTAGTAGTTGGAACTGCGGAAGTGAATTCCGGCGTGGATGCCATGAGCGGTTGTGATGTTCCAGCCGAGTTTGGCCAGTTCTCCATTGATGGTCAGGTTGCCAGCATCTGAGCCCGTGTACGGCACTAGCGAAAGGCCGTCCTCGCTAGGCACCATAACGTCGGAGCCGGCGTGTTGCAGAAGCGGCTGTATCTTCTGACTTCCGTCGAAGAAGAATTTCAGCGCCGCGATGCAGGCGCCGCCGACGGTTCCGTGTCCCGTGGGGTAGCACGGGTGGGTCGGTGAACCCTCGGGAAACGCCTGTGGCAGTAGGTAACTACCGTACGCTGCATGCATAATCGGAAGCACCGCTGAATTGATCATATCGTGATGCACGGCCGCTGCCGCCTGAGGCATTGGGTGCTGGTGCGTGAGGTTGGCATGCACCAGGGCGCCGTACTCCTCGGGCCGCATGCGCAGGTTCACGATCCACTTATGGAACCAAGCGGCTTTGAGGGCCCGCGTAGCCATTTCAGGGAGCGTCCCTATACCGTCCACCGGACCAAAACGGCTGCCAAAGGTGCCGAAGCCGTGTTCTGTCAGCGAGCCGTTATAAGGGTTACCCGGATTCACCGGTGCGCCGATCCCCGCGAGCACGAGCATGGCGACAAAGTACGCCTGATGGAGCGCGTCCACGTGAGTGTAGGAGGCAAGATCCCGGCCCATCCGGACGAACCGGTAGGTTGGGTCATACCCCAGCGAACCAGCCGGCGTCCTGCCATTCTGGACGTTCTGGTACTCGGTGGGATCCGTCAGGAAATCCGCCCCACCCTGACTCACCGATAGAATCCGCTGATACTGTTGGCTGAGCGGTTGTACGCCGAGAAATGTCGGCTGCAGCATGAACTGCGAGATGAAGGGCCCCTGCATGTTGCCATCGCCCGGGACAATCTGCCCGCGGAACAGGCTCTGCGGCGTGATCGGGTACGGGTACTCGTTCTGATGGCTCCTCACGTAGGACAGGTTGTTCATGTCGGCACATGCCTGGGCCACCAGCGAACTCGACGGGTAGTCAGTGAAGTTGGTGTCGCGCAGCAGAGCACACCAGTAGTGCTCGACCTCCTCGGCTGCGGTCTGCGCGCTGGCGACGCTCGGCGCCGGCGGGATGACGGTCGCATGGGAGTCCAATCCTTCCAGGTCAAAAGCCAAGGCTCCCTGCGGGCCGTTCAGGGTTGACGTAAAGGCCGTTCCGCCGGGGTTTCCCACCAGGATATTTTCGAAGTCGGAGAACCGGCCGGTCTGGAGGGCGTAGGTCAAGCTAAGCCAAGAGGCACGATTCGGTATGCCCAGTGCGTCATGCTGGAGGCACTTGCTCCAGTTGCCGCTGAAGTCTGTGAATCGCTTCTGATCGCCATTGTCCGGTTGTACGCCGACGTTAATTTTCTCGGCATCGGCTGCGCTATCGCGGTACTGCCAACTGGCGTTCGTGCGAGCCGAAGCACCGTAGGGTACGACCGACGCCTCGGCCTCTCCGTGCTTTCCTTCGAACACAGGTTCAAGTGGAATGCCGACGGCCAGAGCTACTGCGGTGGCGCCGCCGACTTTGCCGATAAATGAGCGCCGACTCGAGTCAGCCGGCACGTCTGGATGGTGATGACTGTCCTCTGCGTGGAGAGACAGCGTCTTCTTACAACTTTCCTGCGGATCTTTCATGAAAGTGCTCCCTTCAAATTGTGCTTGGTTAAGCAGGCCAGTCGGGAGAACTGGAAGGGAAGGGTGAGAAATTGCTCAGGTTGCACTTCCTCACTACCAGTTTGAGAGACCGATCCTTTCGGGCCCGCGAGGTGGCTGA
>Ga0209039_10000349_pt1 | contig 45102 bp, 27 predicted proteins | sample BogFormECP12_OM1_FD_188238 | JGI IMG/M metagenome (GOLD analysis project Ga0209039, IMG submission 188238) | Bog forest soil microbial communities from Calvert Island, British Columbia, Canada - ECP12_OM1 (SPAdes) (version 2) | ecosystem: Environmental > Aquatic > Freshwater > Wetlands > Bog ...
CCGCTCCGAGGGATCGGGCGGAATCAACGGCACGTCGCGATAGAAGATGGGAGCGCCCACCGGATCCATGGAAGTCTCGAAGCTCACCCGGCCGCTCGAGACCGGCTGCGTCAGGCGTTTATCCCGAAACCCCGTGATCACCAGGGTTGCCGGGTGCTTCTGAGAGTGCTTCTTGATTTTTTCCCAGAGCTCCGGACTCGGTTTCCAGGTGTGCTGGGTTTCCTGTTCCGCTGTAAGCGTAGGAGGCACGTAGCCCACCAGCGTGGTGTCGATCTCTCCCAGGTGCGGCTTCTCGCCCGCCGAGTTTTCCCTGACTCGCGTTCCCCGCTCGGCAATAAGCACTTCGACCCGCCAGGCGATCGCCTCCCCGGTGGTTTCATGCCACAAAAACGTGGGCGGCGTAATTTCCGGCGGAAAGATGGAGCCCGGCTCCGGGAAGTCGATGAGGAGCGGTGCGGCGTCCTTAGGCGTATCGTGAGCCGTGCGGCCGTTCGCCGCAGCGGCAACTCCCCACAGGAAGGCCAGACCGGCAGACAGCCCAAGGGAGAGTAACTTCATGATATTTGTACCTGAAAGTCATTATACATGGGCGATCCGCCTGGGGCACTGGATCGGTGGGCACAAGCCTGTGGCCCTTTAGCCCGCTCTTCTCATAGACATCCGGTGGTGACGATGTGGCGCACGCACTCGTCGGTGCCGCGTCGGCACTCATGCCGACGCCCGGTCCCGACAGAAAATCCGTACCCCACCAGCGTGTCGAGAGGAGTCTCGACACGGCACGCACGAGTGCGTGCGCCACTTCATCGGGCCGGATGTGAGAAATGCCGGTTAGCGAACCCCCAGGTGCCCGTCCGATCCGGTCGCCGCCGGCTCAACTGCGGGTCGCGGATGGAGATATAATCGGCCTATGCCAAAGACTGGTGTCGTGTCGCTCCTGTTTCTCGTTACGACAGCGGTCATTCCCGGTCTGGCGCAGGATGCAACTCTCCCGCCGGTTGAACCCACGATTCGCGTAACCGCCACGGAGGTCGCACTCGATCTGGTCGTGCGCGACAAGAAGGGCCGGCAGGTGAAAAACGTTAAGCCGGGCGACGTGGAGATTTACGAAGACGGCGTACGGCAGCAACTTCTCAGCTTCCGCATGGTGCCAGGCCGCGAACAGGAGCGCCGCGAAGAGAGCCAGCCGAAGCAGCAAACAACCCCGACGCTGCTGCCCTTGCGGGAATTAAACACGGTCTGCATTGTTTTTCACAATATCGATCCAGTGACCCGGCCGCACGCCGTCGAAATTGTCAAGGAATTCATCAAGGCTAATTTGCCGCCGGAGAGTTACATCGGGATCTTCAACCTCAACGAGAAGTTGGTCGCAGTGCATGAGTTCACCAAGAACCGGGAGGAACTGCTCGCCTCCGCGTTCAACGGGGGAGCCTTGAATTTCTCCAAGGCCTCGGAAGCTTTGCTTACCGCCAGTCCGAACATCGTAACGTTGAATGCACAGGTAAATGCCGCCACACACACAGCCACGGTGACGGAGGACACGACTGGCGGTGAGGTCAGCAACACGGTGATCATGGGAGCGGACGTTTCCAACAGCACCGGGGCGAATCGCGTCCGCGGCGACGAAGTACGGGAACGCAGCGATTTCGCCAATATTACCGGCATGCACGAGACTGACAGGATCACCACCTTGATTAATCAGATCGGCACGCTGCCGGGCAGGAAGACGGTTCTGTTGGTGACCACTGGCCTGGTTACCACCGGAGATCCGGACTTGTTCCAGAAAATCTTGACGAATGCCAATAACCATGGCATTACGTTTTATGCGCTCGACAGCACGGAAATGAACGGGATGTACGACACCGCTCAAGCCGGCAAACTGGCGCTGGGACAAATGGCATCGGTCAGCCAGCAACAGTCCAAAACCAACGCCAGCGCCAGCGTCATGCGCCAGAACAGCCGGCAGGGTGACGACACCATCTCCGCCGTGCGGACCTCGGATATGCAATCCAGTCTGCGGGCGCTTTCCGAAGGCACGGGCGGATTCCTGATTGCCAACACCAACGATTTCCGTAAGTCGTTTCAACAGGTGGTGGGGGATCTGGACACGCACTACGAAGCTGTCTATCATTCCACGTCGCCGAAGTTCGACGGGCGGCTGAGGAAGATCGAGGTGAAGCTGGCGCGTAACGACTTGCAGGTGGAGAGCCGCACCGGTTATTTCGCCATGCCGGATCTGAAAGGATCCGCCCCGCTGACGCCGCTCGAAGCCACAGCGATGGCGGTATTGAACGCTGAGCCCCGGCCGCACTCTTTCGATTTTCACCTTACGGCCTACCATTTCCGGAAAGACGACGCGACTGCAAACGCCACGCTGGCCTTCGAATTGCCCAGCGCGAAGCTGGGCGCCACGGCCGATCCGGCTCGCAACATCCACAAATTTGAAATCTGCCTGCTGGCGCTGGTCCGTGATGCCAATGGAGAAGTCGTGGATAAGTATAGCCTCGACAAGCCTTACTACATCGCGGATGCCAACCTGGCAGCCGTCCGGGCCGACCAGTTGACCTACACGCATGTGCTCGATCTGCCGCCGGGCCGTTATACGGTGGACGCCGCCGTGGTCGATCACGAGGGCTTTCAGGCAACCGCCGAAACCGGGAGCTTCGAAATCCCCGCCCCGCCCAAAGGTCTCGCGATCAGCAGCCTGGCAATGGTGCAACACCTCGACCCGGCTGGCGCCCAACCGGACACCGCCGATCCGTTCACCTTCCAGGGCAAGCACGTCGTTCCCATGGTGCAGGCTGCGGTGGATCCCGGTACCAAGCGCTGGGTCTATTTTGTGGTGTATAAGGACAAATCGAACCCGGAAAAGCCCAGGATCCACGTGGAATTCAAGAACGGCGGCCAGGTATTCGCGGATCAAACGGTGGCGCTCCCAGAACCGGATGCAAGTGGCGCCATTGCCATGTTTGTGGCGGCGGCCACCCGGCCGGGCAACTGTGAGTTGCGGATTACGGCGGTGCAGGGCGACCAATCCGCCACCGAACAGATCGCTTACCTGGGGTCCGCGCAGTAGGGGCTGCTCCTTCGGGTTTCCGACTATGAGGTGTGATACACTGCACCCAAAAGTATGTCCAAAATTTTCTTGGCCCTCGCATTGGCCGCGTCCGGGCTTCTGGCACAAGCTCCCACGCCTGGCCCTCTCGTCCGCCTTTATCCGGTAGCGCTCGACGCTAACGGCCAGCCCGTCACCGACCTGACCGCCGACGATTTCAAGATCGTCGATCAAACCAAAGCGCAAACCATTCTCGCTTTCCATAAACCCAGGAACGAGCCGGCTGTTCCGCATGATGTTCTGGAGTTCTCGAATCGGACCTCCGGCGCGACGCCGCACGCCACGGTCATACTCTTCGACATGATCAACCAGGTGGAGGCCGATCGGGTGGAAAACTGGAAAGCCCTGGACAAGGCCCTTCCGCAACTCGAGTCCGGCGAGAGCCTATATTTCTATGTGCTCAACCTGGAGGGCGCCTTGATCCCGATTCACGCCATGGGTCCTCCGGCGGCCGACGATAAGACTTGGCCCCAGGGTGTGGCTACCGCGTTCGATAAGGTCATGAAAGCCTCCAGCCACATCCGGCAGGCCCAGATCGGCGCGGAGGAGCAGGTCAAAAGGACCTTCAAGGCACTCGAGGATCTTGCCAACAGACTGGCGGCTTTCCCGGGGCGCAGGGATATCCTCTGGGTCGCCAATGGACTCACCACAGTGCCGGACCCCATGCTTCCCCATTGCAACGGCGATTGGGTTGAATGCTCGCTCTACGTGCCGCACCTGGGAGTGACGCTGACGAAGGACGGCGTCGCCGTAGACCCATATGCGCTCATCGGGAGCATCAGTCCGGACGTGAATTACAACATGGACCAAATGGCCCTGCTGACCGGCGGCCACTTCTATTCCCGGCAAGACGTTCGGGCCGCCGTAAATCAGGTGGCGCAGGGTGCCGTGGGCGGTTATTCGATCTTCTATGATCCGGGGCCGGACAATTGGAACAACAAGTGGCACCGCGTCCATGTCACCTGCGAGCGCAAGGGTGTCAAGCTGCAGCTCAGGGAGCGGTATTACGCGCTGCCCGATTCGCGGCCGGCCGTGGAAAGGATGAAGGCAGTGTTGATGGAGGCTTTTCAGAGTCCCTCAGACCTCGCCGAAATCGGCCTGCGCACGAAAATCTCTCCCTTGGCTGACGGCAAGACGGGCGTGCACCTGGAGATCCGCGTCGATCCCTCGGATCTCCTGCTGCGCGAGCAGGGTGGCAAGTATTCGGGCGCGTTATATTGCCTGATATCCGATCGCAGCGCCACCGCCCCGCTCGGGGAACCAGCCGTATTGGATCTCAAACCCGAATTGACGGCGGAGCAGTACAAAATGGTGATGAAGGATGGCCTCCCCTTGATGCAAGACCACCCGACCAGCGACGCCGCGCGGGAGGTCCGCGTCATTGTCCTCGATCAGAACACGAACGCGGTCGGTTCCGTAACCTTTCCCGTGAAGTAAGCCGGGACTTCCGTTCGCGACCACGGACTACTAGCTCGTGAAGGCCTCACGCGCCTTGTCCAGGCGCGGTCAAACCCCCGTTAGAAACCCAGCGGCCGATGGTGAGCCGACGGCTCGTTTCACGTTAATCTACGGTTTGAATGGTCTGGGACGCTGCAAAACCGTCAACGGGGACTGAAACTCCCACAACCTGGTGGTGGCAGTCGCGCCGGAGTGGCCGAACCCCTTGGCATTGGATGTGACTTCCGGTATTCCCCTATCGCTCCGGCCGTAGAGCTATATGGAATTTGGAAGCAAAACCTGAGCTTGGCCTTGAACTTGTAACAAGGTTAACTTCCTAATGCAAATACATTACTTTACCCTTGACACGGGCCGCGCTTCGCCTTATTGTCATTTTTAAGGTTGTTTACTCCGCAATTAATGAGGAAGGAGCCAAATGGGAAAACCATCTAAGGCGCCCGTCTTTGTTACGAATCGGCCCACCAATCCGGGACGATTTTTCTGGCTGCTGGCGTTATTGCTGGCCATCGTTGCGTTCGTTCAACTGCCCGCGTACGCTCAGTTCGCGAGCGGTTCGATCGGTGCTACCGTCACCGACGCGAGCGGCGCGGTAGTCCCTACAGCGAAAGCCGTCCTGAAGAACGAGGCTACTGGCGCACTTCGCGACACCACCACGAACAGCACTGGATATTTCGATTTCCCGTCTATTTTGCCGGGAACTTACAGTGTCACGGTCAGTGCGCCGGGTCTGCGGACATCCGAACAAACGGGTATTGTCTTGACGCAAGGGTCCACTTTGCGTCTCACGACGATTGTTCTGCAAGTCCAAGCTCAAAAGGCTGAAGTAGAGGTGATTGCCGCCGCTGCCGTTCAGGTGCCGGTCGATTCCGGACAATCCAGCCAAACGCTGAATCAGTCCATGGTCGAAAACATTTCCCTGAGCGGCCGCGACGCCGCAGAGTTGATCAAGATCATGCCCGGTGTGGGGATGAATAACGGCCTTAACCAGAGCCAGTGGGGCCAGGGTTCAGTGGCGACCCAGAGCAATAACGGCCCGATCGGCAAGTTCAATGTTCAAGGGAGCGGGGTGAATGGCGCCATGACTATGACGTCCGACGGCGCCAACCTCCTCGACCCCGGCAATCAGGGAACGCAGACCGCCAACATTAACCAGAACCAGGTGCAGGAAGTTTCCATTCTGACGAATGCCTACGGCGCGGAGTTTGCCAAGGGCCCGATCACCTTCCAGGCGATCGGCAAGAGCGGCGGCGCCCAGTTCCACGGACAAGCCTACTTCTACGCGCGCAATGGTGCGCTCAACAGCAACGGATGGTTCAACAACAGCCAGAAGGCGGCACCGCCGGCCAACAGTTTCTACTATCCCGGCGGCGATTTCGGCGGTCCGGTGATCATCCCGGGTACGCGGTTCAACAAGAATCACGACAAGTTGTTCTTCTATGCCGCTTACGAATATATGGACCAGCATCCGGCGGGTAACTTAACCCAGTGGTTCGTTCCCACTCAACAGATGCTGCAGGGCAACTTCACCCCGGCATACCTTGCAACCTTGGGACCCAATTTTGCTTCCAACGAATACGAGGACAACTACGGCCTGAACGCGAACATCTATCCGACCGGCCAGATTCCGGCAACCGACATCAATCCGGGTACCCTGGCGATGTTGAAGCTCATGCCCGCGCCGAACGTGAATCCCGTGACGAATCCGACAGGCGCCAACTATGAGACATTCCTTAGCCCGCCTGTGAACCGCTGGGAACTCCGCCTCCGCGGCGATTACAACATCAGCACCAACACCAAGTTGTTCTTCTCCTGGAACCACCAGATCGAGCACGATCAGAATCCCATCAGCATCTGGTGGAACCTCAACGGCTCTCTGCCCTATCCGACGTCGCAAAACGCCAACCAGGATTCCAATGTTTATAGCGCGAATTTGGTGCACGTGTTCAGCCCCACGCTGACCAACGAATTCATCTTCGCGGACGCCACCTTCCTGAACCCTATCGTCCTGGGCAACCCCGCGGCGGTAAGTCCCAGCGCGCTCGGAATTACTATGAACGGCCTGTTCGCTAACCCGTACACGCCAATGATGCCTAATACCTTCGGATGGGGCGCCCAAAGTAACGGCATCGTCGGTTTCGGCACCTACCAGTACGGCGAGCCCTTCACGCCCGGCGGCAAGAATTCTTTCGGCAAACTGTCGCAGACGCCGCAGATCAGCGACAACGTGACCAAGATCCAGGGCGCCCACACTCTCAAGGCTGGTTTTTATTGGGATTTCGCCCGCAACTATCAAACTAGCGGCAGCCTGTCCAGCGGGACCAACGGCTCTATCAATTTCGATCCTTGGGGGGCGTCCTCCATTACCGCCGGTAACTACCTGGCTGACTATCTCACGGCCCGCTCGGACGGCTTCAACCAGGACAACGCCGAAGCCGTGCAGGACATGAAGTATCACCAGATCTCGTTCTTCCTCAACGACCAGTGGAAGGCCAGCCGCAGGCTAACGCTAACCGGCGGCCTCCGGTTCGAGCACATGGGCAATTGGGTTCCGAACGATAAGTTCGGCGTATCTGTTTGGGATCCCGCCACCTATAACAACACTTCGTCGGCGGGCGCCTGGACGGGGGTGGAATGGCATTCCATCGATTCCGCCATCCCCTTATCGGGCTTCCCCAGTAAAACGCTCTTTATCGAGCCGCGGTTCGGCTTCGCATGGGACATTTTCGGCGATGGCAAAACCGTGATACGCGGTGGCGCCGGCCTGTTCCGGTTCCAGGTTGCCTATAACAATGCCAGCGCCGGTTACAACCAGCCCCTCGGCCTCGAAAGCGTAGGCGTCAATACCGGCGCGTGCTGCGTAGGCCTCGGTTCCTTCGCACAATACAGCAACGCGTCAGGCGTCCCTGGAATTGGCAGCGCACTTACGGCGCTCACCATGGGCGACGCGAACACGCCCAACACGTGGACCTACAATATCACCATCTCGCAGCGCGCGCCCTGGCGATCGGTTGCCGAATTCCAGTATGCAGGCAACAGGTCGCGCGATCTTCTGAGTTCTGGCGGCACCACAAATCCGGGCAGTGTCGATGTCGTCCCGCTGGGCGCGTTCTTCGGGACCGATCCCATAACCGGCCTGAACCAATACGCGCAGGGCATTCTACCCACTAACTTCTCTGGGGAGAATACCAGCCTCGACTGGAACCCGTACCACAACTACGCGTCCATCGGCTTGGTCGGCCACCTTAGCTACTCCAACTACAACGCGTTCATCGCCACGTGGCAGAAGCAGTCGGGGCGCTTCACCTTCACGACGAACTATACTTTCTCCAAAAACCTGGGCTGCCGCGACGGTCAGAGTTCCAACAACGGCAGCGACGGCAATTCCGTCTGGCCGTACGGCTGCGCCCAAAACTACGGCGTGTTGTCTTTCGACCACTCGCAGATCTTCAACGCAGCTTACGTGATCAACCTGCCCAATGCAGTGAAGGGCAAGGGCGGCGCAGATCGATTCCTGGGCGGGCTGACCAACGGCTGGGTCCTTTCGGGAATCACACAGTGGCAGAGCGGTGCGCCGATTCAGCCCAACAGCAGCGGGGATCTCAATGTCGCGTGGCCATCTAACATGCAACCGACGGACTACCTGGGCACGAATGCCGTTGCCGCCACTGAGCCCTTATTGACTTGCGATCCGCGCCATGGTCTGAAGTCCGGCCAATACTTCAACCCGAGTTGTTTCGCGCCTCCCACGGGCGGAAAGGACGGGGATTTGATCTGGCCGTACATCAAGGGGCCGGCTTTCTTCAACAGCGACCTCGCGATTTACAAGGACTTCACCTTCAAGGAGCACCACAAGGTCGAGTTCCGGATGTCGGCGTTCAATTTCCTGAACCATGCGCTGTGGCAGTTCGGTCAGGGCGGCGCTTCGGACCTGAACTTGAACTTCTCCACTTCAGCCGCAAGCTCCTGCGGCAACGCGCCGGCGCCGTGCGGTTTGAGCCAAACCAACCTCCAAACGACCACCAATGGCTCCCCGTTGTACAAGAACGAAGTGCCCCGCGTGATCGAGTTCGCGGTGAAGTTCATGTTCTAAGCTTCGTCCGCGAGGCTTGGAATTTCAATTAACCAATCCAAAGGGGGGCGGCTCAGCCGCCCCCTTTTTTGGTGAGCGCCTGGCATCGTTCGCGGGGGCGGACTAAATAGGGACTTGCAAAATTACCCGAAACTGTAGGAGCACGCTGGAACTGTGCTTCATACAGAGCCGCGACCGTAAGGGAGCGGTCGCGGTAGTGAATTTTGCAAGTCCCTCTGAAGCCAGCCGCAAACTGAATGAAGCCTGCCCCACAGCTCAGGTTCCCGGCCGCCCCCAACAGCGTCGTGAAGAGTTATTCAGCACTGGAGGATTGCGCGCAAGCAGCGCCGGCCGCGACAGCGGAATTGCGATATCGTATCGGTATAGCGTATGTGGAGTCGACCACTTGTGGGCCAGGTCCGGGGTCGCCATCGTCGGCTTGAGTTGAGAGCGTGCACGACGAAGTCATCTGCTCCACTGCTCCTGGTCCTGGCGCTGCTGACAGCGCCTTGGCTTCGCGCGCAAACGCCCTCCAAAGAGCAATTCGAGGATTTATCGCGGCGCGCGCAGGCTGCCCTGGACAAACGTCCTGAGGAGGCTATCCAATTGTACAAGCAGGCGCTGGCCATGCGTCCGGACTGGCCGGAGGGCTGGCTCTACCTGGGAGGCAGCTTTTATCAGGCGGGCCGATATGCCGAGGCCACTGACGCTCTGCGCAAGGGAATCGGGTTGGCGCCGGTGTTTGCGAACGGGTGGGCTCTTTTGGGGCTGAGCGAGTCCCAACTAGACGATCCGGACCAGGCGCTGGCCGATATCCGCAAAGGCGAGGACCTGGGTCTCGGCGGTAACATCCAGTTTGAAACCGCCGTGCGCGTGCGTGCCGCGCAGGTTTTGATCTTGTCGTCGGCTTTCGATGAAGCTCTCGCCCAGTTGCAGCCACTTACAAGGTATCCTGACGAACCCCCGCCGGTGGAGGAAGAAATGGGCCTTTGCGCGTTGGCCAGCCCGGACGACATGGGCCAGCTTTCGCCGCAGCGGCGCGCGGTGGTGGATCTGGCGGGCAAGGCCGCCTGGTCTTTCGCCACCCAGCATCCCGACCGGGCTGCGGCCGGCTACCGGCAATTGCTGATGCAGTATCCCACCGAGCCTGGCGTGCACTACGCTTATGGCCTCTTCCTGATGGAAACCGATATAACAGCAGCGCTGGCTGAGTTCCAACGAGAAGTGCAAAACAACCAGAAGCACTGGCCGGCGATGCTGCTGATCGCGTCCATTCAGATCCGCCAGGGCGCGCCGGAGAAGGCTATCGAAACTGTGCAAGCGGGCATGAAGGTCGTGCCCGTCAAATACCGCTGGCTCTGTCACCTCAATTTGGGGCGTGCCAATCTGGACGCCAATAATGCCACCGCCGCCATTTCCGAACTGGAGGCTGCCGTCCGGCAGATGCCCTCCAGCGTAAGTGCGCACTTCTTCCTCGCGGAAGCCTACCGCGAGGCGGGGCGTCACGCGGACGCCGAGAGAGAAAAGACGGAATTTGAAAAGACCAAGGTTCAGCAGGATCGCCTCGGCGTGCCGTCCTTGCACCCGTTCGGCATTTCGGGGAAGAACTGAAACCACCCCTGGCCGCCATCCTGCGCCCCGTCAGGAGAGATGGATCACCACCACCGTGGCGCCAGCCTCGGCCGGTGTATACTGGTTCGAAATTGGGAATCTTGCTCCACCTGCGCGGCCGTTCATCGGCCCGGCTGTCATTCAATTGGAAGGTGATGTTCGTTTGTTTCCCGTTTTTGGCGCTGGGAAGCGCGGTTCTCGGACCAATAACCTTCGAGGAGATCGCTGGCCGGGCCGGGGTCCACTTCACGATCAATAGCTCGTCGACCCCCTTGAGGCACCAGCCGGAGACGATGCCCGGCGGCGTGGCCCTGTTCGACTACGACGGAGATGGATACCTGGATATCTATTTTGTTAACGGCGCCGAGATGCCGTCGCTGGTTAAGCGAGGTCCCCAATACCGCAACCGGCTCTATCACAACAACGGGAACCTTACATTCACCGACGTTACAGAGAAATCGGGGTTGGGCGGCGCCGGATACGGTATCGGAGTGGCCGTCGGGGACTATGATAATGACGGGCGGCCGGACCTGTTCGTAACCACCGTCAATGGGAATCAGTTGTACCACAATAACGGGGACGGCACCTTCACCGATGTGACGGTCAAGGCCGGCGTGGCGGGCGGCCTCTACAACGGCAAGAGGATGTGGTCGATAGCCGCCGCGTGGCTGGACTATAACAACGACGGTTTGCTTGACCTGTTCGTCTCGGATTACTGCCGGTGGGACCCGGACACGGAACCGGCCTGCTTCGCCAATGGCCAGAATGGCACTCGAATCAGCTGCGATCCGCGTTACTGCGATCCGCTTCCCAACATGCTTTACCGCAACAATGGCGATGGCACGTTCACGGACGTCTCAGCCCAGACGGGCATTGCGGCACACCTCGGCCGCGGCATGGGAGTGGCGATTGCCGATTACGACGGTGACGGGTACGCGGACATCTTCGTGGCCAACGACAACGCCGCCAATCAGCTCTTCCACAACATACATGGAGAACGCTTCGAAGAGGTCGCCCTGGAAGCGGGCGTGGCACTGGGAGAGGATGGAAACGTTCTTTCGGGAATGGGTGCGGATTTCCGGGATGTGCGTAATACCGGGCTCGCCGATATCTGGATGACGGCGACCGAAAAGGAGACGTTCCCCCTTTTCTGGAATCTGGGTCAGGGACAATTCGCCGTCAAGACAGCCGCGGCAGGACTGGGGATGGATACCTTCGAGATGTCCGGTTGGGGGAACGGTATCGCCGATTTGGACAACGATGGTTGGAAGGACCTGTTTGTGGCGCGCGCGAGCGTATACGAAAACGTGCATCTGTTTTCGCCGCGAACGTTCGAGGAACCAAATGCAGTGTTTCGCAATCTTCGAGGCGGCAAATTCCAGAACGTCAGCGCTACGGCCGGGCCCGATTTCCAGGTCCCCGGGGGGCACCGCGGGGTGGCCTTCGGCGATCTGGATAATGACGGCCGCATTGACGCGGTGGTCACAGTACTGAATGGCCAAGCCAAAATTTTTCACAACACCACGCAAAACAGCAATCACTGGATACTGCTGAAGCTTTGCGGCACCGAAAGTAACCACATGGGAATTGGCGCAAAAATCCGGGTGACAGCCGCGGACGGTTCTGTGCAATATAACCACGTCACGACCAGCGTGGGGTATGCGTCGTCGAGCGATTCGCGTGTGCATTTCGGTCTCGGCGCGAGTGCCGCTGCCAAGGAGATACAAATCACCTGGCCGAGCGGCATCCGTCAGGTGCTGCGCGATGTAGCGGCGGACCGTGTGGTCACGATCGTCGAGCCCGGCGACGGAAAGGCCGGATCACCGACGAAACGGCACTGAGGTGCGCCGATCTTAGCGCCGCTGGGCTTGCTCGTAGCTCGCCAGCTTGGCACGCAAGTTACGGACCTGTTCCCCGTCTTGGACGGGGAGAGCCAGTTCCAGCGCCCGGCGCCCGGCCTGGATCGCCTCATCCCGCCGGCCCATCTTGTTGTAGACGGCGCCCAGCATGTCGTAACTTCGCCAGTCCCGCCCGCCGCCGATATCGATGGATTTCTGCAATTGCCCAATGGCATCGGAGAAGCGCCCCGCCTGTGCCAGAGCGCCGGCCAGGCTGAAGCGAAACTCTATGGCATCCGGCGCCAGCGCCACGGCCTTCTCCGAGTGTGCAATGGCTTCGCCGGTCTGGCCAATCTTCAAAAGCGCGGATGCAAGCTTATTCTGCACAGCCGCCGACTCGGGTTTCAAGGCCACAGCTTTCTGCAGATGTTCGAGTCCCTCGGCGGTTTCTCCTTTCTCGGTTAAGATCGCACCCAAGTCGGCCTGCACTCCGGCGTTTGAAGCATCCAATGCCACGGATTTCCGGTAATACGAGATAGCTTCCGCGGGCTCGCCGGCCTGCGCCATCGCCAACGCGGATTCGGCGAACGCTAGCGGATCCTCCGGACTGAGATCGCAAGCTTTGCGGTACTCCGCCAGTGCCTCGCGAATCTGGCCGGTCCGGACCAACGCGTAGGCGAGGTTGAGGTGCGCCCGGCCCTCGCTGGGATCCTTCTCCAGGGCGTTGCGCCACACCGGAATCGCCTGGCTAAACTGATTCCTGGTCATCAGTTCGATGGCCGAAGTCTCCAACTTGTAGTATTGGTTTGCCACCGGCTCGATCTTCTCCAGGCCTCCCTTGGGGATGTTGGCGAACTCCGGCAAATTCACCGCGCGGTTCGCCGCCGTGGTGTTATCCACCAGGATCGGCGGGCTATCGTTTCCGTTCGCGTCCACGTGTGTCAGGTATAACTGCGTGTATGGCGACCGGCTCTTCGACGAAAAGGCCATCCAGCGGCCGTTAGGCGAGAACGTGTGCCACGAGTTCATCAGCGGCGTGTTGCACTTCATGAGCCGGGCTTCGCCGCCCTCGAACGGCACGATATTGAGTTTGCCGTCGGGCCGCATCACCATTCCATTCCGGGCTTCGACAAACACGATCCAGCGGCCATCGGGAGATACTTTCGGAAAGCTGTTGCTCATCCCGTTCCCGGAGGCGCCGCGGATACGCTCCGCTTGGCCACCCTTTCCTTCGTTGAAGGGAATCGTGTAAAGATCGAATTGGACCTGTGTTTCGTTTGGGTCGTTGGCGTAGCGGGCAAGCGGGACGCCCGGTGGATAGGGAGTTTTCGCCTCGGCCCGCATGAACACGATGTACTTTCCGTCCGGGCTCCAGACACCACCGGCTTGCACGTATCTCGGGTCATCGGCGCCCGGCAGCCGCTGTAAATGATTCGTTTGGCGATCGTACCAGGCCAGAGTGCCGCGCGTCGGATAGAACACTTGCAGGAACCGGTAGTCCAGGAAGTTGGCCACGTAATACTTGTCTTCCAGCGTGCGTCCCGTGGCGCGCTGGGCGGCATCCCGATCGTCAATCGTCGACAGAACGTAGCGTCCATCCGGCGAGACCTGCGACATAAAAGCGGCTCTCAGCCGGGGGATGGCGGGATCGCGGACGGTAGGCCACTTGATCACATCCTGAGTGCGAATCGCCGTTTGCCTGGCCACAGGGATCAGCGCGTATAAACCGTGATCGTTCTGTGGGCCGTCCACGTCGAGCCCCAGCGTTTTGCCGTCGGCGGAGAAGGAATGGCAGTTGGCGCACGTCGAGATCTTCTCCATGACCACCCGGCTGCGCGGCTCGTCCAGGTAACGCAGCCGCCATTTGATCAGCCCGATCGCCTCGGGCGCCAGTGGCGCGATCACGCCTTTGTTGCCCTGATTGGGCATCAGCGGCACGTCGCGATAGAAGATCGGCGCCCCGGCTGGGTCTCTGGAAGTCTCGATTCTCACTTGGCCGCTGGAGACCGGCTGCTTGAGGTCCTCGCCGAGAATCCCGGCGATCGTGATGGTGGCCGGCGCTCCGACAGAATGCGCTTTGATCGCCTCCCAGGTACCGGCATCGGGGATCCACGTATGTGCAGCCGCCTGCTCCGGTGTGAGCTTGGGAAGCTCGTTGTTCTTCGAAATAGCCTCGGGATCGATCTCTCCGATATGCATCGGTTCGCCCGCCGAAGTCACATGGATGCCGGGAGCGCCGTCCCGAAAAGCGATGTCGACAGTCCACGACGTAACATTGGCTGCGGCGTCGCGCCAGAGAAAGGTGGGAGGCGTGATTTCGGGCGGAAAGACGGAACCCTCAGCCGGGTAATCGAGGGTGATGACTGCCAGGCCCGGCGCTTCCTGGGGTGCGGCCCCTCTGAGCAGGATGAATGAACCGGCGCTAATTCCGGCGGCCAGAAGACAGACAGCGGATACTCGGGCGGGCTTGCGGGTCAAAGCCACTGAATCCAGCAATTGCATTTTGAACCCCAGTTTCCGCTATTATAATCCGTCCACAGTGCCGTGAATCAAGTCGTATGCCGGTCCGTCCTTCTCACTTGTCGTACTTGATCTGCGACTCCGCCTGAAACTTGCGGTAGCCGCGAAAAACCGTTTCGTTGCGCACAAAAACCTTGGCCCGCCGTAATTGCAATGTGGAGCGAAGCGGCAGCAGATAATCCTTTTCGCCGATTTTCACCATGCCATAGTCGAGCGAAAGAGAGGGCGCTTGCAGGCCAAAGTCCTTCGACAAGCCGGTTCCCTGAATCGTGAGCCGACGAACCATTCCCGTGTCCTCATCGATGAAAACGCGCCCGGTATAGGCCACCGATGCAACGTCGGTGCCATAATGCAGGACAAAGTTGGATTTCGCTCTGGAGACTTCGAACTCGAAGACCTGGCAGAGCACCCCCACCGCCATGGAGCGGCCCGCCCAGTGGTAGGTTGCGGCGACATCCGGATCGAACAGGCCACGCAGCAGAGAACCGAATTCGTTGCGGGACGAAATGCCTTTGTTTTCGATTGGAGCATTGTCGGCTTTTACGCCATCGGACTCCAATCGTTGGTACCGTTCTTTGCCTTCTTCGAATATCAGCTCGTCTTGGTATGAGTCGGCCTCTTTCAGTTGATCGGGAGTCTTCGCGGGAGCGGTGAACCGGTGCGTTTCCTGGACGCAGCGGAAATTCGGGAGTTGATCGAGGTAACCCATCGCGTTCCTGGCCGCGGAGTCCCAGAGCTGCTTCTGCATTTCGTCTCCCATTTTGAGGCCGCTCGAATCGATGGTGGCCGGCTCGATATCCGGCAGCACAACCTCCGCGATTTCGGCATCGCCGGCGACCGGGGCCGAAGCCCCAGGCAATTTCACGCTCGCCGTCGAAGCCTTGGGGCCGTCTCCAATCACCTTGAACGCGACCACCCGCCTGATCACGTTCTTGCCCTGGCGGATGGAAATGATGCCCTGGTAATCGCCGGCGGGGAATTTGGCGCCCTTCAAATTGACGAGGTACGGGAACTCTTTGGCCTGGCCGCCCAGGATGTTCGAGGTGCCGGTGGCTCCGCTTGAGGCGCCCTCGCGCGCCGAGCTTGACAGTGCGCCCTTGAATGGCAACGGCAGGCGGGCAACCACGCGTCCTTCGGTCAGGACCTCCATGCTCAGATCGAGCGGCGCACCGTGGATATCCGGATAGAGCCGCAGATAGATCTGCAGATCGACCGGCCGATCTGCGCGGAATACGGGGTCAAGCACGGGAGAGAGTGCCTCTCCGTCGTAACTCAGCACCTGGTCGGCTTCGAACGCGTCCGCGGACCCCTTGAACGGGCGCACCACCAATGCATCGGTGGCGACCAGGCCCGGAGCGTTTCGTCCGACTCGCACCGGCATCTGGATCGAGCCCGTCGTGTTGCCCACCAGGTCTTCCACTTTGGCTTCCATAGTGAAGGGACCCTGGCCCACCATGGTCACGCCGCGCATGAAGAACATGCTGCCTTCACGCCGTGCGGCTAGCTTCTGCAGCGGTCCATGAATGTTGACGTCTTTCCGTGCGGTCCATATTTCCGAGCCCTTGACGTTCCGCACGATCACGGTGATGCGCGCACGCCCCTGATAGGTGCCGGTATTGTCGTCTGTAGCGAACCGCAGCGCGGTGAGCGGCGACTCGACGGTCACCAGGCCTTGCAAGGGCGCGTGGGGGTCGTTCGGCCAATAGGAGACTTCCATCGAGCCGCCGCCCCCAGCAATGGTGGTGGCTCCGCCCCCGTAGGCGGGGGTCGTGGTCAGAGTAAAGGTCTCGCCGAAATCCGCTTCGTGGTCGGCGATGCTCTCGGACGTCGCTCCCGATCCCGAAGTACGGATGAACCGGACCGACACCGGAATCGCGAAAGGAGGCATGGCGCTGCCCGCGGAAGGCGCACTTTCAGCCGCCTTGGCCTCGGCAGGAGCCGGTGCGGACGGGGTGGGCGGCAGGGTCTCCTCGTCCGGCGGCGTTACCATGGCCACTTGAGGCCCCAGGTCTCTTGTCTGCCGCACCCATGCGCCGCCGGTTTTTGCCGTTAAGGTCTTGAGAGCGGCATTCGGTATCGGTTTGGCCCCCTCCGCGACGTCGAGTACCAGAACCCTCACCCCATGAGCCTGGCAGATCTCGCCCAGGTGTTCCAAGGTGCTTTCCCCATCGCCCGAGAAGGAAGGGCTATTCAGAACGGCAACCACCACCCGGGTGCCGGGATGCACTGCCGCCGCCTGCGCGGCGGCGTCCAGAGCGATGAGGAACGAAGTCGGATCGGCCTCGCGCGCTGCAAGCGCCCCATCGACAAATGTCTGTTCCATTTCCTTGGGGTCGTTGGCCGCTTCGATGCGTTGCACATCCGGACTGCCGCTACGCCTGAGTTCGACCGCGCCGCCGCCAGTTTGCACCCAGTGGCGTGCCGTCGCAGCCGCTGCGCGCGCGGATTGCCGCGCTGCTTCCGGCGAATTCGGACCGAACACAAATGTGAGGAGACCCTGCTCGGCATGGAGGCCGGGGGTAAGGAACACAGCCAATAACAAGACTGCCTTGCGCAGGCAAGCAGAGCTATGCATTCGATCCTATTATGCTCCTTTTGTGGACCGTCCTGGAAAAGTCGTAGCGCCTGAAACCGTAAGTCAAATATCCGCTCTTCTGGATAGTCCCATATGAGAACCGCGGCGGGCCTGACCCAGGGCCGCACGCTATAATCTGATAAGCGTGAGACTCGCCGCAGTTGTTCTGTCGCTTCCGTTGGGACTTGCTTTGCTTTGGGCCGGTGAGCCCCAGGATTCTCTGCATGAGGCTCAGACGGCGCTTCAGTCCGGAGATATGGGGACCGCTATCCGGCTTTACCGCGAGTTCCTGAAGAGCTATCCCGACGCGGCCGAGATCCGTTCGAATTTAGGCGCCGCCCTGGTGCAGGACGGGCAGTTCGCCGCTGCCGTTACGGAGTACAATATCGCACTCCAGCAACTGCCGGACAACCTTCGCGTCAGGATGAACCTGGCCCTGGCGTACTACAAGCTCGGGCGGCTGCCCGAGGCCGTCGAACATCTGGAAGTGCTCCACAAACTGCAACCACTGGAGGTGAGACCGGCCCTGCTGCTGGCCGATTGCATGCTGGAAGCAAACCGGCCGGCGAAAGCGGTGGAGGTGCTTGCGCCCCTGCACGAGGAGTATCCCGACGACCACGCCGTCGTCTACGTGCTCGGCATGGCGTTCATGAAAGACAATCGGATCCCGGAGGCGCAGGCCCTGCTGGATCGCATCTTGAGCGACGGCGAGTCGGCCGAAGCGGCCTTCCTGCTGGGGCAAAGCGAGTTACTGCGTAACAACCTGGTGGCGGCGGCAGGGCACTTGGCGCGTGCCGCGGAGCTCGATTCGAAGATGCCGTGGGTGCACACGCTTTACGGGCAAGCGTTGAAGGCCGCCGGCAAAGTGGAGGAGGCCACCGTACAGTTCAATGAAGAGCTGAAAGTGAACCCGTACGATTTCACCGCCAATACGGAGATAGCCCTGCAGTTCCTGCAGGATGGCAAGCCGGAAGAGGCGCTGTCGCATATCACGATGGCGCTCCAGGTGCGTCCCAACGATCCCGGCGCGCTGTATCAGCGGGCTTCGATTCACTTGACGCAGGGACTCACCGGACAGGCGCGCCAGGAACTGGAGCAATTGATCCGGGATCATCCGAACTTCTCCGAGGCGCATGCGGCGCTCGCCAGGGTCTATTACAAATTGCAGCGGACGGCTGACGGCGACCGGGAGGCCGCGGAGGCACGCCGCGTGCGGGAAGAAGCGCAGAAACAACTGGAGGAAAAACGAAATTCGCCGCCAGTCAAAAAGGAGTAGGCCCCACACTGCATGTGCGGCTAATGCTGGTCTGCTGTCTCGGTGATCGTCAGAACCTGATCTACCCGCACGTTGCGCAGTGTCTGGTGGATGCGGCTGGGCCACACGATGTCGATCTCCTTCACCGTCTTCGACGGCCCCAAACCGAAGTGCACGCGCGGATCGCTCGAGCAGGCGTAACCGGTGCTGGTGGTAGCGTGATTGTACTGCACTCCGGCGTCGGTCGTGATGCGCACCTGCGCTCCTAATCCCATGCGATTGCTCTTCACACCCACCAGTTTCAGCAGAATCCAGTGATTGCCGTTCTGCGAAATATTGTGGAAGTATTGCGCGTTGCCCTGCAGCACGCTCACCACGGCGTCGATGCGGCCATCGTTGTCCACGTCGCCGAATGCAACGCCGCGATGCGCTAAAGCGGTCTGGAACGCGGAGCCGGCGCCCGCGCTCACGTCCTGAAACTTGCCGTTTCCCAGATTGTGCAACACCGTGTTGGGTTCTTCGGGCTTGCGCATCGAAATCGCCGCGATGTTATCCACCACGTGCCCGCGCGCCGCCAGCAGGTCCTTCCATCCGTCGTTGTCGAGATCGAAGATCCCATTCGACCAACCCGACATGGGGCGCGTAACGCCGGCTAACCCGGCGGCGCCGGTGATCTCCGTAAAATCGCCCGCCGCACCGCGATTCCGGAACAACGGGAAGGTGTCGCCCTCGAAGCCGGTCACCCAGATATCGTCGTAGCCGTCATTATCGATGTCGCGGAAATCGGCGCCCATGCCCGACATATAGGACCCGGAGTCGGGATACGCCACACCGGTCTGCAGGGCCACCTCCTCGAATTTCTTGCCGCCTAAATTGTGAAAGAGCATATTCGGGGCGTTGTCGTTGGCCACGAACACGTCCGTGAAGCCGTCATGATCATAGTCGGCGAAGGCCACGCCCATTCCCTTCCCGCGGATTTGGCCGATGCCCGTAGCCGCCGACACGTCCGTGAAGGTCCCGTCCCCGTTGTTGTGGTAAAGCGTATTGGGAAGCGGGGCGTAGTTCTTGGGATGGCAGTAGGCGCGCACATTCGGATTGGGCCCGCAAAAAGGGTCCTTGTTGACCTCCCACTTGCAATAGTTCGACACGAACAGGTCCAGGCGGCCGTCGTTATCGTAGTCGAACCAGCCGGCGGACACCGCCCACATCTTCTGTCCGTCCAGCATCGCCCCGCCCACTCCGGCTTTGTCCGTAACGTCGGTAAAGGTGCCGTCGTGGTTGTTATGAAGAAGCTGATTCCTGGTCACGTTGGCGAGGAAGATGTCGGGCCATCCGTCGTTATCGTAATCCCCGATCGCGACACCGATGCCATAGCCCTCGCCCTTGACTCCGGCTTTCTCCGTGACATCCGTGAAAGTGCCGTCGTGGTTATTGTGGAAAAGACGGTTCCAATACTTGGGCGACTCTTTCTTCAGCGATGGGATGGCCGCGCCATTGACGAGGTAAACGTCAAGATAGCCGTCATTGTCGTAATCGAAAAGCGCCACACCGGCAAGCATCGTCTCGGGCAGGTTCTTGTTCGGCGTGGGGCAGTTGTCCGCTACGAAGTGGATACCGGCGCGGTCCGCGATTTCCTCGAATGCGATCGGTCCCAGCGCCGGCACCGCCGCCAGAACCAGAAGCGCCCCGAAGAACGCGAGGGTTAGCCACCGCATCAAGTTCAGAATACTACAGGCCCGGATGGCGACGGCTTGGGTCGGGGTGTGGGGCAGGCTTCAGCCTGCAGCGGGCTTCAGCCCGCCCATGCGCAATATGAGAGTTCTCCTTCTCCATCTGCACTACTGATACATGCAGTTGTCCCGCCGTCTTCCGCATCACTATGTTGTTGGAGAACCTCTATTTGTCACCTTCCGTCTGCACGGCAACCTGCCAACCGGCAGGGCGTTTCCCGGCGGGCGGGCGAGTTCCGGGAAGGCATTTGTTTGCATGGACCAGCTGTTGGATGAGCAGCGCGCCGGACCCGCATATCTGCGAATGCCAGCCATCGCCGAGGTGGTGGCCGATTTGATCGACCAGGGTGCCGCTTGCGATTACTTGTTGCACGCATGGGCGGTGATGCCGAATCATGTTCACCTGCTCATCACTCCCCAGGTCGATGTGCCGGCCCTGCTGCGCAGACTTAAGGGCGCCTCGGCACGGGAAGCCAACAAGCTGCTGGGGCAAACGGGCCGGCCGTTCTGGCAGGACGAGAGCTACGATCATCTCGTGCGCGGCGCGAACGAGTTCCAGCGAATCCAGAACTATATCCTTCAAAACCCAGTGCGAGCGGCGCTGGCCCGATCGGCAGAGGAGTACCCATGGTCGAGTATCTCGAGGCCGGGCGGGCTGAAGCCCGCCGCAGGCTAAAGCCTGCCCCACCGGCCCCTGCCGATCATTGAGCCGGCACGCTGTACGTGACGCTCCGCGTGGCCTGCTGGAAGCCCTGCAACGCGGTAATCCGGACCTCGCAATTTCCGGCCTTCGTGGCCGCGTTCACCAACACCGGTATGGCGCCGGAGGGATCGGGCGGCGGGAGCTCGCTTTGCTTCTGCTCCAGTTCTTCTCCGTTCACGAAATATTCTACGCGGATGCGCGGCGTCTCCGGAATGGACTTATCCGGATACACCACGAAGTACAACATGGGCTGCGCGGCGGCCTTCAGCGATCCGCCGAGCATCGGCACCAGTTCCCGGTCCTGAAACACCAGGGGGTCGCCCGCTTCCGGTTCCGCCGTCAGCGGGTCCGCCCGCGCAATCAGCATCAGGCTGCTCAGCCCGACACCCTTCGCCTGCGGACTATCGAACTCCACCGTACTCGTGCTGGCACGCCGCCCCTCGCGATCCAGCAAAACACTCTCCACGATGTAGTGACCGGCCGGCAGGTCGAACGCATGCCGGTAGTCGATCGGCGTGGCCTGGATTCGGCCCAACTGGTCGTCGGGCACTTCGTACAGAAAATCCTTGCCGAACGTATCGACGATCTGCCCGTCCGCGTCCTTCACAACCGCGAACAGCGAAGCGTGCAGGCGGTGCTTCTTCTGCGCGGGCTCCGGCGCGGCGCTCAGAGCGGCGCCCGGGAACTCGAAGACAATCGCGGATTGCGAATTGGCGCCTGGCCGGAACTGGAACGCCGCGGACCGGAATTCGAAGGCATGCGGCCGCGGTTCCGTATTCAACGTCATCAGGCCGGCGATTTCGAACGGGCGCAGCGCTTCCGAATTTTCCTTGTCCGGTATGGCGAAGTAGCCTTCCCGGCTCTCAGCCTTCCAATCGGCGCGCGCCAGCTTGACTTCGATCTTCCGGAAACGCCCATCGTACTTGTCGAGCGCGGGACGATAGTCCACTTCGTAATGCGTCTCCACCTCTCCGCCGATCTGCTGGAAAGGCTTCCGCAAGTCGTTGCTATTGGCCACCAGAAATCCGCCGGTGTCCTCGGCCAGGGCGCGCAGACCCGACTGTGAATCCGAAGTGCGCACGGCATCGCGTTGGTAATCGCCCTGGCGAGCGAGCCCCATCTCGTACCCGGCACCGCCGGTCGCAGGGCCGACGTTCGGAACGACAACATTTACTCCTGCCACAGCTTCTCCCTGCTGCTTACTCAGTGCCGTGACATTCTGCATCGCCATCGAGGAGGCCTGCGCCGTGGACGTCTGGTTAAGGCCGTTGGCGTCGAAGGCATAAACACTGACGCCCGCCTGGTTGGCCTTGTTCACCATCGCCTGGAACTGATCGGGATCGCCCGTAGTGGTGAATCCGGGGCTAAACAGCAAGACCGTTTTGTGCCCGGGAAACCTGCCGAATTGCCGGACCATCGCGTTCATCTGGTCCATCTGCCGGGCTCCCTCGACACCGATGAACTGTTCGCGCTCGATCACCAGGTCCCCCCGCTGCGCATTGGCGCCCGGCCCGTTGTCCACATCCGCTCCCGTGATGGCGGTCATGCTCACTGACCCGGTGGTGGACTTGTCGAGCATGCCGCCGGTGTTCCCGCTCGCCCATCCGACAATGAGCTGTAGGTTTGGGGTGGAGTTCAAAACGGCTTCCGCGGCTCTGGTAATATCCACGCTCGTCCCGAAGAAGGCCTTGTTCGCCGCGCGCAGCAGTTCCTCACGATTGTTGGTAAACGGTAATAGAGGCGTGAGCCGCGCGTCGAGGTTGAAGATACCCACCCAGGTGCCCGGGTGCAATTGGGTTTGGATGAACTCCTGGGCGGCCGACACAGCCCATCTTCGGGTCGAGGCATCCAGGCTGTGAAATACGATGCATACCAGGTTGACGTCCGGCAGCGGCATGAGCGATAGGGATGGAGTCTCCGCGCTCGATGGCAGCTCCGGGCGGCTCTGCAATGCCGGCGCATCGTTGGCGGTCACCAGCCGGAAACCTTGGATCTCCTGGCGGACGCCATCTTCGTAGATCTCCACATCGCCGGGAGTGAGGTTTTTCACCAGCCGGCCCTTTTTATCGCGGACCACCAGGTCCAGGGCCACTTCATTGACCGTGGCACGAATCGCTGGCCCAGGCGGGGTGCCCCCCGTGCTCGGCGTGGGATTCTGCGCGCTGACCTGGCCAGCCAGCGCAAACAGTGCGGCTAGCACAGCCGTAGGACTGATTTTCGACATGCACGGCCTCCTTAAGTTGCCAGGCCGGTGGTTGCAACCGGTTTCATGCTTGATCCGAGGATCGCTAGAACTAACTGTACCGCGTTCGTGCTGGGCGTCAATAGGTCTTAAGGGCGCTCAGCGTCCCGGTTCCGTTACGGTCAGAATCTGATCGGCCCTTAGCTTCTTCAGGGTCTGCACAATCCCGCTGGGCCAGCGGATCTCCAGAGACTCAATCGCCTTCTCAGTCCCCAGCCCGAAGTGCACCCGCTTGTCGCTGGACGACATGAATCCGTCGGAGGTGGTCACGTGGTTATAAAGTGTGCGGCCGGAAGTCGTGGTCAGCTTGAGCGCAGCGCCGACTCCGTCGCGATTACTACGGCGGCCGATGGTATTGACCAGCAGCCAGTGATTTCCGTTGTCGGCCGAGTTCATCAGGATACGCGGCTTCTCATCGAGCGACGTCACTACCAGGTCCATGAAGCCGTCGTTATTCAAGTCTACGAAGGCCGAGCCACGCTGGAAACCGGCATGGCTGAAGTCCGGGCCTAACTGGGCGGAGACATCGCGGAACTCCTTGCCATCCACGTTTTCGAACATAGTGTCGGGCTGGCGCGAAATTTCGCCCATGTTATCGATATCTCCGTTGGATGAGTAAAGATCCTTCCATCCGTCGTTGTTATAGTCTACGAAACCGTTACTCCAGCCGGAACTATGTTCGCTCAGGCGCGATACTCGGGACATTCCGGAAACATAGCTCATATATTTGCCGCCAATGTTGCGGAAGAGGCCCCATATCTGGCCCTTGAGGTTGTTATAGAAGAGGTCCGGGAAGCCGTCGTTATCGTAGTCTTTGGCGTCGGCGCCCATGGAGGAATGCGCATTGCCGTTCTCGTCATACGCCACGCCCCATTCGTAACCGGACTCTTTAAACGACCCGTCTTTCTGGTTGATGAACAGAAAATTGCGCACCGTGTCATTGGCAACGAAGACATCCATATAGCCATCTCCGTTGAAATCCGCGATGGCGATGCCCATCCCTTTGCCCAGTTCCTTGCCGAAGCCGGACGAGTCGGTCACATCTTCGAATCGGCCATTGCCGAGGTTGTGATACAGACGGTGCGCGACGCTGGGATAGACCTTGGGATGGCAGTAATATTCCTGACCGTTCACGGCGCAGATCTTATCGATCTGAGGCGTCCAGACCGTGTAATTGGAGACGATGAGGTCCAGCTTGCCGTCGTTATCGTAGTCGAACCAGGCGGCGGCGACACTCAGGACATCCTTCGGCTTCGTCCCGATGCCGGAGCGCTCCGTAACGTCGGTGAACGTGCCGTCGCCGTTGTTGTGGTACAGCGTATTGCGTCCCGCGTTGCAGATGAACAGATCTTCGTAGCCGTCGTTGTCGTAGTCGCCGGCAGCCACGCCGAAGCTGAATCCGAGGCCCTTGCCGAGCAGGCCGGCGCGCGCAGTGACATCCTCAAACGTGCCGTCGCCGCGATTGCGGAGCAGGCAATTGTAGAAACGCGCATCCGTCTTCTCCATTTCGGGAAGCTTGGCGCCGTTGGTGAAGAAAAGGTCCATGCGGCCGTCGTTGTCGAAATCGAGGGCGGCCACTCCGCCGCACATGGTTTGCGGGAAATACTTCCGGCCGGTGAAGTTGTTGTCGGTGCGGTAAGCGAAGTCGGATTTGGGAGCGATATCGGTGAAATGCGGCCGGCGCGGTTCCGGTTGTGCGCCCACAGCGGCCACCCACGACGCAAGACCCGCCACGCACAATGCGGCCACGGCCCAACATTGCCTCATCTGGGCCTCATCTCGGTTTGGTTCCCGGCTGGAGGGCGTCCCGCTGATCCATGAGCTTCTGAGAGATGGCGCGTTCGCGATCGCCGTCGGCGCTGCGATTCAGCCGATAGTAGACGGTGGCCAGACTGGCGTGCGCCTCCGCGAAATCCGGCGCTTCCTTAATCAGAGCTTCCAGCGCCTGGCGCGCCTGCTCGGGATTGCCGGTGGCCAAATCGACATTGGCCATCTGATACCGCACCCCAGGATCGTTGGGGCGCGTCCGGAGAGCGCGCTCGAGATAGCGGCGCGCCTCCGCGTACACCTGGTCCTGCTTGCACAGCACGCCCATGCTCAGGTTGGAGGTGAACTCGTCGGGATCGAGGGCGAGTTCCTGGGCGAAGACGGCGCGCGCGCGTTCGGAATCTCCCAAGGCAAGCAGCAGTTCGCCCAAGCGGGCATGAGCCCCGGCAAGACGGGGGTTCAAGGCGACGGCCTTCTCCAGGTCGGCGCGGGCGCGGTCGCGGTCGTGCGCGCTCAGTTCCAGAGTGCCCCGCAGCAGATAGGCTTCGGCGGAATCGCCGCGGCTGAGGATGCGGTTCATGACGGCTGTGCCGGCGGCTTCCTGGCCATCGCCGATGAGAGCGGTTCCATAGAGATAGTCGAATCCCGCGTCGCCAGCCTTGTCTTTCTCGAGCGGGGCCAGGAGGGCCACAGCGTCCTTATATCTTCCCAGGTTGTTATAACAAACGGCGAGCAGAAGGGTGACCTGCTCCTGGAACTGAGGCGAGAGAGAGACGGCCCGTTCGAAGCGGGCGGCAGCTTCGGCGTGGCGGCCCGTTTTGTAATAGGCGAGGCCCAGATTCAGCAGGAGGGCGGGATTGTCCGGGCTCTTGCGAAGACCGAGGCCGTATTCCGCGATCGCCTCGTCGTAGCGGCCCGCGCGCGCCAGGACGGCGCCCAGATTCGAACGCGCCTGCACGGAATCGGGCTCGACGGCGAGGTATTCGCGATACGCGCGGATCGCGTCATCCAGTTGGCCTGCCTGGTGCAGGGCAATGGCATGTTGGAGGAGCGCGTCGGAACTGGCGGCGGGCTGCTGCCCGCAAAGAGTGGACGCGAGGAGGCTCAGGATGACACAGAGTGGGGCGTTGGACGCTGTCATTGGCTGATCTCGGTAGCCAGTTTTCTCAGGCGGGTGAATTCGGCTCGTTCGCGGGCCGCTTCGGCCTTCTTGCCCGCCATGGAGTAAGCTGTCGCCAAAGAGAAATGTACTTGCGGACTGTCCGGAGCCTGCTGCCGGGCGATCTCGAGCTCCTTAATTCCCTCCTCCACCTGGCCGTTGCCGGCCAGCAGCTTTCCCAGCACCGCGTGCGCCCCGAAGAATTGAGCATCCGCCTCGACCGCGCGACGCGCGTACGAAATGGCCGTGTCTAAATCGCCGCGCACCTCATACTCCAAGGCAATGGTCGCCAGGGCCTCCGTATGTTTCGGGTTCAGCTCCAGTTCTTTCTGATATTCGCGCAGGCCCGCATCCTTATCGTTCGCCGACAGAAACCATCCGTAGAGATAGTGGACGTTGGGCGCCTTCGGATAGGCGGCCACCAGCTCCGCGAAGTACGTTTGCGCCGCCGCGGGATCCCTCTGGGCCATCGCACAGACAGCTCGTCCGGCACTCTCAATCAAGTCCTTGTCGCCCGGTGGCAGTTCTTCGGGAAAGATCGGCCGCCGCAAACCTGCGATCCCCGCGGCCTCAATTAAGGCCGGGCCGGCGCCGCCATCTTTCACGACACTCATCAGCACTTGCATAGCGGACTCGTACTCCTGGATTCGCGTGAGCAGCAACATCTCGTGAAACAATACCACCCGTCGGACTTGGGGGTCATCGCCCAAACCGAGACGGCGCGCCTGATAGATGTGATTGAGCGCCTTGGCGTACTCCTTCATTTCAAACTCGCAGAGGCCCAGCAGCGCGAAGCCCGGGCCGGTCGTCTGATCGAGGGCTATCAGCCGGCGCAAAGAGTCCCGCGCTTCCGGATACTGGTTCTGGTCGTAAAGCAGCTCGCCCAGGAACCACCAGCCTTCCGTCCATGAAGGACGCAGCTTGACGGCCTGGCGATACAACCCGATCGCGTCCTCGATGCGGTTTTCGGTGCGCGCCTCAGTGGCCGCCCGCGATGCCCGGTCGAACGCGGCAGAGGCAGCCTCCTGCGCCTTCTGACCGGCGGCGGCAACCGGCCCCAGAAGCGCCGCCAGGGAGAAAGCCGCGGCTGCTCGCAGGAGGACTGGAATCGCGCGCGGGGCAAAATGCATCGCTACGGAGTCTCCTTTACGCGTAGCGCCTGATCGCCACGCACGTCCTTCAATGTCTGGACAATTCCCGACGGCCAGTGGATGATCACTGACTCCGCCATTTCGTTCGCGCCCAACCCGAAATGCACCGGCCCGCAACTCGACGAGGCGTAGCCTACGCTGGTGGTCATGTGGTTGTATTGTGAGCCGCTCCTGGTGGTGACTTGAATCCGCGCGCCGATGCCGTCGCGGTTGCTCCTGGTTCCTTCCAGTGCAATGTCCAGCCAGTGCCCTGCGCCTGGGCTGCGATTCATCCAGATCTCGGCCGGGTGCGCGAGCGCCGAGGTCACGACATCGATTCTGCCATCCCCGTCCAGGTCGCCGAACGCCAGGCCGCGATGGCGCGCCGCCGGCGCGACATCCAATCCCGCTTCGGCGGTGAGCGCCTCCCAGCCCCCGTTGGCGCCGCGCGCGGCGCCAAGGTTCCGGAATACGGTGTTGCGCTGCTCTACCGTGGTGTTGGGCATCGCGCGGGATAGCACGTCTCCGCGGCTGACGAACAGGTCCTTCCATCCGTCGTTGTCGAAATCGAAGAGTCCCACGCCGAATCCGGCCATCTGCATGCACAGCGTGCGCATGCCACTTTGCGTGGTCACTTCCCGGAAGTCTTTCCCGGCCATGTTCTTCCATATGGGGAAGGTCTGGTTTTCCAACGCCGCGGTTATCAGGTCCGGGTATTCGTCGTTGTTAAAATCGCGAAAATCCAGCCCCATTCCGGATATGAAGTTGCCGTCTTCCGGCAATGCCACGCCTTTCTGAAACGCAACTTCCTCGAACTTGTTGCCCAGATTGTGGAACAGGAAATTATAAGATCCGTCATTGGTGACGAAAAGGTCGGGACGGCCATCCAGATCGTAATCGGCCATGCCCCCGCCCATGCCCTTCCCCACGTGCGCGCGAATACCCCATTGCTCCGAGACGTCTTCAAACTTGCCATTGCCCTTGTTCAGATACAACTGGTTAGGCAGGCCCTTATAAGACCGCGGCGAGCAGTAGTCCGGCACACCCTTGTACTCACAGAGGGGCTCGGTGGCGTAGTCCCATTGCAGATAGTTGACCACGAACAGGTCGAGGAGACCATCGTTGTTGACATCCATCCAGACCGCCGTGATCCCCCACATCGGCCCATATTTGGAGTCGGGGAGATTGGAGATGCCAGCCTTCTCAGTGACATCGGTGAACGTACCGTTGCCGTTGTTGTGATAAAGCGTATTGTGGTGGACGCCTGTCACAAACAAATCGGGATAGCCGTCGTTATCGTAATCTCCCACTGCCACTCCGCTATCGAAGCCCGTGCCTGCCAGTCCCGCGGATTCGGTGACATCCGTGAATACGCCATTGCCGTCGTTGCGGAACAGACGGTTGCGGTATTTCGGATCGTCCTTTTTCAACGTGGCCAGATTGGCGCCATTGGTGAAAAAGATGTCGGGACGTCCGTCGCGATTGTAATCGAGCACCGCCAGGCCTCCCGCCATAGTGGCGGGCACATGCCGCGCGACGACTTCGCCATGCTCGAGTTGGAAGGCGATGGGCTTGAGCTCGAACCGGATTGCGGGCGCCGGTCCGCCCGTCGCGCGCGGCCACCAATCCGCGCTTACCACCAGCAGAAGCAGCAAACACGTCATGCCGCTCATCACCGCGAAACCCTGCCGCACCAGGGCCGCCAGCGAAATCAGGCGACGGAACTCCATATGAATCCAGAATATCGCATGTGCGGAAGCCGCTGTGGGCCTTGGTAGGGCATGCTTCAGCTTGCCGACGCAGTGCACCAGGCACTCGCCGAACTCCGATTACAATAAGGGAGTCTGACACCCGCGCCCATTCGCCGGAGGAACAGTTGAAGAGAACCATCGTCCTGGCCATAGCGAGTCTCAGCGCTTTCTTGGCGCTGCTGCCGGGCCGGCCCGCCCAGACTTCCAAGCGCCCCCACTTCACGGATGTGGCGGCGCGCTCGCAGATCTCCTACCGCAGCAACAACAGCCCTGGAGGGCACAAGTATTTTCCGCAGCCCATGTGCGGCGGGGTGGCCATCTTCGATTTCGATAACGACGGCCGGCTGGACATATTCTTTACCAATGGCGCGCAGCTTCCGGAGATGAAGAAGACCAACCCATCGTTTTACAACTGCCTGTTGAGGCAGCGCGCCGACGGAACGTTCGAGGATGTCACCGGCAAGGCGGGCTTGACGGGTAAAGATCTCGATTTCAATTTCGGCGTGGCGGTGGGCGATTATGACAACGACGGCTACGAAGATCTGTTCATTTGTAGCGCCGGTCGCAACGCCCTGTATCACAACAACGGCGATGGGACTTTCACGGATGTCACGGCGGCTTCGGGCATCGGCGGCAAGCCGCCGAATACGCTGAGCGTGGCGGCCGCCTGGTTCGATTACGACAACGACGGGCTGCTGGATCTGATCGTGGATAACTACACCTTCTGGACGCCGCAGACAGACTTACGCTGTACCATGGGTGGTGCGGAATACTACTGCGATCCGCGGCGCTACCAGAGCGTGCCGCCGCGCCTCTATCACAATCTGGGCCATGGCAGGTTCGAGGATGTGACCGATAAGTCGGGCTTAGCTAAGTCACCGGGCAAGGGTATGGGCATTTCTATCGCGGATTTCAATAACGACGGATGGCCTGACATTTTCATCGCCAATGACACCGAGCCCAATTCGTTGTTCATCAACCGGAAGAATGGGACGTTTGAGGAGCAGGGGTTGGAACTGGGCGTCGCCTATAACGATAGCGGGCACACAGGATCGTCTATGGGGTCGGACGCCAAAGACTATGACAACGATGGCAACGTGGACATCTTCTATAACAACCTGACGGGCCAGGTGTGGCAGCTATTGCGCAATGACGGCAACCTGTTCCAGTTTGCCTTTGTGTCGAAGGTGCAAACAATGAGCCTGCCATTTGCCGGCTGGAGCAATGGATTCATCGACTACAACAACGACGGCTGGAAGGACATCTACTCGGCAAATGGGGATGTCGACCAGGTGAACGACAAGTCGCCGCAGCATGACACGATGTTCGAAAACCTGGGAGGGAAAACATTCCTCGATGTTTCCGGGGAGATGGGCAAAGACTTCCAAAGGATCGGCTACCAGCGCGGCTCGGCCTTCGGAGACCTGAACAACGATGGAGCGATGGATGTCGTGGTGACCTCGCTTAACGAGACGCCGCGCATTCTCATAAATAGCGCGGATAGCGGCAATCACTGGTTATTGTTGAGCCTGGCCGGTCACAAGAGTGCGCGGGACGCGGTCGGCGCGAAGATCAAATTGACGACCGCTTCGGGACGAGTGCTTTACAATCATGTGGCCATCAGCGTCGGCTTCATGTCGTCGAGTGACAAGCGCGTGCACTTCGGGTTGGGAGACGAAACCAAGGTCAGCTCCATCGAAATCCGCTGGCCGAGCGGAATTCGACAGGTGCTGAAGGATATCAAAGCGAACCAGGTTTTGAAGATTGACGAACCTGGGAAATAGACCTGTAGGGCATGCTTTGACTTGCCCGGCGGGCTTCAACTCGCCTGCCCTGCTGTTAATACGAGGTCGAAATGAAGCGTTGGCCCCTGATTGTAACCGCTGGGCCCGCGGCTATGCCGGCGCGAGCGATTCCCGTGTTCACTTTGGGCTGGGGGCATCCAAGGTGGTTCGGGAGATCGACATCAAATGGCCCAGCCGGATCCACCAGGAGATCTCCCGGCGGACCGGATTCTGACCATTAAAGAGCCTGCGCAGTAGCGCCTGTTTTATTTCCGCCTTCTCCGGGGCTCCCACGCCCGTTAATTCGGGCACGGTTCGCCCGCCCTGGCGATGCGGATCTGGTGATCGGTGAACTTGTGGTGCGCGCCCGGCAGATCGATCTTGGGCATGTGGCAGGAGACGCAATTGTCCCTCGCCACACTGCAGACCTTGGCGTTCAAGACGGTTGAATGACAGGCGGTGCATTTGGAGTCGTAACTCGCCAGGTTGGTCTCGATCTGCCCGTGCGGGTCATGGCAGGCAGTGCAGCGGATTCGCTTATCCTCGACGTCGTAGCATTTACTGTTGGTCAGCCGGTAGGGCTGAAAGCGCACGGTATTCGGGCCGCGCATTCCGGTCAGAGCGACCTGCGCCCAGGTGCGATGGCACCGGCCGCACAATTCGGCCATATCCTCCGGTCCAAGGTCGCCTAGGTGCGGCAGTTTCGCGGCAGCGACATTCCCGGCGCGAACCGCGTTGGCATGTCTTTCCACTTGCCCATGGCACGACTGGCAGCCGACGCCGGGCACCACCGACTCAACATGCAGCATTGCCCCGGACACACCACCATTGGTGTGGCAGCCGACGCAACTGGCCGCGTCTGGGGGTTCCAGGCGGCGGCCGGCGGCTTCGACGATCGTCTGCGGTTTCGTGCCGATGTCTCCAATGGTGACATCGAGCGCCGCCGGCGTGTTGTAGAAACTGACCCGACTCTCGTACATCGCCCCATCGTATTGGAAAACGTAGGTCTGGCCGGCCTTTCCTTGGCCCAATGCCCACAGGATCGGAACGGTAAAAGTCTCAGTCCCACGGGTCACGGTAATGATGCTGCGGTCACCCTCCCGTTTAATTTGGGTGTGGTAAGAACCCTCTTGAAACTGGAGATCGGGATGGTTTTTTAGAATGTCGCAGGTTGCTACAGTCTCGGCCGCGTGCGCCATGGGTGTGGCCCGAAAATGGGATGCCTGTTGAGAGTGACAGGCGCCGCATGCGGAATCGTCGGATGCCGCGGCAAGATACGGCAGTAACAACAACGCCGGCAGGGCCGATCTCATCTCGCCATCCCTCCAGACACGGCCGCCTGCTTCTCCGCATTGAGCTGGAGCACAATGGCACGCTGCTGGTTCCCGTCTGACTTGCGCTTCAACCGGTAATATACCGTGGCCAAAGAAACGTGCGCTTCCACGTTGCGCGGATTCTCGCGGATCAGGCTCTCCAGTTTCGCACGCGCCTGCTCTGCCTGGCCGTCTTCCAGATCGAGCAAAGCCAACTGATAGCGGGCGGCGGGGTCGTGGGGGCGCAAGCCGAGCGCGCGCTGGAAGCAGCGCCGCGATTCGGAATAGTTCTCATCCACCTTCAGAAGCTTGCCAAGCTGAAAGTTAGCCGAGTAGTCGTTGGGATTCGAGGCTAGCTCTTTACGAAACGACGCCTCAGCGCCGGGAACGTCGCCCGCATGGGCAAGGGCGACTCCGTAATAGCCGTTGACACCCGGTAGTTGGGGATTGATTGCCAGGGATTTCTTAAATTCCTCGAGCGCGCCCGCGAAGTCGCTCGCTAACAGTCTGGATTCGCCCATCAACAGCCGGCCTTCCGCGGAGTCGCCGTCGCGCAGGATGCGATCCACCAGCAACTGGCCCGGCGCAGCTTGGCCGTCGCGGATCAGGGCGGTTCCCAGCAGGTAGTCCATCGTCTTATCGTCAGGTGTCGCCTGCTGGAGAGGCGAGAGCAGATCGATGACTTTCTTATTTTCACCGAGACGGAGATAACAGTCCGCTAAGAGGAGAACCGGCTGCCGGTCGCGCCCCTGTTCGAGCACCCGCTCCAGTTCGGCAACGGCCTGCGAAATATCCGAGGCCTTGTAGTAAGCCAACGCCAGATTCAACCGGACCGGCAGATTGCCAGGCTGCATCTCCAGCGCTTTCCGATATTCGACGATGGCTTCTTCGAAATGGCCGGCGTGCGCCAGGGCCGCACCCAGATTCGATCGCGCCATCACGTTGTCGGGGACATGATCGAGGTAATGGCGATATTCGGAAATCGCGGCCGCGATGTCACCCGACTGGTGTAGTTGGATGGCGTGGCGCAGAACGGTATCTGCCTCTGATGCTTCCTGGCACCAGGCAGTGCCGGCTATCGATAGAACGAGCCCGGCAAACCGTGCGAGGGCTCTCCCACTCACGCGCATCCCCCTCTCTTCCGTCTAGGATCTCACGAATTGGGTGCTTGCGCGAAACCCTGTCCCTACCCCCAGCCGGACCAGGTTGTCCGGCGCGGACACGGGCGTTCGCTCCACAGATTTCCGGCGCGAACTTCCGATCCAGGACACGAGGCCGTTTAGTGCGGGGGGCCGGCTTCCGCCTGATGGTCCAGCTTCGCGACCTGTTCCCGCACCATGGCGGAATCGTGGGCGTTGGGAGCCAGTTCCAGGTAAGCGCGGAAGTATTTGGCCGATTCGGCGTACTGCTGCTTTTGCATGAGGATCAAGCCGAGCACGTAGTTCAGCCGCGGGACCTTGCGGTCTTTGTCGACCCGTAAGCCGCCCCGTGCGGCAAGCTCGGCTGCTTCGATCCGGTTCAGCCTGGCATTCGCGACAGCGTTGATGAGGTAGGCGGCGGCGAAATCGTCAGGATCGAGTTGGAGCCACTCTCGGGAGTATTGTTCCGCCGCTGCCCAGTCCTGCTGCCGGTCCGCCACGGCGGCCAGGCTCTCGTAAGGCTTGACGTACTTCGGATCCTGCTTGCGCGCTTCATTCCAGGCTTCTATGGCGCCGGCCTGAGCGTCCCGTTTCTGGCGCACCTGGCCGAGTTGGTACCAGGCGATTGCGAACTTGGGATAGATCGTTACCGCCTGTGTGAGTTCCGATTCGGCCACGTCCCACTTCTCCTTTCCGATCGATTCCATGCCCTTGTTGTAAGCCTTCTTTGCGGCGGCGGGAGCGGCCGCGGTGGTGGCGCTTATGGTGAGAGAGCCCGATCGTGAGAGTGGATGGAGAATGATGGTGCCGAGGCGGCCGTCGTCGGCGCTGTCTCGCACGGAGAGACGGACACTCTGGGTGCGAAATCCTGAAAGAACCGCCTGCACCTCGCAGTCGCGCAGGGCAGTGGTAATCGGATTGGTGTATTGAGTGGAGGTTTTATTCAGCGCCTTGCTGAGATCCGCCGCTTCGGCGGGAGCCTGGCCGGCGTCGGCCGTTGCGGTGGTGTTGCCCCCGGCGTCCACCGTGAAGGCAAAGTGCCCCGTGGTATCGGTCCTGGCCGCGATCGTTGTGCGGCCATTGCACGCCCGGTTAATCTGGACAGCATCGGGCGGTGCCGTTCCGTCTTCCAGGCGCACCTCGCCCGATACGAAAACCACCTTTTCGGTCTGTCCACAAATCCGCGAAATGCCGGCAAGAGCTGTAAGGGAGATCACGAGCGCCCGAACGCGCATAACGCCCTCCACGGTCATTCTCATTATGCCAGTTTCCGGGGCTTGTCGACGTAAACCTTGACAGGCCGGATTTCAAAACAAGATGTCACGAACTTGGGGAGGGTTGCGCAGCGACTAGCACTTGCCGTTGCCTGACGCGTCCTTCGGTGGGGGAACGAAGATCGCGATGGCTTCGATTTCCACCAGCAGGTCGGGACGGCACAGAATTGCCTGGATGCCAGTGGAAGCGGGCAGGGGATCCAGTCCCTGCTCCCGGAAAAACTCCGTGCGGCCTTCATTGAACGCCGCGTAATCGCGCTCGATATCGCGCAGGTAGCAGGTGGTGCGGACGATGTCTTTCCAGGTTGCGCCTTCCGAGGCCAGCAGACCGGTGATGTTGTGGTACGTGCGCCGCAATTGCGCCCTAAAATCGCCGACGTGGATCGTCTGCCCGTGTTCATCGACGCTGGCCGTGCCCGAAATCAGCAGTATCGCGACACCTCCCAGATCTATGCGCAACCCGCGCGAGAAGGAACTGGGCTTGGGGTAATCGTAAGCTTCATTGAGCGCCGACAGCGCCGTGATGGCGCGCTTCTTCACCTCGCTGGCGCCAGCGATTTGGTTGAGCAATTCGCCATTGGTCATTTGTTAGAATCTCCGGTTGAAATATGAATTCCTTGGCTCACGCCTTTGGAAGTGGCGACCGTTTCGAGCGACGAGCGTAACCCATTGTCTATCCAGGAAGTTTTGCCAGTCGCGGCCGTGGTAGCGGGATGCAGTGGCCGCCCACGGGACGCCGTTCACATAGTTCACCGGCCTGGTGATCTCGTGAATCAAACCCTGGCCCTTGAATGAATCGCACGACTTCAGTTTCGCCCTCGGGGTGGTTGTAGTCTTTCCAGTGGCCGGTTGTGACATTGTACCAGCACCCCAATGGCCGACACGGCGTAGTATACCTTATCCGGCACCGCAGTCCCGCTGTACGTCCAGATTTCGTGATGAGGGTACAATGGGTCCGGCTCGCCGCGGATGGCGTGGTAGTAGGGCTGGGCTGCGGATTATTCTCCACGCCGGGAAGAAACATCGGTTGCATTTTGGCTTCCGGCTTCCGATCGTCGCTCATGGTATCGCTCCAGGAATCTTCGTCCTATTGGATTCGCTTACTTTTCCCATAGACGGTGGTTTCGGGATTGTAGTTGCGCCAGTCGAACCAGTAGTCTTTGAGCATGGGAATCCGCTCGAGACAATAGCCCTTGGCTTTTCCGGAAGTCGCGCAGCCCTGGAAGTTCCACTCGCTCCCGGTTGCGTCGTCAATCAGCAGAACGCCGGAGGGTTTTCCGGCGACGCGGTAGAACTCAGGGGACGGCTCGACGCCAGGGATGTAGTCCCGGAACGCCCGCACCGATTGATCGTCGGGACCTACCACCAGCAGGACCGGCTCCGAACCTACGCGATCCTTGACCAGCTTTTCGTCAACCACTCGGTCATATAGAAACGCGCGGCTAGCCCCATAGGCCCGGATTCCCAACATCAAATCGCGGGACGCTAGTTCATGCTCCGGAAAACTCAAGACGGTGGGCGCGCGCTGCATGCGAATGTCCCAGTCCTTTGCGGCATAACCAACACGGTACGCGGGGACATCATCCAGGACGATGCCCCCTGGTTCCTCCGATTTCCAAGCAGCAAAAGTCAGCTCATCGGAGAGCACCAGCGTCAGTTGGCGGCCCTTGAGAGGCCCCGAAATGGCGGCGCCGCTAATCTGTTGCCAATAGGTCCCAGTCTCTTCGTCTCGCATGAGGAAATTCTGGTTATTGATACCAGCCAGGTGAAACGTCAGCCTCAGACCGGCTACCTCTCTCATCCACACCAGACCGGTGTGACAGAGCGTTCAATAAGTTGCGACGATTGCGGCGCCGTCCAGCACATCATTAATCACGTGATGGTAAGACATGATTCGGATGGGATACGCGCGCGCCTCCCGCCCGATTCGTACGGCAATCACCTTCTCGCCCCCATCGAGCCTGACTTCCCGGGCAGCGGTGAACGAAGGATGTATGTCCGGGTGGAACATCAGTTCATAAACATTGATGCGCGCCAGAAACGCGAGCACGACGGACAGGGCAGCGCCTGCCGCCGGCAGGATTCGTTTCCATCTCCGCGGCTGGGCGCGCCAGTATCCGATCAGCGCCAGGATGGCCACAAGGGCGGCGATGATTGTGACAATCGGACGGAATCGGGCGACCACCAGCGCAACCGACAGTTCCTGAACTCCCTGGTGCCGGAACGGCCGAATTACATATATGGGATACGCAACACAGAATAGCGATACTGCCAGACAGGCCAGTAAGAGCAGGGCGAATGTTCGCGGGCGATACTCGGGGCGATTGGTCATATGCGGGTTCATCCCCTCTGATGTGAGAGAAGCATAGCCCACACGTCAACCGACCGTCAATAACGTAAAGAGATTAGAGCCGGAACGCGTTACTTGGAAGACGGTTTTGAACCCTCAACACATTCGTAAGCCCCCCCAGCCAGGGCGCCGTGCTCGTCCACTCGGCCGCTGGGCCATTCGATGACCAGCCGGTCAGCCCGTTCGCGACGCCCTATGCCGAACGTCAGGGTCAGCTCGGATTGCGACAGGTAACTCGAACCGCTCTTTACCATGCGGGACTGCGTGCCGTCGGAAGTGGTAAGCCGCGCAACCGCGCCAATGGCATCGCGATTCGATTTCGTGCCGCGCAGCCGCAGGCGGATGGACCGATTGCCGTTCGCGACGTCGTTGCGGTATAGGTACGCCGGCCCCTGATTGGTGGTAATCAGGAGGTCCACATCGCCATCGTTATCGAAATCGGCGCAGGCCGCGCCGCGAGCCACCTTCGGCGCCGCGAAAGCTCCGCCGGCTTCGTGCGCCACGTCGCGGAAAAGAGCATGGCCGCTATTCAGGAACAGTTGCGGCGCCTGCGCATAGGCGGTTTTGCCGCGAACATTGCGCATCGTCTCGTCGATATGCCCGTTCACCGTGAGCAGATCGAGGTTGCCGTCCAAATCAGCATCGAAGAACAGGCAGCCGAATCCCAGGCTGTTGAGCGATACCTGGCCCACTCCGCTCGCCTGGCCGATATCTGTGTAGACGCCCCCCGCGCCGGGCCGGTACAGCGCTATCATTTCGCCATCGAAGTTGGTGATGGCGATGGATTGCGATCCCGTTTCGTCGATATCCGCCGCGTCGATTCCCATGCCGGCCCGCGCCTTACCGTCTTCGCTGAAGGCCACGCCGGCCCGCACGGCAACGTCCTCGAATGTGCCATTGCGCAGGTTTCGGTAGAGTTTGTTCGGCTGGGTGTCGTTGGCCACCAGCAGGTCCGGCCAGCCGTCGCGATCGTAGTCCAGCATCGCGACGCCCAGCGACTTGGAAGATGTATCGAACACGCCGCTCCGGGCCGTGACGTCCTCGAATGTGCCATCGCCGCGATTGCGAAACAGCCAGCAGGTGGCGCCGCGATACGCCTCCGGCGTGCAATACGCTTTGCTTTTGCCGTCCACGCTGCAAAATACGTCGTGTTCCGGCGCCCACTTCACATAGTTACACACGAAAAGGTCCAGGTAGCCATCGCGGTCGAAATCGAGCCACAAAGCCGAGGTGCTGAAACCGTCGCGGCCACCCAGGCCCGCCTTTTGGGTGACATCGATGAAATGGCCCTTGCCGGTGTTCTGAAACAGCCGATTCTGGCCCACGGCTGTCACCAGCACATCCGGGAATCCGTCGTTATTGTAATCGGCCACGGCCACGCCCATGCCATACATCTCGACAGCCAGGCCAGCCTGTTGGGTGACGTCGGTAAAGGTTCCGTTGCGATTGTTCCGATAGAGCTGCAGGGTGGTGCGACGGCGCTGGTGCCCGGGCCAATCCATGCCGTTCACCAGCAGAATGTCTACCCAACCGTCGCCGTCGTAATCCACAAACGCGCATCCCGGCCCCAGCGTTTCGGGCAGGTACTTTGCGCCAAAAGCGCCGCTATTGTGCTCGAAGCGGATGCCGGCGAGGGTTGTCACATCGACGAGGCCGAAGCCCAGGCCCGCAGCGCGAAGTTGGAGCGGAAGTGCGGACGCGGCCAGCAGAAAATCGCGCCGTCTCACGTGATGCTCGCCAGGCCGTTTCGAATGGCATAGACCACCAGGTCGGCCGTATTGTGAATGCCCAGCGCCTGCATGAGGTTGGTGCGATGGACCGCTATGGTGTTGGCGCTCAGCCCCAGTATCCCGGCGATCTCGCGATTCGATTTTCCATTGACGATCAGTTGCAGCACTTGCAGTTCGCGAGGCGTCAGCTCCGGCGCAGCGCTGTCCGGTTGGGACACAGGCTCCAGCCGCGGATCCAGCACCTGCTGGCCGGCGGCCACCTTGCGCACGGCATCGATCAATTCCAGATCGATGGCGTTCTTCAGCAGGTAACCGCGCACGCCCGCATCCAGACAGGTGCGGACGTAACTGGGCTCGGAGTGCATACTGAGTATCAGGATGCCGGTCCGCGGGGCGGTTTTCAGAATCTGGCGCGCCGCCGCCGCGCCATTCATTTCCGGCAGCGCGAAATCCATGACGATCACTCCGGGAGCCAATTCGCGGGCCTTGTCGATGGCTTCCTGTCCATCGCTGGCCTCGCCGACCACAACGATATCGTCTTCATCCTCGAGCATGCGCCGGAAGCCGCGGCGAACTAGGTGATGATCGTCGACCAGCAATACCGAGATGTTCCGGTCAGGCATGCTCCTCCTGCGCGGTCAGAGGAACCGTCAAGCGAACCAGCAATCCTCCGCCATCCGCGTGCAACAGCTCCAGGCGGCCGTGCAGCAATTCCGCGCGTTCGCGCATGGAGACCAGGCCCATGCCGCCAATCCGCGCCGCGCCGTGCAAGCCCACCCCGCCATCTTCCACTTCGAGCACCGCGCACTCCGCCGAATAGCGCAGCCGTACCGCCGCGCGCGCCGCCTTGGAATGGCGCGCCACATTGTTCAACGCTTCCTGCATCACACGGTACATGTGAATAGCCGTGGTCTGGTCCGGCGTCGGACCGTTTCCTGAGGACTCATAGGCAACCTGGATGCCCGTCTGCTTCTCAAACAGGGGCAATTGCTGCCGCATGGCCACTTCCAGCCCGGCCTCTTCGAGAACCGCCGGATGCAGCGCCTGTGAGAGCGTTCGCACCTTGTCCAGCGTGGATTGCACGATCTCCTGCACTTCCTTCAGGTCGGTCCGAAGGTGCGAATCCAGTTCCGAAGGGCGGCGTCCGGCGCGCTGCAGCATGGCGCCGATGGCCGTCAGAATCTGGCCAAATTCGTCATGCAGTTCACGCGAAATGTAGCGAAAGGTATTCTCCTGCACGGTGATGAGTTGCCGGGCCAATTCGCTGCGCTGTTCGGAAACCTCGTCCACCCGCTCAAACATGCGCTTGTTGTACTGCACCAGGGACAAGCCGGTGGCCAGCACCAGAATCAGAATCGCCGCCAGGAACAGGTAAACGTTGCGCTCGCCGTGAGCGTAAATCTGCCGCGTCTGGGCGGCGGCCTGCTGTTCGACTTCATTGTTCTGCACCAGCAGGCGCGCCACCGCCGTGCTCAAGGCCCCCTGGCGCGCCTGAAGGGAGATGCGGATGCGCGCGCGCGCTTCGGCTTCGTCGGTCCGCGCCAGAGCGAAGATGCGATCCAGCGCGTCCCAAAATTGGGCCATGGAGCCAGAGAGGTATTGCCGCTGGTCTGAGGCAGTTGCCGAGAACTTCGATTCGCGCGCCGTGGCGTCTTCCAAATCGACGCGCAGGCGCTTGAATTGCGCCTGCCAGGCCGTGAGTGGATATGGCTCGTCGTTATCCAGCATGTCGCGCATCGCCAGATTGACCGAGTTCAGATCGTTCTGAATCCGCAAGAGCAGCAGGGAATCCGTTCGATTCCGGTCAATGGTACCCGCCTGCAACTGGCGCAGGCCGTGCAGTTGAACGATCGTATAAGCAGCATAGATCCCGACGGCGGACAAAGTAACCGCGAGTCCCGCGAGCAACCCGATGGTGGGCGATTGGCCTGGGCGCACTACGAGTATATTGTGCATCATCCGAACCCTGCGCGGCGCGGCCGCACGCTATTCCGCAGGCGCTTTCCAACCCCCGAACAGTTCTTCCAGCCGCAGCGCCACCGCCAGCGCTACATCTTCCCGCCAGGGGCGCGCCGCTACCTGGAGAGCGATCGGCAGACCTTCAGGGCTCTCCCCGCAGCGCACCACCGCGGCCGGCCAGCCCGTAACGTTGTGCGTCATGGTGTAGCTGAATCCGCGAAAAGTTGCTTCATCCACGGATGTTCCGTGCGGCACCGCCGGGTTCGCGCACGCCGGCGAAAGCAGCGCGTCGTAGTCCTGCGAAAACTCGAACATGGCGGAGCGAAAGCGGTATAGCGATTCCCAGTATTTCGCGAAGCCTTCAATCCCGGTGCGATACGGCTCCAGCTTGGCGAGCCAGCCATCGAGCAGAGGATGCGTTTCCGTACTGCCGATTTGCCGCAGGTACGCTCGCAGGCCATCGCCGCCATCGGGACCGATCAGCTCCATCTCCAGGTCATAGCTCTCTTCGATGCGCGGCGGCCGGCGCTCCTCCGCGCCCAGCGCTTGCGCGGCACGCCGCACTAGCGCGTCCGTCTCCGGCGCAGGCGCGGCAATTCCGTTGTCCGCGAACCAGGCGATGCGCAGGCCTGCGACGTCGATTGCGCGCGGATCTCCATACGGCATCGGGACTACGGTATGGTCCTGGCCATCGGGCCCGGTCAGAAGCGCCATCATGGTATAGAGATCTTCCACCCGGCGCGCCAAGGGACCGATCTGCCACAGCGTTTCGATCCATCCGCCCGCGGGTGGCACGTGTCCCGTGCGCGGCAATCGTCCCGAAGTGGGCTTGATGGACGCGATGCCGCAGAAATGCGCGGGCAGGCGGACACTGCCGGCGGCGTCGCTGCCCAGCCCGAACGGCGAGCCACATGCGGCGATCAGCGCGGCCTCGCCGCCGCTCGAGCCGCCGGAAGTGCGCGACACATCGTAAGGGTTGTTGGTGCGGCCGTAGATCAGATTGTCGCTTTCGAAAGCGAAGAGCAGATCCGGCAGATTCGTCCGCGCCAGCGGAATGGCTCCGGCTGCGCGCAACCGCGCAACCAGAGTGGCATCGCGCCGGGAGCGCGGGGCGTGCCGCAAGCCGAGGGTGCCCGCGCTGCAACTGGTTCCCGCCACCTCGATGGAATCCTTGATCGAGAACGGCACACCGTCCAGCGGACCCATCGGCGCGGCGTGGGCCCTCCGCTGGTCGGACGCGCGCGCCGCTTCGCGAGCCTGCTCCGCCAGAACTTCGACCACGGCATTCAGGCGCGGGTTCACCTGTGCGATCCGCTCCAGGTGCGCATCCACCAGCTCTGCGGAACACAACGCTCCTTCACGAATGAGACGGGCTTGTGCCGATCCGGAGAGAGTGCATATCGGGTTCATGGTTCCTTGATCACCAGGTGCTGGTTGGCTGCCACGCTCGACAGCTCTTGGCGAACGCCGCTGGGCCATTCGATTTCAATGCCCGTGGCCACCGGGTCCTTGCCCAGTCCGAAAGTCAGCGCCAGGTCGCTGGCCGAGCAGTAACTGGAGCCGCTATGCACCATCTGCCACTGCGTGCCGCCGGCGCTGCTGACGCGAACTACCGCGCCGATGCCATCGCGGTTGCTTTTCGACCCGACCAGTTTCAATCGCAGCCAGTGATTGCGGTTGCCGCCATCGTTGCGGTAGAGAACCGCCGGGCCGTTGTTGGTGGCCACCAGTACGTCGAGGTCGCCATCGCGATCGAAATCGCCATACGCCGCGCCGCGCGCCACCAGCGGGCGAGTGAATGCGCTCACCTGGTCGAACTGTCCATGGCCGGCATTGTGCAGCAGTAGGGGCAATTCGGCATATTGAATCTTGGGCTGCACCCTCCCGATCTGCTCTTCAATATGACCGTTGGCGGCAAAAATATCCGGGTAGCCATCCAGATCGAAATCGAAGAAGAACAGTCCGAAGGTGAGGTTCAGCAGGCTGGCGCGTCCCACGGCGGAGCGTGGCGCGTCATCCACGAACAGCCCGTTGCCCTCGTTGTGATAGAGGCCGATCATCTGGTTGGAAAAATTCCCCACGATCAGGTGTTGCCGCCCGGAGCGGTCGTAATCCGCTGCGTCCACTCCCATGGCCCCGCGCGCCACGCCGTCTTCCCCGAACGCCACGCCCGCGGTCAATCCCTCTTCCTGGAAGCGGCCGTTTTGCAGGTTGCGGTAGAGCTTATTGGGTTGGGTGTCGTTGGCCACGAAGATGTCGGGCCATCCATCGTTGTTGTAGTCGAACACCGTCACGCCGAGCGACTTGCCGCTGGAGTCGGCCAGACCGGACTTCTCCGTGACATCTTCGAACTTGCCGCCGCCCAGGTTATGGTACAGCCGCGACGACTTTCCCTTGTACGATTCCGGCGTGCAGTACGATTTCGTCGAGCCGTCAAGGGAACACCAGAGATCGGCCTCGGGCGTCCATTGCACGTAGTTGGCAACGAACAGATCCAGCTTCCCGTCGCGATCATAGTCCAGCCAGGCCGCGCCGGTGCTGAATGCGGCGTTAGTGATGCCCGCATCGCGCGTCACATCGCGGAAATGGCCGCCGCCTTCATTGTGAAACAGGTGGTCCCCACCGAGGGCGGTGATATAGACATCGTCGCGGCCGTCATTATCGTAATCGCCGATGGTCACGCCTATGCCGTAGATTTCGATATCGAGTCCGCTGCCCTTGGTCACATCGGTGAATGTGCCGTCGCGATTGTTGCGATAGAGCGCCGCGGTGGTGTGCCGGCCGGAAGGCACCAGGTCCTTGCCGTTGATCAGCAGAATGTCCAGCCAGCCGTCGCCGTCGAAATCGAAAAAGGCGCAGCCCGGCCCCATGGTTTCCGGCAGCCACTTCTTCCCCGAGCGGCCGGCGTTGTGGGTGAAGTGAATCCCCGCCGCGGCTGTGACGTCGGTGAACCGGACTCCGCCGCTATCGCCGGCCGGCTGCGGCGAGATCGCCGGAGCGGCCGCCAACAGGGCCAGAAACGTGATCGTGAATCGGTTGCCTCTCATTGTTGTCCTCGGGACTCAATAACCGCGGTTTGGCCGTCAGCGCCTGCGAGGCTTCATCGGCCTTGAATCGCACAAACAGTTTTTCCTCGCGGGCGGCTTTTTCGGTTTGGCCCAGTCCGCGGTAGCAAAGCATCAAGTCGTAGTGCGCCTGAACATCTTCCGGATCCACGTCCAGCGTCTTCCGGAAGGCCGCCACGGCTTCCGCATAACGCCGCTCGAGAAACAGGATGCGGCCTAGTTGATTGGTGGTGACGCGGTCGCGGGGGTATTGCCGTTCGGTCTCGAGCAGGCTGCGGATGGCGCCGTCGTAATCGCCCGCCGCTTTCTGCACCATAGCCAGGAAGAAATAGCCTCGCGCCAGGCCGGGGCTGAGCGCGAGCGCCTTTTCCACAAACGGCCGCGCCGCGTCCGTCTCGCCTTCCTGGATGAGCGCGCGAGCGATGTTTAGCCATCCATCGGCATAGCCCGGTTCGGCCTCGGTAACGCGGTGGAAGGCGTACTCGGCGCCCTTCAGATCGCCCTGCAGCAGCAGACCGATTCCCCAATCGTTCCACCGCTCGCGGTCCTGCTGGCGAATGACCGGCTGCCAGGAGGGACTGCCAAGCTCAACGGTTGCGGCCGCGCGTGCCAGCGTGACAATCGGTAAATCGGGAACCGACGCGGCATCAAAGGTGTACTCGCGGCTATCGTGATCGAGGCCGGCCGAGCCCGGCTTGGCCACGCCCGCAAACGCAAACTCTGCGTAGTACCTGGTGAATTTGCGATAGTTCAATTTCACTTCCAGCGTCAGCGGACCGGGCGCATCCTTAGGGATCGCCACGCGGAAGTGCACCGTGTCGGCCGCGCCCGGCGGGATGAGCCGTACATACAGCAAGCTGCGTGTCTGCCAGGCGTTGCGCTTATCGATGGGATTGCCATCGCCATCCAACTGGTAGGAGCGGTAGAAGTGAGCGCCTTTCTCAACCGGGCCGCGGCCGTTGTCTTCCACGCTGCCGCTCCACGCCAGGATGCGGCCGCGCGCATCGCGCGCCTGAAACTCCAGCCACACATCGAATCCATCCACTGTTCCCGCCGGAAAGAAGTGGCCGATCTTACGCGTGCGCACCACGGCGTCCACGCGCACTGTGCTGCCGGGCTGAAAGCGCACGCCAGGTGCATCGACAGGCGCCGCCAACTTGCCCACTTCGCGCAGCGTCACGGGACCAGACTGCTCGGCTTCCTCACCCACCGCAAAAGTGGACGCCGCGGCGGGCGCGGCCACGGATGCTTCGGCCGATCGCCGCCGCATCTCAACTTCGCCCTTGCTTTCCTCCACCGGGCTGGCCGCGAACAGATCCACCGTGATGAATCCCGATTGCAGGAATTGCTCGGTGACGCGCTGCTGCTCTTCATCGTGGTTGACGAAAGGGATGGCGGTATTGGCGGCCGGAAAGCGGTGCGAATGCACCTTGCCATCGCGATTGCCGGGGTCCCGCGACTCGACCAGCGGCATGTGGCAATCCGCGCAGGTGGAGGGATTCGGCGGGTAGTAGAATGACCGCGCACCCTGTCCCGAAACGCCGCTGGCCTGCCAGTTGTCGTACTCG
>Ga0209039_10000350_pt1 | contig 45034 bp, 28 predicted proteins | sample BogFormECP12_OM1_FD_188238 | JGI IMG/M metagenome (GOLD analysis project Ga0209039, IMG submission 188238) | Bog forest soil microbial communities from Calvert Island, British Columbia, Canada - ECP12_OM1 (SPAdes) (version 2) | ecosystem: Environmental > Aquatic > Freshwater > Wetlands > Bog ...
CGGGATCAAAGCGCAAAATGAAGTTGTCATGCTCCTTACGATGATCAAGAACACCCCGGCCAAACCGGCCTGAACGCGGCGAAGCACCTACCGATATGGCGGTTATCGGGCCACCTTGGCCGCAGCTACAACCCGAAGGCTTTGCGGATCTTCTCCAAGAAGGCCGCAACCTTCACGCGCGGGTCACCGGCACCCAATGCCTCAAACGGGACGTAGCCGCGGTAGCCGGAGCGGTCCATGATCGCCTTGATCTTCGCCAGATCTGTTGACTCCTCTTGGCCGTCGCGGCCGACGTTTTCCTTGATTTGCCACGACACCGCGTAGGGCACCAATTTCTCGATCTCGGCGTACGGGTCACCCGAGCGCAGGCTGCCGATATCCAGAATGCAGCCGAACCAGTCGGACCCTACGGCGTCAATCACGCGGATGGTCTCCGCAGCCGTCTTGAGAAAGTCGTTGTGCTGCTGAATTGCGACCATCACGCCGTGCTGTTCGCCGAACGCTGCGCACGCTTTGAAATCGGCCACCATCCATTCGAGTGCTTCATCAAAGCTATGACCCGTGGGACGCGTCCTACCGGAAAAGACGCGGATCACTGGCGCGCCAAGTTTGCTCGCCACCACGATCCAGTCCTTCACCATCTGCACGTCGTTCTGGCGCCCGGCTTCGTCCACCACGGCGAAGTCATTGCGCACACCGGTGCCGCTGATAGCGACGCCGTTAACGAAGGCGGCCCGCTTCAGGTTATAGATGTACTCATCGGTCGGGACGTTGGGATAACCGGGGAAGTAGTATCCGGTCGCGTCGAGGGCGTCGACACCATGCAGCGCGCAGAAATGGACGGCATCCGTGAGGGTTATGCTGCCCTCACGCAGGAGCGTGTCGAAGGAGTAGGCGTTCAGTCCCAGTTTGAGCTTGACTCCCGATTCCCGTGCAATCCTGGCTGGTGCTGGAATGGCTGGCGGGGGCATGGCGGCCAAGGCCGCCATGGTGGCGGACCGGGTCAGGAATCTACGGCGATCAATTGTCCTCATAAAGATACTTTCCTACTACTCCCGCGCAGACTCAACTGCGTGTGGCCCCCTACAAGACCGAACCGTAGATGTGCCCGGGCCGTCACGAAAGAAGACGATACGAAATAGCGCTCCCGCGCAGCGCCGGGCACGCGAGCGAAAGTTCACTTTCCGTGTTCCCGACCACTCAGCCGCTGATCGCGCGTCGGCCCACGTGTGCGGTTGCTGCATGGTTCGGCGGGCTGGCGTGGAGCTTATGCGCCGCCCCGCGAGCAAATTGCGCGTAGCAGGTTTGTCAGTTGCCCATCTTCTTGATGACTCCGAGGGGCGTCTGCAGCGTTCCATCATTGTTGATGTCGAAGCCGTAGGAAAACGGCGTGAAAGAGCCGGCCTTGTACATAACGATGTGGCCGCCGCCGGTCCAGCATTCGAACTCCATGGGACCGCCGAGCCCTTCGGTCACCGTCACCTTGCCGGACCGGAACACGACCGTCATGCCGGCCATGCCGGAGACGTGCTCCCACCGGCCATCATATTTGGCGGGGCAACTGGCGAGTCCAGTCTTGGGAGCTTGACCGGCCGGCCGGGCGCTGGGCGGCGGCGCCGTCGAGGGCCGCAAGTTCTCCGCGCCCGTATTGACGGTCCGATCTCCGTCAAAGGCCGTCGTCTTTTCTCCCGGCAACCGGACGGTGTACTGGTTCAGGCTCTGCCCAACGATCTCACCTTCCATCCAACGGCCGTTGACCAGCACCTGCACTTTCTCGTGGAGATCCCATTGCCCCATGGCGTGGTCTTGCGCCGTGAGTTTCCCCTGCCTGCGTACTTCGAAGGGCCAGCTCTTGGAAACCTCGATCCCGTTGTCCAGGCGCACGAAGTAAGTATTGCCCCTCACCTGGAGGACTGTGGCGTCTTGCCAGCCGGAGGTCAGGACGCGAACGCTGTCGCCCACTTTGAAGCCGCCCGGCCCGGTCTGCGCACTGGCCGCGGCTGGGGATCCGGAACCGTTGCCGCCCGCCCGCGCCCTAAACGGAGACGCCGGCGGTGGAATCTCGCCGCGGTGAGGGTCGGCCTGCGCTTCGGCTGGCGTTTGCGCGTGGCATTTCGACGGGAGTAACGCAATCAGTTGCGCGCGCAGAGCCTCCCCTCGCTGGAACGCCTGCCCGTTCTTGTAATTCTGATAATCGCAGGCGCCGTTGGTGCTGTTGCACGAAAACACCTTAAAGCTTTGGCCGTCCGTGCACACGTAAATAACATTCATTTGCAGCGCCGGCACCTGCGCCAGTACGCTAGCCATCGGCACAGTCAAGAGCAGACTTCTCAAAAGTGATATGCGCATCTGAGCCACCTCCGTTCTCCGTGCGTCAGGGCGCGCGGGAGGTAAGACAGCCTGCGGCCCACGAAAACAGTTTTGCCAGAAGGATACAAAATAAGAGGACAGACCTCGGTTGCGGCTTCCGGTTGCGGCTTCCGGTTGCGGCTTCCGGTTGCGGCTTCCGATATCCCCAGACAACGCTCCCGGTATGAATGGGCGTGGCCCCGTGTTCGGGCGGCGTATCCGCGATTCTGAAACAAAGCAGCTGGGACTGGTGTCTGTATTCCCAAGGAGGGTGATCTATGCGCGCTTTACGATGGGCGCTGGCCTGCCTGCCACTGGTGCTGGCGGCCGCCGCCCAATCACCCGCGTTCGAAGTAATCTCTGTCAAACCAAACAACACGGACGAATTTCGCACTATGCGAATGCAGGTGTTTCCGGGCGGCCGATTCTCGGCAACGGACCTGCCTTTGCTAGCGTTGCTGGCCTACGCTTACAAGCTGCCTGTGAATCCGTCGGAACGCCTTTCCGGCGTCCCGGATTGGGTCATTCGCGAACGATTCGACATCGAGGCTAAAGCCCCAGAGGGCGCTTTTCCGGCGGAGATGCCCGCCAGCGAGGCAAGAGCGAAGATGCAGGCTATGCTTCAGGCGCTGCTGGCGGACCGGTTCAAGCTGGTGATGCGGCGAGAAACGAAGGATATTCCGATGTATGTGCTGACCGTCGCCAACGGAGGGCCTAAATTGCAAGGTTCAAACACTAAAGAGGAAGACTGTCCGCTGGGTCCCACCGATGGTGTGAGCTGTCATCAATTCATGGGCGGCCAGGGGCGAGGGCTGCACGCCAAGGCCGTCAACATGCAGGACCTGGCGGGATACATTGAGAACTGGACCGATCACCCGGTAGTGGATCGGACCGGATTGATTGGGCTGTTCGCGATGGATACCGAGGGCTGGACGCCGATGCGCCTTCCACCCCCGCCACCCCCAGGTGCAGCGGTTCCCAATCCGGGAGCGCCGCCCTCCGGCGACGGCGACATCTCCGATCCAACGCGGCCCACGTTGGTTATGGTGCTCCGGCGGCTTGGGTTGGATTTGAAACAGCAGAAAGGGCCGGTGGTGGTTTACGTGATTGACCAAGTGGAAAGGCCGACAGTTAATTGACTCGGCACGGAGACCGGGATTCGCAGAAGACGCGCCGACACCAAAGAGCGCCGGCCCCAGTGTGGCGTGATCCCTTTTAAGTACACGCTCACCGTATGGACTAACCTTCCGATATGGCCGCATATCGTTACCCTTCCCGGTCGCGAGTGCCAGCCGTCCTGCGCGCACGAAGCCTCTCACTGGGATTAAGGAACATTCACCTTTTCACTATTTGTTCGCAGAATTGCCTGATCCAAGCTGTTAGCGGGCGCGCGAAGAAATTTCGCCTCCCCCCGGCATTGCCGCCGTTGAACCAGATCGCAGCGTTTCCAAGGCTTCCTCGATACGTGCGCCACTTCCACTATTCCAGGGTGTGGAGGTGTGATTCGAGGGCGCCGCGGTCGGCGGTGCCTTGGCCGAATATGGGCAGCGCGGATGCAGACTGCCAGACGCGGATCAGGTCGAGTTGTTCAAGGTCGCGGAGGGCGGCCTCGATGTCGGCCTTGCGGTAAGGTTGGGACTGTGGGAGCCACCACTTCTCGATGCCCTCGACCGTATCGCGGGCGTCCTGGTGCGCCAGCAGGTATTTCAGGATATCCGCTTCCGCCCGATGTACTGGATCTGTCAATCTGTACCTGAGTGAGTAACTGGCAAACCAGGCACCAATTTGTAACTTATTGGCAGGAATCAGCCGACGGAAGAAGCTGCGGCAATAGCGACACAGGTTGTTTCCGGGAGGTGACTGGCGATGCCATGGCGGCGCAGGATCCGCTGAAAAGTTCTGCGGTCCTTGCCCGCGATCCGGGCGGCGCGGCTCACGTTGCCTTCCATTTCGGTAAGGAGATCGGTGAGGTACTGACGCTCAAATCGGTAAACAGCGTCGACAATTCCCAGCGGCGGACCGGCGTCCGGCGCCACGGGAGACGCAGCCCAGGAATCGGGCAGTTCGATCAGATGGGCGTCTAATATGGGCCCGTCGGACAGCACCAGTGCGCGCTGGATGGCCGACTCCAGTTCCCGGATGTTGCCCGGCCAGGTGTACTCCGTCAGACGGCGGAGAGCTTCGGACGAGAGCCTGGGGGCCGGACGCCTGGTCTCTTTCGAGAAGCGGGCGACGAAATGCCTGGCCAGGATCGGGATATCCTCCCTGCGGTCCACCAGGGCGGGAAGACTTAAGACCAGCACGTTCAGCCGGTAGTAGAGGTCGGCGCGAAATTCACGGGCCAGGACGCGATCGGCCAGCGGGCTGTTGGTGGCGGCGATGATGCGGACATTGGCTTTGATGGGACGCTGCGCCCCCAGAGGACGGTACTCGTGGTCCTGCAAAACGCGTAGGAGCTTGGCCTGGCTGGCAGGGCTCAGGGAATCCACCTCATCCAGGAAAAGCGATCCGCCTTCGGCGAGGTGGATCAGACCGAGTCCGGCGCTGGATGCATCGGTGTAGGCTCCCTTCTCGTGGCCGAATAGCTCATTCTCGAACAAGGTATCGGGGAGCGCGCCGCAGTTCACAGGTACGAACGGGCGCGCGCTACGGGCGCTGGCGTAGTGGACCGCGCGGGCGAACAGTTCCTTGCCGGTGCCGGTCGCCCCAGTGATCAGAACTGTTGCTTCCGAAGCGCCCAGGCGCGGCACTTTGCCGATGGCGTCGCGCAGCGCGGCACTCTCGCCAATGACCGCGTCGAGGTGATATTTCGCCCGAATCCGGCGAAACGCTTCATCCTCCAATGCGACGGGCTTCTCTCTGCCTTCCCCAGACAGACGGGCGAGGCGAAGACGAAGCTCACCGGGCTGGAAGGGCGCGACGACGAAATCGTCGATATCATCGGGGAGCGGTTCAGCAGTCGAAGCTGGAGAGACAATCAGTACCGGCACCGCAGGATTGCGATGGCGCATTTCCCGAATCGACGAACAGGCCCACGGACGCACGGTAGCATCCACGACAGCCAGATTGGGCAGCTGAGTGGTCAATGCGATGCGCTCGGGACGTACGGCGGTAATCGTCATCTCGGGGCACTCGTTGCGGATGCGCGGCGCGAGCCGGTCGCCCTCCTCGATTACCCAGATACACGTCCCTGCGTACATTGGTTTCCCATTAGTGTGAACCTACGCGGGATACGTATCAACCTATTTTTTGGGCTCTGCGCGAGAATTCGGAGAAATCGCCAATTGGCGGAGACTTGAGCGCTTTGCCGTCCTGGGATTGCTTGCCTTAGGATTCCGGCCCTGAACGGCCGATCTGAGGCAGCGACCTGCTGAGAGCAGCGCAGTCTCTGAGAGCCTTGAACGCTGGAATCCGCGGAGTGTACTGGGGGCTGATGGCAGCTGTAACCCCTTATTTGACTGTGTCTTCTGGGCTGTTTGGCCTTCCCTGAGCGCCCCGGGCAAACCGTCGCACCATCCGATTGAGTTGGGCGAGTTCCGCCGCGGCGCCGATCAATGCAAGAGCGGGCCGAAAGGGCCTTGCTGGCCCGTCGGCCCCAAACCCCAGAAGCCCAATAAAGCCGGCGGAGCTTACAGATTCCTGCTCAGAGCCATTTTTTGGAAGGCGGTGAATTAACGTACAAGGAAGAGAAGCTCCGGTTTATACCCGAAGGCGCGAAAGCACGTCCGGAGTTTCGGAAGCATGAATACTGGGCTGCGAGGCGATCACAGGCGATAGCAGGTATTTACCTTCATGCTGAAAAGCAAAATATTGATCGATACCGGCATGGATGCGAAGCCAGGCTTCCATACCGGCGAGGTCGGCTGGAACGTCCGACAGGATACGGTTGTATACCGTATGCCTATACGCGACGGCGTGGAGACACGTGACGGCGCCGGCCTTCGCCAGGCGAGCGGCACCTTCCAGCGGGGGATACTCCTGATGCCACCGGCAGGCACCGAGATACAGCATCTGCCAGTCGCGGCCCTGGAGTTCGTTCAGGGCGGTTTGCAGACCGGGAATGGCATCGTCTGTAAACACGACGTCGTCTTCGAAGACCAGGACGTTGGCGAGTCCCTGGCGGCGGGCTTCCTCCACTACGGCGCGATGAGACAGTCCGCAGCCGATGTGATGATTCGGCTGGGTGCGGATGGCTTCGAAGCGGCGCACGCGATGGGCAATGCCCAGGCGGGCAAAGCGCGTGGAGACTTCCTGCCAGCGGCGCGTCTCCTCCGCGAGGTTGATGCAGTAGATGGCGTCGAAGAAATGGAAGGGATTGTTCAATTCGCTACAAACCCCGGCCAGGATCCGATCCGCAGTGTCGCGGCCGAGGTGGACGCGGAAGTGTTCGATCGCGGGGGAAGAATCGATCGCCAGTTCCTGCGCGATGATGAGATAGTTGCGTACGCGGTCTTCCCAGGTATTGGCGTAGGGAACACCGGCGGGACGCGTGAAGCGATGAATCCACCGCAGGAACGGCAGGCACAGCGTCCGTCCACCGGCGCGGCGGAATTTTTCCTGAATGTACCCTTCCTCGCCTCCGAAGCCCTTCAGGCGCGGATTGAAGCCGGGCCAGGCGGAGCGCCGGCAGGCGAAGACTCCAAGACCTTGCATCGGGATATCGAACGGCGGGGCGGCGGGATCCTGAGCACGGTGGTCAGTGGCCCAGACGCCGTACATGCCAGCCGACCAGACTGGATTCATGTGAGTGGAAATGCTTTGCAGGTTGTCGTAGATGAGCGGGCCCTGTAACAGGTCGGGAGTATCGGGATGTGCCTGGATATAGTCGAGCAGTTGGCGGAGGACACCTGGAGCGAACATCACGTGCGAATCCATGCACAGTACGAAATCGGCATCGGCTTCGCGGAAGACCACGTCGCGCGCGGCGGTGCCGCGGATTCGGTCGAAAGGGATGTAACGGTAGCCGGGAACCCAGTTTTCGAGCGCCTTCAGAGGGGCGGCGAAGGGCCCGTCGGGATGATTATCGACTACCAGGATCTCGGTATCGGCGGCGATTTCGGGGTGGTAGAGGCGCAGGGCCATGACGGAGAAGTAGACGCCGTCATAGTCGTCATACGTACACATGCCGATGGCAAGCGCTTTACCCGGCATTGCCGCCTTTCTCCAGCCAGGCGCGCAACTTGCTGAAATCCGCTTTCTGCACGGCGGCGATTATTTCTTCCATTGAGGGTTCCCCCTCGGTGAGCTTCATCAGCGGTTCCAGGAAGGGTCTCCATTCCTCAGGAGGGTCGTTTCCTTCGAGGATTTCGGAGGCCCCACGGAGGCGATCGAGAAGTTCAGGGGGAAGGTTGGGCAACGTGGCCAACAGTTCGCGCAACTCGCCAAGAACATCTCGCGGCGAAGGACCTTCCGACGGCGGACCTTGGCCGGCGTCGAACCGGGCGCCGTCGCAATCGGCATGCGTGAAATCCGCTCCGGCGAGCAGTGCGCCACGGAAATCCGCGCTGTGAAAGCGCCCTTGCGACAGGTCGGCCCCGCGCAGGTCCGCGCCGCGGAAATCGGCCTCATCGAACTGGACAGAGATCAACGATGCCCCGCGCAGATCGGCCCCGCGGAACTCCACTCCGTCTCCTTCGGCATGGTCCAGCACGGCTCCGCGCAATACGGCGCGAGAGAAGGATGTCTCGGTAAGATGCGCGCGGCGAAGGGTGGCGCGGGAGAAATCCGCTGCTTCGGCGCTGCTGTCTTCGAGCCGCGCTTCGTCGAAGCTGACGTTCGGGGCCTGTACGCGGTCCAACTTGCAGAGGCGAAGGGTGCAGCGGGAGAGGTCGGAGTTTTCCATTATTGCGCCGCTGAAATCGAGGTTGTTGCCGGAGAGACCGCGGAGATCGGCACGGGTGAGGTCCTGCGTACGCAGGTCCAAATCTTCTACCCGTCCGCCGCTTGCGGCGCGGTTTTTGAGTAATGTGGCCGGATCGCTCATTTTTGAAGCTCGAGAGACCGTCTTTGGCTGGAGACTCGTTCTCGGCTGGCCACTTCCCGAATCCCCCAAACAGGCTCCATCTGGCCGCTCATATAAACGCTCCTCTACAGACTGAAGATCGTAACCGTGCCATTTTCAACCCGTGCCGCTTGCATGTGGTATGGATCGAGTGCAATTGCTTCGACACGTTGCACCCTTCCGGTCTCAAGAAAAACCCTCTCGATATTCCCATCTTTCAGCGTCAGAGCCGCAGAAGTGCCGTTTGCGCCGATGGCCGCTCCAGATTCCACCTCGCCGTCATATTCCACGCGCCGCACCGCCCGCATCAGATTCAAGTCCCAAATGACGATCCCGCGAAACGCCTCCGTGGGATCGCCGGGCGGCTCTTCATCCTCCCATTCCGGATCTCTGAAAAACACCGCATGGCCTGGACCTGCCGGCCCAACCGCCACCCGGTATCCCCATTCCTTAACACTGGGCTTCTCATATAGCGCGCTGTACAGAATCATCGGATCCCGCGAAGCTCCGAGGGCCGGAATCGCAACCGCGGCGTCGCGCGCTTCGCCGTCGTGATAGCCCTGAATTGCCAGCCACCGGTCATCTAGAGGGAGGATACGAGATATATGAAACCAAAACATCCCGGTAGTCGCCATCCATCCCCGCTCCGTTCCATCCGCAACGTTTATCACGGACACGTGCTTGTTCCGGGCGTAGAAGAAGCCGTATAAGTCCCCGCTGAAGACTCCGAGTCCCGCGCGCAGGCTCTGGCGGTGCTCCGGATCTCCCGAAAATTGCAATAGGCGCCGCGTTGTGCGCACTTCCCAAATGGCCGCCATCTTTGAGTTATCGCCCAGCCCAAGCACGTATTCGCCATCTGGTGTAACCTCGTGCGCATCAATTTCCCAGTCCGCCCCGATCCTCCGGGTGCCGTTATGATCGATCACAATCAGCGACCGTTCCTGACGGCAAATCAGCCTGCCCGCCCGCAGGACCGCCGCGGCTTGTCCTACGTCCGCCTTGGTCGTGTATTCCTCTATCACATCGGTCATCAGCACCCCATCGATTTCGGCGTCGCTGTCTCGGCTTTGGTAGAGCCATTAATGCGGTCGGCCGTTCGCTGTATATCGGTTGCCGCAAGATCGCCCGGTGGCGCATCCGCTGGGCGGGCGCTTCCGTGTTGCAGGCGTCCGTTCAAAGGCCCATTACCGGCCGTGTTCTCGACGGTAATACCATTCTTCGCCAGTTCCTCAGGAGTGAATGCGGTGTGTGGATCCTTCGAACCGCGGAGTTCGATACCTCTTCTTACTTTGAACAAGTCTACTACGTCGGCGGCGTTCTCGGTTTTCCACAGCGAAATGCCGTCGACATCGGTGGGGCGGCCTCCGGCTTTTTTATCGAGAACCCACCACAGTACGCGATCGTAATTGCCCCCGTTGTGCACCAGCACAGGCGTCGATATTCCCACGAAGTAGGTGGGAACATCCGACACTCGCAGATTGAACGTTGGCACAGGTTCTGGGAGTTGCTCCTGCCGGAAGCCCTGCAAGAGTACTGTCTCCCCTTCCGCCGATATGAGCGGGTCACCCTGGCGCAGAGCGCAGGCTGGCACCCATCCCCGTCCAACTACGTAGAATGGATGGTTCGACGTCGCCGAAATAGTATCTCCGGCAATGGTCAAGTGACACAGACGATCCGCCGTTCCACTAAGTAACTCAACCACCGCACAGGCCCGCAACCCAGACCCGGGAGTCTGCGGATCCGCAGCCAGCACAAGAGCGCCGCGCCGGAGATCCTCGATTGGCAAAGTTCCAGCAGGGGTGAGTACGCGAGTACCCGCGATAAAGCACGGCTTCAACTCCGGCAACCTGCTGTTCACTTCCTGCTGAGCGGCCTTGGCTCGCGCGGCGGCTTCATCCATCGATTCGCCAGCGTAAGGCCGGTCGTTGGCGTCGCGCGCGAGTTGCTTGCCCTGTCGATTTGTAAAATCGTGTGTGCCGTCCCCGTTCTTTGGCGGCGGCGTTTCCTCGACGGCGGCTTTGGGAGGGCCTTCCGCGGGCGTCGTGCGTTCGGCTGGCGGCTTGTTGGTCGGTTCCGGAGTGGTTGGCTCCGTTGTCGGCTGCTTGGGCGCGGGCCCCGGTTGATCGGTCGGAGTGGCTCCAGGCTGATCGGTCGGCGTGGCGGCGGGCTGATCCGCCGCAGGTGTAGCCGCGGGCTGATCCGCAGCAGGTGTAGCCGCAGGCTGGTCCGCAGCGGGTGTAGCCGCGGGTTGGTCCGCAGCGGGTGTGGCCGCGGGCTGGTCCGCAGCCGGTGTACCGGCAGGCTGATCCGCAGCAGGTGTAGCCGCAGGCTGGTCCGCAGCGGGTGTAGCCGCGGGCTGATCCGCAGCCGGTGTAGCGGCAGGCTGATCCGCTGCTGGTGTAGCCGCGTGCGTTTCCGGTGTGCCTCCATGCGGCGCGACTGCGCCGGCCCCCGGCGCTCCGATACGAGTGAACGTGAAACCCTTTCCGCCCGCGCCTTTGGGCCCATAGCTCAGGTTGTAGCGGCCGCCGAATCTGGAGCCAATGCCGAATGTGACAATCGCGATCAGGACGGTCGACCCAAGCTCGAACCAACTGAAGTCCTTGAACGAGAATCCGTGACTCAGGTATTGCGAGAGTACATCCGTGGCGACGCCAACCCCCACTGCTACGCCCAGACGCAACGCGGTCGCGAGTACTGACGCTCCTTTCACCGCTCCGCCGAGACCCGCGCCCAATCCGCCGCCGACGGCACCAGTGACCGCGCCTATGGCCACAGCCTTCCCGAAGGCGCTCCACGACCAGCTCCGGTTGTTCCACAACGTGCTGGCGGCATAAAGCATGCCGGAAGTCACGGCGCCCACAATCGCGCCGACGATAATTCCAGCCACGATCCCACCCGCGCCAAAAGTCACCACCGTGGCGACGACCATGATGAGGATCACCAAGATGACCAGCACCACGGCCAGAACTTTCTTCCAAGCGGGCGGAACGCGAGCCGCCGCCGCGGTCGCCTGCCGCGGGATCTCGCATTCCATCTGCTGCTTGTTCTGGCGCAGCCCCTGCTCGACCTCCTGGCCCGAGTGGGCGATTTCGGTATCCACTCCGCTCGTAATCCGGTCGCAGGCCTGCGCCATGCCGTCGGCTGCTTTGGCAAGGGCCGCCGATCCGTCTTTCCCGCTCTTTTGGGTCTGCTTCGCGAAGCCGTCTTGCATGCCGCTGAAGGCGGCGGCAGCGCCGTCCCGGATCTGGTCCATCGATGCCGAGAAGCCGGTGGATGCGGTTCCGGTTATATCATCATTCCCGGCAGTGACGCCGTCCAGGGCCGCGAAACCCTGCCCTACCAGTCCGGAGAGCTGGGACTCGGCCAGGGTAGTCCCGGATTCGATGCCGGACTGCAAGCCCGCGATCATGGAGCGAACCTGCGGAGCCGCCAGCGCCAGCGCTTGATCCAGGCCTTCGGGATCGGGCGGCGCGCCGGAGGCGAGGTGGCTCTGCACGGTTTGGAGCCCGGATATGGCGCCGTTCACCGCCTGGACAACGTTCCGCTGGAGTCCCGCCGCCGCGCTGTGCGCCACCTGCTCCTGGGTGAGCTGCTGCATGTAGCCGGTGTCGTCGGCGGTCTGGCGTTGGTCGTGTTCCTGCCTGCTGAGCTGGCCCAGCGTTGCCCGCAGGGCGGAATACACCGAGGCCACCTGGGAATCGCGCGCCTGATTCGCGCTCGCAATGGCGGAATCCCGGGCGGCTTCGAGCGATTGCACCAGATTGGCAAGCTGTGAATCCAGGGTGTTGCGCGAGGCTTTCGCGGCCGCGATTACGGCGCAGCGCCGGTCCTTCCGGCCAGCCTTGGTAATGTCATGAGCTCGCGTACGAGCCGAGTCGATCAGTTGTTTGCGGGTGCCTTTGGCGGTTTCGCGCGCGGCGTCCTGTTGGGCTTCCGCACGGCGATCCGTGAGGTGGCCCTTCATGATGCTGTCGCGGCGATTGATCTTGCACTTTTCGTACTCCCCAACAAATTCCTCGCCTCGGGCAGTGCACTCATCGCCCACCTTGGGGCCAAGCGCCTCCAACTTCACCCGGCCCTGCGCATAGAGCTGATTGACTCTGTCCAACGTGGCGGTTTCGCGCTGGTTGACTTTGCCCAGCGTTACGTCATGGCTGGTATGCAGGGCGGCGATCGCCGTAGAGGTTTCGGCGGCTGCGGAGCGGGCGACGCCGGCGGCGCGCGCTTCAATTTGGCGGACTGTGCGGGCGGCTTGCGAGCGCGCCTGCTTTCTGGCCGCTTCGATGCGAGCCGAGATGGCACCTTTTTGCTGCTCGATGGAGGAGGCGAGTTGCGGCTTGGCTGCCTCGGCCTGGGCGCCCAGGCGGTCTGGGACTTCTTGCGCCGCAAACGTCGCGGCCCGGTCGAGTCGATCGGCTGTCTCGGCGAAGAAGGCGTCGGCCTTTGCCGCTGCGTCGGCGCGCCGGGCGGCATCTTCGGCGCTCTCGCCGGGCGAAGCGGCGAACCTGGTACCGGCACGAAGAACGGCGATGCGCTCCGAGGAAGCCTGGAGTTGTGCGGACGAGCCGGCATATCCGGCTACCGCCGCGTTGCGCTGCGCCTCCGCCGAGCCCACAGCGGATTCGAGCGGCGAGCCGACGGACGCCAGTGCTTCGGGTTTCGCCGCCGGAGCCACTGCGCCGCCGCCTCCGGGAGCACCTGGAGCGTGAGCCGGCGCTGGACCCGCAGCCTGACCCGCATTGCCGGTTGCCGCGCCGGGCGTGCTGGCCGGTGACGCCCCACCCGATCCAGCCGGCGATGCTGCGGCTGCCGGTCCCGCCGCGGCAGGGCCCCCGGGCCCGGAACCCACTGCGGCGCTTCCTTCAGGCGTAGCGGCTAAAGCCTGTTCCGTATCGCATTTGTCGGGTTCGATTACCTCGGGAACTTCTCCCGAGATCTGCTCCTGCGATTTCGCCGGCGGCTGATCGGTTGGCTCACCCTGCTGCTGGTCCTCTGGATCCGGGGTGTCGTCGGTGAAACAGCTAGCGACGCCCGGGCCGTTACATGCCGGCCCCGCTGGAGTCTGCGCCGCGCCTCCCGGTGCGGGCGCGCCTTGACCGCCCTGAGGGGGACCTCCCTGAGGGGCCGCCGGCACAGCGCCAAGCGCTCCCTGTTGCGTGTTTGCCGCCGGCGCGGGCGAAGCTCCCCCCGCAGGTTGCGCGGGAGCGCTCGCCGCGCCGGGTTGATTTCCCTGCCCGCCCCCCGCCGGTGCTGCACCGGCACCACCTGCTTTCGGCCGCTTCGGCGCGGAGCCGTCATCCTTTTTGTCCGCGTCGGCTTTGGTGTCTTTATTGGCTGCGGCGGAGGTCTTGGCGGCGGCTTTTCCACCGGGGGGCTGTTCTCCTTTTGCTCCCCCCGCCGGCGGGACACCCAGATCGGGTGAATCCGGAGGCTCAAACGTCCGCACCGCATCGGCCTGCAGCTTATGCTGCACCACCGGAGCCGCCCCAGTGGGACCCGCATGGTTCCCGCGATCCAGGATATGCTCCGCCGATCCGCCGCGAGCGGTGATCTCCGCCGCGGCGTCGGCCTGCTGCTCGTATTGGTCGCCGGCGCGCCCCACGCCGTCCGGCAGTTTCGCACCGCTGCGCTGCTGCACCACGTGGGCCGCTTCGTGCGCCGCCAGTTTTACGTCCGGCTCTTCCGCAAACCCGATGCGGTTCCCCGCCGCATAGGCCAGCGAACCCATCCGCTTGTTGGCCTTTGCGGCAGGACCGCCGATGGCGGCGCGCGTGGCGCCGATATCGTGGCGACCGAATGACGCCTGGATGCGATCGAGGTGGGGAAGCGGGCGGCTGGCTTCAGCGATGCCTTCCTGCGCTACGTGATGAATCCCGTGGTGAGGATCGTGGCTGCACGGATCGCCGCCGCAGCAGGAACATTTGTGCTGCACGGACGCGGGGTCGCGGCGCTCCTCCTCCTCTTCTGCCGCCTGGCACGCGGCGCACTTGTGCTGCACCTGGAGGAACGCGGGCAGTCCAGCGGGAGATCCCAACTCGGGGCCGGCAACCGACTTGGGCGCGGAGGAACGCTCGGGCTCCGCGGCCCGCTTTTTCCGATGCTGGGTCGCCAGTTGCGAAGGCATAAATCACTCGCGGCGGTTCATGGCACGCGGGCCTCGGGAGGAGCGACGGACACCAGCGCCCCGTTATCGTCATAGAGGGGAGCGTGTCCGCTGCCTTTGGCGGTCAGGTAGAAAATGACCTCGTAAGAATCGACGCTTGGATTGGCGCGGTGAGGATACCGGTTGCGGAGGAAAGCGAGCATTGCCGTCCGAGTCTTGGCGAGAAGATCCGCGGTCATGAACTCGCTGCCGACGCTCTGATCGAGCGCGGTGCTCAGGCGATACACCAGATTCGCCACGTCGGCGACATTGGCCAGCGAAGGCCGCTTGGGACCGGTCTCGGCCTTCTGCTCCACGCGCAGGTAAGACAGCTCTTCGATGCGATCGTAGATCTCTTCCGCAAGGTAAGCCGTGCGCTCGTATAAGCCCTGAATCACGGATGTCTGGGTCGCGCCGGCGTCGATTTCCTTGCGCTCCGCTTCGGGGATGTCTTCCCACTTCGTCACCTTTTTGCCCTTGGGGATACCCAATTCTCTGGCGCCGCCCGGGTCCTGCGCGAACTTGAGCCAATTCTGGTGGATCTCCTCCATCCGTTTGGCAGCTTCCGCATCGAACAGAGGCTTTAGAGGATTGGACTGATTGCCGGTCTTATCGCGGAAGAGATGGTACAGTTCGTGCCCCACCATGCGGACCACGCCATGCACTTCGGTCAGGTCGGCTGTACCGGCGCTGTGTTTGGCGATGATGTCGTACTTCTCCTGCGTGAGCTCGATGACCGGGGTGTTGCCGTCCCAATGAGAACTGCCTTCCTCGAAAAGTCCGGCGCCGACGTAGCTCGGGGTGGTGGTCATGAGCTTGAAATTCACCGCCGTCACGTCCACGGTGGGCTTGTAACGGTCCAGCATGTTCAACTCGGCCCGCAGACTGTCATCCGGCTCCATGGCCGGATTATTCAGGAGGGTCACCATATCGGCGGGGGCTCCGACGACTGGCGCAGGTGTGGTCGCCGGCGCCGTCGCGGCGGGTGTTTTGTCCTGCTTCTGGATGGCCGGCGTATCCTGGGCGGTTCCCTGCTGCACCACGTGGGCGGCCTCGTGCGCCATCAGCTTCAGATCGGAAGTGGATTCCTGCGGCCCCATCCAGATATGGCTGCCGTAAGTGAACGCCCTGGCGCCGAGGCCGCCCGCGAGTTCGCGATCGGCGGCGGACTTGTGAACGCGGACGCCGGACAGGTCCGCTCCCACGACCGGTTCCACACGCCCGCGGACCGCGGTATCGAGCGGCGCTCCGGAATCGGCCGCCGGAACTTCGCCGGAAGGGGCTGCGGCATGCGGAACTGGGGCGTCGCCGGCGTGATGAACGTCACCGGAAACGGCGGCCTCGGCGACGCTGTCGGCACGGCGTTCGAAAGGATCGCCGGGATAGGACTGGTCGCGCTTGAGGAAGAGCGGCACGCCTTCGGCCATGCCGCCCGCGCCGCGACGCGACTGCTTGCCACCCGACGGGGACTTGCCGCGCCACGGCTCCGATTTGGGGAGTTGCTCGGGCCCTCTCATACAGCCCTCGCCAGATCGTGAGGCGCCTGTCGGCCCAGCTTGCGATACTCGTCGGTGAGACCGATGCAAATGTCGTCGTATTCGATGGGGCGGCGTTTGGCTTGCGCCAGCACCGCGGCGGTGAGCACCGCGTTGCGGATATGACCGCCGGCGAGATCGGCCGAAGCGGCGATCTGGTTCAGTTCGCGGGGTGCGAGCCGGTGATGACTGCCCAGGTGGGAGAGCCACAGCAGACGGCGCTCTTCCGGGCCGGGCATGGGAAACTCGATAATCATGTCGAGGCGGCGGCAAAAAGCGGGATCGAACCGCGCGCGGCTGTTGCTGGTGAGGAGCGCGATGCCGTCGAAGGTCTCGATGCGCTGCAACAGGTAGTTGGTCTGCGCGTTCGCAAAGCGATCGTTGGACTCCTTCACTTCCGTGCGTTTGCCGAAGAGGGAGTCGGCTTCGTCGAACAGCAGCAGAATGCCGGACTCTTCCGCGCGCGCCAGCAACTGGGCGAGGTTCTTCTCGGTTTCCCCGATATACTTGCTGGTCACCGATGCCAGGTCGGCGCGATAGAGCGGAAGACCCAACTGCGTAGCGAGCCATCCCGCGGCGAGTGTTTTCCCGGTGCCGGAAGGCCCCGTGAACAGGGCGCGCACGCCGGGACGATAACGGGCCAGCGCGGAGGCCCCCAGCCCTTCGATGAGGCTTTCGCGCGACCGGCAGCGAAGCAAGAGGCGCGACAACTCCTCGCGCAGAGTGGTGCCGGTGACCAGGGCTTCATCGGGGATCTGGTCGCGGAGAGGCTGCGCCAGGGATTCGAGCCCTGAGCCCTCGGCGGCCCAGGATGCGGCCGCGATATCGGCAAACAATGGCCTGGTGCGACCTTCCAGCAGACAGCGCTGGCGCACTCGCCGTCCCAGTTGCGCGATGCGGCCGCTCCCGTGCCGGTAATCGGTGGACAGTCGCGTGGCGAGCTCCCCTTTGCCGATGGCGAGATTCCAAAGACGGCGACGCTCCTGCCGGCGGGGTACGCCGATGATCCATGCGGGCGGGCTCTCGCCGTAAGCTTCAATGCTGCCTTCGTGACCGCACAAGACGAGCGCGGGACCGGTGTAACCCGGCGTAGTGGGAACCGTGCGGCGTTCGCCGGGACCGAGTTCGCAGCAGAAGACCGGGACCAATTGGCGCAACAACAGCAGAGGTCCTACACCGTTCAGGCTTGCGGGCTCCTTGGCGCCGGGGCCGGAGTGCTCCATCTCGATGAAGAGCGGCCGGCCGCCCAGAGCGGTTGCGATCTCCGCCGCTACGGCGCGAGATTCCGCCAGCGATCCGCTGCGCAGTACGAGCACGTTGGGAGAGGCTGCGCTTAAGGCACGCGCCTGGCGCTGCGCCTCGGCGACAAACGATGGAGGCAGCGGCGTTTCCGGATAACCGTCAAGCCCCAGGCGTGTTCCGGGCCACGCCGAGTCCTGCCCGCCAAGCGCCAGGCACAGCGGACCGGGCACTGCGGCAACGCGTTCGACGGCGGGAGCGCTCTCGTTGAGAAGTTGTAGCAGGCCGGTTTTGACGGCCTTGCCGGTAACTATGGATTCGATGATGTTGCGCTCGGCCTCGAGTTCGGAAAACGCGACGGCGAGCAGCCCGAGCGTGGGACGCGATCCGCCAACCGGGGCCTGCAGATGAGCAATGGCGCGGCCGCACATGAGGTCGGATTCCACGGCGCATGCCAGTGTAACGGTCATGATCTCCACCGGCCGCAAGGCGAGTTGCTCCGCCAGCTTGAGAACGGGTGCGTCCGACGGGGAAGCGCCGGCGGCAGCGCAATGCGATCGCAAAAACGCGGCTTCCGCCGAGGATGAGTTTTCGGGCAGTAATGCGGCGAGCGCGGCCAATGCGGAGGAATGCAAGCCGGAGCTTTCAGCCATCGAAATGCCTCCGGTAGGGATAGTGAAAACGAACCACCCGGCCGAACCATGGCAGCCAGCCCGGATCGAGATCGAGGCCGACGCGCCGGATGCGGATCTCGGCTTCGTCGATGGGCAGCGATACGTCCAGGTCGGTATGGTTTACGGTGAATGTGCCTTGCCGGGAGACAATTTCCCGGACGGTGATCTTTCCCGTTCGCCAGCACCAGCGGCGCACCGCGACGGCCCACTGCCGCTCCAGTCGTTCGACGCTTGACTCCTTGTCGAGCAAAGAGGCCAGCCATACCACGATGGGGTCGTCTGGGGCGACTCCGGAATGGCGGGCGAGGCGCAGGAGGAGGCGCGGGAGAAAATCGGGATTCGACGCGGCAAGTCCGGATGCAATGGCTTCGGGCATGCCGATTCTGGCCAGAACGTTGAGAAGGAAGAAGAGCCCGGCGGCGCGAGTCGGAACACCTTCCATCAAGAGTTGAAAGAGAGCGGGTGGGACAGGCCCGGAGACCAATTGGGATGCTTGCAGCCAGGATTGGCTGCCCCACTCATTCTTTCCTGCCGCGAGGAGATCGGGGCGCACCTCAACTTCCGTGATGTCCGGGATAACGGACGGCGATATTAAACGTGGGCCGGCAGGTTCGGCAGCCTGTTGGACATCTAAGTTCCACAGCACCAGGCGAGCGTGCGCCAGCAGAGTACCGGCGGCCATCTCCGCGGGAGCCGCATGCAGAACAGCCATCGCCGCAAACCAGAGGGCTCGCGGGCTTTCGATCCCGAATGCGCGTAGCGTCTCCCCAATTGCCCGCTGCGCAGGGGCGGGAATTATCGATTTGGCAGGCGGCGGAAGGGGCCCTCCGCCATCCATTTCCTGCACCCACATCTGCGCCACAGCCTCCGGGATCGCCTGGAGCAGGCGGACAGTATCGAGACGGGGCGCGCCGAACAGCGCCGCCGCGACGGCCACCCACTCAGCAGCCGTCGAGCGTAGTGCCTCCATGATCGCCGACACTGCGCGGATACCGAAGGGCAGCGTTGGGGTATCGGCACTCGCAGCGGAAGCTTCCGTGCCACGAAGCACCATCGGCCAGAACCATTCGCGGACGGTGCGCCGCTCCAATACACGGCGCAGCAGGATTTCCAGCGCCTCCTGCCGGCTGCGGAAGAAGACGGCAGGCGCCTCATCGGCCCGCGGATGGGCGCCATGCACGGCAGTGGCGGCGTCCTGCTGCAGGGCGCGCTGGAACAGGGTGAGCCACCGGTGCCGATCGCCATCCGGCGGCAAGCCGGTCACGCGCACGCGCTGAAAGTAATACGCTCGGCCTTCGCTTTCGCCCGGCAGCACCGCCAGGCGCAGCGCCTCTTCGATGCGCGAGGCAAGACGCCGCCGCGGCGCATCGCCACTGACGCACAGCCGCGCGCGCCGCACGTGCCGGCTGCTCCGCTCATCGATCTGCCGCCGCGCTAAGGATTGCATGGGACTAAAGATCGAATGCCCGCACAGCCGGTGTATCCGGCGGCTGCGCAGAGAAGTGCGCGACGTCGTTGGCCTGCAGGGCCTCCGTACGATAGACCTGGGTGAACGTAGCTCGCACGCTGGAGCTATCCAGATCGGTGACCACCGCCTGCGCGGCCAGTGCGCCACTCGCCGCAGAGCTGTAGAGCTGCACGTACATACCATGCGCGATGCGATCGGAAGGCAGAGTGAGGGAAATCACTCCGCCCACTTTGGGCGTTACGGCCAGCGTCACCGCGCCCGCGATTACGGCATCCACGGGAGCATCGCTGGCCAGCAGGATGGCCACGCGAATCACATCGCTCATGAACCCCACTGCGCTGGTGTTCGCGCTATCGATCTGCTGGAACAGCCAGTCGGCCAGCATTTGAATCTGCTGCCGCGTGATGTAGTCCAGGCTGTTCCACCCGGGGAGGACCGCAAGGTTGCGCAGTTGAACGGAGATGCCTGGTCCGCGGAGGTATTCCGCCCAGTTCAGGCGGTCGATGGGCAGCAACTGGCCCACCCTGGCATAAATGCAGGTGGCTACGCCCGACACTTGCTGGATCAGCCGGGAAGTCGCGTTCACCACCTCCGCATGCACGGAGTCCGATGCGATGAGGTCGCCGACGGCAATGCTCGCCTGGAGGATCTGCACCTGCAAGGCCCAGCTCTGGTTGGCCAGTTGGAGCGGCTGAAACGCGGCCCGCTGCGTCTGATAGGAGCGCGCCGCCTGCTGGTTCGCGCTGAAGATTCCGGCGATCACGGGCGCATAGACCCCCGATTCGGGAGCCGCCGAAGAAACTCGCAGTGGCGCCTGCAGCAGTGCGGACGCGCGAACCTGCGCGTCAATGGCCACCGATTGCAGGATGCTGGGACGCTCCAGCTTGTTCAGCAGGGCTTGAATGGAAGGCACCCAATTGACGGGAGACTCGCGCAGCAGCGATACCACCTCGCGCAACTCCGGCGGGATCGCAACGGATTGTTGCAGGCAGGCCGGCACCGGATTTGCCACATTGCCGGGAACGAGCTGCCGGCTCGGGACATCGGCTGCACTGTCCAGCGAGGGGGGCCGCGTGTAAACCACTAACTGCACACCTGCCAGAGTCTCGGCGCGCTGCTGATTGACGCCCAAAACGCGCTGCTGCTCGTCGTAGAGCATCGTAATAGTGAAGACCAGATTCTGGCGGGCCCGGGTCAGATCGTTGTCCAGCCGGGTGATCAGTTGCTGTGCCTGCGGAAGGTCGCTCTGGATATTGGCGAGCGCGGCGCTGCAGAGCGTAAGGAAGTCGTTGTATTGCGCGATGCGGCCTTCTACCGCGCGCAGCAGCGCCGAGTGTTGCTCCAGCACGTGAATGCCGGTGGAGAACATGCTGGCTTCGTCGGGATCGTTGCCAACCGGCGAATTGATGAGCGGAGTCTGCACGGCGGCGAGCACGGCCGCGGAGTTGACGCGGAAATCCGCGAAGGTCGGCATGATCGCTCGCAGAGGTACGGACGGCACTGTGTTCGAAGGGGGCAGCGTTGTGGTGGTGGCTGGCGTGGGCGGCCACTGGTCCACCAAAATCGAGATATCGTCGATGGTGATTTCGAGGTCGGCGAGCAGTTGCAGCAGCACCACCCGGTTGCCCACCGGATAAAAGATGCCGTCCTGGGCGGGCGGATTGGCCAGGCGTTCGGCAATCGTCAGGGTGCGCACGTTGAGTTGCGCGCCCGGCATCGGCGACTGGCCCAACACGTCGTTGGGGGTTGCGGGCGAGGCCTCGGTTCCGGGCACTAAGGGGGTGAACTTCGCGGTGGCGAGCGGCGCCGCTTTTGCGATGGATATGCCGGTGGATTTGGCGCCTATGGCCGGCGAGAGAAGCGATGTCGAAACGGTGGGCGCGAACTGGCGTACCGGGAGTGCCACACTGCGCGTGAAGGATTCAAACGCCAGGCTGCCCGCCAGCAGAGTGGGAGCCGGTGTGGTGGTCGTGGGTGGCGGCGTAGTGGTTTGCGCGGTTGTTGGCAGCAGCGAACTTAAATAGTCTTGCAGATTCGACGCCGTGGCCGCCGCCGAGATCCCCGTGGCGATGTTGGCTACGATCGGCGAAACGGCGAGTTGCGTGGCGTCAGTTGCGCCCAGCACGAATTGGCGGAAGCGGTAGATGTCGCTCTGCGTGGTGAGAAACGCCAGATCCAGCAAGTCGTTGGCGCTGGCGAGTTTGGCGCTGATCCGATTGATAAAGTGCTGTAAGCCGTTCACCGCCAGGTCGTCCAGGTCGTCCTGCTGGAACAGGGTCAACGATATCGGATTGCCGTTGGAATCCTGTGTCAGCGTGTAAGGATAATTCTGGGCAGTGGTCAGCAGCGACTGAATGTCGTTCGAGAGGCACGTCACCTGATCCGAGCCGGGAGCCGCTGGAGTAGTCAGGGTTCCGAATTGCTCGTTGGGCGGGGGCAGGTAAAGCTGCGCATCGCGCCCGGCTAGTTCCGGAGCCGACAGGCCCGCGTCCGGATCGTAGGGTGGCGCCTGCGAAGTCCCGGTAAGCGCCAGGGATAGCGCGTTGGCTTCCAGTTGGATCGCCTCGCGATGCTGCAGTACGGCGTCGCGATCGAGCGTGGCGCTATCCACGGCATCCTGAAACGCCGGATCGACGATCTCGGTCAACAGAATCGCAGGATCGAACGCCGCATCAGGCAGGGGCACTAGAATCAGGACCGATTCGTCCTGCGTGACATCCAGCGGGAGCTCCGTCATGCCGCCGAGCAGCGCAGTCTCGATCTCTTCCTGGTGGATCGGCCCGACGTCGAGCGTCCAGGTGGGAGGGAACATCGGCGCCACATGGCGTGCGAAGTCCAGGACCTGGGCAGGCAGCACGCCGCACGGCGGCAGGAATGCGAAGGCCTGCGACAAATTGGTGATTTGGGGCGTCGGCCATGTCAACAGGTTGCTGAGCTGCTCGGAGAGTTGCAGGACGCGCGCCTGAGCGAGCGCGGGCTGCACCAGCAGGGAAGGCCCACCGCCGTCAAGCGCGGGTAGCACGTAACGGCTGCGCGGCAAGCCACCGGCGCGCACCACTGCCGAGCGGTCCACAAACTGCGGCCTCCAACTGGTATCGAAGCCCATCAGCGCCAGGGGGACGCCGAGCATGTCCCACGGCAGCCTGTCGTCATAGGCAAGTGTCATCTCGGCGTTGTAGATGGTGTAAGCCAGACGATTGCGCCAGGTTTGTGCCGGGCTGGGGAACGGCAGCGTGAGGGTGGCCGGGCGGTAGGGCCATGCCACCATCACCAGGCGGACGCCGTCGACAATCTGCCAGTCTTCGAAGGCGTACTCTTCGGGATCCTGGTCGCAGGACGCATTCAGGTTTCCGGAGACTACCGCGGGCCCGGTCCCGGTATCCACGCTTTGTCCGCTCACCTGGCCCGTGACCGGCTGCAACAGGAGGACTCCGGCAAAACTGTTGTTGCCCGCGTCCTGGATGTAGTTCGCGAACGGGGCTATCGGCGAGCCGGTTTGCGGGTCGATCACAAGCAGCGTACTGAGTGTTGTGGTCAGCGTGCTGGGCAGACTGACGTCCTCGCCCGCCGCGGAGATGCCGTATCCCGGCGCGACCTGCAACAGCGGATCGCTCTTGCTCAAGTCGGCCGACAGTTCCAGTCCCGTCACCACGCCCTGGCTGACGCATTGTCCCAGGATGGCCAGCCGTCCGGCGCGGTATAGCTGCTCGCTCTGCAGGGCGGGAGCGGTGAGAGCGCGTCCGGCGTACAGGTTCAGGCGGTGCAGCCAACCCGGGTCGACCTGCTGCAACAGTTCCGGCTCAATGCCGACCAGATCTTCGCCGGGCAATGCATCTTGAATGATCGTTGCGTCCATATCCCGCTATCCCCCTACCCTGGTGCTGCCGGTACTGGTCAGGAAGTTCGTGTCGCCGCTGTAGACGGCGGTAATGGTTTGCAGAGTCACCGGTACGGTGACGGTCCACGTCGCCAATCCGTTGGCCGCCAGTTGTACCGCTCCGCTGGTCAGCGTGGGCGTGTCCGGGCTGGCGGTGAAGGTGACGGTCCCGGTGGCAGTCGAAGGCGCGACAGTTGCGGTGAAGATAGTCGCGGTTGTGCCGGCGGGCCTGGTGGAAGTCACGGTGACTGACGAGCCTTGCTTTGCGACAGTCACAGTGGTGCTGCCGGAACTTCCCTGAAAGGAAGCGTCGCCGCTGTAGACGGCGGTCACATTGTGCACGCCGCCCGGCAGGGACGGGATGGAAATGTTCGCAACTCCGCCGCTCACCGCAGCGGCCGGCACGAGTTGGGTGGTGCCTTCCATCAGCGTCACGGTTCCGGTAGCGTTCTTGGGGGCCACGGTTGCGGTGAAGGCGATGGCGCCCTGTCCGAAAGTGGTGCTGCTGGGATTGGCGGTGACAGTCACAGTGGACGGCGCTTTGATCACATTCACGGTGAACACCGCCGACGCGCTCGTTGCGTGACTCGCGTCTCCCTGATAGATCGCTTTGATGGGGTGCGCACCCACCGTAGTCAGGCTCTGGTCCACGATAGAGGCGATGCCGCCCGCCAGAGTGGCGCTGCCCACCGAAGTCGTCCCGTCGCTGAACTGGACGGAGCCCGTGACGGCATTGGGCGTTACGGTCGCGGTCAGCGTAGCCGAGCCGCCCAGAGTTACGGGGTTCGGTGAAGCACTCACAATGATGCTGGTGGGGGTCGAAGTGATGACCTGCGAGATCGCCTGCGACGTGCTGATCAGAAAGTCCACGTCGCCCAGGTAAACGGCGGTGATCGCGTGCGTTCCCACCGCAAGGCTAGCGGTCGCGAATGTCGCCTTGCCCGCGGCCAACGACCCCATACCGATGACTGTCGTCGCATCTTTAAATTGCACAGACCCCGTGGCCGCCGCCGGCGATACACTGGCAGTGAATGTGACGTTTGTTCCGAACTGAGCAGAGACCGCGGAGGAAGAAACGGCGACGTTGGAGTTTGCCTGGGTGACGTTCTGGGTGACGGTGCTGGAGGTACTGCCCGAGTTGGCTGGATCGCCGCTGTAAACGGCGGTAATGGTATGCGCGCCAATTGCGAAGTTGTTGACTGCCAGTTGAGCCTGTCCGCCGGTTACCGATACCGCCGCACCCAGGCTGGCTGCTCCGTCTTTGAACTGAACGGTCCCGGTTGCATTACCGGGCGTGACGGTGGCGGTGAGCGTCACGGCTGCTCCGAAGGTCGAGGGATCCAGCGCGGAGACCAACGCCACGCTGGAGTTTGCCAGGTTCACCTGTTGCGTAACCGGCGCTGAAGTAGAGCCCGCATCGTTTACATCCCCGGCATAGATTGCGGTGATGGTGTGGGACCCGAGGGTCAGCGCCGAAGTGGTGATCGACCCGCTGCCGCCGGTCAGGCTGGCCGTACCCAGCAACGTTCCACCATCCATGAAGTTCACGGATCCGGCGACGGAGTTCGGTGTGACCGTGGCGGTCAACTTAACCGCTTGTCCCACGGCGGAAGGATTTTGCGACGAGACGAGCGCCGTGCTGGTGGACCGCTGCGCGATGATTTCTTTCACCGCGGCTGATGTGGACGGTGCATCGTTGGGGTCGCCGCCGTATGCCGCTGTCAGGGAATGGTCGCCCACCGCCAGCGTGGAGATATTCAGAGTCGCCGTAGCGCCGCTGAGAGCCACCGACCCCAGGCTGCTGGCGCCATCCAGGAACTGCACGCTTCCTGTGGCCGTATTGGGCGCCACGGTCGCGGTGAGGGTCACGGTTTGACCGCCGGGAGTAGGATTAGGCGCGGCGGACAACGTGGTGATGGACGCCATCGGTTTGACTACCTGCGTTGTGGGAGCGGACGTGCTGGGGGCATCGGTTCCGTTGCCGGCGTAGGCGGCCGTAATGGTGTGTGAGCCCACGGTCAGGTTGGCCACTGCGAGGGAGGCCTTGCCGGCGGCGAGCGTCACCGGCGCGCCGATCGCTGTGGCACCATCCATGAACTGTACGGTCCCCGCGGCGGTGGCCGGCGAGACGGTAGCGGACAGGGTCACGGAGCTTTGGAACGTGGATGGATTCGGCGAAGAACTCACTACTACGCCAGTGGTGATCGGGTTGATCGCTTCGGACACCGTGGGAGAGGTGCTGGACAGATAGTTCGCGTCGCCGCTGTAGACCGCGGCGATGGTATGGTTGCCCACCGGCAGCGTGGAAATGGCCAGCACCGCTTGTCCACCGCTTACTGGAGCGGTGCCGATGGGGGTCGCCAGATCTTTGAACTGCACCGTGCCCGTGGGGCTCACGCCGGCAACCGACCCGGTGACCGTAGCGGTGAAACTGATCCCCTGTCCCACTGTTGCCGCACTGCCCGAGGTCGCTAGTGCGGTTGTGGTCGGGGCCTGATTCACAGTTTGCGTGAACACGGTCGATGTGGCAGCGGCATTGCTCGCGTCGCCGCTATAATCCGCGGCGATGGAGTGTGACCCGATCTTCAGCGCGGCGACGCTGCCCGAAGGCAGGGTCAGGGTCGCGGTGGCGCCGGCGAGGGTGACGGGCGAGCCGAGCAGAGACGCTCCGTCGCGAAATTGCACGTTGCCAGTGGCGGTATTCGGCGTCACGGTCGCGGTCAGGGTCACGGCCTGCCCGAGGATGGAAGGATCTACCGACGAACTCACCGCTACGCTGGCGTTGGAGACGATTTCATTGAGCGTCGCCGAGGTGCTTCCGGCATTGCTGTCGTCGCCGCTGTAAACGGCAGTGATGGGGTGCGCCCCCACCGAGAGGCCGGAGACGGTAATCGTCGCCACGGCGTTATTCATCGTCACCGGCGCGCCCAGCGAATTGATTCCGTCGTTGAACTGAATGGTGCCGGTGGCGCTGGCCGGTCTGACGGTTGCGGTGAAGGTTACGCTCTTGCCGAAGGCCACCGGATTCTGCGATGAACTTAACGCTACGCTGGTGAAATCCACATAGATGGCTTCGCTGCGCCGGCGCACATAGAATCCGTACTTCTGCGATCCGATCGCGGTGGCCCAGGCGCTATTGGCCACCAGGGCCGGCTGGGTAAACGTCACCGATCCCTGGAAGAGCCGCAGCAGTTGCAGGGGCGAGCGATTGGCAATCACCTGCGGCAAAGTGGGATTCAGCGGCGTTACGGGAAGGGTGCTCTTCAGCGCGGCCAGCATGTTGCGCGGCACCGGTATGAGGGCGAATACGGCCAGGTTCGAATAGGCGTCTGCGGGCAGCGTGAGATCGATGGGCGGCAGCGACATGCCGTCTTCGACCAGGGCGGGAAGTTCGTCCGATGGAATAATGCTCAGCCGCACATCCATCTGCGGGGGAAAGAAGAGCTGCGAGAAGTCCTGGGTGCTGATGGCATCCAGCGGGAACGGTCCGGCAGGCGGAAGGGACTGGAAGTAATCGGTGGCTGCGAAGTTCGCCGCCAGTCCGTTGCTCTGGCGCGTGGCCACCACAGCCTGCAGTTGCGTGTTGTACTGCAACAGGTACGCCTGCTGCGTGGCGGGGTCGGTCAATCCGAAGCGCACCCCGCTATACTCCGGTCCGCTATCGCGGCGGACCAGGTAGGGGTCCAGCCATTGAATGACGCCGCGCTGCAAGCTGACTACGGCCAGCGGCAGCAGGGAGTCGGCGAGAGTGCCGGCGTTGCTCGCCACAAAGATCTGGCGGGCCAGCATGGCGCGCTGCTGTGTGGGATCGGAACTGTTGATCGCGTTGGGATAGGGCACCAGCGAGACGGCCGTGGCTTCCACAATGTCGCCATCGTGCGTGGTGCGCGACCCCTGAATGCTCGTGGGATACGACGTAATAGGATTGGCCGTGAACTCCACCGGGCGCAGGGCGATCACGTATAACCCGGTGCGTGTACGCGGCGGCTGCTGCGGCATGGTGGAGATGCCGAACTGCAAGCCCAGGTTCTCTTCTTCGGCCAGGTCCGAGAGGCGGATCGTCAGATCGTTGGGGATCATCACCAGTTCGCCCGCCGGAGTGATTCCATCGCCCGCCTGAACGATGATGGTTTCGGCATCGCTGACCGGACCGGCCGTGGGCGGTTGGTTGACGAAGAGGCCGTGCATCACCCCGAAGCCGCCCGCCTGTCCAAGGTCGGCCTGCCGCTGCAGGAAGTAGTTCTGTTCGCGCTCCAGGTCTTTGGCGGCGAGGAATCGTCCGTCGAACCACAGCGGACGTGTGCGGCGGCTGTCCAGCACGATGGAGCCGTTGTTCTGATTGTTCAGGTCCGCTTGTTGCAGAACCACTCGCGTGCTGCCTTGTGTGAAGTTGGGCATGGCTTGCTCCTAGTCCGCTCCCGAATTGAGTCCAATCAGGCGGGCCAGCAGCGCCGCCGGATACAGAAACAGCCGGGAAGTGTTGTCAATCGAAATCCTGGTCAGATCCCATGTCGGCGGCGCACCTGCAGTGCCGGGTGTCGCGCCGATCAGCAGGCGCGCCAGGAACACCGAAGATGCGTCGAAGCCGGGCGGGTATTCCGCAGGTGTACCGGCCGCACCCGCTGTCGCCTGCAGCAGCAGCGCCTGAATTGTCGTAGCGTTGGCAGGCGTGATGCCTGTGCCGGCGGCCGGAACCGGCACGCTTCCCCAGGGATCGACGGGAGTTCTGGGCACGGCATCGGTTCGCAACACCAATTGCATGGCGAAGGAATCCAGCAGGCGGTTCGCCGAAAAGGCGTCCGTGGCATCGTAATCGTCCAGCGACGCGAAGCACGGCGTGACCCCGCGAGTGCAGGGCACGAACGTGGCGAATACATCGCACATCAGATTTGCGCCGTCGTGAATCGCGTCGTTGAGATCGGCGAGGCTGGGCTGGCCGGGTATCGGATTGCTTTGCTGCTGCAGCCAGGCCTGGGCTTGCGAGGTAAGCCAGTCGTTGAGCACGATGCAAACCAGCCGCGGAACATCGATGATGCGTCCGATGCGGTCGATTGCCAATCCGGGCGTGACCTGCACTTCCAGCGCCGTCGGGTCGGCGTTGCCGTCCGTCTGCACCAGTAGGCCGGAGACGGTTCCCGTGCCGTAGACCTGCAGCAGGGCACGGGCCAGGCGGCCGCGGTGATAATCCTGATCGGCCTGGAAGTCTTCCACGCCCAGCATGCGGCCGGTGGAGTAGAAGACCCGGTTCGGCGCCAGCGAGGGAGTCAGGGTTAGGTCATCGGTTGCCATATCGTCATGTCTCCATTCGCGGATCGAGACTGGGAGCTTGAATCACCATGTTGTAGCGGCCCACTCGGGTCTGGTTCAGCACGATCGGGTCGCGCGGCGGTGCGGGAGCCATGTAGCCGTTCACCCCCAGCAACGAAGCCAGGCCAATCATGAACGGCTCCGTCGCGATTTGAATGCTGGCCGCCACGTGTGCCGGCTTTTCATCCTCCACGATTCGCCCGATCAGGTTGATATCCACCTGCTCCACCTGGTTATGGATGAAGACCGTCAGCCGGTTGGCCAGGGAATCGTAGAACTGCGCGATCTGCTGCTGTTCGGCCGGCGTCTCCGGGAGGTTCGCGGAAAAGAGAGCGAGGATCTCCTCCTGAGCTTTCGGATCGCCCAGAAATAACGTGTCGCCCACAAAGGAATTGCTGCTGGCGGAATAGCCGGGCAGCAGCGGATCGCTCGAAATCGACAGGTCGGCGCCAAGAATCGTGGCGAAGATGTGCCGCAGCCGGAAGTCCTCGATCACGATCATGGCCCCTCGCGAGCACATGCCGTTGGTGGCGACATCCAGTGCTTGGGTAATGCCGCCGACCGTGCCGCGCTTGCGGTGCAACTCCGGCGCGGCCAGGAGTCGCGCGCGTCTCCGGTCCGGTGGATAGCCGGTGGGGCTCAAGCCGATCCAGCCGCCCAGCCAATCCAATGCCGCATCCGGCGTGGCTTCCGGCCGGGTCAGCAGGTAGGCGTTGGCGATGCGGTCCTCAATCGCGGTCATCTGGGCTTCGAAAATGTGTGTGAAGCGCGCGAAGAAATTGTGCCTTGTGCTGGGGCCGGGCTGGTCCGCCGCGGGGCTGAACTTACCTTCGCGATACAACTCCGGAAGGTAATTGTCGACGTACGAAAAGCGCGGCGCCCACACTCGCAGCGCGGCAATTTCCGGAGTGCTGCGGCCGTCGCCGGTCATCTGCACGCGGATTCCCAGGAAACGTCCCGTGAGATTACGGACTGCGGTGCCGGCTCGCTGCACCAGCGCCATGAACAGACCCTGCCGGTTAGCGATCGGATCTTCACCCAGCATGGGGGCGGCAAACGGCACTTCCGTCGCAAATGGCAGCCACACGCCCGATGGCGTGCCAACAGCCATCGATGTGGTGTCGACATCGCCGAAAACGTGCGGATACCATGTCGTTGCAGCCGCCGCGATGCCGCCGGGCTTATCGGACGCGGTCAGCCAGATGGTAACACCGCAGCGCGGCGGCAGGATGGCTTCCAGATACACGCGGTGCCAGACATTCTGCGACGCGCCGCTATCGACGATGCGCGGTGCGTTGGGATCGGTGGACCCCGATCGCGCCAGCGAATTCAGCGAGAGTGGCAGCAGCGGCCGCAGCGGCGGGCCCGCCGTACCGCTTGCGTAATATGGCGGCAGATCCAGGCTATGCGCGAAGGGCCCCTGATTCGCCCGGTTCAGTATGTACGTGTCGCCCGCCGGAATCAGGACGCGCCCCGCTTCCGCCAGATCGAAGATGAGCGCTTCGTTCAGTTCCGTTACCAGAACTGCCAGCCGCAGATCGCCCAGCCACGCAAGGGCGTATGGCCACCGCGCGCCATCCATTTGCCATGCCAGGCCGAGGCCCGCGCTAAAGCTGAATGTGCGGAGGAAGGAACTGGTGTTTGCCGGAGTGGCGGCGGCCCAGGAGAGCAGCGCGAACTGCTGGTCCATCGCAGTGAGCCCTGCGAAGGTCTCTGACGAAGGCAGGGGATACGTGGCGGAGATCCTCGGCGGATCGGGATTCTGCTGGCAGGCGCGGAGGATGCCCGGGTCCGGAACATCCGCAGGTCCCACTTGGAGCGGCGCACCGGCGACTGTGCCCAGTTGCGGAGCCGTGCGGTCCAGGGCCAGCACTCCGCCCTGCGGCAGCGCTACCAGGCGCCAGAAGTTGAAGCCGGACGGCCCTAGCGTGAAATCGGGCCAGCGTCCTCGCCGGTCCACCATGACGAGGTCGCCGCCCACCGCGACATACAAGATGCCGTCATAGCCCATGGTCAAGTCCGTCACGGCTTGGCCGGTGGGCGCGGTGTAGATCGCCTCTTCGCCGAGTCCGCTTCCCCCGGCCATGATCCGGCCGCTGGCAGCGTCCCAGCGCGCGTAGTTGCCGAACGAATCGCGGGCCATCGGCGCCACATCCACCAGGGCGCCCGCAGTTGTGAAATCTTCCGCCGGTGAGTTTCCCAGCCGCATGCTAAGCAACTGCAGTCGCTTGCTTTTGCTGCAGTAGTACAGCGCATTGGCCGCCAGGGGAGCAAAAGCGGGCGCACCCGCGCTATGCGGAGCGGGCGCACTCCCGAGCACGCCTCGCGTTACCGTTGCCACGGTGCCGGTGGCGTCCACCTTGGTGACCGCCAGGATCTCGCCATCGATCTGCAGGAAGCCCGGAATGCCCACACCGGGAGCTTGCCGGGCGGTGGACGAAGGCGGCGCAGCGCCGATCGTGACGCTGTTGGTCGATGCGTCCACGTCCCGCTGCAGAATTCCGATCGGGATCAGCACGGCAGTTCCAACGGCGTGCGGCGCGGCGACCGTGGACTGCACGCCGCGATTCACATCGAGCACCGTGCCGGTCGCGCCTATTCCGTCGACGCCCATGATTTCGGAATCGATCAAGAGGAAGAGCGGCATGCCCCACGGAATCGGCGCGGCTAACGTCACCTGTGCATTGGAACTTCCGATGCCGCCGAGCAGAATCGGCGTGTTCGCGGCCCAGTCCTGCGCCTGGCTAAGCATCCAGAATTTTACGCCGTTGACATCCATAGCATTCGCTCAACACACCGATGGAACAACCGGGACAGCCACCGTGTTGTCGGTCTGCACCGTGGGAGTAAGGTCGGCCGGCGTCACACCCGAACCATCCGCCCCCGCTGTTACCAGCACTTGCAGCAACTCCGGCAATTGCCAGCCCTGCAGCGTGATTTCCGTGTTGCCGCCAGCATCCGCAGACAGGGTCTGGTAGCCGCCGCTGCTCAGCGGCTGGTAGAGGACCAGCCCGTTCACTTCCACCACGCCGGGAACCTGGCTGACGATCACGTCGAGCTCCAGGCTGCGGACCGTTCGCCCGAGTGGCCAACCCTGCTGAAGCGTTCCGCCCGGCGGAACCGGCCACAGATACCTGCGCAGCGCCAGTTCTACCTGTTGGCTCACCTGTAGCAGGCCGAATCCGCCGGCCACCTCCACTGCGACGCTCAACCCGATACCGATATATTCCGTGCCGATTACGTACATCTCGGCCGCCACCGCGCGTCGGGGATCGAGATACCCATACACGTTCTCCAGCAGAGTCCGGTCGGCGCGCGGACAGGGCGGCTGGAAATCGGTCTTCGGCGGAATGGCCATCACCGAGACCACCCCAGGCACCGAAGTGTCGCGAGTCTGCGGTTTGAAAAGCGGCAGAACTTCCACGCGCGCCACGCCGCCGCCGGGCATCTCTTGCACCAGATCTTTGTAGTCGCTCGCCGTCACTGCGCGCTCCTGGTGGCGCAGGGTTGCGGGAATGCGCTGCTCGGCGTGATCCAGCGTCTCGGAATCCGCGCCGCCGGTGGTGTCGAAGGGTTGCTGCACGGTGAGACCGGTCACGGCTTTGCCGCTCACATCGACGGCCCGAATCGACGTGAGCGTAGCTGCTGGAACATTTCCCACCGAGCCGCCGCCGGCACGCATCAACCGCACCCGTACCTGCCGGCCAGTTGGCGGAATCATGCCCTGCATCTGATTGCCGAACGTCACGGTGCCGGCTTCCGGATCCAGAACGTACGCGGGCACTGGCCCCTGCAACACCGCCAGATCGTCCACCGCATTCCAAAGCTGGAAGCCCAGGCCCGGCATGTCGACGTCTAACTGGAACGACCCCGGATCGATCTGCGTTTGCGTGAGCGCGAATTGCTGATTGGCGGAGCCATCGCTGACGCCGGCGGTCACGAACGTGTAAGTGGTTCGCTGGTCGATCTGTACGGCGTTCACGCCGGCCCAGTTCAAGGTGAGCGCGCTGGCGACCTCCACGCGGATCCACGCCACCAGCACCGAGTCGATATCCGAATCGTCGATGCGCGGCGGCTTAGGTCCCACTCCGGCCTGGGAATCGGTGCGCACATCGTTGGCCGGCGCGCCGATGTCGGCGGACTGCGGTAGCACCAGTTGAACCACGCCCGTCTGCGTCAGTCCCTGCGTGGTGTCGCTCGCCACGCTCAGCGAATGGTAGACCACCGGTTGTCCGGCGGGCGTATTCCCGCTGATCTGCCAGGTGGCGCCCACCGCTGTCAGGGGTCCTACTCCGGCCAGTGGATTCAACCCTGGTAGAGCGGGCTGAAAGCCGAGACTCAGGATACGCTGGCCTTGCTTGCCGCCCAGCGTATCGCGAACGGCGGACTGTATCTGCGGCTTCGCGACCAGCAAGGCGAACCAGAGGCACTGATCGATGGTCCCGCCGAAGACGTCCACCCCGTCCGGGTCGGCCATATTGCTTGCGAACACGGGAGTCGTGGTGTAGCCGGACGGAACGGAGGCCAGATTATAGAGCTGCTGCAAGCCTTGCAAAAGCGGCATATTGGCGGTCGTCTGGCTTCCGGTTAAAGGCGTCTTGATGTATGCTTGTGCGGTAACCGGCAGCACGTCCAACTCGGACAATGTTTCGAAGGTCGGCGGCCCGGGAATCGAAGCGCCCTGGGCCAGCGTGACCGCGTTTGTCTGTGCGGGGTCCGCGAAAACAGAGAGGATTCCGGTGGCCGCCGCGGCTGGCTGCAGGGGCAGACCCAGGAGCTTCAGGAAAGCCAACCGCTGTCTTTCGGGAATCAGATTCGCGCGGTACAGAATCGAATCGGCGAGCCACGCGAACAGCTCGATCATGGTGCGGCCGGGGTCGCCGAGCTGCTGAATGGTCCACTCGGGCGTGTGCGCCGGAATGCTGGCCAGCATATCCTGCACCAGGTCGCTGTATGACCGATCGTCAAGGGCTGGTGGTATCAGTGGCACCGTGCTATCCGCCTTGCATCGTCACGCCGATTTGCTGCGGCACGTTGGTGCGCAGTAACCGGTAGTGGATTTGAAGGTGGACTTGCGACGGGGCGCCGCTGACCGTCTCCACCTCCACGGCATCGACCAAGATTCGCGATTCGTATTTTTGCAGGCTGTCGAGAATCGTCGCTTGAATCTGCCGCCGGATGGTCAGCGTGTTCCCTTCATCCAGAAAGTTCTGCAGCCCGCCGCCGAATAGCGGCTGCATCAGTTGTTCGCCCGGCCGCGTGCACAGAATGACGCGAATGGAATCCCGCACGCTCTGTTCCAGCGTGGGAAAGCTCAACTGCCCGTTTTGCGGATAGGGCAGGAACGGCCACGAAATCGGATCTCGAAAGGTGCTCGTCACGGTTGTGATCCTGTCGTCGCTCCAGGAGGCGCCGGCGCCGGGAACGGAATGCAAATTTTGATAAATGGCAGCCAGAAGAACACGATGTTGAGCAGCGTAAGAAAAACATTCAGTACGAAGAAGGCGCAAATCGTGATCAGTGGGATGCTGAAGCCGCAAATCCAGTTCAAGGTGATACCGCCACCGGCGACCCCGCCGCCGCCCGATCCGCTGCTCAAACCTGTGAGTGTGGCGCCCTGCATGGCGTTCATCAGTCCCGCCGGAACAGCAAACGAAGAATTCGGCTTATTCTTCATGCTCTGCAGAACGCTCTGGTCGGTGGGATCGGGCAGCACCACCGGCGGAACCACGCGCCCGCCGTTTTCGTGCCACGCCGCAATGCGAAACGGATCGCTGAAGCAGCTCCACACAAGCTGTGGAGGGCAGCTCGGATTTTCGCCCTTGATACGAAAGAAGAGGCGCAGGCGATAGAGGCGCGATGCGTCCTGGAAGCGGCCCTCCGGGGTCAAGGTCAAGGAACTGCGCTGAGCCAGGAGGTTGGAGATCGCGCTGACAATCCGGCCCTGGTCGGTAGTGCTGATGAAATCCCACGCGTGCGGCATGGTCAACTGCGGAGGATTCTGCGTAGGATCCGCGTTGGGATCGTAGTCGATCAGCTCGGCCGCAGCAGTCTGATAGAACTGGTCCATCGGCACCTGCTGATATCCGCCTCCTGACTGAGCGACGGTCACGTTGTAGTTGTGAAGAATGCCCATTAGCGCCTGCGCCCCAGGCGTATTCTCGAACGCGCCGAAAACGGTGTACATCATGCGCAGGGTGGTGGAGAAGATCAGGAAATCGGAGGCGCTATTGCCCTTCGCGTAATCATCGGACATGTACTGGTAGTCCACGGTCTGATCCGCCTGCGGAGAAGCGTGCGACCCTGCCTTGAGCAGCGTGGGCAGCGCCTTAACCAGATCGCTGGCCTTGTATTGCGGCGGCGGTGGAAGCTGGCTGGCGGCTTCGCTGCTGGCGGTGGGGATCACCGCATATACCAGCGTGCGCTGCGCGGCAGTGCAGACATCCGGCGCGGCCACAAATGCGGGCGTGTAGCTTTCCGCATTCGCGGAGGCGAGCGTCTGCGCCCCCAGCATCTGGTCGAGAGCCGGCTGTCCGGTGTACGGCAGCGGACGCATGGTGGGGTCGGGATCGTCGTCGATATGGTTGGCGTCGCCGAAGATCCACGAGAATTGCCCATTGGAGTCGCGCACCCATGGCGAAGCCAGTCCCGCGAGATTGGGGTATCCATTACTGAGTGCAACCCGCCGGATCACCAGCCCGGCCGACACTACGCGCTTGGGGTCCAGCCGCGGATATCCTACGCTCTCGCAGTTCAACTGCGCCAGCACCAGGTGCGTGACGCGCTGCACGGGTTGAAACAGTGTGACTGGAACAGACGGACTGGTGGCCAGTTGCGTGGTGCGCAACTGCGCGCCGGGCGCTGCGACGGCGCCGGTCGAAGGCTGGGGAATCGCCGCAAGGTCCTTAAGGAACCCTTTGGGGAATTCGTCGTCGTTGATCTGCAGCAGCACGGGCTTGCTCGGCTCCCCGCCGCCCAAAGTCACGCCGCTGACCGAGATGTCGTGCTTCACCATACGTTGCCGGCTCCCAGCGTGTAGGTGGATGAGACCACGGTTGTGGCCTGCAAAACCTGGCACTGCACGATGCCGCTAAAGGTGCTCATGGCGGCGCTCACATTCACCGTGGGAGCGGTCACGTTCACCTGGCTGGCCGCCGTAATCTGCACCTGCCCGGCAGGAGCGTTGACGGTGACGCCGCTCTGGTCGATGGTGACGCTGTTCTGCGAGGAGTGCGTCAGCGTGATCGATCCGCCGCCCTGGTCGGTGATGGTTACGCTCTGACCGGCGGGTGTTGTGAGGCTGATGGTAGCACTCGAAGCGGGCTGTTCCACGATGGCGATGCGAGTCCCCGCCTTGCCGGTGATGGTCCACCGGTCGACGCTCTGCCCGCTGCCCCCCAGGGTTTCCGGAGCGGTATCGTGGCCGTTCCACAGGCTGCCGATGACGATAGGGAAACGAGCATCGGCACCCACGAAGGCCACCACCACTTCGTCTCCCACATCGGGAATGAAGAATCCGCCGCGGTTGCCCCCGGCGAAGGGGACCGCGACGCGCGCCCACACCGGCCCATCCTGGCCCGTGATGCCGTCGGCATTATAGACTCGAACCTGCACGCGGTTGCGGTTCTCCGGATCCAGGACATTGATCACTGTTGCCAGAAACAGGGCGGGGCCCAGCATCTGAGCAGCGTTATCGTGAAGCAGCAAGCTCATGAGGCCACTCCCAGGTACGCGCATTCGGCCGTGAACTCGGTGCGATATCCCGAATCGGTGTCGAACCGGTGAACCGCGGACGTGGTGTAGTAGGTGTTCGAGAACCGCGGACCCAGGCCCGTTAGAGTAAGCCACGATCCCACCCGCAGCAGCGGATTGCCTTCCGACACTCCGCGAGCCACCACGAATCGCCGCGAACGCTGGCCGTATTCCGCGTCCACCAGGGCCTGCGCCTCCGTTTGATTTAACGTAGCGAAATTCGCGATCTGCTCGGAGCGGGCGCTCAGGGCCAGCTGCATCCAATCTTTGCCGGTTTGACCGGAGCCTGGCCCCAAGGCTGTCGTCTGACTGGTGGCGGAGACGGTCTGCCCCTGGTTGAAATCCCAACCGGTCGCGGTCACCTGCGTCACTTGGTGCGAGAGGTCCGCCAGAACACGACATTCGTGAAGCTGGCTCTTCATTGCGATTTCAATGGCGTTGCGCTGCGACTGGCTGCGCGGCGTGGCGTGCAACTCCGTGCCAACTACCTGCAGGTCCGCGTCGTAGCGCGCCAGCAGGCGGCGGAGGAAATGCAGGTCGCTCTCGTTCAATTGCTGCTCCGACCCGATAGTGGAATCGAGTCCGCTCGAAACGGGCGTCAGCCCGAGTCCGTTGGCAATGTCCGATACGATCGACGAAAGCGTGGCATTGTCCCAGTTTTTCGTGTGGCGCTGCATGCGAGCGCCCTGCAAGGCATCCTCGGCCAGAACGATCAACTCGTAAGGGGCGTTTTCCGGAAATATTCCTTCCAACGCCGTGATTTTTCCGCGGAAAATCTCGGTGGGAGAGTTCACTACGCCGGCGTATACGATCAACGCGGCGCCCAGTTTCAGAATGGTTCCATCTTCGAAAACCTGGTCAGCCAGCCCGCCCGAGAACGAGCCGAAATTGCTGAACCGCAGTTCCAGGTCGGACATGCCCGCTTCGTGCTCGCTCATCCGCATGCTGAGCAGCTGTGCGGTGACCTTGTCGTTGAGCTGTCCATCCACCTTCACGGTGGGGATTGCACTATAAACGGCATTACTGGTGATGGGAGTTTCCGCCATGATCAATCCGCCCACAATCGCAGTTCGCGCTCGTGAAGGGCCTCCATCTCGCTCTTGAGATCGCGCTTGGGCTTGGGTCCGCCGCCGCTGCAAACACCGCCCGAGTCCGCCGGCGCCGGCTGTTGCGTTTCCATCTGTAAATCGTCAATATTGATTGCCATATGCATTCATCAATCGCTATCGAAAACCAGGCGGTCGTTGAAGCTGAAGCTGGAGCCTACGTCGGTTGAGAAGCCCGACTGCGAAGTCGCCGCGCCGCCCAGACGGAAGCCTGCATTCGAACTCACGGACACGTCCGCGCCCACTGTCGCCGGCATCATTTTCAGCGGATTCAACTGCGCCGTGGTGCTCACTACCGCACGACCGCTTTCCAGTCCGGCAAACGCGCCGGCCGTAGCCGGCACCCCCGCCGAGGCGCTCGATCCGAAGAGGGCGCCGCCACCGGCGCCCATCGACAGTCCGATGCCCACAGAGACACCGGCGCTTGCTCCCCCGCCCGCTGAAAATCCACTGCCCACCGACGGTCCCCCGCCGACGGAAATGCCCGCTCCAGCCGAGACGCCGGCGGAAACGCCAATGCCCGCACCTCCGGAAATCCCGATACTGCCGCCCACTGACGCGCTCGCCGCGAATCCCGCCGCCGCGTTGAACTGAATGCCCGCGCTCACCTGCAGCGACGCGCCACCGGTGAATCGCGTACTCTCTAATCCGTTGGCGCTGGCCAGCGCGCGCGAGGCGTTCGGGTCCCCGCCTTTGGTCGCCGCCGAAGTGGCGCTGTCGGTGCTGGACGTCTGAATCACACTGCCGGCGCCCGTATCCGTCCCCAGCAGAGCCTGGTCCTCATCGAACACGTTGTCCTGCCGCGCCAGCCCAATGCTCACCATGGCCCGCAAAGGAACACCGTCGGCGGAGAAGAAGTCGATGGTCTCCTTGAACGACTCCATGATCCCCTTGAAGACATAGGTGCCCCATTGAAATGCCAGCACCGGCTGCGCGGGCGCATTGGTGCCGCTGTTGCTGCCGCTGCCACTCCCGCTCCCGCTGCCACCGCCGCCAGTCGCCTGCGCGGAAGATTGCATGAACATCGCCACCTGGTTGGTAATGGTGCGGACGTCATCGCCCGAGTCGGTGGTATCGAACTGCAAATCCATGGTCAGCTTGCCGGTGAATTGCCCAGCGAACTGCCGGCGTTTCGGATCGCTGCCCTGTTGCCGCGTGGAGTTTTCCAGGGAGTAGACCATGGACGCGGGATTGAAGTGCACGATGATTGGATCGCCGTCGGGCAGCGATTGCAACTGCGCTTTCGTGACTGTGGGGATAGGAAGATCCATAGAACGATCTTTACGTTGACGAAAGCCCCTCGTGCACCAGGTGCAGTTCCTCTATGCCCACTTCCTGGCCCTTGGCATTCAAGTCCGCGAATTTGAACTTGATGGGCATGGCGCGATCCAGTTGCCAGCCCATGATCGTGTCGCCGTTTCCATCCAGCAACGAGATCACCACCTGGAGGCGCGGAGCGAACATTCCCGAACCGATGGAGTTGAAGATCTGCCACAGGTTGCGATTTGTGCTGATACCGCGCTTCAGTATCACCGTGGCGAAAGTGATAGGACCGGCTCGTTGCGGATTCCCGTAGTTGTTGCCGCCTTCCTTGATGGCCTTAGGCTCCATAGTGGCCTCGAGCCCCGTACAATCGCTGAATGCGCCCGAGCAGACTTGAATCACTTCGTGATCGTCGCCATCGTCCAGCGAGTCGGAATAGAAATCCACCTGAAAGCGGAATACGTGCAGCGGAACGGTCGTGGAGCCCATCAGCTTGCCTCCGCCAGCAGAGCGACGTTCTGCGATGAGGTCCCGCTGGTTTCCATGGCCAGCGTGACGCGAATGAGTTCGATCGTTGCCGCGGCCTGAAACGTTACCTGCGCGATCAGGCGGCCGCTATCCAGATCGTTCTGCGTCATGGTGCTCGAATCGCAGCGCACGGAAAACGCATCCTGAATCGTGTCGCCGTCGAGCGCGTTCATTCTCCACAGGCGCGTCAGCAACTGTTGGATTGCCTTTTGGACCCGCGCCCACAAGACCGGACCATTATTCTGGAACACCACCTGTTCACCCAACCTGCGCGACGCCCGCGAAAGCACGGCAATTAGCCGGTGGACACGCGCCGGCCGGTACGGTTCGCCGGGATATGCCGTGACATCGGAAAGCAGGCGCAATCCCGCTGGCGTAAACCCGAACAGGCTCAGCCGCGTGATCAACGGTTTGGTCGAAATTCCGTCCCATACCAGGGGCGTCGAAGGAACTTGCGTCTCCTGCGCGGGCAGCAGCGGCGATACATCGAACACCTCCGACGGCACAATCTTGGTAGCGTCCATGAATGCACCGCGGGTCAACGCATTGCGCGCCAGAATGCCTGTCAGCAGCCCATCCGGCGGCTCCAGCGATTCGCTCAATACTCCGGAGCCCGAAGTCTTGAGCCATGGATAGGACAATTGCAGGAATGCGGTGGAGAGCCCCACGCCCGAAATCTCCGGCATCTGGGTGTCGATGACGTCGTGCACGTCCTGCGCCAGAGTGCTGCTCAAGAGGCTTGCGGACGCCTCGGCAGCGCTCAGGTCCAGCGGCAAAGGAAAGGCCGCCACTACCTGGACCTCGCGAAAACTGGCTTGGATAGTCGTGAGAATCGTGCCTAGGCTGGCAGCCCACACCGGATAGTCGTTCGGCCCGAGGCGCGGGGCCGGGGGCATCGGCGGAGGAGCAGGTACCGGAGGCAAAGGCGTGGCAGTGGGCGAACATTCCGAGAAGACTACGGCTCCCACTGGAGCGGGGAACGTGGTTGCCGCGATTGGTGCTTGCGGAGATGCCGCCAGCACAGGAAGATCGGGCACCGCCAGAAACGATACGTCGGGCAGCCCGCCGAGATGTCCGACGCCGTGCCAACTGCGGCGGTCGTCCGCAGCGAACAGGCTGTCGGGCAGCAATTTCGCCAGTTTGTTCCGCCTGTCGGTCACCGTATCGGTACTCGAAACCGGGGCATCCATGCACACCACGTAACACCGCCGTCCGCCCTGCGCAAAGAACGAGCGCACCGCCGTGGCCAGGTAGTCCGTTCCAAAACTCTGCGGCGAGCCACCGGGATCGAAGAGCGCAGTGAAGGCGGGATAGCTCTCGATCGGTATCGGGATATCGGTGAACGGCGGGCCGATCGGCCGGGAGGCCTGTGAGATCGCGGCTTGTGCCAACGCGCCGGCCGCATGTGCGGTGGCCACCGTTCCCTGCGCTCCACGATCCACGCTGAGGCGGGTTCCGGTGCAATCCATCGCCACGACGACCATCTTCTCCTGGTCGATGAACAGCGCGTTGCGGACACCAACTGCGAGCGGCGTGGCCAGCTTGATCTGAGTGTCGCCCAGTGCGACGTCGGCGGCCAATGTGGACGTGACGCCATCCGTCCAGCCGTGCACCTGAAGCCAATCCTGCACTGCCTGCGGAAGCTGTGCGCCGATGGCGCGCGCCAATCCGACGAAACAGGCTATGTCGGCGCGAGCGGGATCGGACTCTACAACCGGGCGAGCGACGTCAAACAGAATTCGGCTCATGGTTCCTCTGGTCAGTTCCCGGCGCACGGGCTACGACGCGGGCGCGATCTCGAAGCCCTCGGCGGCCAGCACCAGTTCTTCCATGGCAACCTCGCCGCCGCCCTTCCCGGCGAGCGTCGGCCCGGTATACTTCATGGGCACCGCATTGCGTAGCGTGTACTTCTGCACCGGATTGGCGGCTTCGTCGCGCACCGTGATAATCACGTCGCGCTGTGCGTTCACACCGTTGGTACGGGTGTCCGTGATCCAGGCCCAGAGGTCTGACGAATCCACCACTCCGCGTTTCAGCGTCACGTCGCCCACCTTGTGCGATCCGGGGATCTTGCGGACATGCGGCTCGGCTTCGTTGCCGTCGCGGTACTCGGAGATGTGGATGTCGGTTTCCAGACCGGATACATCCGAGAAGCCTCCCAGCAGCTTATTCGGATCGCGCGGGCCGTTGAGATTGACGATATAGTTATATGACGGATAAGGTGCAGTCCTGTCGGGCATGTTATTCTCCTATGCTTGCGAGTAAGTGACTAACTCTGCGCCAGCGCGGTAATCTGGCCGATCCGGAAGATCACGAACTCGGCCGGCTTCAGCAGCGCAACGCCGATGAGGCAGATCATGCGCCCGTTGTCGAGATCGTTCTGTGTCATGGTGGTCTGATCGCAGCGCACGAAGTACGCTTGCGAAGGCGAGTCTCCCAGCAGGTTGCCCTCGCGGAATTCGTTGTACAGAAACGAATCGATGGCGTCCTTCACACGGGACCAGAGAGCCGGCCCGTTATTCTCGAATACCGCCCACTGCGTGCTCTGATCGATGGAGTGCTCCAGGTAGATCAGATAGCGGCGGACATTGACATACATGAATTCCGGATCGGAACTGGCCGTGCGCGCGCCCCACACGCGATATCCGCGATTCGGGAAGTAGCGCAGGCAGTTAATTCCGAGCGGGTTCAGGATTCCTTGCTCGGCGAAGCCGATGTCCCGTTCCAGACGCGCCGCGCCGAGAATGACTTCATTGGCGGGCGACTTGGAGACCCCGTTGTTCTCGTCGCTGCGCGCGTAGATTCCGCAGATGAAACCGGTCGGCGGTACTGCCATATCGGCCGCAATCGCGGACCCGGCGGTCGCCAGCGGATTCGGCGTAATGACCCAGGGCACATAAAGCGCCGCGTAGCTGCTGTCGATCTGGCTGCGCACGTCCTCGTTATCGGAGGCAATCTGGTTGGGAGGCGTCTCCAGCACTGCGATGCGATACGCTCTCTGCTGGCTGACGTGCGTGATCAGGCTGTTGATGATGTCCTGGCTGGCATCGAAGATTCCGGAGCCCGGCGCTCCTACGATGGCGATCTCCTCGATGGCCGTGAACTGGGCCAGTGCCGTGTCATAGTCCGGAGATTCCGGCGGGAGGCCGTCGCTGCCGCCGTTGAGCGTGTAAGTTGTCGTGGTCACCGCTCCCGGTCCGCCCCAGTTGCTGAACATCGCATTGAACAAGGCCACTGCGGCGGAGCCCGAAACCGGCTGCTGCAGCGACGTCCCGATAGTGAACGCGATCTGGTTCTGCAGCGCGTCTATGTGGCGCGGCGGGGTCAACGAAAGCACCGTGCCGAGGTAGTACGGGTGAGCCGGGTCGAACCCCAGTCCGTCGAAGACCGCCGGCGATTCAGCCGCCGTAATCGTGGTCACCTGCATGGTGAGAACATACAGACCGGGCGGCACCGCTGAAGGCAGCCCCGTCGTGCCGTTTACGAACGAGCTGCCAGTCCCGTTGGCGAAGAACATGATCGGCGAGAATACCGGAGCGCCCAGCGAATGCGTCGCCGCGGTGGTGCCGTTCGCGCCGCGTGTGACGGTGACCAGTGTTCCGGTCGAATCCACGGCGGTTACCGCAACAGTCTCTGCGTCGATTTGCAGAAATGCCGGAATCCCGTTGGCGGGCTTCCTTACCGGAGCCGGCGCCGGTGTGGTCGTGGGACCCGGCGTGGTCGTTGGGCCGGCCGTCGTAGTGGGCCCGGCAGTAGTGGTAGTGGGTGCGCCCGTGGTAGTGGGTGCCGGAGCAGCGCCGATGGTAATTTGGGTCGGGCCGGTCGTGGTTGTGATCGCGGCTTGCAATAGCCCTACCGGACCCAAAACCATCGCCCCGGCGTTATGCGAGGCAGCGCTGCCGCCGCGTGTCACGGTGAGCTTGGTGCCCGTGGAATCCACAGCCGTAACGGTAATCGTTTCGCCATCGATGGATACGTAGTCGGGACTGCCCCACGGCAACGGGCCGGTCAGGGTGATCGAGGTGGCAGCCGACGTAACTGCACCCGCCAGCGAAGATGTGTTCGCGGCCGACGCGAGAAGCGACCCGGCAGGCAGACTGCCCGTGTTCTGCGTCTTTGCCGCTTTGAGCTTGACCGTGACCTTCTGATTGGCCGGGTTCGAGAGCAGATAGCCCGGGAAGCGGCCCGTCACCACCACGTTGGAATTCGTCGGCGTGCCCGACGTGGCAATGCCGGTACCGTCGCTCGGTGGCACATATACGCGGGATACATAGAGCTGCGATCCGCCGTTGTCGAAGAAAGCCTTCACGCTCAGAGCTAAATAATTCGTGCTCAGCGACGGATCGCCCAGCGACAGATTATCGTAGCCGCCATAGATGTTCTGGAAGTCGCCGAAGCTAGTTAGTAACTGCGGTTTGGCCAGCGTCGGATCCGGTGAGGTTGCGGGCGGACCGGTCAGGGTCACTCCGGCAAAACCGGCCGTGCTGGTTCCCACACCTTCAATGGAAGGCGCTCGGAAGCTGACTTCCTCAACGTAAACACCTGGCGTCAAATACTCGGGCATTTCTTCTCCTTATTACAAAGAAACTGTCAAAGGAACGTATACCGCTAGTCCGGGGCCGATCTGTATCGAAGCCGACGTCGTCTTCCAGGCGAGACTAGTTAAGGCCTGCAATATGTCGTCCGGGTTCGGCGTCCAGCCGGACGGCTGGGTCAGATTAGTTGGGTCGAACCACACGTTCACTGTTGCCGCAACGGTCACTTCGGTGACCGGACCCCCCGCGCTGGAACTTACCTGTAAGCTCAATCCAGCGATCGCGAGCAAGGCCTCTCCATTCGGATCGGACAGGCCGGTGGCCATAACCGTTGTGCCTTTTAGCACTTGCAGAACCGCCCAAGGCAGCGGAACGGGGGGGCTGGCATTGCTGGTCACCGATGCCCGCACGACTCCCCAATTCGGCGCAACCGGAGCAGCCGGCCCGGGGTACAGCGTAACTTGCTGCGGTCCGTAGTTGGCGGTTTGGGGAGGCGTAACAGGCGCCGCCAGTGGCTGTGGCACCTGAATCTTCGAGCGCCGCGGCAGGTAGCGAAAGCTCGGATCCTGGATCGCGATTTCAAACGGCGCAGACGCCGGCCATGGGGTCGCGGGAAACATGGTCGCGGACGCGTGAAGTCCAGGGCCGTCCCACACTACGTAAACCCCGCTGCGATTGGGGCGCAGCGTTAACTGCGAACTGCTCATCAGCAGCGGATCGAGTATCGATCCGGTGGTAATCGCGTCCACGCATTGGATTCCGGCGAGCGCCCGGCGATCGCAGTTCTCTGTCATTGCGCCACCTTATGAAAGTTCATCCGGGTAGCGATAACCGGAGGCTCCGGTGTCAAAGCGCGATCGATGCGAACGATGCGGGCGATGTACGAAATAGATAGACGATATTTGGGTCCCAGCGCATCCCAAATTCTCAGGATGTCTTCCAGGCTCAAGTCCGCGGGAATGATCTGAACGGTTTCCCCCGGTCCCCAAGTCGACGCAGGTGCCAGAATCGAGCTATCCAGTATGGGAGTCGTCTGGAGTTGCAACATCGTCCAGGCGAGAATTGTTTGTTCCGCCCGCGGGTCCGTCCCCCAGTAAGTAATCAAATAATGAAGGTCCAGGAAAAGCGCCGGCTGTTTGTTGTTCACGTCCTGGAGGCGCGTGGCCGACCGGCAGTTTTCATTAATCGTAATACGGTGCAGAAGGATGGAAACTACCTTGTCGAGATTGGTCGTGTCTTCCTCTGCGATCTGGGA
>Ga0209039_10000351_pt1 | contig 44913 bp, 41 predicted proteins | sample BogFormECP12_OM1_FD_188238 | JGI IMG/M metagenome (GOLD analysis project Ga0209039, IMG submission 188238) | Bog forest soil microbial communities from Calvert Island, British Columbia, Canada - ECP12_OM1 (SPAdes) (version 2) | ecosystem: Environmental > Aquatic > Freshwater > Wetlands > Bog ...
AACTGGTCAAGCAAGGAGTGCAGTATTCGCGTGGCGCGGTCACCACTCCCATCGGTCGAGGGCGACTCGATTCCGTGCGCACCACGAGCGGGGAGACGTATCACGCCGACGTGTTCGTTTTTGCGTGTGGCCCCTGGCTTCCCAAAATCTTCCCCGGCCTGTTGGGCAACCGCATTTTTCCGACGCGCCAGGAAGTTTTCTTTTTCGGCACGCCGGCCGGCGATACCCGTTTCTGCCCGCCCGCGCTGCCCACTTGGATCGACGTCGGCAGCCTGATCTACGGCTTCCCGGACCTGGAGAATCGCGGCCTCAAGGTTGCGCTGGACAGCCACGGCCCGGCCTTCGACCCCGATCGCGGCGAGCGCTGGGTGTCCCCCGAATCGGTGGCGGCCATGCGAAAAATGGTCGGCCAACTCTTCCCCGCTTTGAAGAGCGCTCCGCTGCTGGAAACGCGCGTCTGCCAGTACGAGAACACCTCGAACGGGGACTTCCTGGTCGACCGCCACCCGGACTTTTCCAATGTGTGGCTTTTGGGCGGCGGCTCCGGACACGGCTTCAAGCACAGCCCGGCGCTGGGGGAATACGTGGCATCTCGAATCCTCCAGGGTGAGGCGGTCGATCCGCGATTCTCTCTCGCCACCAAAGGCACGGTGCAGAAGCGCTCGGTGTATTGAGCGGAAGGCTCCTCCCATGTCGGCGCGTCGACATTTGAACCGTGCCACCTAAACGTAGCGGCGAGTTTACCTCGCCATAGGGCGGCGTATAGCCGCCGCGAAAATGGCGGGATGAACCCGCCGCTACGAAACACGCTTCCAGGGTGGGTTGTACTGCTCAATGGGGGCAAAGGCTTTCTTCCAATCAAACATCCACGAGCCCTTTTCTAACCGGATTATTGAAGATGTACCACGCCACCGCGTTGTGATCATCATCGTCTCGCCTGACGTGGTCGTAGAAACCCTTTTCCCAGAGGCTGCGAATGCTCAGGGTGCGGACTTGTGATGTGGCGTTTCCCTTGAAATCGTGAAGGAGTGCGATCACATCCGAGTTGTCGGACAGGCCAACGAGTTCCAGGTGTACATGGTTGGGCATAAAGCAATAGGCATAGATATTGAACGAGCAGGAAGAGCACTGCGTTCGTAAGAGGTCCAGCAGCAATCCCACCAATGGGCCGCTGGAAAAGTGCGCGTGGCCCAATCCCGTACAGGCCGTGATGAAATACCACTGCCGGCCCCGGTAGCAATACCGGGGTAACCGATTCCGTTTGCGGGCAAAGTATGAGGCATGCATGGCGCGATTCTATCATCGTAGCGGCGAGTTTACCTCGCCATACGGCGGCGTGAGGCCGCCGCGAAAATGGCGGGGTAAACCCGCCGCTACGAAAGCCAAGGCCTACCCTGGGCGGCATGCAGTGTGGCGCCCCGATGCATCGGGGTGTCCAACGTGTGGAAGGCATCCGCCTTGCTCACCCGCCATGCCGAAATGTAGCGGCGACTTTACCTCGCCATATGGCGGCGTAACGCCGCCGCGAAAATGGCGGGGTAAACCCGCCGCTACGAAGGCCAACTCGGTCAGCAACGCGAGTTGATCTGTGCAGCGAGTTTGCGTGAAACGCGACGAAACCGCCAGCACCATTGCTAAAATTCTAGAAGGCTCGTAGAATGCGCCCGGAAATCCGAAGCTGCGTCCAGAACTTGCTGATTGGGCGGAGTGCGAAGTTGGCTGAGGCCGTTGCTGCTTGGTGAGCGGCAGCGAGGTGCAACATGTTCATCGCCGCTCTGATTCTGATCTTATCGACGGGCCTAATTTTCTTCATTCTCGACGACATGTGCCAGAAGATCTTGGAGCGGCAGTTTGGCCAGTCATTTTGGCAGGCGATCGTCGACGCCAACGGGTTGGAATCCCCCTCGGTTCGTAAGGCCGTTGAGGAGCGTGGCGTTCATGTGGAATACCCGCCTCTCACTTATTTCGTCAAAAACACTGCCAATTTTAACCAACGCTACACGCTCGAAGAGCGTCTCTTACACCTCTACTTAAGATTCGTTTTCGCTTCCCTTGTCGTGCGTCATTGGCTGGGTATCGGGAAACGCCGGCCGCCTCGGAGTTGACGGCCATCCTTCAGTACTTCGCGAATGTTGTGGGAGAGCGCGTCAATACGCTTTGATTCTGAAACCTGACCGCTTCCGGTTATCTTTCTGGTGCATGGCCTATCATAGGCGGCATGTGCCACCACGCCACCGATCAGAGCACCCGTGTTTGAGGGCCCTGCGAAAGCCACTCCGTACACGGGGACAGACGACGAGCCCCGGGGAAGGCCAAAGTACATCCACATCCGCGCTGCCCGTTTTCGTTCATCAGAAAGCCCCACAATCAGGAAATCGGTGACCGTGACTACCTGCCATGCCGCTACGAAAGCAGGACGACGAGCCGCGGACCCGGCAAAAACTGTGCACGCCTCGCTCCACTTTGCGCTATGGTAGAGGGCATCAAGATGGATGCCAAAGATGCTCTCGAGCAACGCGATTGGCAACGGCGCGTAGGTCTCGACCCTCGGTGGGCGGGTGCCCTGCTGCCGGTTGCGATTCTTGCCGCGACATTCCTTGCTTACGTCCCCACGCTGGCCTTGGGGTTTGTTTTTGATGACCACATTCTGATTGAGACCAACGATTCGATTCGCTCCTGGCGCTATTTCCCCACCTACTTTGCCTCGCACATTTGGAGTTTCCACTACCCGCACCTGCTCGCCAATTATTACCGGCCACTCTTCCTGACTTGGCTGCGCCTGAATGATGCGCTCTTTGGGCTCCACCCCTGGGGCTGGCACCTCACTTCAGTGTTGGCGCATGTGGCCGTGACCTACCTGGTTTACCGTCTTTGCCTCAGGCTTACAGGAGACGGATGGGTGGCGGGGGCCGCGGGGCTGCTCTTCGGACTTCATCCCGTTCACGTGGAGGCCGTCGCGGATATCACCTCGATTCAGGAGCCGCTCTCGAGCTTATTCATCCTGGGAGCAATTCTCACGTTTTGCCGCAGTCGGGAACCAGGGCCGAAGCTGCGCTGGCTTGCCGCGGGGTCGCACGGGCATCCTGCCCGTGTGAAGCCATGGCCAAAGCCTGCCCTGAGCTTGCCGAAGGGATGGCCATGCCACAAGGACTGGCTTGCCGCGTCATTCGCCCTTACGGCGGCAGCCCTGCTTTCCAAGGAGAGCGGCTTGGTGATACCGATATTGATCTGCGGGTTCGCATGGGTTTATGGAGAGGACAGCGGCAGGGAAGTCGCGTCAGTTGAGGGGCGCACGCGTTTTATCGAACGCCTGCGGTCTGCCCTGGTCGCGTCGATTCCCTTTTGGGCAGTGGTCCTCATTTACCTGCCGCTGCGCCTCCGAGCGCTCAAGGGGTTTGCCCACGTGGTCACGCCCCTCTCGCTTTCCAAGGAAATTTTCACCATTCCTTCCGTGCTGCTTTTCTACCTGCGTCTGCTGGTCTGGCCGTCCGGATTGAGCTGCTATTACGACACGCCTTATATTTCCACCCCCAGTTGGCATGACTTTGTACTGCCCGCCGCGTTGCTGGCATGTATAGCTGGGGCGCTGGTGGTTTGGTATTGGCGCACACGCCTCGATGCGCCGAGAGAAGCAAAAGCTATAGCGTTTGCATGCCTGTGGATGACCCTGACGCTCCTTCCCGTGCTCAATTTTCGCTTCCTCCCGGAGAGCGAAATTGCACACGACCGGTATGTCTATCTTCCCTCCGTGGGGTTTGTCATCCTGGTGGCGATGGCCCTGCGCCGAGCGATGACGCGCGTGGCGGCGAGATCCTCTAACCGGCCCGCTTGGGCGCTATTAGGGGCGTTGGCGGTTTCCGGCGTGATGGGTATGGCGACTGCGCGCCAAAGCCTTTTCTGGTCAGACGATCTCACCCTGAACCATCGCGCGCACGAAATTGCTCCCCACAATGTTTCCGCTACCACCAGTTTGGCGGCAGCCGTGGGGCAGCACGGAATGGATGGCGCAGCCATGGCGCTCTACCAGCAAGCGCTGGCCATCCGACCGGAATTCTGGCAGGCGAATGTCAACCTGGGGTACCTGTATTACGCTCATGGAAATTTTCCGGAGGCGGCGCGGTTCTTCGCGCGGGCCTGCAACGCCGATCCCACGGATGGCGATCAATTCCTGTACTTGGGGATGGCGCTGCTTCGAATGGGCCGGTTCACCGAGGCAGAGGAGGCTTCCCGAATCGCCTTGCTGGTTCGCCCGCAAGGGAAGAATTACCACCTGGGCTTGGGGATGGTCCTGAAGGCAGAAGGGAAACTCCCCGAGGCAAAGCAGGAAATCGAAGCCGAGCTTTCAGAAGACGGACAAAATGCCCAAGCCCGAGCGCTGCTGGAGGATATTACCCGGGAGATGAATGCCCCGGCCGGAAAAGCGTCCCCAGAAAGGGTGCCCAAAGGCAGCCCGCAAAAAATAATGTAACACTTTAAACAATATTTATAACATATTGAAAAACAATATGTTAACGTTATAAACGTTTGTGGTAACAAATCTATTATTCGTGTTCATCGTTAGGCATCCCTGGTTTATCCACAATGCCGTTCCGCTTTCGACCCCGGAACCTTCTCATACTCTCTGCGCACTGATCACTGCCTTCAGGTCTTGATGCGGAGCAGGAGGTAGGTTCCTGCCAGGCCGAAAAGGATGTCAGGGGACCAAGCGGCCATGGCCGGTGGCAGTTGGCTCAAGTTCCCCATGGCTTCAAAGAGGCTGGAGGTTGACCAGTAAACGATGGCGATGCCAATGCTCAGGGCAATCCCGGTCAGAGCGCCTTTGCTGCCCATGGTAAAGGAGAAGGGAATCCCGATGAGGGTGACCACGAAGGCGATCAGGGGGAAGGAAAACTTGCGATAAAACTGTACGGAAAGCCTGACCACGTCGAAGCCGCTTTGGCTGAGGTCGGCAATGTAGCTGCGCAGTTCGAGCGCGCTCATTTGTTCCGAGGGTTTGACTTCCTTTTTAAAGTAGCCAGGCTCTTCGGTCAACTCCTTGAAAGTCTCGACCGAGAATGGCAGGTAGTGGGAAACCCGGTCGCCATTCAGGTCCCGTGACCACCCATTCTCCAGGATCCATCCGTGGATCGATGCTTCCCAAAACGCCCGCGCTGCGTGCAAACGGCGGGTCATGCGAAAGGTTGCGGGGTCGAATTCGAACACCGAGAGGTTGGCGAAGACGTTCTGGTCAGGGTCAAAAAACGTGTAGTTGTAAATGCGATTGGAGGTTCCGAAGATCCACTGGTGGTCAGGTCGATAGAAGGTCTGGGCGGGTTTGCCCTTGATTTGATTGCGCAAGCCGTTCTGGCGCTGATTGGTTTCCGGCAGCACTCGATCGGCAAACACAAACATGCCCACGCTCAGCAGCACGGCCAAGCTCAGCACGGGAACCGACAGCCGGTAGAGGCTGACGCCAGCGGATTTGATGGCGATGACTTGATTGGTTTTGGTGAGCAGCCCGAAGTTCACCAGGGTTGCCACCAGAATGCTGAGCGGCAGCATGAGGTAAATAACCTGGGGAAGGAGATAGCGGTAATAATCCACCACCACGCGGGCGGAAACCTGGTTGCGAACGATGTCGCCCAATACCTGGAAGAAATCGAAGATGATGTATACGCCTGTGAAGGCGATGAGGAGCATGACAAAATAGAATAACCAGCCCTCGATGACGTAAATATCCAGGATTTGCAGGAATCGCCCGCCGACTTTCGCTGGCGCAGGAAGGGCGGTGGACGGTTGTCTGTGGCTACGGCGAGCGCGCCATAGCTGCCAGCGCTTCACCCTGTCCTCGAAAGCATCCTGGATGAACATCATGCGAGTCCGCACGTGGCGCAAGTTTGAGAGCATAAGGATGCCGGCCAAGGCAAACAGGACGTTTGCCAACCAGAGCCCGATGATCGGTGAGACGCGCCCCTGTTTGGCATAGCTCAGGCCGAAGACCATCAGGATGTAGTACACAAATACCAGCAGGATGCTGAGCATCAAGCCCACGGATTTGCCGCCCTTGCGCGTGGAAATTCCCAGCGGAATGCCCACCAGCGCCAGGACGATGGCCGCCACCGGCAACGCCAAGCGGTAGTGCAACTCTACCAAGGCGGGCTGGCGGTCGCGGGGCTGGTGAATGCGCTGCCAAAGCTGGGTGAGGCTTAAATAGGGTGGCGAGTTACGCTGTGCCGCCTCCGTGCTCCCCTGATCAACGAGGATGGGAATTTCCGTATCCGTGAAAATAGCAATGGAGTATTCTTCCGGGCGCTGTGGATCGTATTCGTGCGTCGTACCCTGCTCAAGGTGCAGCACAAAGCGGTTGCGGTCGGCTTCGTTGACAAGCACGCCGCTTTCCGCTAACGTAACCTTGACGGAATTGCGTTGTGCCAGGTCAGCGATGAAGACGCCGCGCCAGCTTGACCGTGAACCGGTCACATCCTCCAGGTAAAGCAGCAAATTGGGGAATTGCTCGATGAACACGCGCGGCTGAATCTCATAGGGTACTTGGCTGGCCGTAAGTCCGGTTTCCATGCGGTTCATCTTGCGCAGAGCTTGGGGGGCGAGGAACAGGCCCATCCAAAGAGTCACCGCCCAGCCGGTTACCGCCAGCATCATGACGGGCCGTACGAAGCAGGAAAGTCCAATCCCGGAAGCGCGTACCGCGATGACCTCACCGTCCGCAGCCATGCGGCTCAGCCCAATGAGCGTTCCCAGCAGCACCGCCATAGGGATGGTCAGCATCAGGATGGCGGGCACCGGCAGAAGGAATAGCGTAGCTATGTCGTGCAGGGGGACGTTGTGCCGAACCACCAGTTCCAGAAGGTGGCCCAGTTGGCGGATGAAGATCACAAAGGTGAAGACCAGCAACCCCAGTAGGGAGTAGGAGAAGGTCTCTTTCAGGATGTAGCGGGTCAGTATCCGCATAATTTCAATCAGGGGACGCGGCTTGTACCAGCATTCGACGGGTTCCCTTCGCGCCGTCCCTTATGATGCTAGCACACCGATTTCGACTGCGTAAAGGAATTGACTTCTAGCCTCATGCCTCCAACCTACCTCATGCTCCTTTGGCATATGCACCAGCCTTATTACAAGGACTTGGCGGAAGGCGTATACGCGATGCCCTGGGTGCGTTTGCATTGCTTGAAGGATTACTATGGCATGGTCGCGGTCATGCGGGATTTCCCCTCCGTTCATGCCACTTTTAATCTGGTACCGTCCCTCGTCTTGCAGATTGAGGATTATGCCCGCGACACGGCGCGCGAGCCCGCTTACGATTTGGCCTTCAAGCCCGCGAGCAACCTGACGGCGGCCGAACGTGAGGCCCTGCTCGCCTCGGCTTTTCAGATCAATTACGACAACTTACTCAACCGTTACCCGCGTTTCCGTGAGCTGTGGGAAAAGTCGAAGAAATCCGGCTTGATGACGGCGGCGAAGGTGTTCACACCTCAAGAAATTCTTGACCTTCAGGTGCTCTCGCAAGTGGCATGGTTCGACGAGATTTTCCTGGCAGACGACCCCCAAGTGGTGCGCCTGGTCAAGAAGGGAAGGGGCTACAGCGAGGGCGACAAGGCCATTGTACGCAGTAAAGAAATCGAGATATTTAATGTAACGCTGGAAGAATACCGGAAGGCTGCCGAGCGCGGCCAAATCGAAATTTCAACTTCTCCTTTTTATCATCCCATCCTGCCTCTCCTCTGCGATACGGCGATTGCGCAGGAGTCGCACCCGGGGGTAAAGCTGCCGCACCATCGTTTCCGGCATCCGGAGGACGCGCGTGACCAGTTGCGAGGGGCCGTGGCTCTTCACGAGCGGGTCTTTGGCCGCCGGCCCCAAGGGCTCTGGCCGAGCGAAGGCAGCGTTTCCGATCAGGTTCTGCGCTTGGCCGCCGAAGAGGGATTTACCTGGGCGGCGACGGACGAGGGGGTGCTGGCGCGGACCAAGCAAATGGGCTTTTTTCGCCGCGGTGATGGCACCTTGCAAGGCGGGGAAGAGCTTTATCGCCCGCAAGCAGTTGCAACGGGTGGGAAGCCCATCTCCCTTTTCTTCCGTGACCACCAGCTTTCCGATTTGATTGGCTTTGTCTACTCCCGAATGGAACCCCAGACGGCTGCGGCAGACCTCTACCAGCGCATTAAAGCCGCAGGGCGAAGCACCGGCCAGCGGCCGCCGGTGGTTTCTGTGATTCTGGATGGCGAAAACGCCTGGGAATATTACCCCGGCAACGGGCGGGCATTTTTGAAAGCCTTTTACGCGCGTATCATGGCGGACCCGGAACTTCGCGCCGTGACGGCCAGCGAGGCGCTGAAGGTCACCGAACAAGGCGCCCTGCCGCATGTCGTTCCCGGCTCCTGGATCGACGCGAATTATGACATCTGGATTGGCGCTGAGGAGGACAATCGCGCCTGGGATCTGCTCAGCGAGGCGCGCGATTTCTATGCGCAGCACGCGGGTAGTCCCAAGGTGACGCCTGAAAACCGCCGCTTGGCGCAGCAGGAACTGTGGGTGGCGGAAGGGAGCGACTGGTGTTGGTGGTACGGGCCGGAGCACTCCACCGCCAACGACGAAGAGTTCGACCTGCTCTTCCGCAAGCACCTGAGCAACATCTACCGGTTGCTGGGGGGATCGCCCACGGATGAGTTGGCCGTGCCCATCAAGCGTCCGCTCCTGCATGCCCGAACCGTGGCGCCCTCGGCGCAGATTCATCCCCAGATTGATGGCCGGGTCACCACCTATTTCGAATGGATGGGGGCGGGGCTTTGCCAGCCGGATTATCGCTCCGGCTCGATGCATGGCGTGGCCCAGATTGTGGAAGCGCTGTATTACGGGTACAGCGACAAGGCGGTCTATCTGCGCTTGGATTTGGGCGAGACCTTTCTCCATGAGCATCCCGATTTCGAAATCCGCGTCAATATCAACGGCGAGGCCCGCGCCCGTTTGCACGCCGCGATCAGCGGAGGGAGCGTCAAGGCCGTGGAGTTTTGGAAGGGCGAGGAATCCCTGGCGGTGCCCCTGGAAACCGGCGACCAGGTGCAAGCGGCCTTTCAACAGGTTTTCGAGCTCCGGCTCGATTACAGTATCCTGGGTGTTATGCCGCATGAACGAATCAGTGTTCAGGGTTCCATCTGGATGAATGGTCTGCCCCTTCAGGTCCTCCCGCAGGAAGGGTGGTTGACCCTCGAGTTGACGGAAGACTTGACGACCTGGTAATGCCCTGCGAGTGTGCGAAAAGCAATCCTTTCTACTTTCACTTTTGCGGATGATGCTTCGCTCGCCCGAGGGTCGAGGCGCGGTTTCCAGGACCCGACTGCGGCTTTGCCTCACGCCATTTGGCGAGTTGCGCGCGCACCATGGCGGCGTTGGGGTCCTCGATGGCTACAAAGATCTTGAGGGCGGCTTCGGCGTGGGCAATGGCTTGGGCGTGGTCGCCGAGTTTGTCAAGCGCCAGGCTCAGGTTCCAAAGCGCGCTTCCTTCTCCCCGCCGGTCGCCAATCTCGCGGGCGATGACGAGATGCTGCTCGTAGAACTCGATGGCGCGGCGGGGCTGGCCCAACTGCTGATAGGCAGCGCCCAGGTTGCCCAAGGCGGTTCCCTCTCCCTGTCGGCCGCCGATCTCGTGAGCGATGGCGAGATGCTGCTCGTAGAACTCGATGGCGCGGCGGGGCTCGCCCAACTGCCGATAGGCAATGCCCAGATTGCCAATGACATTTCCCCCTCCCCGCCAGTCACCAATCTCGCGGGCGATGGCGAGGCGCTGCTCGTAGAACTTTATGGCGCGGCGGGTCTCGCCTAAATCCGCGTAGGCCAAGCCCAGATTGCCCAAGGCTATTCCCTCTCCCCGCCGGTCGCCAATCTCGCGGGCGATGGCGAGACGGCGCTCATGGTACTCGATGGCGCGGCGGGGCTCGCCCAAATCCGCATAGGCCAAGCCCAGGTTGCCCAGGTGCACTGCTTCGGCGGCACGGTCCTTCAACCGGCGCGCGGCGTCGAGGGCAGCTTCGTGCCAAACCATCCGCTCGCGGGGGTGCTGGCGAAGGTCAAGGCAATAAACACCGGCGTCGGGGTAACGGCTCGCCAGGCGCGCCGCCTCATCATCCTTGGCGGCGCGCGCGGCGGCCCAAGCTTGCCCGGCTTGGATATTGCTCCACTCCTGGTCGAACAAGCCAAGCCCTCGCAGCACTCCCTCGCCCCCCTGAAGAAGAAGCTGATCGGCATCCGCCGCGACGTTCACATAGTGCTGAGCGTGTCGTCCATGGGCTTGGTCGCACTCATCAGCGGCCAAGCGCGAATCAGCAAATGTTCGGACCATATCGTGCAGGCGGTAACGTGCGCCCGTGGGGTTCCACTCCACAAGGCCGTACCTTGCAAGGGTGCTGAGGGCATCCTGCGCGGGGTCACGTTCCATATCCCACACCGCTTGCGCGCCCGCCAAATCAAACGTCTCGGGAAACACGGCGAGAAAACGGAATTGGCGCTGGAGTTCGGGCCTGAGCAGCTCGTAGCTCAAGGCCAAAGAGGCTTCAACGGTCTGGTCTTTTCCCGGGATGCGAAGTTCCATCCGCGTGCGGGTGTCCGCCAGCCGTTGCACATAGTCTGTGGGAGCGAGGTCGGGGGTGTCCGCCAACGCGCCGGCGGCGACACGCACTGCCAGGGGCAGATACCCGCAGAGCTCGCCGATTTCGGCAGCGTTGGCGGTGATGTCGCGTACTCGGGCAGCCCCGGGCAAGTCGGGAGGGAGAATCGGCATTGCCGATTCCGCATCGGGGTCGCAGACGATGGAGAGCAGTAGACTACGGGCCTCGGCGGGCGGCAGCGCTTCCAAATTCTTAGTATATAGGCCCGGCAGGGTAATGGGCCCGCGGGACGTGACCAGCAGAAGGCACGTAGCCGGCGGGATGAGTGGCTCCACCTGAGCCGCATCTTTGGCATTGTCCATCAGCAGGATGACCCGCTGGCCGTGCAAGAGAGAATGATACAAATCTCTCAGATCCGACTCGTCCTCGGACGGCTTCACCTCCGGTCGGTAAGCAACGATGACATGCCGCATGGCTTCAGCAGCACTAAGCGGTTCGGGGCTTGTACCCTTCAGGTCGAGGTAAATTTGGCCGTCGGGAAACTGCGCGGCCAGCCGCTCGGCGACCACGAGCGCCACTGCGGTCTTGCCCACTCCCCCTATTCCCTGCAAGCCGGAAATGGTAACGCCCTTCTCGACGGCGCCAAGCAGTTCCCCGATTTCCGTTTTCCGCCCCGTAAAGTCGCGCGGCGGCGGGGGAAGTTGGTGGAGGGCGGCGGCGGTGGGCGGTGTTGCCTGGACCACATGGTTCCCAGCCACGGCAATCATGTCGTGACCGGCGCGGCTGTCTTGAATAGTACTCTTGGCCCGAGCGGCCACACCCCCGTCGCCATCGGGGGTCAGGCTTTTGGGTCGGGCTTTCCAAAAGTGCTACCAGCCGTCATGTCACGCCCGACTTCGACCCTGCTGAACTCGACTCTGCTGATTTCGACCCTGCTGAACTCGACCGCGCGTCCCGTCTTGTCCTTTGCGCTAAGGCCGCCACGGCGGCTCGTCGCGTCGCTCATCTTTACGGCCGGCGGGGGAGCAGAGGGTTCGCTCGAAGCATTCAATTTGAGAATCGTCCCGAGCGGGCCTTGCACCTTCACCTTGGCGCGTCTTCGGAAGAACCAAAAACCGGCGATTGCGATCAAAGCGAAGATAACGATAACCAGGAGGAGAAGTGTGTTGTTGTCGATACTCATCATAGCGACCCTCTGAAGGTCAGGGAACTCTTGCTACGGATTGGGCACTCCCAGAAGCTCGCCAAGATAGCATACTGGGCGCGAGATTTCTATTACATGGACGTGGCGGTAGTGACTCATTTTGAAGTGGCACGGCCGCCTTAGCTGGTGGCAGTTCACCCAGGGTCAGCGTTACTGATTGATAAAGTCCGGAACTACCACATCGACCGGTGAGGCGCCGACGGGCACCGTGGTGATGAGAACCGAGCGATGGTTGCTCAAGCTGGTGGGGTCCGCGTGCAGGATGGCGAGGCTGGAGGCGGCGCGATCCGCTACCACCAGGAGCCGCTGATCGGGCGTCAGGGCCAGGGCGCGCGGCTCCATGCCCACGCGGGTTGAGGCCAGCACCTCCCGGGTTTGAACATCCAGGGCTAACACCGAGCCATCCCCCGCATTGGCGATGTAAAGCACGCTCATATCCTGCCGAAAAATCCCCGTCACCGGGTCGTGTCCCAGGGGGAAGGTCTGCTCCACGTTGTCATGGAACGCGTCCAGGATGACCAGCGTGGAGGACGGCGCGGAGAGAACAAATATTTCCCCGCCATCAGGCTTCAACAATAGGGCGGTGGGCCGCGTGCCCATCTCGATGTGCGAAAATAGTTTCCGCGAGGTCACGTCCGCGGCGGAAATCTTCTCCTCACCCGTGTCCGCCACGAAGACTTTCGAATTGTCCGGAAGGATCACCATGGGACCGGGCGACTTCCCGACCTCGATGCTCTCGTTAGGCAGGGGCATCTCGGTGCTGATGAAGGTAATCAGGTCAGGGTTCCGGGAAGCGGCCACCAGAGTCTTGCCGTCGGGGGAGAGGGCGAGGTCTGACAGCGTGCCTCCCAGGCGGAGGCGGAAGGTTACCTTGGGGACTGCTCCTTCCGCGGAATTGCTCGAGCCGCCTTCGCAATCCAAAAAAACCACTTCGTGATTCGCCGGGTTCAGGACGTACGCGGCGCGGCCATCGGGGGAGAACGCCAGGTCTTTGGCGCTTCGACCTACATCGAGCGTGGTGATCAGGCGGAGGTGGGGAAAGGCCACAACGCTGATCTTGCCGCTGGCAGAGACCACGTAAAGTTGCCGGGCACTTGGACGCACCAGCACCTGCTGCGGCTCGGGCGATAACGGAAGGGAAGCGGTGACGCGGAAGTCGGCAAGATTCACGGCCACGAGCGTGGCGCTTTGCTGGTTCACGACATAAGCGGTGTAAGGTTCGAGCGGGGGCGGGCGCCGGCAAGTAACGGAAGAGCAAGTCAAAAGGCAAAGGGCAAATGGCAAAACGCAAAAAGACCGTTTACCAGCAAGGCACCAAGACACCAAGTTAGACTTCGACCCCGGACTTCGGACCTCGGACATCGGGCTCCGCTTCTTGTCACTCGTCACTTGCCACTCGTCACTGCCTTGACGGTCCTTCCCAGCACTCCGGCAATTGCCGTGACTTGCTCGACCAGCGTTTCAAACTGCTCGGGGAAAAGCGACTGGTAGCCGTCGGAAAGGGCGTGGTCGGGATCGGCATGGACCTCCACGATCAACCCATCGGCCCCCACCGCCACGGCGGCGCGGGCCAGCGGAATCACGTTGTCGCGCCTGCCGGTTCCGTGGCTGGGATCGACGATAATGGGAAGGTGGGAGAGGCGTTTCACGGCCGGAATCACGCTCAGATCCAGAGTATTGCGGGTGTGGTCCGCAAAGGTCCGCACGCCGCGCTCGCACAGAATGACGTTGTAATTTCCCTCGGCCAGGATATACTCCGCGGCCATCAGAAATTCGTCGAGCGTTGCCGACATGCCGCGCTTGAGCAGCACGGGCAGTTTCGAGCGGCCCACGCGTTTGAGCAGGGAAAAGTTCTGCATGTTGCGCGCCCCCACTTGCAGGACATCGGCGTACTTTTCCACCAAATCGCAGTTTTCCGGGTCGATGGTTTCAGTGACGATCAGCAGATCGTACTCGTGCCGAATTTCCGCCAGGATTTCCAGGCCTTCTTTTCCCAGACCCTGAAAACTGTACGGCGAGGTTCGCGGCTTGAACGCGCCGCCCCGGAACAGGCGCGCGCCGGCTTCGCGCACACGGGCGGCCGCGGCCCGCGCCTGCTCGCGGTTCTCAACGGCGCACGGCCCGGCGATGATGGCCAGTTCTTTGCCCCCGATCGTCACTCCGCCGCCGAGCGGGCCAATGTGGATCAGCGAGTCCTCACCCTTGACTTCGCGGCTCACCAGCTTGTAGGGTTTGGAAACCCGGATCGCCTCGGCGACCCCCGGCAGGCTCTCGAAGCCCTCCGGCTCCAGGGGCCCGGGATTGCCAGTGATGCCGATCGCCGTCCGCTGTGCGCCGGGCATGGGGTGGGCGCGGTAGCCCATGGAAACGATTCTGCCGCACACACGGCGAACCTCATCCTCGCTCGCCTGCGGCTTCATGACAATCAGCATGGGTAGTTCCTTTGCCCGCCCGCTAACCCGATATCCGCTATTGTAAACTCGAAGTTCGAAACTCGAGCTTACCCCCTCACCCCGATCATGAGGCTCGAAGGTCCCGGCAGGTGGATTTGCCGGACATCACGGAATCCCGCCTCACGCAACCAAGTGCTGTACTCTTCGAAGCTGTAAGTGCTTCCCGCCGGCGTCCCCACCAGCATATTGAGGGCGAACAGGGCGGCTTGCTTGGGCGCGGTCTTGTCCGGTTCCAGGATGAAGTCCTGGATCACCACGCGGCCTTGGGGTTCGAGCGCTTCAAAGCAGCGCCGGAGCAAATCCTGATTCTCTTCGGGGCTCAGCATGTGGCAAATGGCGGAGACCAGGACCAGGGTGTAGCCTTTGCCCAGGGGGTCTCGCCGCAGGTCGCCGGCGAGTGTCTCTACGCGCCCGGCCAGGCCCGCCGCGTTGATGTGCCTCTGCGCGATGGGAAGCACGGTCGGCAAGTCGAGCACCGTCGCATGCAGCTTTTCATGGGCTTGGGCGAAGGCGATGGAGTACGCCGCCGAACCTCCGCCTACATCCAGCAGGCGCTCGTCTGCCGCGGCGCCGACGGCCTGCACGATCAGCGGCGCGCGCTCGGCCGCATTGCGATGCATGGCGGCGATGAACGGCTGGGTCCAGTCGTCGCCGCGCTCCGCCATTTCCTGGTGGCCAACGGCCGTGTCGGCGCGGACCGAGTCCGTCAGGTTGGACCAGCGATGCCAAATATTCGCAATGTGGATCAGTCCGTGCCGGGCGTTGTCCTTGGAGCCTTCCGCAAAGTAACGGGCCGTGACCGCCGTGTCGCGATAGACTCCCTGCTGCTTCACCAGCAGGCCCATGGCGACGAGGGCGTTCAGCAGCATTTCCGTAGCGCGCGGGTGGGTGGAGATTTTCTGCGCAACTTCGGCCGCCGTGGCGCCGTCGCCCACGGCCGTGAAAACGTCGAGTTCGAGCGCCGTCAGCAGCGCGCGGCTCTCCATGTAGGCGCGCAGGGTTTGGTTCAGGTCATCGGGCAGGACTCCTGCCGCATCTTTGGCCCGCTGCGCCGCCATAAATTTGGCGCGATTCGATTGGATTTCCGCCCGCAGCGCGGCATTGTCGCGGTTCACCAGTCGCTCCACCACGCGGCCCTGCACAAAATGCGACTCGACCAGTTCGGAAACGTCTTCCGGTCTCACCCCCGAGTACCAGACGCCCTCGGGGTAAACCACCAGGTTGGGGCCGCGCTCGCAAACTCCCAGCGAGCCGCACGTCGTAATCTGAACTTCGTCCATCAAGCCACGGGCCGCCACTGCCTTGCGCAAGGCGTCGAGGGTCGCTGCCGACCCCCGCGCCGGGCACGAGGGAACTCCCTCCGGCTTGTTTTGATCGCAAACGAAAACGTGATAATGAAAAGGTTCCATGATGACCTCGAATGTAGCGCCGCCGTCCCGGCGGCATCTGTCGGCAGGATGCCGGCGCTACGAGCAGGATGATGATCCAGGTCGGGTGCTTCGCACCCGCCGTAACAGGTGCTGGCGCAAATATTCCCGCCTTCAATCAATGGTGCAGTATACCGCCGTTTGGGGAGGGACGGGGCAGGTGATATAATGAGACTATGCCAGTTGATACTCGCCTAACCTATGAAGACTATTGCTTGCTACCGGACGATGGCAAGCGGCGTGAGATTATTGAAGGAGAACTCTTTGTGACGCCGTCACCCCAAACGCCGCACCAGAGAGTTGTGATCCGCCTAAGTGCCCACCTCTGGCAATTTGTGGATAGCCATAAACTCGGGGAAGTCTTTGGTGCTCCATTCGACGTGGTGTTTTCTGAGTTCGATGTTGTTGAGCCAGATCTTATTTATATCTCGAACGCTCGTGCTAACGTCCTGACGAACAGGAACGTGCAAGGGGCGCCCGATCTCGTTGTCGAGGTCTTGTCGGAAGGTACGGCGCGCGTGGACTGCTCGATCAAATTGAAGCTCTATGCAAAATTCGGAGTCCAGGAGTATTGGATCTTGGATCCCGAGGGTCCCTCCGCAGAGATTTACCGGCGCGGGGAAAAAGGCCTGGACCCGGTTGCCAAGCTTTCCGCAGCCGATGTGTTGACTTCGCCCATGTTCCCGGGATTCAGCGTGCCCCTTCGCAAACTCACCGAATAATTATCCTTCACTTTTCTCTTGACAAGCTTTCGGCGTTAGGCTAGTATGTAAGGCTGAGGAGCGGCCTAACCGGCGCCGGTGCAAGCCCCCCGATTGGCCAGCCCGCCAGCACACGGCGCGCGCTGGCGGCACGGCGCGCAGAGGACGGGGCATGAACGGATTGATGATGCCATTTAAACCCTAGGGGAATTTTATGGTGACTTCATGTCCACCTGCGGGCTATTTGTCCAAAGCTGAGAACATATTGAAAACAAAGGACCGGAAGGGCCGTTTTTCTTCTGCCAAACCTACGAACCTACTGAAAGAAAAGATACTTACACGAACCTGAGGGCCAGCGAAAACAGCATGACAATATGTCCGGCGCAAGGGACGCCCGCTCCGCGTTTTGCGGCGCTGGAAAATGTCACGTTAGTTTATTGTTATAGGCTATATATACTGCCGCGCTCGAATTCGGAAACCCCCGTCCTTGCATGCCAGCGGCGAGACCCGCTCTCGAAACCCCGCCAATTGAGAAGAACCCGCCTCTTGAATTAAGGGGCGGTCGGGGTGTCTATTGTGTGGGCTTGTTATTTGTGCCCATGAGAGGATGGGAAAACAAGAATGGCCAGCGGGCCATTAACTCGCTGACCGTCGAATTCGAGGCATCCCCTGAACAGAACGTCCCACTCGGTCCTAGCATTGCCTGAAGTTCTTCCACTGGAATCGCGCGCGGCAGACCTTTGCCGCCGAGTTCAACGATGTCACGCATAGTATGTTTGTACCACTGTCGCTTGCCACTATTCAAGAGCAAATAACCCGAAGACCCAATGACACCACTATCCCGGCCTCCCACCGTTGACGCCTTTCGAACGGGTCTGTTACCATGAACAATTAATCTGGCGGAGAAATTCTTATGAGGGTGGGTGTACACACTTCGATTGCCGGCGCTCTGGAGAATGCGGCGCATCATGCCAAGAAGATTGGCTGTGACACCTTCCAGATGTTTTCCGCGAACCCACGCGGCTGGCGGACGCTTGACCCCACGCCCGCGGAATGTGAGTCTTTTCGCGCCGCGCGCCAAGGTTACGGTCTCACTCCCGTGGTCATTCACGATAACTATTTGATTAACTTGGCATCATCCGATGCTTTCATTCGCGAACGCTCCGTTGCCGCCTTTCGCCGCGAGCTCGAGCGGGCGTTGGCCTTGGGCGCGGATTACCTGGTCACTCACCCCGGCAGCGCCAAGGGAGCCGCCCCCGCCGCGGCCATCGCGACTTGCGTGGAGTCACTGCGTCAGGCGGGGGCCGGATTGAAGCTCGACGGCGTGGTCATCCTGATCGAAAACACCGCCGGGCAGGGAACGGCTATCGGTCGAACCTTCGAGGAAGTGGCGGAGATCATCGCGGGCGCGGAAAAGGACTTGCCGGTTGGCGCCTGCATCGATACCGCGCACAGTTTTGAAGCGGGTTACGCCATCCACACTGCCGAAGGGCTGCGCGCCGCCGTGAAGCAGCTTGACGCAACGATTGGCGTGAAGAAGGTGCGGGTGATTCACGCTAATGATTCCAAGACCGCCTTCGGTTCCCACGCTGACCGCCACGAGCACATCGGCAAAGGGCAAATCGGCGCCGAGGCCTTTACGCGCATCGTGCGGCATCCGAAACTGAAAAACATTCCGTTCATCTGTGAGACGCCTGTGGATAAACCGGGCGATGATAAGCGCAACGTGCAAATGATGAGAAAACTGGCTTTGAAGTCATGAGGAAAGAAATGGGTTTCGTACCGATTGGAGTTGAGGAATACATCAAGCTGCACGTGGAGAATAACCCCGAGGAGAATCCCGCCGATTTGCTCAGGTGCTTTCGCCACTGCATTGGGGAAGCGTTGGCGGGCGCGCGTTGCCATTGCGGAGAACCGATTTGGGTTATCGGCTCCGTCTTCGCGGGCCATGCGTGCTTCACTTGTACTACCGGCGAGGCCGATCCCAGCGAGGACTATGAGATCGATGAAGTGCTGGAAGCCCGCCGAGACTCGTCCCCGTGTGCGGGAGTCCAATCCCGTGGTAAACGCTGATAGCTGGTGGAATGGCCTGGTACGAGACCGATTGCAGGCGGTCCTGGAGCTGGTTCTCGACGCCATGTCGGATGACTACGTGACGGTTGAGATTATCCTCACGACGATCAACGAATGGGATGCCGGCAGCCGTCCGGAGTCCTGGGCAGCCAGGAGCGCGGTCCCGGTTTCGCGTCCCGAGGTCATCCGGGCGTTGCGGGAGTTGACTCGGGAAGGGTACGCGCAGGCCTGCGTCTTTGATGGTGCAGAGGCCTGCGTTGTGGATTTTCACCCGGGCGAAGTGCGTGGTGTGTGGTTTTATCCTACCCAGCGAGGGATGGATGCGGTAAGGCAGTTTCCGGGCGAGGATAATTATGAATTCTGAATTATGAATTCTGAAAAAGACAGCTAAGCTCCCATCGCAGAATCTATAATACACAATTTAGAATTCACAATTCCGAATTCACAATTTACAATTCATAATTCATAATTGAAACCATGGACCCAAACTACGATCCCCAACAAATAGAGACCAAGTGGCAAAGGCGCTGGGCTGACGAAAAGCTGTTTGAAACCGAAGCCGCGCCCGGACGCAAGAAATACTACGTGCTCGAAATGTTGCCTTATCCCTCGGGCGACATTCACATGGGCCACGTGCGCAACTATTCCATCGGCGACGCGCTGGCGCGCTACATGGGGATGAAGGGCTACAACATCCTGCATCCCATCGGCTGGGACGCCTTCGGTTTACCCGCCGAAAACGCCGCCATCAAGCATGGACGGCACCCTTCCGAATTCACCTTCAGCTACATCGACCGCATGCGCGGGCAGCTCCAGCGCTTGGGGGCGAGCTACGATTGGCGGCGTGAGATCGCCTCCTGTGTGCCGGAATACTACCGTTGGAACCAATGGTTCTTTTTGAAGATGTACGAGCGCGGGCTCGCCTATCGCAAGCGGAGCCGCGTGAACTGGTGCCCGCAGTGCGAAACCGTGCTCGCCAACGAACAGGTGGTGGATGGTTGTTGCTGGCGGCATGAGGAGACGCCCGTCATCGAGCGTGAACTCGAACAGTGGTTCCTGAAGACCACGGCCTATGCCGAGCAGTTGCTCGACGACATGAAAGAACTGGTGCGCTGGCCGGAGCGCGTGCTGACCATGCAGCAGAACTGGATCGGTAAATCCCTGGGTACGTTTGTGGATTTCACCGTCGCCGATCTGTGGAAACCGCTGCGCATCTTCACCACCCGTGTGGACACGATTTTCGGCTGCACCGCCGTATTCGTGGCGCCCGACCATCCGTTGGTGGAAGAACTCCTCGATAATTCCAAGGAGCCCAGGCGGCTGCGCGAAGAGGTGGAGCGGATTAAATCTTCCTCAGTTCGCGCGCGCGTGGAAGTGGACATGGCCAAGCTGGGAGCGGACACCGGCTTTATGGCGCGCAATCCCTACAATGGGGAAGAGGTTCCCATTTGGCTTGCTAACTTCGTGCTGATGGAATACGGCACAGGTGCCATCATGGCAGTCCCGGCGCACGACGAACGCGACTATGAATTCTGCTCGGAATATGGGCTGCCCATTCGCACCGTGATTGTGCCGGAGGGAACTTCCCCGGAAACGGAAGTCACGACGCCTCTACACGCGATGGTGGATTACGGGCGCCTGGTAGCTTCGGGTCCTTATAACGGACTCACGTCGGAAGAAGCCATCCAGCGTATGACCCGCGACGCCGAGGCGAAGGGGTTCGGCAAAGGGACGGTTCAATATCGCATCAAGGATTGGGGAATATCGCGCCAGCGCTATTGGGGCACACCCATTCCCATGATTTATTGCGAGGCGTGCGGAATTGTGCCGGTGCCGGAAAACGACCTGCCCGTGCTGCTGCCACCGAACGTCAAGCTGACCGGACGGGGGCACTCGCCGCTGGCAGACGTGCCGGATTTTGTGAATACGACGTGTCCGAAGTGCGGTAAGCCGGCGCGGCGCGAGACCGATACCATGGACACGTTCTTCGACTCATCATGGTACTTTTACCGTTATACCGATCCCAAAATCGCGACGGCGCCGATTAACAAGGAGGTGGTGAAATATTGGTTCCCGGTTGACCAATACATCGGCGGCATCGAGCACGCCATTCTGCACCTGATCTACATGCGCTTCTTCACCAAGGTCATGCGCGACATCGGCCTGGTGGATTTTTCCGAACCCGTGGCGCGGCTATTCACGCAGGGCATGGTGATTAAAGACGGCGCAAAGATGTCGAAATCCAAAGGGAACGTCGTGGACCCCACACAGATGATTGCCAAGTACGGCGCCGATACCACCCGCCTCTACGTGCTTTTCGCCGCTCCGCCGGAAAAAGATCTGGATTGGAGCGATGCGGACATTGAGGGGGCATCGCGATTTCTGGGCCGCGTCTACCGGCTGGTGGCGAAACACGCTGATAAACTCCAAGGCGTGAGGGCAGGGAATTTGAGTGCCGACGAAAAAGCCTCCCTGACGCCCGAGGAACGCCGCCTGTTGCGCAAAGCCCATCAGACGCTCCGGCACGTGACGGAAGACATGGAAGACCGCTGGCACTTCAATACCGACATCGCCTACGCCATGGCGCTGGTCAATGAATTGACGGATCTTGACGCGGCAGTCGAGGCCGGGATGATCCGCGCCACCGCGCACAAGACGGCGCTGGAATTCCTGGTCGCCATCCTCTCGCTCTTTACCCCGCATGTGGCGGATGAGCTCTGGCAAGGGCTCGGCCACGGCGAGCCGCTGCTCAAGGGCTCCTGGCCGGCGTTCGACGCGGAACTGGCGGCTGAAGATGAACTGGAGTATCCGGTGCAAATCAACGGCCGGCTGCGCGCGCGCATTCATGTAGCCGTGAGCGCCGGCGAGGAGGAAATCCGCACCAAGGCTCTGGCGGAAGAGAAGGTCATCCAGCACCTGGCTGGGCTGCGGGTGTTGAAAGTCATTGTCGTGCCGCAGAAGCTGGTGAGTATTGTTGCGAAGTAATAGAGAAGCTGTCAGCGATCAGCTTTCAGCGGTCAGCTCTAGAAAGAGCGCCCGATCCGGGCTTGCATCCGTAATCTCAGTCTTTAGACGGAACTCCGAAAGTGCCTACTCTGGGCTGGACGAAGGGAAGAACAAGGCTTTTTAAGAGCTGATAGCTGAATGCTGATCGCTGACCGCTTGATTTTTCCTGGACCACACTATGCCCACCCCCCAACCCATCGTCGTTCTCGATTTTGGTTCGCAATACACGCAACTGATTGCGCGGCGCATACGCGAGCTTCAGGTGTACGCGGTGATCGTGCCGTGCAACATCCCCTTTCAGGATTTAGTGCGCATGAGCCCGCAAGCGCTGATTCTTTCCGGCGGGCCGTCGTCGGTCTATGACCCCGCGTCGCCGGTCTGCGACGAGCGCGTGCTGAAGCTAAACCTGCCCGTGCTTGGGATCTGCTACGGCTTGCAGTGGATGGCTTATAAGCTGGGGGGCAAGGTCGAACCGGCGGGGCGGCGCGAATACGGCTTCGCCGAACTGGATATCCTGCCGTCATCCCGGCTGCTGGCGGGTATTCCCTCGCCCCTCAAGGTTTGGAACAGTCATGGCGACCATGTGGTGGAGGTTCCACCAGGATTCGCCATCACCGGGCGGACGCTGAACGCCATTTCGGTCATCGAAAATCCGCAGGCGCAAATGTACGCGTTGGAATTTCACCCGGAGGTTCGCCATACCACTCATGGCGAGGAAATCCTGCATCGCTTCGTTTCTGACGTCGCCGGCATTAAGCCCAACTGGTTTCCGGGATCGTTTATCGAGCAAACCGTGCAGAAAATCCATGAGCAGGTTGGTGATAAGGACGCTCTCTGTGCGCTTTCCGGCGGCGTGGACTCCGCCGTCGCCGCGACGCTGGTAGGGCGGGCTCTGGGCAAACGGCTAACTTGCGTCTTTGTGGATAACGGCTTATTGCGCAAGGATGAGTTCACCGAAGTTAGCGCCAAACTGCGGGAGCAAGCTCACTTGCAGGTGAAGGCCGTCGACGCTTCAGAACGTTTTCTCTCGCGCTTGGCTGGGGTCACCGACCCTGAGCACAAGCGCAAAATCATTGGGGAAGAGTTCATCCGGGTGTTTGAGGCAGAAGCTCGGGCACTGGGGGACGTGGAGTTTCTGGTGCAGGGAACGCTCTACCCGGATGTCATCGAATCGGTGTCGGTCAAGGGTCCAGCCGCCACCATCAAGAGCCACCATAACGTGGGCGGCCTACCCTCCGACTTAAAGTTTAAGCTGATTGAGCCCTTGCGTGAGTTGTTTAAAGACGAAGTCCGGACAGTGGGGCGTAAACTCGGTTTGGACGAGTCCTTGGTGAGCCGGCAACCCTTTCCCGGGCCGGGGTTGGCAGTGCGGATTGTCGGGGAAGTAACCCCCGATCGCTTGCGGATGGTACGAGAGGCCGATGCCATCGTTCAACGGGAAGTACAGAAAGAGGGACTCTACGACCGATTGTGGCAGTCGTTTGCGGTCCTTTTGCCTGTTTCAAGCGTAGGAGTGATGGGCGATGCCCGCACTTATGCCTCGACAATTGGCATCCGGGCAGTAGAGTCTGAAGATGGTATGACCGCTGATTGGGCTCAACTACCACCGACACTACTACAGCGCATGGCGACCCGGATCGTCAACGAGGTAAAGGGTGTGAACCGGGTTGTCTTCGATATAACCTCGAAGCCTCCCGGTACCATCGAGTGGGAATAATACACCCTCTGCCTCTGATCCTAACCAGAGACACCACTCCAGCACTGTGAAACCAAAGAGCTTACCGGCTCGCTAGTTTCTGGGCCATGTACAGAAGGAGCTGGCGATCTTTCTCGTCGATGCGGGCGAGAAGCCGCTTTACTTTCTCGTAAAAACGCAGTTCTTTTTCCTGCTCTGCGTCGAGAACCAGCTCTTCAGTCGTCTGGCGTTTGCTAAGGTTCGGCAGCGGAGGCGGCTCGTCCCCTTCATAGAACAACTGATAGAGGGGAAGTTCGAGCGCCGCGCCCAACCTCTCGAGGGTTTCAAGTGACGGAACCGTGTGTCCGTTTTCAACCCGCGAGATGTAACAGCGTAGTAAGCCTGTACGCTTTTCAATATCACCTTGCGAAAGGTTTCGTTCTTCTCTAAGCTTCTTAAGTCTTGTTCCAATAATCATGGTCAGATTCTTGCACAAAGTGATTAAGTGGTCAACTAAATTTTTGATTAGATTTTGATTAGAAATTTGCTTCACTGCTTACTGTAACCCCACAGGCTCCTCCCTCGTCGGAAGCAATGAGGGTCGGCTTAGATGGAAGCTCGATGGATAACTCTGGCGCACAGGTTGCCCAAGAGATTCAGTGGATTAAACGTGCACAGCAGGGGGAATCCGAGGCTTTCGGACCCTTGGTGCAGAAATACCAGCAGCGTGTTTTCTCGCTGCTTTACCATTTGGTGCGCAGACGCGATGAAGTGGAAGACCTCGCCCAGGAGATTTTTATCAAGGCGTTTCGGGCGATTCGGAGCTACAACTTCCAATCTTCCTTCGCCACCTGGCTCAGCCGCATCGCGACCAACCACTGTTACGATTACTTGCGGCACGAGCGCGCATCGCGCGTGAGTTTCTACTGGCAGATGGGGGAAAACAGTCAGCAGGAGTTGGAAGCCAATGCGGAGAGTCAGCCGGAGCAAGCCCTCGATCACGAAGAGCAGATTGTCCTTAAGGATTTGGTTGGCAAGCTCCTGGACCGTGCTCCCGAGAATGACAGGAAAATTCTGGTATTGAAGGAATTGCAGGACTATTCTGTGGAGGAAATTGCGGAGACGCTGAACCTGAAACCGACAACGGTGAAAGTTCGGCTGCATCGCGCCCGGAAGCGCATGTTAGAAGATTTGCGCCAGTGGCGGGAGGAAAACCAAGGCCATGCGTTGTGACGATATTCACGATCGATTAGACGACCTTTGGGAAGGTGAGCAGACGGCGGAGGTTCGCCAGCACCTCACTCAGTGCGCTGCGTGTGCAAGGTATTATCGCGACCTGCGGTTGATACGCTCGGGATTCCGCCTGTGGAAGCGCGACGACGTGATTGAGCCTTCGCTGGGATTTGCCGAGCGGTTGGTCCGCCAACTCGGCGAGCTGAGCAAGGCGCCCAGCCTGGCGGATTTCTTCGAGCAGGTGGGAAGGCGCTTTGTCTATGCAACCTTGGTCCTGACCTTTTTTGCGCTCCTTGCCTTGGCCTTGCCGTCGACGGGGCCGGTCCGCGGTCTAAGCGCCGCGGACATCCAGATGCCCGCGCAGGAAGCTTCGCTGGCCTATTCCGATCCGATGGGAGAAACCGGCTCCCAAGAATCTCCAGACCTGGCGCCCGTGGAAGCTCCTGCGCCAGCCGTTACGAATGAGGTGAAATGACCCGCCGGGTTTATCTCTATTTCGTGGTGACCATTATTCTCGGAGCTGTTCTTGGGGGCGCGGGCGTTTATTATTTCTTGTGGAACACCGGGCGCTTGCAACATCATGACGGGTTCAACAAAGATCGCGCAGTGGCGCACCTCAAGAAGGAGCTGAATCTCTCCGACGCCCAGACACAGCAGGTCGGCCAGATTTTCGATGAGGCCTCACAAAAAGTAAAGGATTTGCAGAAGCAGATCGATCCGCAGTTCCAGGCAATTCACCAGGAGACTCGCGCGCGTATCCGGCAAATCCTGAACCCTGATCAAGCGAAAAAGTTTGATGAATTTATCAGGGCGATCGACGAGAGGCACAAGCGGCAGGGCTCACCACCTCCCCCGCCACGATAACGGAGAGGCCTTGGGGTATGGCCGGCGCGTGTCCATGATTTTGGTTTCTTGCCTTGCAGTAACTGTCCGGCCTAAAACGGAATATCCGCGTCACTGATTTCGGGTTCGGGGGGTGAGGCCGGCTCGGTCGCAGGAAGTGGCGGCGCCGGGGCTTGGCGCTCAGGTGCGGCGCGATCCACACCCGCGGAGGGCATGCGTTCCGAGTCGGCTTTCGATCCCAGCATTTGCATATAGTTAGCTATAATTTCGTAAGAAGTGCGTTTGTTGCCCGCTTGGTCCTGCCACTGCCGGCTGCGGATTGAACCTTCGATATAGATCAGTTTCCCCTTGGTCAGGTACTCGCCGCAGATTTCCGCCAGCTTGTTCCACGCCACGATGTTATGCCATTCCGTGCGACTCTGCTTTTCTCCCGTCTTGTCCTTAAAGCTTTCATCAGTGGCCAGACTGAACTTGGCCACGGGAGCGCCGCTGGGAGTGTATTTCAACTCCGGGTCTTTACCCAGACGACCAACCAAAATGACTTTGTTGACGGATCCGGCCATGAATTCCTCCCATGAGTTGCGCGGGTGCAAAGGTGCGAATTGCGCGTACTGCCGGCCACCCGCCGGCCACAAACTTAAGATCTCCTCTTCGCTGTAACAGGCACCGCAATGCCCAATTTCTTCAGCCGCTGGCGCGCCAATTCAGCTTCGGGTGATTCCGGAAATCGCTGGATCAGCGAGCGCAATTCGCGGACTCCGGCTGACTTCTCTTCCAACGCCAGCAGGGAAAAGCCCTTTTTCAATTGGGCAGCGGCTGCTTTGTTTCCCTTAGGATATTGCTCGCTGCACACGTCGTAGGCCTCGATGGCGTGATGGTAATCCTTCTGGCCGTAATAGCATTCGCCGATATAGAACTGGGCGTTCGAGGCGCGATCGGTGTCCTTGTAGTACTTCAAGTAATCCTGAAAGGCCTGAATCGCCAAATCCCATTGCCCGCCGCTGTAATTGCTCAAGCCTTGGGAGTAAAGTGAATCCGCGTCAGGCACCGGGGGAGCGCCCGGTCCGCTAGGGACTCCAGGAGTCGTTCCTGGCGCGGGATTGGCTTGCGCCGGTAGGGTCTGAAGGATGTTTTGCGTCTGGGCCATCTGCTCGCTGAGTTTTGAGAGGCGCGCCTTGGCCTCCTCCAGGCTCTCACTTAGCGCCTGAATCTGGCTGGTCATCGAATCAAAGCGCGCGTTCGTGGATGCCAAATTCTGCTGCATCGATCCGCGCAACTCGATGATGGTGGCTTTCATGGTGTTGACGTTGTCGTTGGCCTGCTCGACGAGGGTCTTCAACACCGCGGTTTGCGTATCGACCGTCTTCTGGAGATTTTGGACGGCCTGCTGTATGGTGTCAAGTTGCTGCATCATCTGGAGGGTTTCTTTACTTACACCGAAGGCGGGCTGCACTCGCGCGCCCAGGAAGGCAAAAACCATCACAGCCAGTAGAGTATGTTTTTTCAAAGTTACTGCGTCCTCGCTTGAGAAAATATCATATGTGCCAGTGTAACCTCTTGGCGTGACCTGGGTCAACCGGCATGAAGGCTGGTAGTGGGTCAGTTTGATGGAGTAGCGGCGAGTTTTCCTCGTCACATGGCTACGAAACCTTCCACGAACTTGGATTCTCACAACCGCCGCGAAGATGGCTTGGCTGGACGCCAGAATAACGGGGGAGAGCGTCATGGCGAGTACTGGCAATCGTGCAGGCGCGGGCAGGGAGCGCGACCCACGGGGTCGCAAAGCGCGCGATGATGGCAAACCCGCTCATATGCACGCAACGCCAGCGCTCGGGCAAACATCACCCTCCAACGCCGGTTATGGCGCGCCTCATGTTCTTTCTGGACTAAATGAACAACTCCTTCCCATTCCCTATGGTCTCGGGACGGATACGTGCATTCTTCCAAAAGGCATTCGACACCAATCCCCTCAGGTCAGCTCGTCGATTTCTTCGGCGTTGCGCTACCATTGGACAGAGGAGGGGAATGCCGGGAGCCGCTAAGACCCCCGGCTAGTTCCGTCTATTGTGTTTCGGGCCCGTAGTGGAAGTGATCCACACGGTTCTGCTGCCAGCAATCTTCCGTTTTGTCCGACTGATTGCAACCGGCAACCGGGCGGTCCTTGCCGTATGAGATCGTTGAAATCCGGTCGGCGCTCACACCGGCGTTCACCAGGAAGTTTTTCCCGGCTGTAGCGCGCTTATCGCCCAAGCCCAGGTTGTATTCCTCGCTCCCACGCTCGTCGCACTTACCTTCGATGGTGAACTTGATGCTTTGATGCTCTTTCAAGAAGTTCGCATCGCCGGTAAGCGCTGTCTCCGCGTCGGGACGAATGTTGGCTTTGTCAAAGTCAAAGTAAGCGTCTTTGACATTTTGGGCAAACAACTCGTCATCGGTGACTTCCTTGACCGGCGGTGGTGGCGGCGGCGGCGGCGGCGGGATCGTCACGGTGACGCGGGCGGTGGCACTCTGTGTGCCGCCCGGACCGGTGGCGGTTATGGTATAAGTGGTCGAGTCCTGCGGCGTGACCGACGAGGAACCTGATGCCTGGACCTTACCGACATCCGGCTGCAAGTCCAGATCGGTGGCATTTTGAGAAGACCAACTCAACGTGACCGATTGGCCTTTTTCAATGGTGCTGGGTTCAGCGGTCAACGTCACGGTCGGAGCCGGGGGCGGTGGTGGTGGCGGCGGCGGTGGCGGCGGTGGCGCCGCGACCTTCTTATGGCAAGCGCTTGCCAGTAAAACAACTCCTAGAATTCCAACGAGAACCGCAAGACTGCGTTTCTTCGTTCGCATGCTTAAATCCTCCTTGATAGATAGTTTCCTAATCCCATGGATGCACAAAACTACCGGGAATTACCCCACCTTGGTGACAGGCTCGCTATAATATCTCTCCTGCACTAGGCGGGATAAAGACACGATGAAACCCGAAATACTAACATCAAAACAAAATGAAACGCAACGCACTTATAAATTTATCTCACCTCGCGATGATTTGCCTCGACACCCTCAGCCTGCCGTGGGTTGCCTCTTTCGCCATTTTCATAACGGTGCTTGTGCGGTTCTCTCCTTGCATCTCCTGCATTCCTACGCCGCTGTTTTGAGAGTACATCCTGTTGTATAGCAATTGGAAGTCCGTATATAAGCTCTTGAAAACACATGACTACGTAAACTTATGGTCACAGTTGTTTCGCGAATTCGCGAGAATCGTGAAAAATGACCCGTAAAAGTAGGCAGCCTCGTGCTTCTGTAACCAGCCGATTGTTAAAGCGGTGCCTTGAATTTCCCCTGTCCTTATACGAGTGACCTCCCCAAGGGGAATACCGTTGCCCAACAAATATTTTGCCTCTTGCCTTCATCACGATCTGGATTCTTCCCATGACAGCGTCAGTAAATCAATTCGACCAATTGGCGTTCCAGTTTTGCCCATCCTTGGTCAGTTGCTGGGGGTTAAGGCCGTTGGCGAGCATGCTCCAAACTTGGCGCGAGCCCGAGCGCGTGGATTCAAATGCCAGATGGCGGCCGTCCGGCGACCACGTGGGATGCTCGTTCCGGCCGGCATCGTGCGTCAACTGGATAATCCGGCCGGTGGCAATTTCCATAATGTAAATGTCATAGGTTCCGGTTTCTGAAACGCGCCAGTGAAAGGCCATGAAGAGCCCGTTGGACGACCAAGAGGGAGCGCTGGCGTCCCCGCCTTGTGCTACCGTCGTCATGCGGCGGAGGTTGGTGCCGTCCGCGGACATGATGTAAATCTGGGGTGAGCCGCTGCGGTCGGAGACAAAGGCGATTTCGTTGCCGGTCTTGGGATTCCATGCCGGAGAAATATCCACCCCTGGGGAAAAAGTGAGGCGTTGCAAGTTGTAGCCATTGACGTCGGAAATATATATCTCCGGATCGCCTCCCATGCTCGAACAGAAGGCAATCTTTTTTCCGTCGGGCGACCAGGCCGGGGTGGTGTTGAGTCCTTTATAGGTCGGAAAGGGAATGCGCCGATTGGTTTCAAACGAGAAGAGGTAAAGTTCAGGATTACCTGCCGCGTAGCTGGTAAAGGCCAATTTGGTGTTGTCAGGAGACCAACGCGGGGTCGTGGAAATTGAGCGATAACTGGTGATGGGATGTTGATTGAAGCCGTCGTAGTCCATCACCCAGATCTCCTCATGACCCGTGCGGCTGCTGACAAAGGCCATACGAGTTTCGTTGATTCCGGGCAACCCGCCGCCCAGCGCCTTGATGATTTCATCGGCGAAGCGGTGCGCGGCTTCGCGCGTGGAGACTTCGTTCAGGGTCGCAACGTAGCGTTTGGCCAGCACGCCCGGGTTGGCTTGGTTCCCCAGGTCAAAAACGCGGCCCGTGATCACCAAGTTGGAATTGATATTCTCGGCTTTGCCGAAAACTAACATCTGGGCGGAAGCGGGAGGGGTGCTCCAAGCGTTGAAGTCGACGTCCAGCGGCTCTTGGGGGACCTTCAAAGGGTAATTGCTCTTGCTGATCATCTCGAAGATGCCCGCGTTGTCGAGATCGTTCCAAAGAACCTGGTTGAACTCCTGCGTCAGGCTGACCAACTGCTGGTCGACGGTTGTGGGCGGGAAATCCGGAACCGCCAGTTTGATTTTCGGCGCGCCCAAGTTGATTCCCGAGCTGATCCAGTCCTGTTGGCTCATAGCCATCCGCGAGGAAAGAGAGAGGATCACCGCTACCGCCAAGGTCAGGAGGAAGGAAAACGCGATTCGATGCAGATTCATGTCAGTGACGGGCTCCGAGTATCTTAAGATGCTTACGAGTTTGGAAACAGATGTCGCACAGTGTGATATATTTGTGGCCGCCGTGGTACGGGCGTCCCGCCCGTGTCAAGTCATGGCGAAGATGGCCATGCCACAAATCCAAGCTTTCTCACAGCCTCTTGCGGTCTCTACTGGCGATGAAAGTCAAAATAAAACTCCACATTGACACTCTTCCCGGCGTAGTCAGCCGGCAGGGCGGGCAGCGGGTTGGAGGCGAGGATCGCCCGCAAGGCGGAGCGATCCACTTCCGGAATGCCGCTGCTTTGCGTGATCTGCGGGTTGGTCACAGTCCCATCGCGCAAAATTTCAAACGTCAGATAGGCGCGCGGGGCCGACGCGATATTGGGGCTGACCGTCGCCAGCAGCCAGTTGGCGCTGATGCGCGCGCGCATCGACGCCACATACCAGGCGTAACGCTGGCCGAAACTGTTCCCCTCGCCCATGGCCACGCCACCCGCTCCCCCGGAAGTCACCACTTGGGTGTAGTTCATCGCGGGTGCTCCGGTCTCGCCGTAGGGAACGGCGTTGTCCGGTGGCACTTCTTCGGTTTTATGGATGTGCTTGTTGACCCTTTCTAGTTTTTCCGGTTTCACCGCCTCTTTGAATTTGGGAATCTGCTGCGCGTCCGGGGGCGGTTCTTGCTTGGGCGGGGGCTCCGTTTTATAAAGCCCCGTGTTCTGGGTCGCGACTTGGCTGGGCGTGGTCAGCATGGGAGAAGGCAGGGGAATTCCCGGCAGACTGGAAACCGCCCCCATGCGGATGGCGCCTTGCGTCCCCCACTCCTGGCCTCGGCCGCCCAAGTGGAAACCCAGCATGGTGTAAGTCACGAGGACCACGAAGAGCACGGCGTGCAGAATCAGGGAAAGCAGCAGCGTGCCGCGCAGCGTGTCGTGGCGTTCGTCCGGTAATGTTAAGACATGAGCGCCCATACGCAACAGATCAAAAACTGTCCGCTGCCCACTGTTCACTGTCCACTGCTTTTCGTCTCCAGCGGCTCGGTAACAATATTCAGGGTAGTGAGATTCGCCTGTTTCAATGCATCCACCACTCGCGCGAACGCCCCGAAAGTTACATTCTGGTCGCAGCGAATAAACACCGGCTGCGTGCCGGCGCCCTTGAGTTGGTCCAGGACGGTCACCCCCAAGCGGTGAATATTCACGGCATCATTCCCAACATAAATATTCTGCTTCTTGTCGATGGTGATGACGACCTTTTCGTCGGAAACAATTTTGACGGTCTTGGTTTTGGGAAGATCCACTTCAATCCCCGATTCCAGGATCGGGGCCGTCAACATGAAAATGATCAACAGCACCAGCACGACGTCGACAAAAGGTGTGATGTTGATCTCGGAAAGGGAAGATTGGGTTCTGCCTCTTGGGTCGGCGAAGGCCATCGTTCACCTCCTAACTTCAGTGACAAGTGACAAGTGACGAGCAAGAAGCCGAGCGCTTTCGTCCTTACTCTCTACTCATCACTTGTCGCTGCTTTTAGTTTTGCTCGTCACTTGTCACTCGTCACCGCTCTTCTCACTCGATAAAGTACCGTTCGGTCATATTCAGGAACTCCAGAGCAAAATCGTCCATCTGCGTCCCAAATTCTTTGATGCGCTGAAGAAAGATGTTGTACGCGATGACCGCGGGGATGGCGGTGAACAGCCCCGCCGCGGTGGTGATGAGGGCTTCGGCAATGCCCGGCGCCACGCTGTGCAAACTTGCAGTGCCGGCCGTCGCCAGGCCATGGAAAGCGTCGATGATGCCCCAGACGGTGCCGAACAACCCCACGAAGGGGGTGACCGCGCCGGTGGTGGCCAGCCACACCAGCCATTGCTCCAGCCGCCCCATTTCGGTCGAGGCCCCAATCTGGAGGGCGCGCCGCACCGCTTCTAGGCTGCGAATCCGCGGCTTGCCCGGATTCTCCGTCATCGTGGCTTGGCTCTCAATTTCGCGATAGCCGGAGAGGAAGACTCCCGGAAGCGGGCTTTCCTTCAGAGTGTGGCAAAACGCTCGAATCTCCGACAGCTTTTTGCTCTGCCGGAAGACCTTGAGGAATTCTCGAGATTCGCGCTGCGCGGCCCGGAAGGTGCGAAATTTTAGGAAGATGATCGCCCAGGAGAGAATCGAAAACGCCAGAAGCAGCAGAAGGACGAGTCTGGCCACCGGGCCTGTGTTCGTCAGCAGTTGCCAAACTTCACCTTGATAGAAATCTTGCGTGAATCCCTGGTAGAAAACCAGAAGTGCAGCAGTCAATTAACCTCCTTGTTGGGACCACGAGGCTGAAACATCCAATCAATTGAACCTAACACACCGACCCGAGGCAGTCAACGAAGGAACGGTTCTCGGGACACGGGGTACGGGTTACGGCGCACGGGACACGAGACGTGGGTTTCGGGACATGGGTTACGGTATGGAGTTTTCGATTTGGATCGTATACCCGGTCCGAGTTTTCGCCCCCAACGAAGCCCAAAGCGCTTCTCCCTTCGAAAACCAAGGGAATCGATGACACGAGCCAAACCCGAATCCCGTGCCCCGTGTCCCGCTTTCTGTGTCCCGAATCCCGAGCCCCGCATTGTGTGATAGACTTCTGCCGCTAACGCCATGCTGCGCGAAATTCACATTCAGAACTATGCCGTCATCGATAACCTGACCGTGGAGTTTGGGCCCGGCCTGAACCTGCTTTCCGGGGAGACCGGCTCCGGCAAGTCCATCCTGGTGGACGCCCTGGGATTGGCGCTGGGCGGCCGCACCTCCTCCGAGGTTATTCGCACCGGGGAGGAGCGCGCGCTGGTCACTGCCGTTTTTTCCGCCGAAGGAAAAGCGCCGTGGGCCGATTGGCTGGAGGAGTACGGGGTGGCGGGGAGTGAGGAAGGCGAGCTCATCTTGCGGCGCGAACTGCGGGCCGGCGGCAGAAGCCGGATGCTTGTGAATGACCAACCCGTCACCTTGACGGCCGTCCGCACGCTGGCCCGCCGCCTGGTGGAAATGCACGGCCAGAACGAGCATGTGGAGCTCTTCGCGCGCGAAGCGCAACTTGGCCTGCTCGATCAGTTCGCGGGCGTGAGTTCGGAACTCGAAGCCCTGCGCGCCCTGCATGCGCGGCGCCGAGAGCTGGACCAGGAGCTGGAGGGGCTTAGCCACAACGAACAGGAGCGGCTACGCACCCTGGACCTGCTGGGCTTTCAAGTGGGCGAGCTCGAACAGGCCAATCTGCAACCGGGGGAAGACGCGTGCCTGGAGGAAGAGCGGAGGATTCTTTCCAACCTGGAAAAAATCCGCGCCGCCGCCAGCAGTGCGTTCGCCGAGCTTTACGAGGACGAGGGTGCTGCGATTTCCCGCGTCGCGGCAGCGTCGCGGCAGCTCGATGAGTTGCGCCGCTACGACTCCGCCCTTGCGCCGGAAATCGAACCGCTCGCCGCGGCGCGGGCTACCCTCGAGGACATTGCCGTTTTCCTGCGTGACTATGTGGCAAAGCTCGAGGCCAATCCCGCGCGCCTGGAAGAAATCGAGGACCGGCTGGCGCTAATCGATCGCTTGAAGCGAAAGTACGGGAGCAGCGTGGAGGCGATTCTGGCGTACGCTGCTGAGACGAGCCGGAGCCTGGCCAGTCTGGAACATGCCGATGAGCGGCGCGAAGCCGTGCGGAAAGACTTGGTTAAAGCCGCAGCCGAGTATCGGAAGGCCGCCGAAGCGCTCTCGGAAAAGCGGCGCGAAGCGGCGCTGCGGCTGGTGAAGCTGGTGCGCGAGGAATTGGCGCAGCTCGGCATGGAAAAGACACGCATGGAAGTCCACTTTGAAAGTGCCCCGGAAGGACAGGGCGGGGCAACGGGAATTGATGAAATTGAATTGCGCATTTCACCCAACGTCGGAGAGGAACTGCGGGTAATGGAAAAAATCGCCTCGGGCGGGGAAATCTCGCGGCTGATGCTGACCTTGAAAACCGTCGTCGGGCAGGCCCGAGTGAGCCGCGGCGCGCGCGGCGCCCGGCACAGCGACGCGACCTTTATTTTCGATGAGATTGACGCCGGCATTGGAGGCCGCGTGGCGGAGTGCGTGGGTCAACGCTTGAAGCGCCTGGCTCGCGACGCGCAGGTGCTGTGCGTCACCCACGTGGCGCAGATTGCCTGCTTTGCTGACAGCCACTTCTACGTGGAAAAATCCGCTCGCGACAATCGTACCGTTACGACCATCAAACCCTTGGCCGGCGAAAAGGAACGCGCCGAAGAATTGGCGCGGATGCTTTCCGGCAGCCAAATCACCGACGCCGTGCTGAAACACGCCGCCGCCATGCTGCGGCAAGCGGCAGGGTAGGGAACGGCGTTAGGTTGGGAAGTCTATTCGTCCGTAGCCGTAAAACTGGTAAAACCATAATCGCTATTCACGCCGGTGGTTCCTTCGATATAGCACCCCAGGCCCGGGCTGCCACTCGCATAAGTGCTGTCGGTAGCCTGGAGCACCCGCACCCCGTTGATATCCGCGGTGATCACGTTTCCCACCATGCTTGCTTTGATCACATCCCCATTGGCAACGCCGTATTGCGAACACCGATGACGAACTGGCATTTGAGATCTTTGAAATCCATGAGCGGATATTATGGTATTGGCCCTTCAGTGTAAAGGCTTCGTCCGGTGGGGGCTGGTGGGTTCTAGCCGAATGAAAAAGCCCACGGCAGGCTGATTTCCGCCGTGGGCTTCGGGATTTTCTGCAAACGATCCCGGCCTTAACGTCATGGTGCGGTCTTACCGTCTGGCGAAGCGATGCCAATCACCCTGCGCCCGGCAAACGCGCGGCCTCGCCCATGACCTCCCCCAGCGACAACCCCGCCTACCACTGGATCCGGGTAGTACGTCGGCCCGTTGCGCAACGCTGCGGACCTGAGAGGAGAAGGCGAATCAGGAGGGGTGGTCGAAGAACCGCGCGGCGGTGTGTGCGCCGGGCCGGGAGAAATTACCGGGAGGACCCATGGACGCCTGAACTTTGAGCGGAATTGAGTCGCGCGCCGCCCCGCACTATCCACGGCGCGCGGCTTCCGACGTTTCTACCATCTCGGAAACGCGCGACATCGCGCAATCGCGATTCATGGGCCTTGCTCTTGCTACTAAAAGTTTAGGTTTCAAGCTATACTGGTTTCGCAGGGTCTGCGCTGCTCCATGGGAAATGACTTGATTCAAATCGGCAATGCCCCACCGCAGGGAGGCTCTGGCGTGGAGGTATCGGCCACGGTGGAATTCGCGCTTGCCCCCGCTCTGGCGTTTGAGGGCATGACCTTTTACATTGAAACCTTCGGCTGCCAGATGAATGTCCACGATTCGGAGAAAGTTGCGGGCGTGCTCATGGCGCGCGGTTACCGTCCCGTGGATTCCCACCAGGAAGCCGATATCATTCTATACAACACGTGCAGTATCCGGGAGAAGGCCGCGCAAAAAGTATTCTCGCGGTTGGGAGCCTTCCGCAAGGCTAGGTCGACCGAGCGGAAAATCATCGGCGTGCTGGGTTGCGTAGCGCAGCAGGAAGGCGAGCGTTTTTTCGAGCGCGCCCCGCAGGTCAGTCTGGTGTGCGGTTCGGCGAGCTATACTCAGTTGCCGGACCTGCTGGCGCAACTCGAGTGCGGGAACCGCCGGGTGAAGGGATTGAATCTCGACACGGAGGATTGTTTTGAGACGGAGTTCACCCGCCGCGACAACCGCTTCCGCGCTTATCTGACCATCATCGAAGGCTGCGACCAGCGTTGCGCCTTCTGCGTGGTGCCCATGACGCGGGGACCGGAGCGCAGCCGCTCCGGCGCCAGGATTATCGCCGAGTGCCGCCGCCTGGTGGACGCGGGGTACACGGAGATTCAGATTCTGGGCCAGATCGTGAATGCCTGGCGGGACCCAACGCTGGCGCGATGGAGCTTTGCGGAATTGCTGTCGCGTGTGGCGGAGGTGCCTGGCGTGCGGCGTGTGCGCTTCACCACTTCCCATCCGCGCTACTTCACTCCGGACATCGTCGAGGCCATCGATTCCCACCCGGTGCTCTGCGACCAGATTCACCTGCCGGTGCAGGCGGGCTCCTCGGAAGTCCTGGCGCGCATGTTGCGCGGCTACTCGCGTGAAGAATACCTGGAAAAAATTTATTGCATCCGCAAGGCGCAGCGTGCTATTAGCCTTTCCACCGACATCATCGTCGGTTTCTGCGGCGAGAGCGAAAAGGACTTTGAGCAGACGGTTTCATTGCTCGCAGAAGTTGAGTATGACCAGGTTTTCTCGTTCAAATTTTCCCCGCGGCCGAACACCGCCGCACGGGAATTTGTCGATACCGTTTCGGAAGAAGAAAAGAGTCGCCGCCTGGCGGTGTTGCAGGAAGTGCAGCGCCAGATTCAATTGCGGCGCAACCAGGCGCTGGCGGGGCAAACGTTCGAAGTTCTCGTGGAAGGCTATCAGCCTCGCTTAGGACAGGCCGTGGGGCGAACCACCAGCAACCGGGTTCTCAACTTCCCAGGTGAACCCGCCGATATAGGATGTTACCGGCAAGTGAAGGTGACTTCCGCGGGACCCAATAGCCTGGTGGGGAAAAAGGCAGTGACAAGTGACAAGTGACGAGCTGGGAGGGGCAGGTGGGCAGTTTATTGCCCACTGCCTGCATCTTGTCACTCGTCACTTGTCACCTGTTACTGACTGGAGGGGGCGTATGGAAGTGGAAATGAAGATTCGCGGTCTAGTCATGGATCCCGTCACCAACATGCCCATCGTCATCCTCAAGGATGTGGGGGGGACAGCGGTGCTGCCGATTTGGGTGGGAATCTATGAGGCGAACGCCATTGCCCTCGAGATTGAAAAAGTAACCACTCCTCGTCCCATGACCCATGACCTACTGAAAAACCTGCTCCTCGGACTGGAAACGCATGTGCAGAAGGTCGTGGTAAGCGAGCTTCGCGATGACACTTTTTACGCCCTGATTTGGCTGGAACGGGACGGCCAGAAGATGTCGATCGATTCGCGCCCCAGCGACGCCTTGGCGCTTGCTTTGCGCGTGGATTGCCCGATCTACGTTGAGGACGAGGTCTTGAAAAGTTCCAAGAATTCCGGGACCTCCACGGACAAAGTCAGTAACGAAGAATTGCGTAAGTGGCTGGAGAACTTGAACGACGAAGACATGGGACGGTATAAGATGTGAACTCGGCACACGGGATACGGGGTACGGGACACGGGAAATGCGGTCGTCCTTAATTCATAATTTTAGTTCACAATCATGAACCAGCAATACTCAAACCCCATAGACAGAGTCCCGTGTCCCGTACCCCGTATCCCGTGTCCCGTACTCCGAGCTCAGTAAATGGCCGCAACTGTAATTGCCATAGCGAACCAGAAGGGCGGCGTCGGGAAGACTACGACGGCGGTGAATTTGGCTGCTGCCTTCGCCTTGAAGGAGCGGCGCACGCTGCTGATCGATCTTGACCCCCAGGCCAACACCACGCTGACCTTCTTCTCCCCGGAAGAAATCAAGGGTTCAATCTACGATGTGCTCGCGGACCACCACGTGATGGTGACGGACGTCGTGCATCCCACCAAAGTGGCCAACCTTTGCTTGGTGCCTGCCAAGATTGCCTTGGCCAAGCTGGAGGCGAACCTGGTGGGGCAGTTTGACGCGCCCTTCCGCTTGAAAGACGCGTTGGCGGGAGCGCGGAATGACTTTGACCTGATTGTGATTGACACGCCGCCGGCGCTCGGAATCATTACCGTCAACGCCCTGGTGGCGGCGAACTATTTGCTGGTGCCCATCCAGGCCTCGTACTACTCGCTGGAAGGGACGGATGACCTGCTGGAAACGCTGGAGCGCATTCGTGCGCGCCCCAACCCCGAGTTGCAGTTACTGGGCGTCATCGTGACGCTATACGACAAGCGCACGAATATCGCGCGAGATATTTATAAACAGGTCCGGGAAGTGTTTGGCGACAAGGTTTTCAAAACCGTGATCGGCAAAAACGTGCGCCTGGAAGAGAGTCCCGCTTACAAGGAAACCATCTTCAGCTTTGCTCCCGATTCCAGCGGGGCGCTCGAGTACGCGCAGCTCGCCAGGGAGGTTATACAACGTGTCAGTTAGACGCGCTGGTTTGCCCATCACCGTCAAGATGCGGCACAACTCGCACTACGTCGAGGACATTATCTCGCGCAGCGGCGCTGCGATCGGCCGCATGATTCCCATCGAGCAGATTCAGCCCAATGCCGATCAACCTCGCAAGGAATTGGGCGACATGCATAGCCTTACGGAATCCGTGCGGGAAAAGGGCGTGCTGGAGCCGCTGCTGGTGCGGTTCCTGGCGGATTCCGGCAAGTTCATGATTGTCTCCGGTGAGCGCCGGTACCACGCCGCATGCGCCGCAGGGCTACGAGAAGTTCCGTGCATCGAAAAGGACGTGGACGACGGCGAGACGCTGGAAATCGCTCTCATCGAGAACCTGCAACGCAAGGACTTGACGCCTTTTGAAGAGGCGGACGGCGTGCAGGCCTTGGCGGACCGCTATGCCTTGACCCACGAGGAAATCGCCAACCGCATCGCCAAATCGCGGTCCTCGATTACAGAAATTTTGACTTTGCGCAACATTCCCGATGCGGTGAAGGCACAGTGCATTGAAGCGGGCGTGCTTTCCAAATCCCAATTGCTGCAAGTGGCGCGGCAACCGGCCGAAGCTAAAATGCGGGACCTGGTTCGGCGGTTTGCCTTGGGCCTGGTCAATCGCGAACAAGCCCGCGCGGAACGGAACCCCGACAAGATGCCGCGCCATGCGGTTTTCAACTATGTTCCCCCCGCCAAGGAATTCAAGCTGGTTCTGAAATTCCGCAAGGGCAACGTGGAGCGGGAGGAAATCATTGCCGCGTTGCGCCGGATCATCGAGACTCTGGAAACCACGACTTAATTCCCGGGTACAGCTTGACAATGAAATAGCGTGATCGGGTGCGGGCGGATGAGCACAGGCTCTTGCGCCAGGATTCACAGGGATCGGCCAGGAGTTATGCGGAATGATTCCGGAACCCAAGGGGGCGACCAAGTGCCACGGGTTGTTTGTTTACGGCACGCTGCGGCGGGGCTTTGAATTGCACTCTCACTTAACACGCCTCGGCGCGAGGTTCCGGGCGGAAGCTAAAGTGGCCGCAGAGCGGATCGATCGGGGACGCTATCCGGGGGCACGCCCGGCGGGGCGAAAAGGGAAATGGGTTCACGGCGAACTCTTCGAACTACGGCAACCCGCGCGTGATCTGAGAGTTCTGGATGAAGTTGAGGGATTCATCCCCGGCGCCCCGGCGCGGAGGATGTTTGTGCGCGCAAGGGCGGAGGTCATCCTGAATAACGGTGCGCGCGAGCGCGCTTGGATTTACTGGTTGGGGGCGCCTAGGGCTACGGGGGTTTCACATGGATAGTTTGGAAGACTGCGCGCAGAACGTCATTGTGGAAACGGACCGCTTGCGCTTTGCAACTTGGAAGGGGGAGGACTGGGAGGAGTTTCGGAAGCTCACCTCGGATCCCCTGGTGGTACGATATATCGGGACGGGTGAGGCGTGGAGTGACGAGCGCGTCCAGGAATTTGTGGCCCGGCAACGTGAGCACTGGGAGAAGTATCGAATCTGCCTCTGGAAGCTGCTGCCGAAAGACAGCGATACGCTGATCGGCATCTGTGGCCTTCAGCACCTGCCAGCAGGGCCGGGCGTGGAGATTGGCTGGTGGCTGGCCCCGTCGCACTGGGGACAGGGGCTGGCCACGGAAGCCGCGCGCCACGCATTAGCTTATGGTTTTGAGGTGAGCCATCTCGACCGGATTGTGGCCATCGCCCACCCTGCTAACCGGGATTCTCTCCGCGTGATGGAGCGAATCGGCATGCGCTTCGAAAGGGAAGCGATGCACAAAGGAATCCGCGTGGTGCTGTACGCAATCGACCGCGAGCTGTTCAACTCCCGGCAAGGGGAAGGGGAGGAGCGTGCCTGAACCCTCGCCGCTCCCCTTGACTCCAGCACAGGTTGCCCGCCTGGAGAGCCTGCTGAAGGCGGGTTTCCAATTCGTCACCTTCGAACAGTTTGCGCGATACCCAGGCGTGGAGAAGGCGGGCTTCGTCGCGCTGCTGGATATTTCCGGTGAAATGGTGCGGCAGTTTGGGAGTGTGGGATACCACCTGGGTAGCGGGATCGGCGTCCTGATTGAGCGTGCCGGCGGGGGAGCTTTCGTTTGGAAGAATGAGTCGGTGGAAGCGACTCCGGAGCTTTTGGCTACCTACGCGACAGTGAAGAAAGAAATGGCTGAGCTGTTGAAGGAAAGCGTGGGGCAGTAAATGCGAAGCGGAGTGATACGACGGGGGATTCAGAAACCCCATCCTGAACCCTGACGCCAAAATCCTGCTTTGGGGAGTGTGAACTCGGATGGACGAATCGCTGGATATCCTGATTGTCGGCGCCGGGCCCACCGGATTGGCTTGCGCCATTGAGGCGATGACGCGCAATTTGAAACTCCTGGTTGTGGAGAAAGGCGTCCTGGTGAACTCGATTTACAACTACCCCTCCACCATGACCTTTTTCACGTCACGCGAGCGGTTGGAAATCGGGGATTTACCCCTCCCCAGTCTGAACACCAAGCCCCATCGCGCCGAAGCGCTGGAGTATTACCGCCGGGTTGCAGATTTCTACCGCCTGCCCATTCAATTCCAGGAGAGGGTCATGGGGATCGTCGGACATGATGGCGAGTTTCGTGTAGAGACCGAGACTTCGGAGGGCCATCGCCGCGAGTACATCACCAAGAAGGCCATCATCGCCACGGGCTACTACGATCTGCCCAATTTGTTAGGTATTCCCGGCGAGGAGCTTCCCAAGGTCTCGCACTACTACACCGACCCGCATCCTTACTACCGCCGCAAAGTAGCCGTGATCGGTGGAGCAAACTCCGCCGCCGTCACCGCCCTCGACCTGTGGCGTCATGGAGCAGAGGTTACCCTGATTTACCGCGAGCCCACGCTCAGCTCGCACATCAAATATTGGATTCGGCCCGACATCGAAAATCGTATCAAGGAAGGCTCGATTCGCGCCTTGCCTCAATCCGAGGTGAGGGAGATTGTTCCCGGGGCCATTTGCGTCCATGGTGCCAACGGGGAAACCCTGCGGCTCGATAACGACGTTGTTTTCGCGCTCACCGGCTACCATCCGGATTTTCGATTCCTCCGCGATATTGGCGTGGAAATTGACCCGACAACCCATCGTCCCCGGTGCAATTCCGAAACCCTGGAAAGCAACGTGCCGGGAATCTATCTCGCCGGGGTCATTATCGCGGGCATGGATACCAACGAAATCTTCATCGAAAACGGCCGCTTCCATGGCAAGCAAATTATCGCCGACGTCGAGAAGAAGCTTTAGCGAAGCCAAGGCTATTCTGAAGAAGGGTCGGAGTGCGGCGGCGGAGTGATGTGTTTGGACAGGAAGGTTCGATCTAAAACAAAGGTCAGTTCGGTACCCGGGGGGAGGAGTGCTCCCTGATGCTTCTTGGCCACGCTATGGATGATACCGGCCATGGCGCCGATGGCCATGCCGTAAAGGGCTCCGGATCCTCCATGCGTGATGGAGCCCACTGCGGCGCCCCCCGCGGCGCCGATGCCGGCTTCCTTGGCGGCGCTCTTAACGCTCTTGCCGGGGCCCTCAACAGTTCCTTCACTGTCTTTCACTTTGGTGCCAGCACTGTCCTGAGCGTCTTGGAGTTGGGCCACGATGGTGAAGGTGCCTTGTCCCGGGGTCGAAATCGTTTCTGCCACTAAACGCATTTCGCCCCTCCCTGTGGCCCGGCCCGCCGGCTTAATGAAGGTCACGCGGCCGCGCACCGTACTATCGGCGGGAACCACTTCCTGTCCTGCCGCGAAGATAGGTTCCGCGACCTTCCCCGCCCACGGATCGCCTTCCTCGCTGCCCTTCGTGCTCAAGGTGTTTGTCAGCCTTACCACTAACTGCGTTCCGGAGGGCAGGGCAATGTCACTGCCGTCAACGGCCCATGCCCGAAGGCCCACGGGCAAAGCAAGACCGATCGCCACGAGGGTGAGTGAGTAGGCTCGTTTCATCCGAAATTCTTCCGGAAAGAAGGTATAAACATTCCCAAGGATTTTGCCGGCCTCGGCACGGGCCCTCCGGAGATTGCAGTGCGCAAGGTCACTGCTTGGTGGCTTCATCAGGGTTCGTCGGCTCGAGTGGCTTGCCGGTGCTTGCATCGACGGACCGGCTGATGACGAAAGTCATCGTGGTGCCTTGCACGAGGATGATGTGCTTTTCGTGTTTCAGAAGGTCATAGATCAGCACCGTGCCCGCGCCAATTCCCGCTCCGGCTCCGAGGGCAGTGCCGAAGCCGGGCCCGCCACAGTTACCGTAATACCGGCAGTCGATCTCCGAACCCAGGCCCACCATCGATCCGGCGCCCGCTCCCATGGCGCCGGCAATGCCAGCATCCTTGAGGGCGTCCTTCTTGTTCTTGCCACATCCCTTGATGGTTCCTTCATCGTCGCTGCCGGTCTTGGCGCAAGGCCCGGCATTCATGTCGTCAAGCCCCGCAGGCAGAGCCAGCTTGACGTCTTCGGTGGTAATGATATCGTCCAGAACCACGCGCATTTGTGCCACGCCCGCGATGCGGCCCGATTGCTTCACAAAAGCCACGTGACCTTCCACCGAACTGCCCGCGGCAATGACCTCCTTGCCGTCCACGGTAATCGGTGTCGTGACCACCCCCGTGAAGGGGTCGCCGGGCTTGCTGGTTTTCGACGTAAGGGTACACGTCAGCCGCACGTGCAAGAGGCTTCCGGCCGGGATGAGTTGGCTGGCAGGCGGCGGCGCCTTGGTTTCACTAGCCAGCGCGGCGGGCAGCAACATTGCTCCCGCCAAAATCCCCGTAACGAAGCTGATGGCCCACTTCTTCATAGAATTCTCCTCGGCGTGAGGTCTCATGGCGAGCCTGACGGTGTTATGCTTTCTTTCTGCCCAGGGAACCCACACGCGCATTTTACACCTCTTGCGCCCACCTGACAAGCATGCCACGACCCTGCCTTTTCGATTCCTCCCGAAGCCCGTTGGTTGCTCTGGATTGTGCCGCGGCGAGGGATTTCATGTGACCGCCTATGCCGAGCGGCGGGTTATCGCTGGATTTGACCGGCACCATGCCATCCGTTATACTGTAATCCGGGGTGAGGGATACTCGACTCAGGCCGAACGCGTTTCGACCCCGCTTTGAGGGGCTATGCCAAACATTGTCCAGGAAATAGCCGATTCGGCGGTGGCGCTGGCAAAGGGATTTGCCACGACCTTCAAGATGATGGTCGGCCCCACGGTGACGGAGAATTATCCCGCCGAACCCGTGCACTTTGAGGATCGCTATCGTGGTGTCCATGTTTTGCGCCGCGACGAAAATGGTCTGGAAAAGTGCGTTGCCTGCTTCCTTTGCGCGGCGGCCTGCCCGGCCAATTGCATTTACATCGAGGCCGCGGAGAACACCGGCGACCACCGCATCAGCGCCGCGGAGCGCTACGCCCAGGTTTATAACATCGATTACAACCGCTGCATTTTCTGCGGCTATTGTGTGGAAGCTTGCCCCTGCGATGCCATCACCCACGGCCACGATTTCGAGATAGCCGCCTACGATACCAACACCCTCGTTTACCGCAAGGAACAATTGCTGCAACCGCTCCCTGCTCCCGCCGCGGAAAAGTCGAAGTAAGCCCGAACCATTGGGGAAATCGGGCCATTTGCGGATCGGGTCATCGAGCCATCGGGCTATCGGCTCATTGACTGCTTTGAGATTTGAGATCATTTTCGGATTCGGCGATTTGATTCATCCTCTCACCTGATCCTGTCGATAACCGAAGCGGGGAAGTGTGGGCGGCCCGGTTGATCGTGAGCGTGCGGAGCGCCCCGCATTTTAGCCTGCGCCCTTTGCCTGTTTCTTGCCACTGGCCACTCGTCACTCGCCACGGCTCTTGGAAGTGTGTCACGTCGGGGAAGTGGCACGGCCATCCCTTCGGCAAGCTCAGGCCAGGCTCTGGCCGTGACCCCGGAAGTTCGAGTGCCGTGGCAGTCGCCACACTGTCATCCTGAGCCTCGCGAAGTATCTCGTTTCGCCAGCATTTCCGTCGTCCCGCCCTTGGGGTTTGATTTTTTCCGGTCATTGGCGACTGGCCACGTGTCGCTCTTGTTTTCAGCTAGTCCCTTTCTTTTCATCAACATAATGGAGAGAATGGTTTAACCCATGTGTTTTCATAAACATAATGGAGAGGCGAAAAGCGGGCATTTTTTCTATATGTGTTCTCAATAACTTAGGAAATTTTCGCCTCATTTTTAATTCCCCTTTTTTTTTCACGACCCCGCCCATCGCGAAAGCAGCTAAACCTTTTAGTTTCAATGACATCAATTTCTGCAAGGTTTTCGCGATTCATCGCTAACCCATTTTGTTTCTAGTATATAATGGAGAACCGCGCTCCCCTTTTCTCCCCGGCTCCTCTTATTTCAAGCTAACTGTCTTTATTTGAGTGAGATAAAGACTTAAGACATTCTTACTCTAAACGACTAACCCATTTTTTTTCTATTACATAATGGAGAGCCGCAATTTTTTGTAGCGCTGAACCTCAGCCCGGCATGTGCCGACCTGAAGGTCGCCGCTACATCCGCGGGTGCCGATCCTTCGCCCAGCTCAGGGCAGGTGCTACGGATTGGCGCCACACTACCCCAATTATCGCGCAATGGTTGCATTTTCGACCCAAAAGTCCGATCGATTGTTGTCGATGATGGAGCAATTGGTGCAGTTTCGTGTAAGAAAGCCGTATTTTCGCAGGCCATTTTGTCATCGTCACCTGTGTTTTCAAGCACATAGCCGGTTCGATCTTCATTTTTAACATCTCTAG
>Ga0209039_10000352_pt1 | contig 44824 bp, 45 predicted proteins | sample BogFormECP12_OM1_FD_188238 | JGI IMG/M metagenome (GOLD analysis project Ga0209039, IMG submission 188238) | Bog forest soil microbial communities from Calvert Island, British Columbia, Canada - ECP12_OM1 (SPAdes) (version 2) | ecosystem: Environmental > Aquatic > Freshwater > Wetlands > Bog ...
ACTATTTCTCGTGCTGCGGCAGCCAGTGATTTGGAATTTATGGCCGATTCCGAGTCAGCAGGCAAGTTAGGGCAAGTGCGCTCGTAGGGAATACCTTCACCGACAAAACGATGCCATTCGTCCGGCGTTAAATTGCGCCATATTTTTTGACATACTAAGTCCGCCAGTGTTTCTGTACGAACATTCCAGATCCAAACAGCTCCATCATCACTACCTGTTGCAAGGGACTGACCGTTTGAACTAAACGCCACTGAACTTAATCCATCTACAGGCGATGCCAGAACAGCGCGTAGGATGGTAGGGACAGCATCTGGATGACGCAAGCGTCCATAGTCGCACTGTCTGGTCATTACTGCTCGAAGCCAGCGTCTGACCATCCGGGCTAAACGCAACCGACCGCACTTTGTCCTCGTGACCGCTTAACACAATGGGATCGGTGTCGGGCTGCTGTAAATTCCACAGCCGTACCGTCTTATCCTCACTGCCAGAGGCTATTGTCTGGCCATCTGGTCCAAACGCCACCGACGTAATGGCCTGGTCATGCCCGCGCAAAATGATCGGGGCGGCATTTGGCTCGTTTAAGTTCCAAACTCGTACTGTGTTGTCCTTACTTCCGGAGGCTAGAGAGTGCCCATCTGGGCTGAATGCCACCGAAGTAACATAATTCTCATGGCCTTCTAAGATTAGGGGTTTGTTTTCTAACTGACGTAGATTCCATATCTGTATCTGCTTGTAACCGGCCGACGCTAGTGTCTCGCCATCCGGGCTAAACGCTAAACTGTACCCGCGTGCCTCGCTGAGGACAATGGGTTTGGTGCCGGATCGATTCAAATTCCAAAGTTGCACACCTCCTATTCCTTCATCCATGCTGTCTGCCGAGGTTGCCAACATTTGACCATCGCGGCGAAATGCCACCGAATATATTCCCGCACTATTGGGGATCGTTAGGATGATAGGCTTGGTGTCAGGTTGACGCAGATTCCACAGCTTTACGTCATGCTCCTTCCAATGATCGCTTTGACTACCTGAAGCTAGCGAGCTGGTGTCTGGGCTGAATGCCAACGAGCTCACGGCGTCCATTTGCCGCAGGACAGTAGGTGCGGCACTGGGCAGCACTAGCTCCCACAGGCTCACCGTCATATCATCGCTATCCGATGCCAGTGTCTGACCATCGGAGCTGAAGGCAACTGAATTGACCGCCTCTAAGTGCCCAGTCAGAATAGTAGGCTTGTCGCTAGGTTGGCGTAAATCCCAGAGTCTTACAGTTTTGTCCTCACTGCCCGAAGCCAGCATATAACCGTCGGGGCTAAACGAGACGGACCTAACGGGAAGATTTTGCCTTATCAGGGTGGGTGGAGTATTTGACTGGAGTAAATTCCAAAGCCGTATCGTGTTGTCCTGACTTCCCGAAGCCAGCACCCGACCATCAGGGCTTAATGCGACGGATGTAATAGATTCCTCATGCCCGCTCAAGACGATTGGTGCGACGCCTGTTTGGCTTAAATTCCATAACCGTACGGTCTTGTCGGCACTGCCCGATGCCAGCATCCGACCATCTAAACTAAACGCCAAGGACTTAACCAAATCTGTATGGCCATCAATATAGTAGGTTTAGCGTTGGGCTGGTGCAGATCCCAGAGGCTTATCGTCGTGTCCTCACCGCCCGAGGCTATTGTGTGGCCATCCGGACTGAACGCTACTGACCAAATTCTATCCTTGTGGTTGAAGATGGTGGGTTTGGCGCTAGGCTGGCGTAAATCCCACAGTCGCCCTGTCTTGTCATCACCGCTCGATGCCAGCATCTGGCCATCCGGGCTGAATGCAACCGAAGTAACCCAATTCTCGTGACCACGCAGAACGATGGGTTTGGCGTCCGGTTGGAATAGATCCCATAGTCGTATAGTTCCATCGAGACTACCCGAAGCCATCGTGTGACCATCTTGGGCTGAACCCTATCGACCATACCCTATCCGTGTGGCCACGAAGGATGCGGCTAAAATGCCGGAAACTAAGCGCTGTCGGCAGGGCATCATTAACATTAGCTTGATTGGGTATTGGATTCCCGCTCCTAACATTAAAAAGGTAAGCTTGGCGTGCTAGCAAAGCGGCTCGCTTATCTTGCTCCGGCTGATGCTGTGCTTGTCCTGCAAGTGCCTGCACAAGAGAATGGTTCTGAGCCGTCTCGGCTGTCTTCTTCTGCGCTATGGCATATTGCCATTGCAACAGGGCGAAGACCGAGACACAAGCCAGAACCAGCGCCGCGGCAATCGAAGCGCGCGTGATGATGCGGCGCTGGCGCGCCTTCCGCCGTTCCTCCGCTTCGGCTTGCTCGATGCTGGCCCGGCCAAAGTCCCCCTCTTGCGGGGTCAGATCCTGCGGACGCGCCTCCAGCCAGGCGCGCATGCGGATCAATTTCAAACCGGTTAAGAGTGCGCCCTTCTTGTCCGCCGGCTGGGCCTCCTCCCAATCGCGCAGGTCGTTCTGCAGTTGTTGTTTGCCGATCAGGAACTCGCGATCTTCCTCCAGCCACTCGCTAAACGGCGGCTGGCGCAGCAATGCCTCGTGCGCGACCTCGACGACGTCGACATCCTTCCCGTCGGCATCCTTGCGGCGGTCTTTGGTCAGCAGACGCTGTTCGGCGAAGCTGTCGATCACCGGCCTTGCCTCGGCGGGGATCTGGTCGCGCGTTGCCACACGGCGCACGAACTGGCCGGCCCCGTTGACCTGCGCCAAATGTGGAATGAAAGCGGCGCGCGCCAGCGCCTGCTGAGCCTTCGCGTCTTTTGGCAGTTCGCCCTTGGCGACGCCCTCGGCAAAGACCTGCTTGACCGCCGTGTCGATCACGCCCCTGACATGTCCGAGCTGGTCGTAGCCGGATAACGTGAGTTCGTTGTCCGCGCGGTAGTTCTCGTAGAGATGGGCAAGCGTGAAAGCGAGCAGCGGCAGCGCGTCCTGGCCCGATATTTCCTCCAGCAGTGCATCGGTGAGCTGCGGATCGATCCGGAGCGGGGTGGGCTGGATCAGCCGCGCCGGCTCCTCGATCACCGCGCGGTAGGAGCCTCCAGCATCATGTCGAGGGTGAACGTGTCCTTGGGCAAAGCAGCGAGGCTCGGGTCGGCCTGCACCAAAGGGAAGGAATCCGAGCGCATGGCCAATATAGCGAGGCGCGATTTGCCGGCGGGTTTCGCCAACGCGGCCTGCCGCGCAGCCGCGCCGACATCGAGGACTTCATCAATACGGAAGACGGGCTCGTCACGCTCCTCGACGCCCTGCGCGACATCGGGCAGGTACCGGGAATGTCCGGCGAAGATACGTCGAAGCCGACGATCGTTCTTGCTCTCGATCAGGGCGAGGAATTGTTCAACGAGGAAGGCCGGGACGAAGCCAGGCGTTTCGTCGAGATTCTGACCAACACGTTGAGGGTCGATCCGCGCACGCTGGCTGATGATTTGCTGCAATGCCCCGGCGAGACCGAACGTTCCGGAAATCACCGCGCGCTCAGGCCGGATGATCGGGAGCGGTAGCCATGCCCGGTCGTCGCGCTGGAGGCGCGGCCACAGTCCGGCGCGCAGAAAGGACGACTTGCCGGAGCCCGATGCGCCCAGGATGACCAATATGCGGCTCACCCCGGTGCTCACCAGCCTGCGGAGCTCGTCGAGCCCGCGCACGATCTGGGCATCTCGTCCGAAAAAGACAGCGGCGTCCTGCTCTTCGAGATAGGCAAATCCGGGATAGGGCCGGCGCCCTGCCGGGCGGCGTCGATCTCCGACTTGCACCAGCCAGACTCCAGCCACTCCGCCGAGACCAGCGCGAGCACGACCTCGCAGCGATAGGCGGCTTTTTGCAAGGCTTCCTTCCAGCGCTGGCCGGCAACGATGCCGCGCTCGGGGTCGAGGTCGAGGAAGACGTCATTCCAGCCATTCGCGGCGAGCCAATCGCGGACCTCAACAGCCTTGTCGTTGTTGCGGCTCGAGTGACTGATGAAAAGGCGCGCCATGGACTTAGCCTTCCCCCTAATGCGAGATTAGTGATAAGATACGAACGCCGCAACTCGCGATAGCATGAACTTTGTTCTGAGAGTGTCGGCTAGTTGACCAAACAAGACAGCCCCCAAACGATTGCGGGTCAACGATGATGAACTCCTGAGCATTGATCTCGAACGACGCGAACATCACCGATCCTTTCGGACCGGACCCTGCATTCGAGCCCTTAAAAATGGTGGTATAGAAATTCGCCGCCTCCTCGGCCTTGCCATCGAACCAAAGGAATGGCCTGATCTTTTGCATCTGACTTACTCCCGGCTTTCGACTGTCGCTCGGCCGGCAGGCTGGCGCTTCGGCTGGTTCATTACCCAGAGAACGCCGAACGGGTCACGAAGCGGACGTTCGTCGGCCTAACCGAAGAAATCCCGCCACGCCCTCTCGATGCGCTCAGGGTTCACCTCGACCAATGCCCGCTGCTCGCATTATGGTGTCGATTGCCAATCGTCGACTCGCCGTCGATCGAGCCGATCAAGGGCGACGGCTCGGAGAGCTGCTGTTGCTGGATGCCGCTCGTCGCATGGCGCGCGCGAGCGCTGCGATCGCGGTCTACGCGCTGGTGGTGGATGCGAAGAACGAAAAGGCTCGTTCCCTCTATGAACCCTACGGGTTCCGTCGTTTTCCCGACACGCCCAGCCGCCTCTTGCTGACCCTAGACACCTTCCTGAAGGCAGGGTTGTGACGGCTCTCGCGGAGGCTGCGAAAGGTTTCGCGCGATTTCGGGCGAGGTCCGACCACCTCTATGGCGCCGCGGCGTTCTGCCAACGAAGTGGCGCTGGCCGGGCATTTCTTTTAGCAAACGCTCGACGGCGGAAGGAGCACCCCGAGCAGGCGGGCCGTAGCAGCGAGGTGCAATCGGCGCGACTGCTCGCGTTCGGCTTCGTAGTGTTCGAGCGCCGCCCGGTCGGCCGAGGGTACCGAGGCTTGGGTGCGAACCAGGCAGGCAGTCGGGCAACGCGTAACGCCCCTATCGCGGATGAATGCGGCCACCGCCGCTTCGTATTCGCCGGAAGACTGAGGTGCCGTGAGGATCGGCCTTTCTCGCTTGCGGGTCATGGCAGAGCACCCCCTTTCGAATCGTTTCCCCATAACTGTCCCATCGGCGTGCTCCGCGCAATTTCGGATGCTCCTGAGGTTTTTGCCGCGAATTGCCGGCCGCAATTTTGCGCCACCTTGCCGTGGCTCTCTTCCGCCCGTGCTCCTCGGCGAATTTGCTGCAGTGACCCCGAATGAACATCATGAAAGTTTCCGATTCGTTCGAATGGGGGAATTCACTGGTGCTTCCCTGTTGGGCGGACTTGCTTCCCTGATCGGCCGATTTAATTCCCTGTTCGCTCGCTTAGGGAATTCTTCGGCGGCTGCACGCCGTTTCAATGACTTACGGGCGGGGAGCAGCCTCTGGGGCGGCTCGGAGCCCGGTTTTGCCAGTATTTTCCCGCCGACGAGGGAAATCGTCGGGCGGGGCGAAAGCCGGAGGTGCCGGTCGTGCGTCGCGCACAGGCGGTCCGAGCAATCGGCTGTTGGCCACCGCGGCAGATGTGTTGCATTGTCGCCCGAGCAACCCGCCAGCGAAGAGAGGAGGACCCGGGTGACAGCGATACTTTCGTTCGGCAGGCGGTCATGAGATTGAGCGTCGTGAGCTTCATGCGCCCCGGCGCCGAGCCCCGCGGCCGGCCGCTCGCTCGCATCGTCGACTACGCCCGGCAGATCGAAAGGCGCGGGTTCCCGGGGATCTGGGTAACCGACTCGCTGGGGCGCGGCCGGCCCTCCTTGGATCCGCTCGTCGTACTCGGCGCGCTCAGCGTCGCCACTCAGCGGATCGAGCTCGGCACCGCGGTGCTGCAGGTGTCGCTGCGCCATCCGATCGAGCTCGCCCATCGCGTGCAGTCGGTTCAGGCCTTGTCCGCAGGGCGGCTGCGCCTCGGCGTCGGCAGCGGCTCGACGCGCGCCGATTTCGATCTCCTCGGCGCCGATTACGACCAGCGCTTCCGCACCCTGATGCGCTCCCTCGAGATCATGCGCCGCGCCTGGAATGGCGAGGCAGTCAATGGCGGGATGTTGTCGCCGTGGCCCGGATGCGAGGGCGGACCGCCGGTGATGCTCGGCGCCTGGCGCAACCCGCGCTGGATCGCCTATGCCGCAAAGCAATGCGCCGGCTGGATCGCGTCCGGCCTCTACAGCAGCTGGGAAGACCTCGAGGCGGGGATGCGCCTCTATCGCGACGCCGGCGGCGAGAATGCCGTCCTCGCCAACGTGCTGGTCGATCTCAGCAACAAGCCGGAACCCGGAAGTCTCGCCGAGCGGGCGACGATCTCGCTGGTCTGCTCGCCGGACGAGGCGCGGGTGCGGCTGAAACGGATCGATCAGCTCGGCTTCGACGAGGTGCTCGTCGTCTCGCCCGGCGGCGCGCTCGACGAGCTCGAACGGGTGCGCGACTTCCTCTAGCGCCCCGCTCAGAGCACCAGCTGGGTCTGGGTCACGAGCGCCACCAGCCGGCCCTCCGGGGTCGAGACGCGGGTCTGCCAGATCATGGTTCGCCGGCCGCGATGGACAGGGGTCGCCTCGCCGATCACCCGTGTTCCGGCCGGTGCCGGTGCCACGAAGTTGCTCTTGCTTTCGATCGTCGTCGTCCCCGCACCCTCGGGCAAGTTGACGATTGTGCCGGTGGCGCCGAGCGTGTCGGCGAACGCCATGACCGCACCGCCGTGAAGCACGGCCGGACGGGTGCAGAGATCCTCGCGCACGATCATCTCCGCGACGATCTTGTCCGACGAGGCGCTGACGAACTTGATGCCGAGCAGCTCGGCAAAGGGCAGCATCTGTCCTCTGATGCGAGTAAGCATGTCCATCTGCATGGCTCCCTTTGAGGCCATTGTCTGACCGCGATGCGCATTCTCTACATCACGGCCGAGCTCTACCCCTGGGTCAAGTCAGGCGGGCTCGGCGATGTCGCCGCGGCGCTGCCGCCGGCGCTGATGGCGGAGGGTATCGATGTTCGCCTGCTGTTGCCCGGTTTCCGCGGTTTTCTCGATGCTTTCCCCGGCATCGCCGACATTGCCCGGCTGACCACCCCGTTCGCCGCCGAGCGGGTACGGGTGGGTCTCGCTCGTCTGCCCGGCAGCGAGAGCCTCGCCTACCTTGTCGATCATCCCGCTTTCTACGATCGCCCGGGCAATCCTTATGCGGGCCCGGACGGCAGCGATTGGCCCGACAACCATCGCCGTTTTGGACTGTTTGGCTGGGTCGCGGCGGAGCTCGCGCGCGGCGCTGATCCCGGCTGGCGCCCGGACATCCTGCACGGTCATGACTGGCACACCGGGCTCGCTCCCGCCTACCTCGCGGCCCGGCCGCCGGTAGACGGACACATTCCCACGGTGTTCACTGTCCACAACCTCGCCTATCGGGGGCCTTTTCCCGGTGCGCTCTTCCCGGAACTGGCACTGCCACCCGCGTTTTTCTCGATCGACGGGGTCGAGTTTTTCGGCACGGTGTCGTTTATCAAGGCTGGGCTGTTCTACTCGGACCGCCTGACAACGGTGAGCCCGACCTACGTGCGCGAGATCCAGACCCCAGCCTTTGGCTGGGGCCTCGACGGGCTGTTGCGGGCCCGTGCCGGTATATTGACCGGGATCTTGAACGGCGTGGACACGCGAGTGTGGGATCCCCGGCACGATGCGATCCTGCCGCGGCATTACGGTGAGGGGAACGCAGCGGCAGGCAAGCGAGCGGCGAAGGCTGCCTTGCAGCGCCGCCTTGGGCTAGAGCCGATCGAAAATGCGCCGCTGTTCGGCGCGGTAAGCCGCCTCACCCCGCAAAAGGGCCTTGACCTCGTGCTGGCGGGCTTGCCCGACCTCTTCGCCGGCGGCGGGCAGCTCGCCCTGCTCGGCTCGGGAGACGGCGATCTCGAGCAGGCCTTCGCGGCCGCGGCCGAAAGATACCGAGGGCGGGTCGGGGTCGCGATCGGCTACGATGAAAGCTTGGCGCATCTGATCATCGGCGGTTCGGATGTGATCCTCGTCCCCTCGCGTTTCGAGCCTTGCGGCTTGACCCAGCTTTACGCGTTGCGTTACGGCGCGCTGCCGCTGGTGCGGCGGGTCGGCGGCCTTGCCGACACGGTTGTCGACGCGACCGCTACGAACCTGGCCGAAGGTGTGGCCACCGGCTTTACGTTTGACGACGACAACCCCTCCGCCTTGATGTCGGCGATCGGGCGCGCCACCGCGCTGTTCCGCGAGCGACAGATCTGGCAGGGCATGATGCGGCGGGCGATGACGCGAGACTTCAGCTGGGCGGCGGCGGCCCGTCAATACATTGCCGTTTACCAAACGCTGCGGCCGGACCTTATGCGTTAGAGCGGGCCTCTAGGCGCCGAAAATGGTTCCCGCCGCGATGCCGCCTTCAGTCGCCGTGATCTTGGGGCCGTCGTCGAGGCGTATCCGCGAGACTTCGACGAAGCCCCCTTGCGCGAGGATGCGCATCCCCTGGTCGCCGATCGAGACGACCTCGCCGATCTTATGCCCGCGCACCATACCGAAAGTCCCAGCGACGATCTTGCGTGCATCGAATAGATAGAGTTTCCGCTCGCCGTAATTCGTCCAGGCACCCGGCGCTGGGTTGCAGCCGCGGATCAGGTCGTAAACAAAATCGACATGGTTCGCCCAATTGATGCGTGATTCGGCCTCCCGTACCCAGCCCTCATAGGTCGCACGGCTCTCGTCCTGGGTGCTTTCGGTCGCCCGGCCCGAGACCACGAGATCGGCGGCTTCGAGCAGCGCCGAGACCCCGAGCGAGAAAATCTTGTCGAAGTAGAGCGATCCCGCGGTGTCGTCGGGACCGATCACCACGCGCTTTTGCAGGATGACGGGCCCTTCGTCGAGCCCAGGGGTCGGGCGAAAGATCGACAGCCCGGTCTCGGTCCGCCCGCGGATGATCGCCCACGGAATCGATGAGGCTCCGCGATGAAGCGGCAGCAGCGAAGGATGGAATTGGATCATGCCGTGCTTCGGGATCGCGCAGAATTCGGGTGGGGCGAAGAGCAGAACATAGGCCATCACGCCGAGATCCGCCTTGAGGTCGGAGAGTGCGCGCTGGGCCTCCTCGCTCGAATATTTGGCGAACCGATGGACGGCCAGACCCCGTTCCTGAGCTGCCGCGACGAGTGGGTCGGGTCTCGCTCCCGGCCGTTCCGGTGCGGCAAAAGCGGCGGCGATCTCGTCCCCGCGTGCGACGAACGCGTCAAGCACGGCTTTGCCAAAGGCCTGCTGACCGACGATGACGATGCGCATTTCCTGCCCTCCGAGAATGTCCCTCAATTGGTGTTGCGCCGTTCGCGAGCGGCGACACCGCCCCCATACCGGCACAGTTTCATGTCGAAGCGCCCTGCGGCAAGTCCGTCGCGCCAGCTCCGTTGGCTTGGCGCGCCGGCAGTCCCCTCGGCAATAGCAAAGTCACGGCGGTTCCTCGGCCAACGTCGCTGCGGATCGACGCCGAGCCGCCCGATTGGCGGGCAAAGCCGTACACCATGCTGAGCCCGAGCCCGGTGCCCTTGCCCGCCTCCTTGGTCGTGAAGAACGGCTCGAAGGCGCGCGCCGCCACCTCTGGCGGCATTCCGGTCCCGGTGTCGGAGATCTCCAAACCGACGAAATCTCCAGAGTTTGCCGTTTGCTCCGGGGCTCCTCTAGGTTGCGCCGCACTATTGAAGGTGCGGATGCGCAACTCGCCGCCGCCCGGCATCGCATCGCGTGCATTGATCGCGAGGTTGATGACGGCGAGCTCGAGCTGGGTCGCATCGGCCTCCACCGGCCACAGATCTGGCACGAGATCGGCCTGGATGGCGACCCCCCTGCCGACGGTTCGGGCAAGCAGCTCGGCCATTCGCCGCAGCTCGGCATTCAGGTCGATGGTCGCCTTGGTTAGCGGCTGGCGCCGCGCAAAGGCGAGAAGTTGCCCGGTCAACCTCTCGCCGCGCTCGACCGTTCGCAGCGCCGTATCGACCCTGGCCTGCAGTTGATCGCTCTGTTGCCGTCCACTCAGCATTTCCAGGGAACCCTGCAATACGGTCAGCAGATTGTTGAAGTCGTGGGCGACCCCGCCCGTCAGCTGACCAAGCGCTTCCATCTTCTGCGCCTGACGGAGTTCGGCCTCGGCCAGGGTTCGCCGATTCATCTCGCGCCGCAGGCGGCGTGCCGTGGTGCGCCAGCGCCAGCTGGCGATCGTGTGCCGCTGGATTTGCCGGACGGCGAGCAGCGTCATGCCGAACAATGCAAGCGAGGCGGGTACCGCAAACAGCGAGTAGTTGACAAGATTGGCGAGCCACGAAGCGAGCACGTCATTCCTCGGTATGCCGTAGGCGACATAGAGCGGGTAACCCTCGACCCGCTGGTAACCGTAAAAGCGCTCGATCCCGTCGGTATCTCCCCGACCCCAGAACAACCCGCGATCGGGGTTGCTTGCGATCGCTTGCATGAAGGGGCTGCCTCGCGCCAGAACCGACAAGGCCGGCAATGATGGATACCGCACCAAGAGTGAGCCATCGCTGCGCACCAACGAGGAGGCGAAGCGCTTATCTTCCGATACCGTGCGATAGAATTCGCTGAAGTAAGCCGGACGGGCGGAGACGACGATGATTCCGTCGAAAACCTTGTCCGCCGTCGAGCGACGCTCGCACATGTCGAATTCGGGGGCGTGGGTCAGCGCCCCGGTCTGCTCGCGTCCAACAAAGATACCGACATCCTGCTCTTGCTCGGCGGCGAAGCAATCGCGATCGGAGACGTCGATCGGCGGGATGGGGGAAGAGCGGCCACTGACCAGAGGACGCCCGGCGGCATCGGCCATCCAGACTTCGTCGATTTGCGGCAATGTGTCGAGATCCGACAGGAACCGATGCAGCTCCTCGTCGTGCTCGATCTGCTCCCAATCGAGCCCACGCGTCCGGGCATCGATCCAGGCGAGGACTATGGCATAGGTTTTGAGCGCATCGAGCGCATGCTCGTGCAGTTCGCCGGCCTCGATCATCACCCGTTCTTCGGCCTGACTCTGAACCAATCGAAAATTCTGCCAAGCGGCAATCGCCAGCAGCAACAGCGGCACGGCGAGAGACGCGGCAAGAAGACCACGTAAGGGCCAAGTCAATCTTCGCCGCGGGCGCGCTTGAAGCGCATCAGCCCGGTTTCCGCTACTTCGGCCGAACCACCCTAAAACGCGGGCGCCGAGCGGCGGGTGATCAGCGTCGGTTGTCACTCTCGACGCCCCTCCGCGGCATGTTGCGCTGCTCCTGCTGCCCAGCGCCCGAGTTTACGCGCAAACCCCAGCGCGGTCGAACGCTCCCGTTTTATACGAACGAAGTCGTCCTAAGATGGACGGGTATGCCGGTCCTCTTTCCCGGTTGCGCCGGGAAAAACCGGGAAAAAATCGATTTCCTGAGGCGAAATCGACGAATTTATCGTCTATAACTCGATGTTTCTCAAATACTTACGACCGCATCCGGTTCACCCCAACCGGGAATTTCTTGCCGCCGAAATGCCCGGATAAGCGCCGTAACCGGGAATTAACCGGGAAATGGCTCTCTGACCCGGCCTGACCAGGCTCTGCCGCGGTCATCCTGCCGCAAAAGATACGCGTCGATCTTGACACGGAGATGGCGAAGGGTCGTAGCGCTTCGCCTCGGACAGATTCAGACGGCTGCGTTTACGCCGGCCGCGTGGATCCACTTGGCGGTGCGGCGGACGCCGCCAAAGGTGAAGATGGTCGGCCATGATCACGATTTCCACGCCGCCGCATCCCCCGAGTCCTACGCCGGTACTGCGGCGAGGTCGAAGGCGGCGGCCATCAGCGCGCGCGTATAGGGATGCTCGGGCGCGCTCATGACCCGTTCGGTTGAACCGGCCTCGACGATCCGGCCGTCCTTCATGACCAGGATTTCGTGCGCCAGCGCACGCACGACCCGCAGATCGTGGCTGATGAACAGATAGGCCAGGCCGTGGCGCGATTGCAGCTCGCGCAGCAGTTCGACGATCTGCGCCTGCACCGACATGTCCAAGGCCGAGGTCGGCTCGTCGAGCACGACAAAGCGCGGTTTGAGCACGAGCGCGCGGGCGATCGCGATGCGCTGGCGCTGGCCGCCCGAGAATTCGTGCGGGTAGCGCTCGGCCGCTTGCGCGTCGAGCCCGACCTCGGCGAGTGCCGTTTCGATCAGCCGCCGGCGCTCGGCCGCACTCGCCGCCAGACGGTGCACCTTCAACCCCTCTTCGACAATCTGTGCGACCGAGAGCCGCGGCGAGAGGCTCGAAAACGGGTCCTGAAAGACCACCTGCATGTCGCGCCGCAACGGGCGCAATTGGCGCTGCCCGAGTGCCGCGATGTCACGCTCCGCAAAGCGGATGCGTCCCTCGGCCGCGGTCAGGCGCAATAGCGCCAGACCAAGCGTGGTCTTGCCGGACCCGCTCTCGCCGACGACGCCGAGGGTGGTGCCCTGGCGCACTGCGAGCGAGACGCCGTCGACTGCCTTGACGTGACCCCTGACCCGGCGCAGCACACCGCTGCGGATCGGGAACCACACCCTTACGTCCTTCGCCGCGACCAGCTCGGGCGCCGAGGGATCAGCCGGAGCCGCCCGGCCCTTCGGCTCGGCGGCGAGCAAGCGTCGTGTGTAGGGGTGCGTCGGGTGGGCGAAGATCGCGGCGGGCGGGCCGGCCTCGACGATCTCGCCTCCCGTCATGATGCAGATCTCGTCCGCCATCTTGCGGACGATCGTCAGATCGTGGGTAATCAACAGCAGCGCCATCCCGAGGCGCTCTCGCAAATCCCGCAGGAGCTGCAGGATGTGCGCCTGGATCGTCACGTCGAGCGCGGTCGTCGGCTCGTCCGCGATCAGGATGTCGGGTTCGTTCGCAATCGCCATCGCGATCATAACTCGCTGGCGCTGGCCGCCCGAGAGCTGGTGCGGATAGGCACCGAGCCGGCTCTCGGCGTCCGGCAGATCGACCAGCCGCAATAGTTCGAGGGTGCGCTCCCGCGCCGCCGCGGGGACCATGTGCTTGTGGACGAGAAGCGTCTCGCCGATCTGCCGCTCGAGTGTGTGCAGCGGGTTGAGCGAGGTCATCGGCTCCTGAAAGACCATCGCGATCCGATTGCCGCGCACCTGGCGCAGGTGCTCCGGTGCGGCGCCGATCAGTTGCTCGCCGGCAAAGCGAATGCTGCTCTCCGCGCTGTGGGCTGCGAGCGGGTAGGGCAGCAGCTGGAGGATCGAGAGCGCGGTCACACTCTTGCCCGAGCCGCTCTCGCCGACCAGCGCCAGGGTCTCGTCGCGATCGAGGGAAAATGACACGCCTTTAACCGCCTCGACCGGCGGCACCCCGCCACGGCCGGCGAAGGTGACACTGAGATTGCGGATTTCGAGCAGCGGCGCCTCTCCGCCGGCCCCTCTCTCGGCGTTTCCTTCGGAAACGCCTGCCGCGTGGGACGAAGCTCCGCTTCGCCCAGGATTCACAGCACTACCTTGCGCGGGTCGAACGCATCTCGCACCGCCTCGCCGACAAAGATCAGCAGGCTCAGCATCGACGCTAGCAGAAAGAACGCGGTCAGTCCGAGCCAGGGAGCTTGCAGGTTGGCCTTGCCCTGGGCGAGCAATTCCCCAAGCGAGGGGGACCCCGGCGGCAGCCCGAATCCGAGGAAATCTAGCGAGGTCAGAGTGGTGATCGAGCCATTCAAGATGAACGGCAGAAAGGTGATCGTAGCCACCGTCGCGTTCGGGAGAACATGGCGCAGAATGATGAGTCGGTTGGACACGCCGAGGGCGCGTGCCGCGCGCACGTAGTCGAAATTGCGCGCGCGCAAGAACTCGGCGCGCACGACATCGACGAGGCTCATCCATGAAAACAGCAGCATCAGGCCGAGCAGCCACCAGAAATTGGGTTCGATAAAGCTCGCCATGATGATCAGTAGGTAAAGGACCGGCAGCCCCGACCAGATCTCGATGAAACGCTGGAAGCCGAGGTCAACTAGTCCGCCGAAATAACCTTGAATAGCCCCGGCCGCGACCCCGACTACCGAAGAGAGGCCGGTCAGCACCAGGCCGAACAGCACGGAAATGCGAAAACCGTAAATCAGCCTCGCCAGCACGTCGCGTCCTTGATCGTCGGTGCCGAGCCAGTTGACGCGCGACGGCGGCGATGGTGCGGGGCTTGGCAGGTCGTAATTGATCGTGCCGTAGCTGAACGGGATCAGCGGCCACAGCATCCAACCCTTGGCCGCGATCAGCTGCTTTACCGCCGGGTCGCGGTAATCGGCCGCGGCCGGGAATTCGCCGCCGAATGTCGTCTCGGGATAATCGGCGAATACCGGGAAATACCAAGCGCCATTGAAGCGCACGAGGATCGGCCGATCATTGGCGATGAATTCGGCAAACAAGGTGAGCAGGAAGACCGCGAGAAAGATCCATAACGACCAGAAGCCACGCCGATTGCGGCGAAAGCTGTCGAGACGACGTCGCGTGAGCGGAGTAATCTTGCACCCGAGAAAGCGGTCGGCCGTCGGGGCCGCGTATCGAGCCGGTTCCGACGAAGCCGTCATCCCCGGCGGGGTGCACTAATGGGTTGTTCGGCGTAGAGGCTCGACGTTCGACCGCCGACCGAGGCGCTCGTTGCCGAAATGATCGCGGACCAGGATTTCGGCAATCTGGACGGCGTTGAGTGCCGCACCCTTGCGCAAATTGTCGGCGACCACCCACAGATTGAGCCCGTGCGCGACAGTCGGATCGCGCCGGATACGGCTAACATAGACCGCGTCCTCGCCGGCCGCCTCCTTCGGAGTCACATAGCCTTCGTCGGCGCGGTTGTCGACGACCACGACACCGGGCGCGCGCGCCAGGGCGGCACGCGCGTCGACCTCACCGAGCGGCCGCTCGAACTCGACATTGATCGCCTCCCCATGCCCGATGAAAACCGGAACCCGCACGCAGGTCGCCGTCACCGCGATGTCCGGGTCGAGGATCTTGCGGGTTTCGGCCGCCATCTTCCACTCTTCCTTGGTCGCGCCATCGTCCATGAAGACATCGCAATGCGGGATCACGTTGAAGGCTATCTGCTTGGGGAAAAGCTCGGGTTTGATCGGATCGTTCACGTAGATCGCACGGGTCTGGTTGAATAGCTCGTCCATCGACGCGCGGCCGGCCCCGGAGACCGACTGATAGGTTGCGACGACCACCCGCTTGATCCGTGCCAAGTCGTGCAGTGGCTTCAGCGCCACCACCATTTGAATTGTCGAACAGTTCGGGTTGGCGATAATGCCGCGCTTGGTGCAATGCGCGATTGCCTGCGGGTTGACCTCCGGCACGACGAGTGGCACGTCCGGCTCCATGCGGAAGCAGGAGGTGTTGTCGATGACCACGGCACCGGCCTTGGTCGCGCGGGGCGCAAAAACCGCCGAGACCTTGGCGCCCGGCGAAGAAAGGACGATGTCGATCCCGCGAAAATCGTACGTGTCGAGGACCTGGACCTTGAGGACGTCGTCCTCGCCAAAGGAAACCTCCTTGCCGATCGAGCGCGACGAGGCCAATGCGACGACATCGTCGGCGGGAAAATCGCGCTCGGCCAAGGTGGTCAGCATCTCGCGTCCGACATTGCCGGTCGCGCCGACCACCGCTACTCTGTAACCCATATCGAGACTCCGCGGCGGTGGGGGGAGAATGGAAGCTGACTTACGATGCCGGCCAGCGCTTTACAAGCACCCACACCGATGACTTACCGCCAGTTCTGGCGGGTGTATCTCGCTGCGCATGCCGACCCGCGCACTCGCGTGCTGCACTATCTGGGCACCCTCTTCGGGGTGGCAGCGCTCGTCGCAGCCGCCGCAACGCGGGATTGGCACTGGCTCTTGGCTGCCCCGGTCATCGGCTATGCTCTCGCCTGGTTCGGCCATCTCGTCTTCGAGCACAACCGGCCTGCGACCTTCGAGCATCCGGGCTGGTCGCTCATCAGCGACTTTCGTATGCTCGGCCTGTTCGTGTCGGGGCGGCTCGATCGGGAGCTGAGGAGAGAAGAATGACGACGGCGCTGTTGATCGAATACGACGAGGCGAGCGCCGAGATCCGTGCCGTCTACGACGACATCATGACGACGCGCGGGACGAATTGGATCAACAATTTCTGGAAGGCGCTGGCCAACCACCCGCCGACCTTGCGACGCACCTGGGAGAGCATCAAGGAGGTGATGGCACCGGGCGTGCTCGATCCCTTGACCAAGGAGCTTGTCTACCTCGCGGTCAGCGTCAGCAACGGCTGCACCTATTGCATCGCCTCGCACGGCGCCGCCGCGAAGCGAGCGGGGATGACCCCCGAGATGCTCGGCGAGGTTCTGGCGGTCGTCGGCATGGCGAACGAAACCAACAGTTTAGCCAACGGCTATCGCGTTCCAGTAGACGAGAGGTTCGAAAAACTGTTTTGATAGAGGGCGTTTACACACCGAATTGCGGCATAGCCGATCAGCACCGGCTGATCGGCAACTTTGGAGGGCCCTGATGGCACAACAACTCTACGATCGCACCGCCGAGGATCTCGGCAACCTCGTCGGTCTCGAACACGTCAACCTCAGGATCAACAATCAAGGGCTGGCGTCCGAGTTCTATCTGTCGGCGCTCGGCCTGACCCGCGACCCCTACATGTTCCCCGGCACCAACAACATGTGGGTCAATGTCGGCAAGAGCCAGTTCCACCTGCCGACCGGCGACCCAAACGTGTTGCGCGGCCATGTCGGTCTCGTTGTTCCATCGCTCGAGGAGCTCTGCGAGCGCCTCGGCGAGGCCAAGAAAAAGCTCGCCGACACCAAATTCGACTGCCAGCAGCGTAACGCTTACGTCGAGGCGACGTGCCCGTGGGGCAACAAGTTCCGCCTCTATGAGCCTGATGAAGAGCGGTTCGGCGCGATCAATCTCGGTATGGGCTATGTCGAGTTCACCGTGCCGGAAGGGGCCGCCGACGGCATCGCACGCTTTTATCGCGAGATCTTCTATGCGCCGGCCAAGGTCAAGGAGAACGGCGAGGGACGCGCTGCCCATGTCTGCGTCGGAAATAAGCAGGAGCTGATCTTCCGCGAGACCGACAAGAAAATTCCCGAATTCGACGGCCACCATCTGCAGGTCTATGCCCAGGAATTCTCGGGCCCGCATGACGCGCTCGAAAAGCGCGGGTTGATCACCGAGGAGAGCGATCAGTACCAGTATCGTTTCCAGGACATCGCCTGCCTCGATACCGGCAAGTGCCTGTTCACGATCGAGCACGAGGTCCGCAGCTGCACCCACCCGCTCCACAACCGCCACATGGTCAACCGCAACCCGTCGCAGAACAATCGTCACTACCAGATGGGCGCAGACGAGTGGGATTGGACCTTGCCGCGCTCGACCAAGAAGATCCAGCCGACGCCGGCTCCCGAGCCCGCGACACCGCTGGCCAAGCGCCGCGCCGCCCGCATGGCCGCGATGTAAGCGGGAGGCCCCTCACCCGCCTCGCTGCGCTCCGCCCCCTCTCCCGCATTGCGGGAGAGGGGGGACCCGACGCGGCAGCGACGGGTGGGTGAGGGTTGTCGGTGATCCGAGTACGCATGACCGGCTTGCTCGACGGCCGCATCGCGCTGATTACTGGCGCCGGGTCGGGTATCGGCGAAGCGATTGCCCACGCGATGGCGGTCGCCGGGGCGCGGGTCATAGCCGTCGATATCGATGGTGGTGCGGGCGAACGCACGGCAGGCGCGATCGGCCGGGAGGCGGCGAGCTTTACCGTTGATGTGACCGACCGTGCCGGGTGTGACGGCCTCGCCGCCGCGGTACGATCTCGGATCGGCGCCATTTCTATCCTTGTCAACAACGCCGGGATCATCCGGCGCGGGACGGTGCTGGTGTCGAACACTCGCGCGGATTGGGACGCGCGACCCTGGCCGTCAATCTCGACGGCCCCTACAACATGGTGACGGCCTTTCTAGACCAGTTGCGCGAGACCAAGGGTTCGATCATCAACATCGGCTCGATCCAGTCCTTTGTGGCACTGCCGAACTCGGCGGCATATACGACCTCGAAGGGCGGCGTGCGGCTGTTGACCAAGGCGCTGGCGATCGAGCTCTCGCCGCTCGGCATTCGCGTCAACGCGATCGGTCCCGGCTTTACCGCGACCCCGCTCAATGCCAAGGCGCGCGAAGATGCGGCCTATATGGCCAATTTCGCGAGCCGGATCCCGTTGGGCCGCATCGGCACGCCAGAGGACATCGCCGGTCCCGCCGTTTTTCTTGCTTCCGATATGGCCCGCTACATCACCGGCGTTACACTGCCGGTCGACGGCGGCTACCTCGCGCGTTAGTTTCTGTCGCGCACGGTAACGAACACGGTCCACGGCCCCGGCAGGCGTCCCAGATAGTCGAACGCCATCGGGTCAGCCGGAACGTTGTAGGTAAATTGATCCTTGCCGACGAACTCGGGGTCCGGTCGATACAAGACCGCCTGTCCGTACACCGAGTTTATGCAGCCCGACCCTTTCGGGACACCGAGATCGGCGACGACAAATCGGACGGTACCGTGCTTGGGCGGCGTTACGAGTTCTAGTGCCGGAATACCGTTCGGAGAGCATTGCTTTTGCCCTTCCCCTTCTCGGTAACGGAACCGCGAGGCTGAAGCGACCATCGTTTCCGTGTCACGCGGTACAACGCGGCGCAGTTTCGTTCCCGGTGCGCCCGATTGCCCCCAGACCTGACCGGGAACCATTATCGTGACCAACAACGGCAGGAGCAGATAAACTGCGGTTTTTGGAACGTTCACGCCTTGTCTCCGGTCCACCGGCTGGCGAATTTTAGCACAGCGTATTCGCAACTAAGAGGAGGTAGCCATGCTGAGCGGCGTCTATCGGTTTCCGGCGATGGAAAGCGTCATCTTCGGCAAGCCCTTTGCCGAAGCGCTGGCGCAGGAGGTCGATCGCGTCGAGGCGCGGGCGGTGTTCATCCTGGCCAGCGGCACGCTCGCCCGAGAAACTGACACCGTCGACCGGCTCCGCCGGATGCTGGGCAACCGCCTCGCCGGCGTCTGTGCGAAGATCGGGGCGCATACGCCGCGCACCGACGTCGTCGCCGCGGCGAACGCGGCCCGCGAGGCCGGCGCCGATCTGATCGTCACCCTCGGCGGCGGCTCGGTCACCGACGCGGCCAAGATGGTTGGCCTTTGTCTCGGCAACGACGTTACCGAGCCCTCACAGCTCGATCACTACCGCGCCCAGATCGCAGCTGACGGCACGACCCGGCGCCCCGAGGTCAAGGCGCCGAGCGTGCGCTCGATCGCGATCCCGACGACCTTGTCGGCCGGCGAGTACACGGCGTCGGCGGGCTGCACCGACACGGCGCGGCACGTCAAGGAGAGCTACGGCCATCCGCTGATGATGCCGCGCACCGTCATCCTCGATCCGGAGGTCAGCGTGCACACGCCGGAATGGCTGTTTCTGTCGACCGGCATCCGCGCCGTCGACCACGCCGTCGAGGACATTTGCTCGATCAACGGCCAGCCGATCGCCGAAGGCGCCTCCTTTCACGCACTGTGCCTGCTCGGGAGCGGCCTGCCGGCGGTCAAGGCCGACCCGACGAACCTCGAAGCGCGGCTCGACTGCCAGATCGGCGCCTGGATGTCGATGGTCGGCTCGCAAACCGGCGTCAGCAAAGGGGCGAGCCACGGGATCGGCCATGTGCTGGGCGGCACCGCCGGCGTCCCGCACGGCTACACCTCATGCGTGATGCTGCCCCACGTGCTGCGCTTTAATCAATCGGTGAACGCCGGCAAACAGGCGCGGGTCAGCGACGCGCTCGGACATCCCGACGAGCCGGCTGCGGAAGTGGTCGCGGAGCTGATATCGGGTCTCGGACTGCCGACCCGGCTGCGCGACGTCGGGGTCGCGCCGGAGCAGCTAGACCTGATTGCCGAGGGATCGATGCACGACCGCTGGGTCCACACCAACCCGCGCAAGATCGACGGCCCCGCGGTGATCCGCACCTTGCTCGACGCGGCCTGGTAGCTTACCCCCAGTCATCGCGGCCAATCGACCCCATTTTGTCGTCCGTGACCGGCCTTGTACCGGCCACCCACGGGTAGCTGTCTCCCAAAGGAGGGCTTGGGATGCCGGAATGGGCACCGCGTGGACTCGTAGATGGCGTCACCAAGCAATACGGATTGACGCGGATCGTATTTAAGTAAGTCGTGGATAGCCGGCACAAGGCCGGCCACGAACGATTAGGGAATCACGTCACCGCATAGTTTTCAGATTGCCGGGGCTTTTCCGAACAACACCTCTTAACTCTTCGCTCCGATTTTATCGTTCGTAGCCGGCCACGAACGATCAGGGAAGCCACTATCACCACGTTTAGACCGGCCCAGGCTTTCCGCGCAGCCCCGACCGCGCCAGGCGCGGCAACACCTCGGCGCAGAAATACGGCAGTTCGTCGAGGAAGTTGACGAATGACACCGCGATCCCGGTGAGCCCCGCTGCAGCCAGCTGTGCCAGTTCGCGCGCCACCATGTCGGGGTCGCCGACCAGCGGCAACCCGCCCATCCCGTTGGCCTGGTGATCGCGGATGCGACGAAACTCCTCCGGCGCGTGCGTCTGCGGCGTGATGTTCTTCATCGCCAGGATGTTGTCGACCGCCCCCCAATCGGCATGCTCGACGATGCAGTGCCGATAATAGTCTGCTGCCTGCCGCGCCGTGGGCCGGCAAGTAACGACCCCGACGGTATAGATGTCGATCTCGCGGCCGCTTTGCCGCGCCTGCGCCCTGACCTTTTCGACGTGCTGCACAGTCTCCTCGAACGAGATGCCGCGCGCGATCGTCGAAAACAGCGCGTCGCAGTTGCGGATTGCGAAGGCTTGGCCGGTCGGTGACGCGCCCGCGTTCATGATCAGCGGACGCGTACTACCATAGGGTCTGGGCTTGGCGCGCACGCCTCTGAGCGTGATGAATCGGCCCGCGAAGTCAAAATCCTCGCGCGGCGACCAGGCCAGCTTGACGACGTCGAGCCACTCTTGGGCGTAGGCGTAGCGCGCCTCATGATCGCGCAACGTCGCACCAAACATCTCGAATTCGCCTTCGTTCCAACCACAGACGAGGTTCAAACCAAAGCGTCCCTCGCCGATGTGATCGGCGGTGACGAACTGCTTGGCGGCGATCAACGGCGGGAACAGGGGCGCGTGCACGGTTCCGAACACGGTCAGCCGCTCGGTCTTGGCGAGCAGGCCGCAAGCCCAGGTCACCGTCTCCAACGTGGCACCCTGATAGTCGGTCTCGCCGCCATAGCCCTTCCAGCGGCCAATCGGCAGCATGAACTCGATGCCCGCCCGGTCGGCCATCTGCGCGAGCCGTACGCACTCTGGCCATCCGCCCGACCACCGCTCCGGCACCATCGTGACCGCCCGGCCGGAGGAGCAGTTGGCGCCAAACAGACCCAGCTTGAGCCGGTTGGCGCTGCCCATCGCGGCGCGGGCTCGTCCGCTGTCGGTGGCTTCCCCGCCTTTGCTCATTGCTTCGATAGGAGTTGTGGTGACGAAGTTTGACGCGGGAGGAGGATGGAGGGCAACTTCTATTCGTGGTGATGCGATATGATAACAAGGGTCGCATTCGAAATTTAGGAGAGATCTTGCCGCTGAAGGACCGCTTTGGTCTGCCGATCACCTGCGTCGCCGCTGCCGCCGCCGAGGACTACGTGGCAGCGGTCGATCTGCTGCTATCGGCCTGGCCCAGCGCCGAGGTGCGGCTGGACCGCGCGCTCGCTGCCGATCCCGATTTCGCGCTGGCGCACATCGCGCGCGCCCGGCTGCTGCAGCTTCGCGCGAAGGTGCCGGATGCTAAGGAGGCGGCAGCGCGCGCTCAGTCGCTCGCGGACCGCGTCACGGCGCGCGAGCGCCGGCACATCGACGCTATCGCACTGTCGATCAACGGCGCAGCGAGTAAGGCACTGGCGATGGTCCGCGCCCACGCCTCGGAATATCCGCGGGACGCGCTGCCGTTGTCGCTAGCGCTCGGCGTTTTCGGGCTGCTAGGCTTTAGCGGGCGGCGCGATCATCACGAGGCGCAACTGGCACTGCTCAGAGAATTGGCGCCGCATTGGGGCAACGACTGGTGGTTTCTCGGTTATCTCGGCTGGGCCTATATCGAAACTGGCGAGGTTGCGACGGGCACCCGGCTGGTCGAACGATCGCTCGCCGGCAACCCGCGCAATGCCCATGCGGCGCATCAGCGCGTCCACGGTTTCTTCGAGTCGGGCGACGCGGCCGGTGGCGCCGGCTTTGTCGAGGATTGGCTGAAGGGCTACGAGCGGACGGGGCAGCTGCACTGCCACCTCTCGTGGCACCTGGCATTGTTCGAGCTCGCCCGCGGCAATGTCGAGCGCGCCCGTGCGATCTACCTCGACAATATCAGACCGTCGGTGGCCCAAGCGGCGCCGATGCTGGTCCTCGCCGACTCCGCGTCGTTTCTGTGGCGCTGGCGGTTCTATGGCGTGGCGGTGCCGCTCGACGAAGAATGGGCCGAGGTCGCAGCGCATGCGCGGCGGCATTTCCCGCGCGCGAGCCTCGCCTTTGCCGATGTTCACGCCGCCCTCGCCGAAGCGGCGACCAGAGACGCCGACAGTCTGCAGGGACGTATCGCCGGGCTGCGGGGCCTCGCCCGCGACGGCCGCCTGCCGCCCGGTCAAGTTGCGCCTGCTCTGGCGGCGGGCGCGGCGGCGCTCGGCCGCGGCGACAATGCGGAGGCGGCGCGCGTGCTCGAAGCGGCGCTCGTCGAGCTGCCCCGGATCGGCGGCAGTCACGCGCAGCGTGAGGTCTTCGAGGATTCGCTGATCGTCGCCTATCTGCGTTCCGGGCAATCGGCCAAGGCCGCCCCATTGCTTCGCTCGCGGCTGGGTCGGCGGCCGTCAACACGCGACGAAGCGTGGCTCGCACTCTGCTCCGGCAACGGGAGCGAGGGGTGAACCGTCAGGGCCGGACCTGCATTGCTCCCACTCTCGAGCGAACCGGCGGGCCAAAGATGCTGGCGAGCAGGGCCGCCAAAATCCCGGTGAGAAAGATCCCGTCGAAGGTCCCGGCGCCGCCGATCGAGGCGACCGGCGCGCCCAGCCCTTGGATCTTGTCGAGATTGAGGAGGTCGGCCCCGATCAACGTGCCGAGGCTGCCGCCGATGTAAGCGAGCGGCGCTGCATCGCGGCGCGACAGCAGCAACGCGACGATCGCCGCCGATGCGGGCGGTACGAACACGGGGAGCGCGATCCCCAGGCCGGGAACGGGCTCGGCGAGGATATGGCACACCACGGCGACACCGGCGACGGTGAAAAGACCGCGAACCCACAATTGATTTCTGACCAGGAGATATAATGAGAGCAGCCCCGGGATCACCGCGCCTCCGACGTTGACGGCGATGATCGTGCCGGGCCAGTCGACCACCATCGGGATTACATAATGCATGCCGAAAAACGCGACTTCCTGCCCTGAAACGACGTGCTGTGCGGATAGCCGCGCCACCGGGATATTGAGGTAGCTGCCGCCCAGCGAGGCCAGCAGCAACAGAACCGCGGCGCGCGGACCGAGCCCGATGTTCATGTAGGCCAATCGCAGCGCCCTCACCTCGATCCATACAACCAAAACGAGGAAGATCACGACCAACAGGGAAAAATGCGGGAGGGCGAGGGGGAAATATTGGAGTTGGCTCAAATTCATTTTCGGTGATCCGGGCTGGCTCGCGGTCGCGGGCGATCGGCCCCGCTTCAGCTTGTAAACGCTATCGTTCGCGGCTCGATCCGGAGGTGGGCCTGTACGCCCCGTGGGTAAAGGTTCGTAATCATGTAGATCAGGTTGAGCGAGTCCATTCCTCGCTCGCCCTTCGCAGCAGCCCCGTGTTACGGTCGCGCGGATCTAAACTGCTGGATCAGGCATAGGAGGAAACCATGGCTCGATCGCAACCGTCGGCGGCTCGCGAGCAGGTCCGCGACATCGTTCCGGGCTTGATCGATCTCAGCGAGAGGGTGCTGTTTGGCGAAGTCTGGGAGCGCCCTGGCCTCTCCAAGCGCGACCGCAGCCTGATCACCTGTTCCACCCTGATCGCGCTCGGCCGCGAACGGCAGCTCGTCGGCCATCTGCAGCGGGCGCTCGACAACGGCCTGACCAAGAACGAGCTCAGCGAGGTCATCACCCATCTCGCGTTTTATGCCGGCTGGCCGGCGGCGATGACAGCCGCACTGGTGGCCAAGGACGTGTTCGAGAAAAAGTAGCGCCGGCTGCGCCGGGAAATAATCCTGGGAGGGCGAGATGAAGATCGGATTCATCGGGTTGGGCATGATGGGTTCCGGGATGTCGGCGAACCTGCAGAAAGCCGGCCACGAGTTGGTTGTTCACGATTTGCGTCGTGCTACGGCCGAGCCCTGTCTCGCCGCCGGCGCAATATGGGCCGACACGCCGCGCGCCGTCGCCGAGGCCTCCGAGGTGGTCTTCACCTCGCTCCCCGGGCCGCCCGAGGTCGAGGCAGTGGCGTTGGGGGAGAACGGCCTGCTTTCCGGGATGAGCCGCGGCAAGGCCTATTTCGACTTGTCGACCAACTCGCCTACGATGGTGCGCAAGATCAACGCCGCCTTCACCGAGCGGGATGTCTACATGCTCGACTCGCCGGTCAGCGGCGGGCCCCGCGGGGCGCGGACCGGCAAGCTCGCCTTGTGGGTAGGCGGCGACGAGCAGATCTTTAACCGGTACAAGAGCGTTCTCGACGCGATGGGCGACAAGGCGCGCTATGTCGGGCCGATCGGCGCTGGGTCGGTCGCCAAGCTCGTCCACAACGGCGCCGGCTACTGCATTCAGACCGCACTCGCCGAGATGTTCTCGGTGGGCATCAAAGCCGGGGTCGAGCCGCTAGCATTGTGGGAGGCGGTGCGCGACGGTGCCGGCGGCCGCCGGCGTACCTTTGACGGGCTGGTCGACCAGTTCCTGCCCGGCAAGTACGAGCCCGCCGCCTTCGCGCTGCGTCTGGCGCACAAGGACATGACGCTCGCCACCCAGCTCGGCCGCGACTTCAACGTACCGATGCGCATCGCCAATCTAGCATTGGCCGAACTCAGCGAGGCGCTGAACCGCGGCTGGGGCGATCGCGACTCGCGCTCTCCGATGGTGCTGCAGCAGGAGCGTGCCGGAGTCGAAATCCGCGTCGATCCGCAGCGTTTGGCCGAAGCACTCAAACGCGATCCGCCATGAGACTGGGCGATCCCAAGCGTGGGCATGGCGAAGCGGTTGGTGCGGCTCATGCGCCGAGAAGGATGAGACCGAGCGCGCTTCTCGCGTCTCGCAGCTGACGATCAAGCGAAGCCAAAGGCAGCGCTAACCTTTGTGCGAGCTCGAGATAGACAGCGTCGTAGATGGTGAGCTCGAAACGATCGGCGAGATTGAGCGTCGTGCCCCATACATGCCGATCGCTTTCGCCGTCTACGACGATGTCCAGGAAAGAGAGATCGGTGATCGAGGCGTCGCGATAATTTCTATGATCCGCCTCGACGGATCGCAACCTGGAGCGCATTTGCGACTTCGATCCGCCACAGCGGGGGAACGACAGCACCTGATTGGGTGACAGCGCCGAGGACCTCGCGGACCGCCTCTGTCTGTTCGTCTCGAAAGAGCCACGCGACGGTGACGGAGCTGTCCAGCACAAGCGTCAAAGCCGGCCTTCTGCGATCATATCCTCTATCTTTAATCCTCCGAGCGTAGCCGATCGGCTGCGTTCAAGAATGCGGTTTGCCGCTTCACGAGCAAGGCCGCGACGCCGTGCCGGCGAGGCTGGCACAAGCTTGGCAACCGGTTTTCCGCGACGGGTGATCAAAATCTCCTCACCGCGCTCCACTCTCACGAGAAGAGCGGAAAGCTTGTTCTTGGCCTCAAAGGCTCCGACTTCGTCCATGATGGGTTAACCAGCTATCTAGCTTACGCTCTAGCTTAGCGGTCCTGTTTCCTAATGCCAATGTTGAAGCGCCGAATTCCCCGCCGCAATCTCCCGCGCTATAGTGAGGCGCGGTCGGTCATCCGCGGATGTCGGGAGGAGTGCGCACGATGGATGGAATTGGCGTCGAGCTGGATTGTCTCGAAGGCGTTCGGGTTGTCGACTTTACGCAATTCGAGGCCGGGCCGTCCTGCACCGAAGCGCTCGCCTGGCTCGGCGCTGAGGTCGTCAAGATCGAGAACCCGAAGACCGGCGACCCGGGCCGGCGGTTGCTCCCGGGCAAGCCTGATAACGACCCCTGGTATTTTCACCAATTCAACGCCAACAAGAAGTCGGTCACCCTCAATCTGAAGTCACCGCGCGGTCTGGAGATCGTCAAGGATCTGCTGAAAAAAGCCGACGTCACGGTCGAAAACATGGCGCCCGGTACGATCGAAAGGCTGGGGCTTGGTTGGGATGTGGTTCGCGAGCTCAACCCGCGCATCATCTATTGCCAGGTCAAAGGCTTTGGCGAGGGCAGCCCGTACGAGAAAAATCTTGCCTTCGATATGATTGCCCAAGCCGCGGGCGGTCCGATCAGCGTCACCGGAGATGCCGACCGTCCACCGGTCAAACCAGGGCCTTCTTTCGGCGACACCGGAACCGGCATGCTGATGGCGGCAAGCATCCTGGCTGCGCTCTACCGGCGCGACCGTACCGGCAAGGGCCGGCGGCTGCAGATCGCGATGCAGGACGCGATGGTCCATTATATGCGGGTGCCGTTTTCGCGCACCCAGCTGAGCGGCCGAGCGCAGATTCGAGGTGGCAGCAGTCGGTCGAGCCCCCTACTCGCACCCTCGGCGCTCTACCCGTGCAAGCCCGGCGGACCAAACGATTACGTCTATGTCTTCACCAGCCGCGCCAACCCCGAACATTGGACGCGGCTCTTAAAGGCGATCGGCCGCGAGGACCTGATCGGCGACCCTCGTTACCACACCGGGCCGGCGCGCGGCGAGCACGCGGCCGAGGTCGACGAGATCATCGCCACCTGGACCCGCCAGCACACCAAAGAAGAGGCAATGAAGCTCATCGGCGGGGCCGGTGTGCCGGCCGGCGCGGTGTTCGACACGCTCGAGCTGCTGAACGATCCCTCGCTCGCCGCCCGCGGCATCATGCAGAAGATCGAGCATCCAACCACCGGCAAGCTGACGGTTCCGGCGTGGCCGGTTCGCTTCGACGGCGCTCCGCCGCGCGTCAAGCCTTCCCCGTTGCTCGGCCAGCACAATGCCGAAATCCTCGGTCAGTGGCTCGGCATCGGCGCCGGCGAGGTCGAAGCGTTGCGCGCCGAAGGGATCGTCTGAACCAGCCCCAGGGGGCCACGCTCACGACAGCCAGCGCTTGCGGCGGCGGTAGTGCTTGAGGTCGCGATACGACTTGCGCGCGCCGACCTCGTTGAAGCCGAGATAGAACTCCTTGATGTCGGAGTTCTGCCGCAAGCTTTCGGCTGGGCCTTCGAGGACGATCCGGCCGTTCTCCATGACGTAACCGTGGTCGGCGATGTCGAGCGCCATGGCCGCGTTCTGCTCGACCAAGAGCACCGTCAGGCTGCGCTCTTCCCGGAGGCGCCGGATGATGCCGAAGATCTCCTCGACGAGCAGCGGCGCCAGGCCGAGCGAGGGCTCGTCGAGGAGGATCACTTTGGGCTCTGACATCAACGCCCGGCCGATCACCAGCATCTGCTGCTCGCCGCCCGAGAGATAACCCGAGGCTTGGTGGCGACGCTCCTTTAACGGCGGAAAGATATCGTAGACCCGTCTGATGCTTTCCTGGACCGCCTGGAAGTCGCTGCGGGTGTGCGCACCGGCGATCAGATTGTCCTCGACGGTCAGATTCTCGAAGACCCGCCTGCCCTCGAACACCTGAGTCACGCCGCGCTTGACGACGGCGTGGGGCGGCAGGCGGTCGAGCCGCTCGCCGTTGAGCTCGACCGTGCCCTTGGTGACCTCGCCGCGCTCGGTGCGAAGCAGGCCCGAAATCGCCTTCAGGGTCGTCGTCTTGCCGGCCCCGTTGGCGCCGAGCAGGGTGGTGATGCAGCCCTGCTCGGCGAACAGCGAAACACCCTTCAGCACCAGGATGACGCCGTCATAGACGACCTCGATGTTGTTCAGCGCCAGCATCGATCGACTGCGAAGGCGATGGGCTTCGGGCGGCCCGGCTACTGGGTCTTCTCCGCAGCCTTGACCTGTTGCCACACTGTATCGCGATAGGCGTTGAACCAGTCCGTCACCGGAACGAGCCCGTTGCCCTTTACCTGGAAGATCCGTACCCAGCCGCCGCCTTCGTGATCGGTCGGCGTGATCTCCAACGGCGGGACGAGACCGCCCAATGTGAAATCGTGGATTTCTTCCATGCCCTTCTTCACATCTGTTCCGGTCGGCTGCGCGCCGTGCGTCAGCTCGAGTGCGTTGCTCAGCGCCTTGACCTCGATCGCGGCGTTTAACAGTCCGCGATTGTAGTAGACCGTATTTTCCATACCCGCCGGGGGCTGCTTGCCCTCCTTCTGGTACATCGCCTTGATTTCTTGGCGGATGGGGTAATCATCGCCGGCGCCGGCGAACTGCATCGTGTTGTAGCCTTGTGCTACTCCCCAGCCGCCGGCCGCCATGATGTCGGCTTCTCCCGAGGCCCAGACGAGCCCGACCACCTTCGACAGCGGGTAGCCGTTGGCCTTGAACTCTTTGATCGACACCGACGGCGACCGGCCGAACAGATGCGAGATCACGAAATCGGCCTTGTAGCGCTGCGTGATGTCGAGCACTTGCGCGTTCAGCTCGACCCCCGGAGGCGGCACCGCAAAAGTCCGCAGCTCGAACCCTTCCGCATCCGCCAAGTCCTTGAGAACCGGTATCGGCTCGGTGCCGGCCGGGTTATCGTAATAGATGAAGGCGATCTTCTTGCCCTTCAGGCTGCCGCCCAGCTGATCCTTGACGAATTGCACCGCTGCGGCACCCTGGGAGAAATAGCTCGCCGCGATCGGGAACAGATACGGATACTTCTGGCCGTCTGCCGAGGCGGCGATGCCGAAGCCGGGCGTCGTCCCCACGATCTTGTCCTGCTCGAGCCTCTCGTTCAGTGCATGGGTCTGCGGCGTGCCGTAGATCGGCATTATTATGGCGCCCTCCTGCTTCTGGCGCTGGTAGGCTTCGACGGCCGGCGGCACCTTGTACCCGGTCTCGATCTCCTGATGATCGATCGTGTAGCCGTCGAGCAGGTGGTTGGCGTTGACGTAGTCGAAGTAGTCGTGCTCCGCCGGGCACAGCACCGTGCCGACGATCTGCGTCGGCCCGGTGCGATCGCAGGTCACGCCGATCACGATTTTTTTCTCCTGGGCTGCCGCCGTCACCGCCAGCCCAAGACTCGTCGCCGCGCCCACCGTAAGCGCCAGCGCCGTCGTCGATATGCGCATCATCCGTACCTCCCTCTGTTGCACGCGGTTAATAGGAAAATGGCCACAGGCGGAAATAATTGCGAATATTCCGCCACAATCGCGCCAAGCCGTCCGGCTCGACGATCAGAAAGAAGATGATCAGACCGCCGAAGATCACCAGCCGCAAATGCGGGATGATGTCGGCCAGATTGGACTCGGTCAGAAACAACCCGCCACCGGATTCGAGAGCCCAGCGCGTCACGATCGGCAACAAGGTGACGAAGACAGCGCCGAAGATCGATCCGAGAACCGACCCGAGACCACCGATGATCACCATCGCCAGATAGTCGATCGAGACATCGAGCTGGAACTGCTCATAATTGGCGATCCCCAGGTAATAGCTTTCGAGGACGCCGGCCACCCCGGCATAGAAGGATGAGATCGCGAACGCGTAGAGCTTGTAGCGGAAGATGTCGATGCCGATGATTTCGGCGGCGATGTCCTGGTCGCGGATGGCGATGAAGGCGCGGCCGATGCGGCTACGCACCAGGTTCAAGGTGGCGATGATAGCCAATACCACGAAAAACATCAGGAAGACGTAGATTTGGGCCTCGGAAGCGAGCGGCATGCCGAAAAACGACGGGCGCGGGATCTCGATCGAGGCCTGCACGCCGCCGGATATCCAGTGCACGTGATTGATCGTCCACTCGATGATCAACTGAGCGGCGAGGGTTGCGATCGCCAAGTAGATCCCCTTGATGCGCAAGGACGGGATGCCGACTACCGTGCCGATCAGCGCCGCCATCAGCCCGCCAGCCGGGATCGTGATCCAGAACGGCAGACCGAGCCGCACGATCAAATTAGCCGCGGTATAGGCGCCGACCGACATGAAGGCGCCCTGCCCGATCGAGATCTGCCCGGTATAGCCCAAGAGGATGTTGAGGCCGAGCGCGCCGACAATCGCGACCAGGCACAGATTGAGCAGCGAGAGGTAGTACTCGCCGAAGGTCAGCGGTGCCACAGCGATGAACAGCCCGGCAAAAACCGCCACCGCCCAGCGCGCGATCGGCAGCGGATACAGCGCCATGTCGGCGGCGTAGCTGGTTTTGAAGACCCCGGATTCGCGGTGGAACATGACGCCCTCACCCGCCTCGCTGCGCTCGGCACCCTCTCCCGCACTGCGGGAGAGGGGAGACCCGACCCGCAGGGTCGGGTGGGTGAGGGCTCGGCCGGACGACGTACATCATCACACGCGCTCGATCCGGCGACGGCCGAACATGCCCTCAGGCCGCAGCATCAGGGCGACGATCATCAGCACGTACGGAGCGAAATCCTTGGTACCGCCGCCGACATAAGGATCGAGATAGCCCGCCGCCAAGTTCTCGACGACCCCGACGATCAGCCCGCCAACGACCGCGCCCAGCACCGAATCGAGCCCGCCCAGGATTACCACGGGGAATACTTTGAGCCCGACCAGAGCGAGTTGGTTGTCGACGCCGAGCATCGCACCCCAGACGACCCCGCCCAATGCCGAGACGATCCCGGCCATTGCCCAAGCCAGCGCGAAATAGCGCTGGACGTTGATGCCCATGGCCATCGCCACCTGCTGGCTGTCGGCGACCGCACGCATCGCTATGCCGACACGGCTCTTCAGGAAGAACCAAGTGAAGAGGGCGAGAAAGACCAGGCTCACCCCGGCACCGACGAGCTGCACGCGCGACAGCATGACCGGTCCGAGATCCAGCGGTGTATCGCCGACCGGCATCTCGATCGCTCGGGTTCCGGCGCCAAATGCCAGCACGGCGCCTCCTCTAAGCACGGCGGCAAGCCCGATTGTCGCCATCACGACGGCGATTACCGGCCGCCCGATCAGCGGGCGCAGCACGACGCGCTCCAGCCCGAAGCCGAGCGCCACCATACCGGCGACGGAGAGGAGTGCTGAGACCCAGAATGGCGCGCCCGCAAGATCGGCAGCGCCTGCGGCGATGAAGCCGGCGAACATGACGAACTCGCCCTGGGCGAAGTTGATCGCGTCTGTCGCCTTGTAAATCAGCACGAACCCGAGCGCGATCAGCGCGTACATCAACCCGATCATCACGCCGTTGGTCAGCAAGACCAGCGTGAACTGCCACTCAAACTCAGGCATTGGTGAGCTTGCTCGGCAAGACGGCTGAGACACGGCTAATGCTGCCCCTCACCCTCCCGCTGCGCGGGTCCCTCCCTCTCCCCGCTCGCGGAGAGAGGGAGGTGAGGGGCGGTCCTGACTCGTCAAGCATAAGCGGGTTCCCGCGCCGGCTGCCGCATCTCCTCCACGTCGTCGATTGCGATCGTCGAGTTGAGCGTCGCCTTGCGCCCGTCCTCATAGGTGATCTCGGTGGTGAGCTCCACCTCGCGCGTGCCGCTGTAGAATGCCTCGACCACGACCGCGTATTTCTCGGCGACAAAGCGGCGCCGGATCTTGCGCGTGCGGGTGATTTCGTTGTCGTCGGCGTCGAACTCCTTGTTGAGCAGCATGAACCGGCCGATGCGCGAGGCGTGGGGCAAAGAAGCGTTGCACTTCCTGATCTCCTCGCGGATCAGCCCGCGCACCTCCGGCTTGGCGCTCAGATCCTGGAACGAGGTATAGGCAACGTTGTGCCGCTCAGCCCAGTTGCCGAGCGTGCCGAGATCGACTGCAATCATCGCCGCGACAAATGGCCGGCCGTCGCCAAAGGCCACCGCTTCGCCGATGAACGGACTGAACTTGAGCTTGTTCTCGATGAATTGCGGCGCGAAGGGCGTGCCGTCGTTGAGCTTACCGACATCCTTGGCGCGGTCGATGACGACAAGATGACCGCGCTCGTCGACATATCCCGAGTCACCAGTGCGATACCATCCGTCCTCGGTCAGAGCGTCGCGGGTCGCCTTGAGCTGCTTGTAATAACCCCGGAACACCGCGGGCGAGCGGATCTGCACCTCTCCGTCGTCGCTGATCCGCAACTCGGTGCCGGCGACAACGGGGCCCACCGTATCGGGGTTCGCCTCGCCGTCCGGCTGCAACGAGGCGAGGCCCGAAAGCTCGGTCGCACCCCAGACCTGCTTCAGGTTGACGCCGAGCGAGCGGAAGAAACGGAAGGTCTCCGGGCCGAGGGGTGCGCCGCCGGTATAAAACCAGCGGGCGCGCCGCAGCCCGAGCTGATCGCGCACAGGGCCGTAAACTAGGAATTCGCCGAGTGCCAGACCTAGCCGCATCACCAAGCCCAGCCTCTTGCCTTCAGCCTTCAGTAATTCGGCGCGTTCGGCAAGGCGCTGGAAGAAATCGAAGAGCCGGCGTTTCACGGGCGTCGCATCCGCCGTCCTGACCCGTAACGAGGTCAACATGTTTTCCCAGATGCGCGGCGGCGCGATGCCGACGGTCGGTCCGAGCTCGCGCAGGTCACGCTGGACGGTGTCCGGACGCTCGGGGCAATTGGCGGTGAAGCCGACCAGCAAGTGGAGCACCAGTGAGAGCAGCGAGTCGCCGATCCACGCCATCGGCAGGTAGCACAGCATGTCGTCGCTCGGCCGGACCTCCTCGGCTTTGGCGAAAGCCTCGGCGGCGCAGAGCAGATTGGCGTGCGACAGCATCACTCCCTTGGGATGGCCGGTGGTGCCTGAGGTGTAATTGAGCAGCGCCAGATCGTCGGGCCCGCCTTTTTCTATCTCGGTATCGAGGTAACCGGCATGTGCCTTGTCGAAGTCGCGCCCGGCCGCTTGCACCTCGTCGAAGGATTTGAGAAACGGCAAGTCATAGTGCTGCAGGCCGCGCGGATCGTCGAAGATCACGAGGTTCAAGTGCGGCAGCTGCGCCTTGATGGCGAGAATCTTGTCGACCTGCTCCTGGTCTTCGGCAACGATCACCGAGACCTCGGCATGATCGAGAACATAAACCAGCTCGGCGGCGATCGAGTCCTGGTACACCGGTACCGCGACGCCGCCGAGGCATTGCGCGGCGAGCTGCGCCCAATAGAGCCGCGGCCGGTTGTCGCCAATGACGGCGAGCAGATCGCCGCGGCAAAACCCGTGCGCGGCAAGACCCGAGGCGAAGTCGCGCACCTCCCGGTAATATTGGGACCAGGTGTAGGTCTGCCAGATCCCGCGGTTCTTCTCGCGGATCGCCGGCCGCTCGGCCATCGTCTGGGCGTCGCGCCGCAGCAGCCGCGGCAAGGTCGTCGCATCAATCATTCGGCGGCCTCCCTGCGTTCCTCGGCGGTTCCAAGATAGGCGCGGATCACGTCCGGATCGCGCTGGACCTCGTCCGGGCTGCCCTCGGCAATCTTGCGTCCCCGATCGAGCACGATGACGTGCTCGGAAATGTCCATCACCACTGCCATGTCGTGCTCGATCAGGATTACCGTTGTGCCCCATTGCCGGTTCACATCGAGAATGAACCGGGCCATGTTCTCTTTTTCTTCTTGGTTCATGCCGCCCATCGGCTCATCGAGGAGCAGAACCTTCGGGTCGAGTGCCAAGGCGCGCCCCAGCTCGACGCGCTTTCTGAGACCGTAGGCCAGCCCGCTCGTCGGCTGCTTGCGCAGATCCTCGAGTTCGAGAAACTCGATCAGCTCTTCGACCCGCGCGCGATGCGCCACCTCTTCCTTTTGCGCGAGACCCCAATAGACAAAGGACGACAACACACCCGCCTTCATCCGCACGTGACGGCCCAGCATGATGTTGTCGAGCACCGTCATGCCGCTGAACAGCGCGATATTCTGAAACGTGCGGGCGATGCCGAGTACCGCGATCTGCGACGGGCGGGTACCGGTGATGTCCATGCCTTCGAAGACAATCGAGCCGGTGTCGGGCCGGTAGAACCCGCTGATCATGTTGAGGAGCGAGGTCTTGCCGGCGCCGTTTGGACCGATGATCGAGACGAGACCGCCGCGGGCGACTGAGAGCGTGACACTCTCTACCGCACGTACCCCGCCGAAATGCTTCGACACATCGGAAATAGCGAGCTGAGTCTCGCTCGCCTCACCTCTCGCACCCTTCATATTATCGGACACGAGACCGCCCGCATTTCCTCACCCACCCGCTTTATCCGCTCATGCCGTGCCTTTATGGCAGGCATACTGCTGATGCATGCGAAAGAATGCAATCGCTCAGCGAGCCTCCACACGCGCTTTAACATTGTTATCACAGGGTTTTGACGCCAAAACTTGCCGCCGCATCGGCCGCGTGAAACGATCCGCGGCGGATTTGCGGTCATCGAGTGGTTAATAAAGTGCCGGAACCTGAGATCCTGCCGACGACTCTACTGACGGGCTTTCTCGGAAGCGGCAAAACAACGCTGCTGCGCCGGGCATTGGTCTCGCCCGAGCTCGCCGACACCGCCGTCATCATCAACGAGATCGGCGAGATCGCGATCGATCATCACCTGGTCGACTTTGTCGAAGGCAATGTGCTCGAGCTGCCGGGTGGTTGCCTGTGCTGCGCCGTGCGCGAGGACCTGGCTCGGACCTTGCGCAGCCTTCTCGAACGGCGCGATGCCGGTGAGATCAGGCGGTTTCGCCGCATCGTCATCGAGACGACCGGCCTTGCCGACCCGGCGCCGATCCTGTTCACGCTCGGCACCGATCCAATGCTCGATCACCGCCTGCGCCTCGCCGCGGTCGTTACCTTGGTCGACGCCGTGCAGGGCGCCGACATACTCGACCGCTTCGCGGAAGCCGCACGGCAGGCGGCACTCGCCGACGCGCTGGTGATCACCAAGACCGATCTCGCCCCGCTCGGCCCGGGTCTGGTGCGCCGCCTCGACCTGATCAACGACCGAGCCGAGCGCGTCCTTGCCGCCGACGCGCCCGATGCGGGCGCGGTGCTGTTCGGTGCCGCCCCGAGGCCGACGGCACCGGTTATTCCGGCAGAGCCGAGCGCGGCCCACACCCACGGCATCGACGCCTTCGGAATGGTGCTCGACGGCAACTTCAGCCGGCTCGATTTCGCCCGCGCGCTCGGCGGACTGGCCCGCGAGCGCGGCAACGACCTGCTGCGGGTCAAAGGCATCGTGCAATTTGCCGACCGCCCCGAGCACCCGGCCGTCGTGCAGGCGGCCCAGCATGCGATGTTCGCGCCGGAATGGCTCGACGCTTGGCCTGATGAGGATCGGCGAAGCCGGCTCGTCTTTGTCGTGCACCAGATCCCGCGAGCCGAGATCCTCGAAGCCTTTGCCTTCGCCGCCCCGGTCCTCTGCCATCAGGGACGAATGTCTGCCGACCAATAAAATCGTCATTGCCGGGCATGACCCGGCAATCCAGGCTACGTTCAACGTGCTGACGCATTTCATAGATGCCCGGGTCAGGCCGGGCATGACGAAGGGTAGGAGGTTTACATGCTGGACATCGTCGTCTCGGGCGGTACCGCCGTCCTTCCCTCGGGTCCCGAGCCGGCCGATATCGGCGTCGCCGGCGAGCACATCGTCGCGATCGGCGCGCCCGGCAGCCTTGCTGGCATCGGCGTGGGTCGGGTGGTCGACGCCACGGGGCAGATCGTCATTCCCGGTGGCATCGACCCGCATGTCCATTGCAACTGGCCGATGCCGATGCCCGGCGTTGCCCAGCCGACGCTGACCGAGCCGGCCTCGCGGGTCAGCCTCGCTGCATTGCACGGCGGCACCACGACGACGATCGACTTCGCCCCGGTCGAGGGCGGCGAGACCATCCAGCAGGCGATCGAGCGGCGGCACAAGCAGTGGGCGGGCGCCTGCTACGGCGACTACGCCTTTCATACGATGCTACTCGGCAAGATCGCGCCCGAGCGCCTCGGGGAGCTCGCCGAGGCGGTGCAGGTTGGGCACCCCTCGGTCAAGATGTTCACGACCGACATCACCCCGAGCCGCCGCGGCCGCATGGTCGATTTCGGCGACATCTGGGAGGTCCTGAAGGTTCTCGCCCAGTCCGGCGGCATCGCCGCGATCCACGCCGAGGACAACGACATCGTCATGCACATGTACGAGAAATTGACGCGCGAGGACCGCACCGGCTTCGAGAACATGGCCGAGGTGCACAACACCCTCTCCGAGGATTTGTCGTTCAACCGGGTGATCCGGCTCGCCGCCAATATCGAGGGTGCCGCCCTCTACATGATGCACACCTCGGCCAAGACCGGGGTCGATGCGATCGCCGCGGCGCGCGCTAAAGGCGTCCCGATATACGGCGAAACCTTGCACCAATACCTGATGTACACCGCCGAGGACTACCGGCGGCCCAACGGCCAGATCTACCACACCTACCCCTCGCTCAAATTCCGCGAGGACCAGGAGGCATTGTGGCAGGCGACCGATCATGGAGCGATCCAGACCGTCGCCACCGACGAGATCTGCTGCCCATTACGGATCAAACTGCAGGGGCGTCGCATCGACGACACAACCGGCGGCAACGCCGGGGTCGAGCCGCGGTTGTCATTGATCTACACCGAGACCGTCGAAAAGCGCGGCTACGGGTTATCTGATTTCGTCGGGCTGGTTTCGGCCAACGCTGCCAAGATCATGGGCCTCTACCCGCGCAAAGGGGCGCTCGCAATCGGCTCGGATGCCGACATCGTGCTGCTCGACCCGCGCCGCCGCAAAACTGTGCGCGCCGCCGAACTGCACGAAGCCGATTACACGCCCTGGGAGGGCCGCGACCTCGCCGCCTGGCCATCGCTGGTCATGTTGCGCGGCAAGATCGTCGTCGAAGGAGCCACCTTCTCAGGCGACCTCAAGGACGGCCAGTTCCTCTCCCGCAAGGTGCCCGACGAGATCAGAGTCCGGCCGGCGCTATAGATAACGGCAATTGCCCTACGACTAGGACTATGCGGCCTTGAGGTTAGACGCGCGAGGGCGCTGTGCCTCTGTGGCTAAAAAAGATTCCACAGCGGATGGTGATGGGTCAAGATCGGCTCTTGGCTTCTGCCTCTTCCTTTCGTCGTCTTCGTAAATTTGTTCTACAAGATATTTAAAGTCTCTGAAAAAAAATGGATCACTTCCCATGTATGATTGCTCCTTGGCAACATATTCCCTACACGCACTCCACCACATTTTCGCGAAATGACCGAACGTGTCCCAAACCATCTCGCGGTCAAGGTATTTGCGGCGGACCAGCATCCCCACGTCTTCGAAAAAGGTAAGTATCTCCTGGCTCATCTCGTCATACGGTTTGCCGTCTAGTAATTGTTCTGCGAACAATTTACGTGCAGTGCGAAGAGATGGGCTGTCGAATTCTTTTCGGAGTTCTAGATATAGGTGAATTTTGCGTTGTTCACCGGCGGTCGACAAATGTCCCTTCACTAGCCACAAAGTGGCCAGCGCAATAAGCCAGGTGCCCGTCGCGACGCCGATTTCGGTGATTGTGTTATCCATGCCACTCTATATCCGCTGTAACGCCAATCTCGCGTCACCCGACCGTCTGATCCCGCGTCAAACCGAATTTCACGGCTAACGTATTTCGTGGAAGGCGTAGCGGTATGCCATGCCGACAAGACCCCTCAAGGGGATTAACAGCGGTCTATCACTAAGCACTCATACCAACATAAATCTTATCTTTGACAGTACAGTTGCGCGCTTTGACCGCTGGATGATAATCGAGCAAGTTCGCTGACGATCTAACAGCCAGATCTACCGCCCTTACCCCCCTCGCTCAAATTCCACGCGGGTCAGGAGGCGCTGTGGCGGGCAACCGATCATGGTGCGATCCAGACCGTCGCCACCGACAAGATCTGCTGCCGGCTCAGGATCAAACTGCAGGGGCGGCGGATCGACGACACGACCGGCGGTCTCGGGCAATGCCGGGTGGATCGGATGATCGGCATCGGCCCCGGCAATCCGTAGGATGCGCGCGCCGCGCCCGGCGCCGCCGAGGCCGCGCCGTACCGCCTCGGCAAACTCCGCCTCGGCGACATTGTGCGAGCAGCAGGCGAGAAACAGGATGCACCTGGTAGCAGTCACCGAGGCGGCAAGGCGCGTGAGCTTGCGATAGCCGCGCAGCGCCGCCGGCACATCCTTGCGCGACTTCGCGAAAGCGGGAGGATCGGCGATGACGATGTCGAAGCGCTCGCCGGCAGCGGCAAGCCGGGCGGCTTCGCCAAAAGCCTTGCCGCGGTGAAAACTGCAGGTTTCGCCGACTCGGTTTAGGGCCGCGGCTGCGGCCGCCAGCGCGCCGATGCGCGCCTGAACTATCAGCGGCCCTTCTTCTTGCCTCGACCGCTCGCGTGTGCGCTCTCGATATCGTCGCGCAATTGATAGAGCTCCGAGCGATCCGAGGCGCTCGCAATCGCGATCGCCGCTTTGACCGAGGCGAGTGCCTGGGGCTTTTGCCCAAGCTTCAACTGGAGATTCGCGATCTTCTCGTAATCCCCCGGGGATGGAGCGACCAGCCGAACCCGCCGTAGCAGCAGCCGCAAGGCGGTCTGCGGCTCGCCGGCTTCCAGAAAATCGGCAAACTCCCACAATGCGTCGGCGTTGAACGGATCATCGTCGACAGCTTGCTGATATTCCCGTCGCCGCGTGTCGTCGTCCAAGCCGTCATCATCAGCGCGCAGACGATGGGCCGCGGACGTGTGCGGATCGAATTCGAGAATCCGCTCCGCGTCGCCGCGCGCGTTCTTCCGATCGCCGGCACCATAGCGCAGCTGGGCACGGCGCAGGTAAAGACCGATCAGCCAGTCCCGTCCCTGCGGCCTCTGCTCGGCATGCGCCTCTTCCAGAACCTTGATGGTCTCGCCAAGCCTTTCCTCGTCCGTCTCCGCCGCATAGGCCTCCGCCGCTAGCTCCGACGGATCGCGCGGTTCAGAGGGCATCGTTTCGGCCCCGCTGATCTCTTTGCGGTCCAGGTGTTCCGCGACGAAATGAGCCAGGCCGATATATTCCGGGCGTGGTCGGTCCGCATAAGCCTTCTCGAATTTCTGATAATACTGCCGCGCCACGTCATAATAGCGTGATCGAATCGCCCCCGTCCGCTCCCACAACGCGCCGCGAGCGGCAAGGACGCCGTAATCGGAGGGCCCGTCGGGCTGCGCACGATCGATATACCAGGACCAGTTCAGGGCAAGAAGATAGGCACTGGTTGAGTTTTGGTAGTTGAGCCCATCTGCGGCACGTAAGGCGCTCTCGAATTCGGGATCGCCGCGGAACGCATGTAGCACCGCGATCTCATAGCGCAGCGCGTTCAAAAAGGTCGGGCCATCCGAGGTGATCCAGGCGTGCCGCATCGCCGCCTGGATGTCCGGCGCGACTTCAGTATCGATACCTTCCTGAAAGTCGCCATGGTAATTCACTATCGCCTTCTCGTAGGCGTCGATCGCGGCGCTATAGTTACCCCGCATCGCCTCGGCGATGCCGAGGTTTCCGTATGTGATCATATCCGGTCCGAACTCCAGGTATTTTTTGATATCGCGAAGGGCATTTTCGGGCTTGCCGACGATAAGATATGCAGCACCGCGGTAGCCGAGCGCTGGCAGATAGTCGGGCCTGAGACGAAGGATCGCATCGAGGTGTCGGATCGACCCCTCATCGTCGCGCATATACATCAGCGCCAGAGATTTGTACATCAGTGGCTGGATCGTTGCCTCGCCCCGTCTCTCCTCGACCACGGCATCGGCGAGTTCCTCGATCGTCGTCTGATCATCGGTGAGTTGCTGGCGCGCGCGTCGCGCCTCCGCGCGCAGCTCCTGCTCATCGATCCGCAAATCGCGCTCGGCCCGAATCGCTGTATCTCGCTGACGGTCGGCGTCGACCTTCGCCACCTCGGCAGTGTTCCGTTGGCGGTCGGCATCGGCCTTGGCTACCTCGGTGGCGTTTCGCTGCCGCTCGGCCTCGACCTTGCTGCGCCAGCCCCAGCCGGCCACCGAGATCGTGATCACCACCAGTAGCGCCATCGTCGCAGCGAGCCAATAAGCTCGTCGCACCCGTTGCCGTTCTCGGTGCAACGCCGCCTCGCGCTCGGCTACGGCGACTTCGGCCTGGCGCAGGTGGCGAGTGTCTCGGCTCTTGCGAATGACCGGGGTCAGGACGTCGTGAATGATCTCGACCCGCGGGATGCCGAGCCGCTCCTCGGTGCGCAACAGACGGCCCCGGACAAGCTCGTCGAGCGCCTCTGCCGGCACGCCGCTGTCCCTCAACGCACGGCGGGCGCTATCCAACGTGATGCTCTCGCGAAACCCGGAATCGCTGAGCAGCCGATCCTCGACAAAGGCACGCAGCGCATCCGGTTGATCCGCGATGGAGCGTTTATAGAAACCCTCGATGATGTCGTCGCGGCTGCCGGCGAGGAGATCGGCGCCGATCCGATCGAGTCCACGAGTGATCCGGCGCTCGTTGAGCTCGCGGCAAACCAAACTCAACAATGGCGGCTCGATCTCGAACCCTTCGGCCGTGTCGCGGGTCGCGGCGGCACCAAAGGCGTCCTCCGGACTGGCCCGACCGATGAAGCGAACGATCTCCTGCGCTACCTCGGGAGGGACTAGCCCCGGTGCCGGGTTCAGGATTGCGTCGAGCCCCTGGCGCCCGGTCATTCGCCGCAACCGGTAGCGATTGCGGCCAATGGACGGCGCGCGGGCGCGCAGGCTCTCGAGCGAGGCGAGGAAATCTTCGCGCAGTGCCAGCACAATTCGGTAGTCTCGGCGATCGAACAGGAAGTTTTCGACAAGATCCGGGTCGGACTCGATCGCCTGCTCGAGCGCCTCCGGCGGACGGTTCTCGCAGAGCTCCGCAAGCTCGCCGAGAAAGCCCTGGCTTGCGGCGCGGCTGTCGTCCACCGCCAGACCCTGGGTGAAAATTTCCTCGAACTGGTCGAAGACGAGGACCGGCACGATCTCCTTTCGGGCATAGTCGGCGAGCCGCCGATCGGCGCGATGAAAATAGCCCCAAAGGCTCTCTTCGGCGCCGATCGGCGTCACCTCCGACAGGTCCGCCGCCGCGACTTCACGCTCCATCGCCGCTCTGACTTGCACAGCGGGCAACGGTGCCCCGGCCAAATAGTCAAGCCGGATCGAGATCGGCAGAAAATCCGCCCAGCGGAGGCGAGGAAAAAGCCCCGCTTGCAGAAGAGAGGTCTTGCCGAGGCCCGATTCACCGAAGAGCAAAGTCACCGGATCGCGGCGAACACGCCGGAACAGTTCGTCGGCGTCGGCATCCCGGCCAAAGAAGAACGGACTCTGCGCCTCGGTGAAGGCGTCGAGGCCCGGCCACGGCCGTCTCTCGTCGACGACCGGTGCAGCGGCCTCCACCATATCGATGGTCACCGCGGGGCTCCAATGCGCTGCAACTGATGGACGAATTCCTGGGTTATCCGGCCGTCCGGCAGTGGGGTGATGTTGATATCGCGAAATCGTCGAGGCAGCCTTGTGAACTCTGGAGTTTCGTCAATCGCGACGGGAACGATAAATGGCGTCCCGGGGTCGATGTCGAGATCGCGGTCAAGCGCGTATCGCCATTCTCGCCGAAAGAACCCCTCGGCCCGTGCCTCGGTGCTCCGCGACAGCACCGGTAGGAACAGCGAGCACCGGCGGATATTATTTTGGATCTTCGGATCGAAGGTGTCCCCGGCTTCAATCCGGTCAAAATCGAACCATACCGTGAGCCCGGCTTCTTCGAGTCCCTCCTTTAGAGCGCGCACCGCGGCGAGATCTTCGCGCGCATAGCTGATAAAGATGGCGCCGTCGGGCATTTCCCCGGCGGACAGCTCCCTTCGCTTCGTCTCCGGGCCGTCCTGCTTGCCGAAGCGCTCCCGGCATCGCTCAGAGAGCGCATCGACAAAGGCCTCGGCGCCGGCGTGGAAGACCTTCGTCCTCGGGCTAAAATTTCCAAGAAAGGCGACGAGCCCCGGATCATTGCCGCTGCGATCATCAGCGAGAATTTCGAGCACCTCGCGTGGGTCCGACAGACGCCGGCGCTTTGCGGTGCGTAGAAACATGCGTGCGACCCAATCGGAGAAATTGCCGCCAACGATCAGCAGATGATTGTTTTCGAGCTCGTCGAAGAGGCGTTCGGGGCGCCGGCTTTCCGATTGCAATGCATAGAGAAATTCGAGCAGATCCTCGTCGGAAATCGCATAACTCGGCGAAGCCGACAGCTTGCCGAAGAGATGATAGACGGTTGGCGCGACCAGCGTGTGTTTGGTCGTTTCGAGGTCGCATACATTGTTAGGGGCGTAGGTGATCGTTTGGGTGCGCGGTGCGCCGCCAAAGCGAACCTCGTTGATCGCGGTTTCGAGCAGCGAGTCGAAGGCGGTGGTTACGAACAGATTGAATTGGCGGATCTCGGCGAGCTGGCGCAGCACCTTGGGCGGCCGGAAGGCGGCCTCCTGCACGATGCCGCGAATTCGCGGGTAGAGCGCTTCGCGCCGGCCGCCGCGATGCAAATGGAGCGAGACGACCTCGCTGAGAGTCGGGACCGAGGGCAACGCTTCGGACGGGAGCCCGAGGCGAGACGCGAGCCTCTCGGCGACGTAGTCTTCGAGCGATATCGGGCGGCCGTCGGCTAAGACTGTGGACGAGGCAGGCCCGACGATCGGAATTACGTGTTCCTCCTCGATATAGGCGAGGAGCTCCTCCCAAATGTCATCGTCCCAGAGCGGTCCGCCTGCTATGGCGACCGCCTCCGCCGCAGCCATGGCAATCTCCGCTCTTTGTACCGAATTATGACACTATCTTCGGATTTAACCAATTGCATGTGAACTAGCTCACATTAGAGCCGGGTCCAAAGCTCATTGGCCGACGGATTTCATCGCGACTGCGATGTAGAGCAAAATCGGCTTCGAGATCCTGCCGAAACCGGGTGAAGCGATCGAGGCGGGACACCCCTTGGTCAAATGTTCACGACCGACATCCGCCCAGCCGCGTCCGGGTGATCCGGCTCGCCGCCAACATCGAGGGCGCGGCCCTCCATGATGCACACCTCGGCCAAGACCGGGGTTGATGCCATCGCCGCGGCGCGCGTCAAGGGGGTGCCGATCTATGGCGAGACCCTGCACCAGTACCTGATGTACACCGCCGAGGCCTATCGGCGACCGAACGGCCAGATCTACCACACCTACCCCTCGCTCAAATTCCGCGAGAGCCAAGAGGTATTGTGGAGAGCGACCGACCACGGCGCGACCCAGACCGTCGCCACCGACTAGATCGGCTGTCCGTTGCTGATCAAATTGCAGGGGCGACGGATCGACGACACGACCGGCGGCAACGCCGGGGTCGAGCCGCGGCTGTCGCTGATCCTCGTCTCGGCCAACGCCGCCAAGATCATGGGGCTATACCCGCGCAAAGGGGCGCTCGCGGTCGGCTCGGATGCCGACAACGTGCTGCTCGACCCGCGCCATCGCAAGATCGTGCGCGCCGCCGAACTGCACGAAGCCGATTACACCCCTTGGGAAGGCCGCGACCTCGCCGCCTGACCCTCCCTCGTCATGCTGCGCGGCAAGATCGTCGTCGAGAACGACGCCTTTTTGGGCAACCTCAAAGATGGCCAGTTCCTAACCCGCAAGGTGCCCGAGGAAATACGCAACCGGCCCGCCGTTTGAGCGGCGATAGCGAAAGCCACGCCGACGCCCTGCCGTCCCCGTTATGGCCGGACTTTGACCCGACCAAGGCGTTTTCCGATTCCAGTAATTCCGCGCATTTTCCACCGCTTGTCGGAGCGTTGTGTAACCCGCAGGGTGCCCAGAATGGTACCCCTGGCGCAAGCGATGAGACGGCTTCGCCATACCACCACCCGCAACCGGCTCTATGACACCACGAACCAGCGGCGGAGAGCCGTCGAACCTACTTCGATCTGGGCGGTCCTAAGAGGACTGGATCGCGTCGCGCTCTTTGTTATGCGCGCTTAATCGCCCGGATTATCGCGAGGAGGATGATTGCACCGACGACCGCGGCGATGATCGATCCGATCAGCCCGCCAGCGGCGATGCCAAGGACGCCGAACAGCCAGCCGCCGATCACCGAGCCGATAACGCCGACGATGATGTCGCCGATAAGGCCAAAGCCGCCCTCCTTCATGATCTGCCCGGCGAGCCAGCCGGCGACGGCACCGATCAACAAGAAGATGACGAGGCTCGTGAGATCCATGTCGCTGACCTCCCCGTGGTGGGTCTCGGTAGGACCCGTGTTGTCATTCGACAGCGACAGGCCCCTCTAGTCTTGAAATGCTCCCGTCGGTTTTATAGCGTTGTCGTATCCGCAAGAGACGAGGTGCAGAAGGCGCAACGGCGAAATCGAGGGCGTTGCCGCGTAAGATAAATTGCTTGAAACCATGCAGCATGGCTGTCCTCCCCGTTGGCGAGGTTCTAACGCCCCGACACGAGGCGTGTCGGTTCTCAAGTCTTAGTGTCCGAATCTTAATCTTATAGGTTGTGCTGCGGGGACAGTCTCCTAACGAGCAGCTGCACGGAGGCGATGTAAACCCAGGCTTTGGCGCTGGC
>Ga0209039_10000353_pt1 | contig 44758 bp, 47 predicted proteins | sample BogFormECP12_OM1_FD_188238 | JGI IMG/M metagenome (GOLD analysis project Ga0209039, IMG submission 188238) | Bog forest soil microbial communities from Calvert Island, British Columbia, Canada - ECP12_OM1 (SPAdes) (version 2) | ecosystem: Environmental > Aquatic > Freshwater > Wetlands > Bog ...
CACAGACCATCAACAAAGGCTAGAGGACACTGCCCTGACACTGACCGAACCGCCGGATGCGGACCCGCATGTCCGGTGGTGTGAGAGGAGGGCGCTAGCTCCGCCCTCCTACTCGATTCAACCCGGAACGGGAGGATCGGCTGCCCCCCCTTGTGGTAGGAAGGTCCAGGAAGTCCCCCGCTTGAGCTGAGGGGTAGTTCACGAAAGGGAAACCGTTCAACACAATTACTGAGTGGCGTATCGAATTTGATTATACTTTTGCGTACCTCGACAATGTCACATTAAACATACGTTCTAATTCGGCAGTATCACTGGGACATCCCGGAGCGATTTTTGAGACGAGAACGGCGTAAGCGAGGGCGATTATCCAGATATGTTCAACGACAAGCGCGATGGCCTGCTCAGGGGTCAATTGCGGCATTTGAATCTGTGCAGGCATAGAATCAAGATATACTGTGGTTTTACAGGTGGTTATACACAGGCCTCCCCGTTGAGCAATGGATAAGAATTGCCACGCTTTGGGGCAAGCAAGTGAGGTTAAATGGCAAACTACGTCTTAGTTCATGGTGGGTGGCATGGGGCCTGGTGCTGGGATAAGGTAGTTCCTTTGTTGCAAGCCGCAGGTCATCACGTCTATACGCCGACGCTTACAGGGCTAGGGGAACAAGCGGCACTCTTGACCCCTGAGATTGGACTCGATACTCACATTCAGGATGTGGTCAACCTCGTTGAGACGAAAGATTTGCAGCAGGTGATCCTCGTAGGACACAGCTACTCTGGTATGGTGATCACCGGGGTTGCGGATCGTGTCCCAGATCGCATCGCGCATCTGGTCTATCTGGATGCTGTCGTCCCGCGTGACGGGCAATCTCTCGCCGATATTGTGCCATTTGTGGGCCCAATGCTCCGGCGTGATGCGAACAAAAACGGGGATGGCTGGCGGGTCAATCCGCCGCGGGAAAGGGGCGGGGCGTTTGGCATTACGGAGGAACCAGACTTGGGCCTCGTGCGCTCCAAAGTAACGCCCCAATCCCTAAAGACATTTCTTCAACCGGTGCATATCACCCATCAGGACGCCGTTGCCGCGATTCCGCACACGTTTATTGAGTGTACCGGCCGCGGGGTGATCCTCTCGTTGATGCGCCGGACCTTGTTGCGTCGCACGCTGCCGCCAAGCGGACAGGGCTGGAATTGGCGGACACTTGCTTCGGGCCACGATGCGATGATTATCGCGCCACAAGCATTGGCCGACCTGCTGCTTGAATTCGCCTGACACTACAAGGACCCACGCCGAATCTAGTGCGGATCATAAATTGAATCCATACTTGGTAGTTAAGCGAGTTGACTGCCGACTTTGCCTCCCGCCGGGTATGTACCGTTTGGCAGAATGAGGACGAAAAATACTATCTTCGCGAAGAAACCCTGGTCATGCGCCGCGACAGCTATGGCAAAGGCTACTATAGCCTCGCCAACGCCTCCGCCGATACCCCATGGTCTGTTCTGGCAAGGCGTAAATGCCAGCGCTTTTTCGTCGAACGCACCAACCAGGAAGCCAAATCCGATTTCGGCTGGGACGATATTCAGACAACTAAATCCCTTGCCTGGGAACATCATCTGGCACTCAACATCCTGGCGGCCTGGTTCATAGCAAAAACGACCCTGGATTGAACCCTCACCTACACCCACGACAAAGAACTCCCACAACCCTACGAACTTGAGGTCTTGCCCGCTTCTGACCTACAAGGCCCAATTGGCCGGGATCAAGGTGATCGTCCAGGAAGAGGGATATACCTCGAAATGCTCCTTTCTGGATCTGGAGCCATCCGCAAGCATGCGGTCTACTGCGGACAGCGGGTCAAGCGGGCTGAGTTCGTCTCGGCTCAGGGGCAGCTGATTTACGCCGATGGGAATGCCTCTGACAATATCCTGCGCAAGGGACTCCCGTCGGCTTTCGCCCGCGGGATACAGGGCGTTGTAGTTCGCCCGATACGGGTCCTACCCGTACGAAAACTGGTCAACTGGCATTGTCTATGAATGTCCAGAAAACCAGCAACTATCGGCTCTCCCTGATTCAGGCTAGAGACGATATTGTCGTTTTTCAGCTTTGTGCTAAGATAGGATTCCATGAGTAGCATCACCATTTTGCTGGTCGAAGATCATCAAATCGTCAGGGAAGGCACCCGGCAACTCCTGGAACAGTCAACCGATATCGCTGTGATCGGGGAGGCTGCGGACGGCCTCGAGGCGGTTCGGCTGGCGGAAGAACTCCGGCCGGATGTCGTCGTCATGGATGTGCGCCTGCCGAAATTGAATGGGATCGAGGCAACTCGCAGGATCACAGCCCATCATCCGAATACGCGGGTGTTGATCCTGTCGGCGTATGAGGATGACAGCTACGTCTTTCCACTCATGGAGGCCGGGGCCAGCGGTTACTTGCTCAAGACGGCCAGCGGGGGAGAATTGGCGGCCGCCATCCGCAGTGTGTCCATCGGAGAAACCGCCCTTGCGCCTCGGATTGCTGCAAAATTGGTTCACCGGGTGGGAGGCCGGGGCGCCTATCGAGCCGAGGATATGCCGACTGGTTTAACCGAGCGGGAAATGGAGGTTCTGCGGGCAACGGCTCAAGGCCGTCCCAACAAATCCATCGCCCGTTCCCTGGGGATCAGCCCCCAGACGGTCCAGGTTCATTTACGAAACATTTTTACCAAACTTGGCGTGGGCAACCGATCCGAAGCGGTTGCGTATGCCATCCGCCACGGATGGATCACCTTGGAAGAGAGTGATGAATAATTCAGACTCCACCACCCAACGACCTCTCCCAGACACAGATCTCTCCATGAATCTTGGGGCGACCATCCGCAGCCAGTTGCTGTGGTCTTCGCTTATCCCCTTGTCGTTTTTTATCCTGCTCTCGATATTGGTGACGAACTCGGCTCTTCAGGGCATCACCCTCGACCTGGTTTACCAGCGCGATACCGCCCAGGTGCAAGCGGCAGCCGTAACTCTTGAAAAGGATTTGGTCGACCAGACGCCGCCTTCTCCAGCGGCCCTCCAAACCACCCTGCTTTTGATGCATGCCCAAAATGGAAGCCGCCTTTCCGTGGTGACTGCACAGGGGAATATACTTTCCAGCACGGATTGGGCGGCTGCAAAACAAACCAGCCTCAGCAATGAATGGACGAAACTCAGTCAGGCCCGGAAGCCGGATAGTCAGATCGTGGATACCCTGACCTCCGGAGAGAGGATCGTGGTCTCATTTGCTCCCGTGGTCGGGACTCAATGGGGGCTGATCCTGGAGGAACCCTGGGGTCAGGGATTGAGTTCGGTCAATTCTTATCAATGGCTCCTGGTGGCCCTGCTGGTTCTGGGAACCGTCCTGTCCCTTTACATGCTTTCCTTAAGTATCGGGCGGATCATCCGGCCCATCGCCGTGCTGGCGGACTATGCTGGCCGGGCGGTACCGGGGAGCACTTTCCGACCGATGAAGACGCAGGGACCCGCCGAATTGCGTGCCCTGATCACCGCTTTCAACCAGATGGTGATCCAACTGGCCGAACAACAAAATGCGTTGCGACAATATGCGCATCAGGCGCTGCTCAGCCAGGAGGAAGAACGCCAGAGGTTATCCCATGAACTCCATGACGGCATCATCCAGGGCCTCATCGGCCTGGTTCAGCGCATCGAACTTTTTCGGAGCGAATTGGAGCGCGATCCCCTCCTGGCCCGCCGCAGGCTGGATGAGCTGCAGGATCTCCTCGAGCAAACCTTGAGCGATGTGCGGCGGATCAGCAACGGCTTGCGGCCCCCCATTCTGGAGGATCTGGGTTTGCCGGTTGCTCTTCAATCCCTGTGTGATGATCTGGTCCGTCAACTGCCTGCCATCCTGTGCACCTGCAAGGTCCATGGAGAGGCTCGCAGGCTGTCGGCTGATTTGGAGCTGGCGGTTTTTCGGGTCGTCCAGGAAGCGCTCGGCAATATCCGCAAGCATGCGCCGAGCGCCACCCGGGTTCTGGTGGAGCTTACCTTTGGGGAGGCGGAGGTACAGGCTGTGATCCAGAATGATGGACCTTCGTTTCCTGACCCGGATGTCCGCTCCCTGATCCGCGCCGGTCATCTCGGACTGGCCGGGATGTATGAGAGGGCACGCCTCTTTCATGGAGAGTTGGTGCTCGCGCCCGATCCCAGCGGCGGCGCGACGGTAACCCTCCGCCTGCCCTGTCCCCCCGAATCCGTTCCGGAAGAGGCGGGTGCCTTTGGGTGATCCTTGCCCACCTGATCTGTTATTTTTGATCTGCGGATTTCCTTGATTGGTTCAGCCGCTTCTTGTTGGGAAAATAAAGGGTGCCCCCTCAGAATTGAAAAGGAGATTTTCATGGATGTTTTTGAAGCCATCCGGACCCGTCATTCGATCGCGAAGGTCAAATCGGACCCTGTGCCGCGGGCTCTCATTGAAAGATTGCTGGATGCAGCGGTCCAGGCGCCGAACCATCATTCCACTCAACCCTGGCGTTTTGTGGTGCTGACCGGCCCAGGGCGCGAGCGTCTGGGCGAGGTCATGGCCCGATCGCTCAAGAAGCAAAAACCGGAGCTGCCCGATTCCGGCCTGGAAATCGAACGTGCCAAGCCGCTGCGTGCCCCGCTGCTGATCGCCGTGGGAATGGAAAAATCCAGCGATCCGCGGGTGATGGAAATCGAAGATATTTGTGCGGTGGCTGCAGCAGTGGAGAATTTGCTCCTGGCCGCGCACGGCCTGGGCCTGGGGGCGATGTGGCGGACCGGAAAAGCGGCGGACGACCCGCTCGTGAAGCAATTCCTCGGCTTTGCCGTCGACGCGCCTCTGATCGGTTTCATCTATGTGGGTTTTCCGGAGGCGCATCCTGACTTTGCCGGCCGACCGTCCTTCGAAAACCGAACGGTCTGGATGGACTGATTCCGAGACTTTCAGGTTCCGGGGGAGATTAAGCAAAGGCACGGCCGGGAAAGAATTCCGCCCGGCCGAATCACATGCCGGCCCCTAACAGGGTTCTATTGATTCCCGATGGGGGTTGTTTTCTTGGACGGGGTTATGGTTTTGGCCAGGGAATATCCTCCCACTTCGTATAGCCATGCTTTTCGACCGAGGCGATCTGACCGCCCGAAGCGGAGGAACATCCGGCTTGATCGGTAAATGTATACGTGGTATGGTATTGGTCGGGGAGCGACACGGGGTCCCAAATATAATTCTTGTTCTGGCAGACAAACACATTCAGCATGTAACCGTTGTCATCGTCCTGGGTCATATACATGACATGCCAAGACACAGTCACTTTGTCACCCAGGCGTGTCGCAGTCAAATCTTTGGGGGGCGTGTACTCAGAGAGCGAGGATTGAGGCAGGTAGAAGTTTTCATTATAGGCCAGCGTGGTGATGTCCCCGGTCACCTGAACGACAGAGGGGGAAACCCAGCAAGGGTAGGCAAGTGAATCCATCTTGACAAACAGCCAGTTGCTGAGGTTGTATCGATTCCACACCACACCGGTGTCTCCAGCGTAAAGGCCGCCCGCGTACAGATAGGCTTTCGCGGGACCGTAGCGGCAATTCGCTTGCGGCACGGTGACGATAAGTTTGGGGAAATCGAAAGTAGGTGAAGGAGTCTTGGTAAAGGTCATGCTGGGTGTCAGGGTGGGCGTCTCGCTGGGGGTCAGGCTCATCGTGGGCGTGAATGTATCCGTCGCCGTCAGGGTGATCGTGGGTGTGTAGGTGTCCGTCTGGGTGAGCGTGGCGGTCGGGGAGGGGGTTTGGGTCCAGGAGGCGGCGGTGGCGGTCAGGATGGTGGCGGTCAGGGTCGCCTGGTCTGCCGGGGAAGGCCCGCACGCGGTGAGGAGAATGGCCAGGGTCAGGAGGGTGGACAGAAGAATCGGTTTCATCGGTGCGCCTTATGATTCCGGGGTGGTTTCCTGGAAGAAATTTCCCAGGTCTTCTTGGTTTAAAGCAGGGTTCACTGCCTTTAAATTATACGCGTTCCCATTCCACCCCTTCTGCACAAAATTGTAAGGTGCGACGGAAAAAAGCGCGTGGATTAACCTTCGGGGAGGATTTCTACGTTCTCGAGAGCTTTTTGCAAGTCGGTGGATTTGAGCAGGATTGCCAGCCCACGCACTCCGGATCCGATCGAGAGTTCCTCGGGTTCAAAGACTCCCATGCTCGCCAGGAGACGGACGGGATGGGCCAGGCCGAGCGGACCCACTGCGCCGATGGGGTATCCGGTAAATTCCAACACCTCCTGTTCGCTGGCCATGGAGATGCGTGAGACTCCCAGGTAGGCGCGCAGTTTAGGCCAGGACACCTGTTGGGGGCCGGACACCAGCACCAGGATGAATTGGCCCTGGGCGAGCCTGAAGAGTAGGCTGCGGATGACCTGTTCCGGTGCCTGGCCTCGGTCCCGGGCCGCCTGCTCGAGGGATTCCGGGACCCGCGCATGTTCGAAAAGGCGGTATGGAATTGCCAGGCGGTCGAGCGCCTGGGTTGCGGGCGTGGAGCGAAGCATAGCTGGAATATATCACAACCCGCGGCAGGTTTCATTCCGATCGAAGCCGCCGCCAAGGGCCGATGAGCTTGGTAGAAGGAGCATTTTTGTGGGGGTTGTGGACTGAACAGGGCTCCTTCGATCGAATCTCGGATTTCTTATAGAAAAATAATAATAATTGGATATAATTGCTCTCGAATGTTAAAGGACAATCTGAGATTTGGATCGTAAAATGGATCCATCTCGATGGGAGATTACATGAACAAGCAGCAGCAGCTGGACATCTATTATCAAATGATTCTGATCCGCCGCCTGGAAGAGCGTGGGGCGGAGCTGTATCAAGCGGGTAAGATCGGCGGTTTCATGCACCTTTATATTGGACAGGAAGCGGTCTCGACCGGATTGATCGCCGCCCGCCAGCCGCAGGACCGGGTCATCACCGCCTACCGTGACCATGGGGTGGCGATCAACTGCGGCATCCCGGTCAACCAGGTCATGGCGGAGCTCCTGGGCAAGGTCACCGGTGTATCGAAAGGCCGGGGTGGTTCCATGCATATGGCGGACGTGGAGAAGAATTTTTGGGGCGGGCATGCCATCGTCGGTGCGCACCTGCCGATCGCCTCGGGCCTGGCACTGGGTGACAAGTATTCCGGCCGCGATGCGGTGACGATCTGCATGTTCGGCGAAGGTGCCACCAATATCGGTTTTTTCCATGAAGCGGTCAACCTGTCGAAGGTCTGGACGCTGCCGGTGCTGTGGGTATGCGAGAACAACGAGTACGGCATGGGGACTGCGGTGGAGCGTGCCTCGGCGGTGTCTGAGATCCAGCAGAAGGCCGAAGGTTACGGCATTCCGCATTCACGCGTCGACGGCATGGATGTGATGGCGGTCTATGAAGCCTCCAGGGCGGCGATTGAAAAAGTCCGTTGCGGGGAAGGGCCATACTTGCTTGAGATGATGACCTACCGCTTTCGCGGTCACTCGATGGGCGATCCGGAACGCTATCGCAATCAGGAAGAAGTCAAGAAGCACGAGGAGCAGGACCCGATCGGCGTTTTTCGTGCTTACCTGACCCGGAATAAGATCGCCAGCCAGAAGGCCCTCGACGAGATCACCGCTCGGGCCGAGGCCGATGTCCAGAAAGCGGTCGAGTTCGCCGAAGCCAGCCCGGAGCCAGGCCTCGAAACCCTCTTCGACGATGTCTATGTGGAGGAGGTGTAGCATGGCCAGAATCACGATGCGGGAAGCCATCTCCCAGGCATTATGGGAGGAAATGGAACGCGACCCGAAGGTTTTCATCCTGGGCGAGGAAGTTGGCGTGTGGGGCGGCTCTTATGCGGTCACGAAGGGTTTCTATGACCACTTCGGTGGCGAACGGGTCCGGGATACCCCCATCGCCGAAGCTGCCATCATCGGGGCAGCCATCGGTGCTGCGCTGACCGGACTACGGCCGGTGGCGGAGCTCATGACCATCAATTTTGCCTTCGCGGCCATGGACCATATTGTCAACGAAACCGCCAAGCTGCACTACATGTTCGGAGGGCAGTTCACCCTGCCGATGGTGATCCGGGCTGTCGGCGGCGGAGGACGCCAGCTGGGGGCCACGCATTCCCAGACCCCGGATGCTGTCTTTGCCCATTTCCCCGGATTGAAGTTCGTCTCACCCGGTACACCGGCGGACGCCAAAGGGCTTCTCAAGGCGGCCATCCGCTCCAACGACCCCGTCATGTTCATCGAACACTCCACCATGTATCAGGTGCGGGGCGAGGTCCCGGAGGGCGACCATATCGTCCCGATCGGCAAGTCCACGATCCAGCGCCCCGGTCGCGATGTGACTATCGTCACCTATTCCAAAGGTTTGGAAATTTCACTCAAGGCTGCCGAAGAGCTGGCCGGGGAGGGTATCGAGGCCGAGATCGTGGACCTGCGCACCTTGCGCCCGCTGGATATGGAGCCGGTTCTCGAGTCCTTCAAGAAGACCAATCGGGCGGTGATCGTTGAGGAAGGCTGGAAATCGTACGGCGTGGGCGCGGAAGTTTCTGCCCGTATTTATGAACAGGCATTCGATTATATCGATGCTCCGATCCGGCGGGTCGCGCAAAAAGAAGTGCCGCTTCCTTATAATCGAACGCTTGAGCAGTTCGCGCTGCCCCAGCCGGCAGACGTCGTGGCGGCGGTCAAGGAGGTGCTCTAATGGCTGAAACCATCTCCATGCCCAAGCTGGGCTTCGACATGGCAGAGGGCACCCTGGTGCGTTGGATCAAGAAAGCAGGCGAGCCGGTCCAGAAAGGCGAGGTGCTGGCCGAGATTGAGACAGACAAGGCCACGGTCGAGGTGGAGTCGACCGCCAGCGGCGTCGTGCGCCGGCTGATCGTGAATGAAGGCGCGGTGGTGCCGGTCGGCAGGCCGATCGCGATCATCGGAACCGCCGAGGAAAAAATCGAGGAGAACATCACCGCACCAGCGGAAGCTCAACCAAAGCCTGCTCCCACCGCGAGCCCGGCTCCGAAAGTCGCAGCCGCGGCACGGTCGCCCTCGCTGGCCCCCGTACAGACCCCTGCCGCCTCGGCCGGACCTGTGAAAGCTTCACCGCTGGCCCGGCGCATGGCCCGCGAGAATCAGATGAACCTGGCGTCCATCCAGGGTACAGGCCCCGGCGGCCGAATTGTGCGCCGGGACATTGAAACTGCGCTGGTGGTACCTGCCGTCGCGCTGGATGCGGGTGCTCTGCAAGGTGTGGCCGGGGATCAAACCTTGCCCCAATCCCGGCTGCGCCAGGCGATCGGCCGGCGTATGGCAGAGTCCAAAGCGACGGTCCCGCATTTTTATGTGACGCATGAATACAACATGGATGCCCTGATGGCGCTGCGGGCACAATACAACAGCATCGTCCCGGAGGCTCAGAAGCTTTCCGTGAACGACTTCATCGTCAAGGCTGTGGCCTTGACCTTGCGGGAGTTTCCCAACCTGAACGCATCACTCGCGGGCACATCTGTCCTGGTTCACGGCGCGCACAACATCGGGGTGGCCGTTTCGGTCGAGGGCGGGCTGCTGACTGTGGTCTGCCGGGAGGCCGACCGAAAACCGCTCAGCCAGATCTCCTCGGAAGTTAAGGCCATGGCCGCGCGGGTGCGGGAAGGCAAGGTCCGGTCTGAGGAGATCGAAGGGTCAACCTTTTCCATCAGCAACCTGGGGATGTTCGACGTGGAGAATTTCGCGGCGATCATCAACCCTCCCGAAGCTGCCATCCTGGCCGTTGGCTCGGCACGGGAGGTGGCGGTGGCCGAAAACGGCCAGGTCAAATCCGGATGGCGGATGAAAGCCACCATCTCGGTGGATCACCGGGTGAGCGACGGGGCGGAGGCTGCCAAGTTCATGCGGGCCCTGGCGGTGTATCTGGAAGAGCCGTTAAGGCTGTTGATTTAATCACGGGATGGGTTATTGCGGGCGAGGACCGATCATGCCTCGCCCGTATTCATTTCTGGGGAGGACCCTTTCCGGGAAGGATCGGACAAATCTCGGCGGCGAGGCATGTTCCGCTCGACCTGAAGAAGCTGTGGACTCCCATCCCAGGGACCGGCCCGCAACGGATGCGGGAGGTTGCCTCCCCCTTGTGCCTGGATGGATCCGAGGAAAACAAACATGGTTGAATTAGCTATTTCTCCGGTTGCCTGGGTACACAACTCCCGGCGAACCACGGAAGACGACGATTGGGGCGGCCTGGTCTCGGAGGTCCGTTTGGATGAATCCATTCCAGAGGAAAGCCTGGAGGGCCTGGAGACCTACTCCCATGCCGAAATCATTTTTCAATTTCACCTGGTCGGTGACCGGGAGGTGGTCACCGGAGCACGCCACCCGCGCGAGAATCCGGCCTGGCCCAAAGTGGGGATTTTCGCCCAGCGTGCCCGCCTGCGGCCGAACCGCCTCGGACTTTCTGCCGTGCACATCCTGCGGCGGGAGGGGCGCAGCTTGTATGTGGAAGGGCTGGATGCCGTTGAAGGCACACCGGTGGTGGATATCAAACCGGTCATGGCGGAGTTTCTCCCGCGCGGTCCCGTTCACCAACCGGAATGGACGCACGATATGATGGAGGACTATTGGAAGATGCCCAAGGAGGGACTGGCGTGACGACGGACCGACAACGGAAGGCGAATCAGCAAAACCGCAATGCCTGGAATGCGAATGCCACATTTTGGGACGAGCATATGGGGGAGGGGAACGATTTTGTTAATATCCTGGAGTGGCCTTCCATCGAACGTCTGCTCATCCCGCACACCGGCCAACGCATCCTGGATGTGGCGTGTGGAAACGGCCTGACCTCCCGCCGCCTGGCCGCCCTGGGCGCGGAGGTGACCGCCTTCGATTTTTCCCAGGATCTCATCCGGCTGGCCATGCAAAAACCGAATCCGGATTCCCGGATCACCTATCGGGTGCTGGATGGAACAGATGGGAGAGCCCTGAAAAAATTGGGGAGCAGGTCTTTTGACAGCGCCCTTTGTAATATGGCCCTCTTCGATATGGCTGAGATTTCACCGCTCTTCCGCGCCCTGCCCGGGCTGCTTAAGCCGGGAGGAATATTTGTGTTTTCGCTCACCCACCCCGCATTCAACAACGCTTCCTCGGTGCATGTGGTCGAGGAAAGGTTCCGGGGGAGGCTGATGACCGACTATGCGATCAAGACCTCCCGATATATGACCCCTTTTCAGCAGCGCGGTGTGGCGCTGCGGGACCAACCCCGCGCCCAGCTGTATTTTGACAGACCGCTGCAATACTATTTGAACCTGGGTTTTCAGAATGGCTTCGTGCTGGATGGGTTTGAAGAATCGGCGTTCCCGCCAGGACATCCCCAGAAATATCCCACCGGGTGGGGAGGAAAGTACAGCGAACTCCCCGCCGTCCTGGTGGCGCGCCTGCGGCTTGAACCGTGAGCCATTCTTGAGACAGGCGCGGTTATTTCGGTGAACCTTATCTTCCTGCTGATCGAGTTCCTCGACGAACTGGTCTTCGGCGTGACCGGCGCCTCCTGGCCGCTGCTCCGCACGGATCTGCACTTGAATTACTTTCAAATTGGGTTGGCACTCAGCCTGCCCGGTGTTCTTGGAAGTATGATCGAACCCTTCGTGGGGATTCTGGGGGATGTCTGGAAACGCCGCGCGTTGATCCTGGGCGGCGGCATTTTCTTCGCCCTGGCCTGTTTCCTGACCGCGGCGAGCCGTAATTTTCTGTTTCTCCTGATCGCGTTCATGGTTTTTTATCCTGCCTCGGGCGCATTCGTCAGCCTCTCGCAAGCCAGCCTCATGGACGCCGCTCCTGCCCGTCACGAGCAGAACATGGTACGCTGGACCTTCGCCGGGTCGTTGGGAGTGTTCGCCGGTCCTTTACTGCTGGGCGGGGCAGTATTAATAGGTTTTGGCTGGCGGGGCATGTTCCTGGCCCTGTCCGGGTTGGCCGTGCTCCTCCTGGTTAGTGCATGGCGTTTCCTGCCCCGCCCCTCCGGGGAAGCACTGCCGACCCCTCGGTGGGTGGAGCTGTGGGCCGGGATGCGCGCTGCCCTGGCAGCCTTGAAACGAGGCGCCGTGCTGCGCTGGCTGGTCCTGCTCGAATTCTCCGACCTGATGCTGGATGTGCTCTACGGGTACCTGGCGATTTACTTTGTTGACGTGGTCGGTTTCACTGCCGCACGCGCCGCTCTCGCCGTCGCGATCTGGACCGGCTTCGGACTGCTGGGTGACTTTCTGCTGATCCCCCTGCTCGAAAGAGTGCATGGCCTGAATTACCTGCGCCTCAGTGCGATCACCGAATTTGTTCTCTTTCCCGCTTTCCTGGTCGTCCCGAACCCCTGGGCGAAGCTGGCGGTTGCTGGATTGCTCGGCCTTTTCAATTCCGGTTGGTACGCCATCCTTCAGGGCAACCTGTATACCTCCATGCCTGGCCAGAGCGGGACGGTGATGGCGCTCAACGATGTCGCCGGGGTTGTTGGCAAGCTGATCCCCCTCGGCATCGGCTGGGCAGCCCAGTCCTTCGGCCTCGGGGCGGCCATGTGGCTCCTTCTGGCTGGCCCGCTGGGCCTTCTGATTGGCCTGCCGAAGAAACAACCGATGCGTGCGGATTTCCAGGGTGAATAGAATGTACAGCCTTTATTTGCACATCCCTTTCTGCACCCATCGTTGCGCGTACTGCGATTTCAACACTTATGCCGGACAGGAAGATCTCATCCCCGATTATGTCGTGGCTCTTAAAAACGAGATCCGGTCGGTTGCGGATTCTGCTCCCGAGAGGATCGAGGTACGAACGATCTTCTTTGGAGGCGGGACTCCCTCCCTCCTCGCTGGCTCCCAGTTTGAAACGATCTTAAAGACGATCCAGCAGCGCTTTAATGTCGCTGAGGACGCCGAGATCTCGCTGGAAGCCAATCCAGGCACGCTCACCGCCGGCGCCCTGCGCGAGCTGCACGCCCTCGGCTTCAACCGCATCAGCTTGGGGGTGCAGTCGGCGCATCCGGTGGAACTCCGCCAGCTGGAGCGCATCCATGATTATTTCGACGTGGTGAACGCCGTGGAATGGGCCCGCGAGGCCGGCTTTGAGAACCTGAATCTGGACCTGATCTTTGGCCTGCCCGAACAAACCCTGGAGCGCTGGCAGGCCAGCCTGCAGCTCGTCCTGGGGCTGCACCCGGAACACCTGTCCCTCTATGCCTTGACCCTCGAGCATGGCACTCCCTTCGGCCGCTGGGCCCAGCGCGGCCTGCTGCCGCTGCCTGACCCGGATGCAGCAGCGGACATGTACGAGTGGGCCCAGGAGACCCTGCAGGCCAGGGGGTACGAGCATTATGAGATCTCCAACTGGGCCCAGGCCGACCGGCAGTGCCGCCATAATTTGCAATACTGGCGCAACCTGCCCTATTTGGGCTTTGGGGCGGGCGCACACGGCTTCGCCGGGCAGGTCCGCTACTCCAATGTGCTGCGCATTAAGACCTACATCGACCGGCTGCTGTCTTCGGTTTCGGGTCCCGCTTTTCCAGTTTCGCCATCCACCGTTAACCGCCAGTGGATCACGCCGAAGGTCGAGATGCAGGAGACGATGATCACCGGCCTGCGTCTGACCCAGGAGGGGGTGTCCACTTCCGCTTTTCGGAAGCGCTTCGGCTGCGAGCTGGATTCGGTCTTTGGCAAGGAGATCGAGGAACTGGTAGGGCTGGGGCTCCTGGAAAAGATCGATGAGGAACACCCCCCCTTGAGTCCGGTCCAGCCTCAAGGTTTTCGCCTGCGCCTCACCCAGCGGGGGCATCTGCTTGGCAATCAGGTTTTTATACGCTTTGTCGACGGATGAATCGCCTTCGGCGGTTCATCCCCCTGCCGGCCACTCAGGTCGGCGATTCACCCGGACCCGGGCAGGGAATTTAGCCGCTCTGGAATCCAGACCAGCTCACACGGACAAGGGCTGAGATCGGTATGAAGGTTGGCCGGGGACGATTAGCTTTGAAACCAGAACCAGGTGCTGGGCCGGTCGCCTCGGTCCTGGCCGTCCTGGCGTTTGAACAGCCGCAGGCGATGCTCGGCGTGCTCCACATCTTCCAGCACCAGACCCGGTCCCACCGTTTCCCGGGGTTTAAAGAAACCATACATCAGCCAGGTCCCACCCGGGACGAGCAGGTGTTCCAATTGCTTCAGGTACGCCGCCTTCCCGGCTGGCGAGAGACCGTGGAAGCAGCCGATATCGAGCACCAGGTCGTTTCGGTTCGGGAAGTCCCCCAGACGAGTTACATCGGCGAGTCGAAAGGCAACCTCCACGCCGGCCATTCGTGCTTTTTGATTTGCCTGCCGGATCGCGCGTGGCACGAAGTCGACCCCGGTGGTTTCCCAGCCGGCCTGTGCCAGGGCAATACTGCTCGTCCCACTGCCGCAGCCCAGATCCAGGGCGCGGCCGGCAGGATGGCTTCGAACGAAATCCTTCACCTCGGGTGGAACGATTCCACTCTCCCATGGGGGGCGGCGGTAGTACCAGAGGATGAAGGAGAGGCGACGGAAAAGGTCCATTCAGCTTGAAAGTGCCCATGGAAATCAGTGACTTTGTGGTTTCGAAGAGCCGACAAATGTACTTTGACGGTTGGGGGAACTTCTTTTATAATCAGGCGGCTGGAATTATCCCTTGCCGTAAAGAGGTCCCTCCATGAAAGAGTATACTACCGAGAACATCCGAAACATCGCTTTGGTTTCCCATGGTTCGGGCGGAAAGACCATGCTTGCCGAGGCTTTCCTGCATGTCACGGGGGCGACCACCCGCCTCGGTAAGATCGATGACGGCAGCACCGTGTCGGATTTCGACGACGAAGAAATCCGCCGCAAGCTCTCCCTCTCTACGGCGGTCATCCCGGTCGAGTATGAGAACCACAAGATCAACGTGCTGGATACACCGGGTTACACCGATTTCATCGGGGAGGTCATCTCGGCCTTGCGCGTGGCGGATGGTGCGGTGGTGCTGGTCGATTCGGTCGCCGGCCTGGAGGTCGGCACGGAGATCGACTGGGATTACTGCGATACCTTCAAACTGCCACGCTTCCTGGTCGTCAACAAGATGGACCGGGAAAATGCCGACTTTAAAAAAGCGTTGGCCTCGGTTCAGGAATTTTCCAGGATCCGCTTGATCCCGGTTCAGTTGCCTTGGGGCGAGCGTCAGGCCTTTAAGGGGGTGATCGACCTGATCGCGATGAAGGCCTATGCCGGGGAAGGTAAGTCCGCTGAAGAAATCCCCGCCGACCTCAAGGCCTCGGCCGATGAAGCCCATGCCAAGTTGATCGAGGCGGCAGCCGAGGGAGAGGACAGCCTGCTGGAGAAGTACCTGAACAGCGGAGAATTGAGCGCCGAAGAATTGATGCGCGGTTTGAAAGCCGCGGTCCACTCCGGTCTGTATATACCGGTATTCCTGGCGGCAGGGTCGCACGAAAAAGGCATCCTGCCGCTCTTGAACGCGATCCTCAACCTGATGCCTTCCCCGGCGGAAGAGCCGCCCGTGACCGCTCAGGGAAAGAGCGGCGAGGAGAGCCTGCCGCCGCTCGATACCGGCCCGTTGGCAGCCTACGTCTGGAAAACCACGGCCGACCCGTTCGTCGGCAAGCTGACCTACTTCCGTTTATACTCCGGCACCCTGCAGGGAGACCTGCGCATCTGGAATCAGGCCAAAGGCACCGATGAGCGCATGGCCTCCCTGTCCGTCCTGCGCGGCAAGGAAGCCATTCCCCAAAAGATCCTACACACTGGGGACATCGGTACCGTCGCCAAGCTGAGCGTCACTTCTACCGGCGATACTTTGTGCGATAAGAATCACCCCTTGACCCTGCCTGTCCCGAAATACCCTTCGGCTCTCTACCGCGTCGCCATCCAGCCCAAGACTCAGGCCGACGCGGCCAAGATTTCGCCGACCCTGACCCGCCTGTGTGAAGAAGACATGACCCTCTCCTGGTACCAGGAACATTCGACGAGCCAGACCATCCTCCAGGGGATGGGTGACCAGCATATCGATGTGGCCATCCGCCACGCCGAAGGAAAGCTCCAGGTCGGCCTGTTGACCGCCGAACCGAAAGTGCCGTACCGGGAAGGGATCACCAAGAAAGCCGAGGGGATGCACCGCCACAAGAAGCAGACCGGCGGTGCCGGCCAGTTCGGCGAGGTCTGGTTGAGGATCGAGCCCTGCCCCGAACAGGATTTTGACTTCACCGATAAACTCACCGGCATGAATCTGAGCCGCTCCTACCTGCCGGCGATTGAAAAAGGCATTCACGCCACCATGCTGACGGGTGTCGTGGCGGGCTTCCCGTTGAGCAACGTGCGTGTCATCGTTTACGACGGCAAGGAACACCCCGTTGACTCCAAGCCGGTCGCTTTTGAAATCGCCGGCCGTGAGGCCTTTAAGAAAGCAGTGCATGAGGCCGGTCCGGTGCTTTTCGAGCCGATCATGAATGCGCACATCACGGTACCGGATGCCAACATGGGTGACATCATGAGCGACCTGAACACCCGCCGTGGCCGGGTCATGGGGACCGAATCCGAACGAGGCCGCACGGTCGTCATTGCCCAGGTCCCCCTGGCTGAAATGCTGCGCTATACCACCACGCTGCGCTCCATGACCGGTGGACGCGGGGTCTTCACGATGGAGTTCGACCGCTACGAGGTCGTCCCTACCTATCTGGCCCAGGCGATCATCGACGCCCACCAGAAGGAATTGGAAGCCAAGAAAGAGGAATGAGCTTCGCTTTCCTCCGTCGGGGCGGGTCTTCAGCCCGCCCCATTTTCATTTAACATAGGTCCGGCACACAACCTCCGGCACACACAACCTCTTGACAATATTCCAGCTTATTGTATAATAATTATCAATTATCTCATAATAATTCAGGAGTCCAGATGTTGACGTGCATGTGTCAAAGGCGGGGATCGTAACCACCGCCTCATTCCAGTAGAAGTCACAACCGACGGAAAAAGGACGGTGGGCGACCCCGCATGCGATCCAGGTGATTCGCATGGCGCCCCGCGCCGTCCTTTTTGTTTGTCCGTCGGTTGTTTTTTATTGGTGATTTACGGAGTCGATTGATGGTACTTGTGAAGAATCGGACCCGAACGAAAAATCCATCGCTGGCCGGCTTGGAGGCATACGTAGGAAATACGCCGCTCCTGCCTCTCCGGCATGTAACCCGGGGATTGCCCCCATCTGTACAGGTTTTTGCAAAAGCAGAATGGTTCAATCCGGGTGGCTCGGTCAAGGACCGTCCGGCCCTCAATATCCTGCGGACGGCGATGGGAGAGGGGCAATTGGGCCCTGGACGGCGTTTGCTCGATTCCACCTCCGGGAACATGGGAATCTCCTATGCCACCTACGGGGTGTCGCTGGGTGTTCCGCTGACCCTGGTCTTGCCTGCCAATGCCAGCCGTGAGCGGCTGGTGATCCTGCGGGCCCTGGGCGTCGAGCTGATCCTGACCGACCCGGCGGAAGGTTCCGACGGAGCCATCCGGACTGCCCGCAAGATGGCGGCCGAAGCTCCGGACCTCTATTTTTATGCCAATCAGTATGACAACCCGGCAAACTGGGCAGCCCACTACCAGTCGACCGGCCCGGAGATCGCCGCCCAGTCGGGGGGAGCCGTGACCCATTTCATAGCAGGCCTGGGGACCTCCGGGACTTTGACCGGGGTCGGGCGCTACTTGCGGGAGATGAACCCGGCGGTGAAGATCATCGGTGTCCAGCCCGATCAATCCTTCCACGGCCTGGAGGGGTTGAAGCACATGCCCACTGCGATCCAGCCGGGCATATACGATCCGTCTTTTCCGGACCAGGTCGTCGCAGTCCAGACGGAAGCTGCCCATGCAATGGTCCGCCGCCTGGCCCGCGAGGAAGGCCTGTTCGTCGGCATCTCCTCCGGTGCAGCGGCCCTGGCTGCGCTCCAAATCGCTTCCACGCTGCTGGAAGGCCTGGTCATTACCCTATTCCCGGATGCCGGCTATAAGTACCTGTCTGATCCAATCCTGTGGGAAGGCCAAAATGCTCCTTCTGGCGCCTGAACTTCTGAAGGCCATTCAGACCCATGGCGAACAGGCCTACCCCGAGGAAGGCGCCGGGTTCCTGTTGGGAGAACCTGGTGAGAATCGGCGGGTCGTGAGCATCCAGCCCCTGTCGAATGCACGGGAAGGCGCTGCACGCCAAACCCGCTACCTGATTACGCCGGAAGAATATCTAAAAGCGGAGCAGGAGGCAGACCGGTTGAAATTAACCCTGCTAGGAGTCTTCCATTCCCATCCGGATCATCCCAACCTGCCGTCCGATTATGATCGCGAGTGGGCGCAGCCTTACTTCTCCTATATGATCACCAGCGTCCAGAAAGGGAAGGCCCTGGCTTCCCGATCCTGGCGGCTGATGGAGGATCGCACCTCCTTCTTTGAGGAGCCGATCCAGATTGAATCAACCTTAAACTAAAAAGGAGCATACCATGTCACTCTATTATGTCCGTCACCAGCATACCCCTGAAACCTGCCCGGCCAAGGACCCCCAAATGGGCCAGATGCTGCTCTCCCACCTCAGCCGGATGAATGCCCGTAAATTCGGCGTCGACCTGCAGGGCGAGGCCGTCCTGGACGGCCAGCACACCCTGGCGCTGATTCTGGAAGCCAAGGATAAAAGCAGCGTGGAAAAGTTCATGCAGCCCTTTGCCCAGGCTGGATCGGTGGAAATTACGGCGGCATCGTCGTGCGAGGAAGTCGTGGCACGTCAAGGATGCTAAAACCAGGAAAAAAGGAATACAATTAATCCATGCCCACGATTCGAATCCCGACCCCGCTGCGGTCTTATGTGAACGGGCAGAGTGTGGTAACCCTGCAAGGCTCCACGGTGGCTGAGGCGGTGGAAAGCCTGTTGGTCCAGTTTCCCGCCCTCCGGCCGCATCTTACCAACAGCCGGGGGGAGCTGCGCCCGTTCGTCAATTTGTTCCTGGGGGAGAACAACGTCCGGGACATGCAGGGTCTGGCCACCCCCCTGGGGGAGAACGATCAACTTCTGCTGATCCCCTCCGTCGCGGGCGGATAGGAGCAGGTATGCTTCCTGATCTTTCCCGCGATGAAATCCTGCGTTACTCCCGCCACCTGCTCATCCCCGAAGTTGGCCTGGAGGGCCAGAAGAAGCTGCTGGCCTCGTCCGTCCTGGTGATCGGCACGGGAGGTCTGGGGTCGCCGGTGGCGCTCTATCTGGCCGCGGCCGGCGTTGGACGCATCGGCCTCGTGGATTTTGACGTAGTCGATTCCTCCAACCTGCAGCGGCAGGTGCTCCACGGGACCCGCGGGATTGGAACGCTCAAGGTCGAATCCGCCCGAGCCCGTCTCTTGGATCTCAACCCCGAGGTCCAGGTTGATATTTACAACGAGCCTTTCACATCGGCCAATGCCATGCAGATCGCCAGGGACTACGATGTCCTGGTGGATGGCACGGACAATTTCCCGACCCGCTACCTGACCAACGACCTGTGCGTGCTGCTTGGAAAACCGAATGTGTACGGGTCGATCTACCGGTTCGATGGACAGGCCAGCGTCTTCTATGCCAAGGAAGGCCCGTGCTACCGCTGCCTTTTTCCTGAGCCACCTCCGCCGGGCCTGGTGCCGTCGTGCGCCGAAGGCGGTGTGCTCGGTGTGCTTCCGGGTACGATCGGCACGATCCAGGCAACGGAGGCGTTGAAGCTTCTCCTGGGCATCGGCTCGACACTGGTCGGACGGTTGCTGCTCTATAACGCCCTGGATATGACGTTCGAATATGTCAAGCTGAAGAAGAACCCGAATTGCAAGGTGTGCGGCCCCCATCCGGAAGTGACCGAACTCATCGATTACGACGCATTTTGCGGGGTCCCCGGCAGGGACCATGATGACGGTTCTGCCGGGATGGAATGGGATATCAGCGCCCGGGAGCTCGCGGCCAGGATCCGGGACGGGGCGAAAATCCGCCTGATCGACGTGCGTGAGCCGCACGAACGTTCGATCTCCTCCCTGCCGGGAGAGGAACTGATTCCGCTCGGCCAGCTCGCCTCCCGGTTGCACGAACTGGACAGCACCCAGGAAATGGTGCTCTTCTGCAAGAGCGGGTCGCGTTCGACCCGGGCGCTGGAGATCCTGGTCAGCGCCGGTTTTAAACGGGTGAAGAATTTAAGGGGCGGGATCAATGCCTGGGCCAGGGAAGTGGATCCATCCCTTCCGATTTATTGAGGCGTTTGGCTGGCGCTGACCATCAGATGTCCGATCAAGGCGGGATTGGATGACTATCCTATCCGGAGCAGGCTTGCCCTGAAGTTGAGGTGGCCCCTCTAGCAGGGGCCACCAGTTTTTGGTTTCGTGGGGGTGACGGCGAGAAATGATCCCGTGAAAAATCATCCTGGCAGGATCGGGTAGGTGCTCCCTCCATGGGGAAAGATCAGGATCTTGGCACCCTTTGGGTATTTGCGGGACGTGTGCCTCAGGGCGGCCTCCAGGTCCTCTTTGAAGGTCACGAAAGGCAAACGTTCCTGGATTTCTTTGGGAATGGTGGGGGCGACCATCAATAACTCCCCCCGCCGCATGGCTTGCAACGCAAAATACAGGAAAAAACGGTCTTCTTCTCCCATCCCGCTGAACTTGAGGCGGGGTACCAGAGGCAGGAGGGCGGGCGCGAGCGCTTGGAGCACGCCTCTGCTGACGGGCAGCTTTCGATTGGCCAGACCGAAAACGCCCACCCCTTCCTCGGCGCGCACCAGCGTGATCATGGTCCCCCCCGGGCGCAGGGCGCGTACGGTGTTGGCGAGCGCTTTCACCCCCTGGCGCAGATCCTGGTCCATCGGATGGGAACTGGTGATCACCACATCCGCCAGTTCGGGGATGGCGGCTCCGTAGATCCGGGCGCTGGTGCGGACTCCCTCCCGGTGCGCCAGGATCGGGTCTCCGCTGACGATCTGCACGGGTTCCAGGGAGCTGTTCAAGACCGCGTTCACGATGAATACCGGGGGCTTGAGCATGCCGCCGGCTTCTTCCAGGTCCAGCCGCATGGGATTGGCTTCGATCGGCTGGCCCACGTTATTGAAGGTATCGGGTCGGCAGTTAAGGGCATGATTATGGGCGATGGTGACGCGTCCGGCCACGCCCGGAACCAGGTTCTTGTACCCACCGCCGAAGCTGGCAATGACATGGGGTTCAATGCAGCCGATGGAGACGATCAGGTCCGCCCTGGCGACCGTCTTGTTGATGAATACAGGGGTACCCCTCCGGGTCGTGCCCAGAAATTCCAGCTTTTCCAGGTTATCGCAATCGTGGGTTTCCCAGCGCAGGGCGGGAAAGATGGTTTCACCTACCCGCCGGGCGACTTGCGCCTCCGCCATCGGTTGGTGGACCCCCAGGGCAGGGATGACGGTCACCTGAGCGGGAGGAATGCCGCTGCGTTGCAGGTCCGCCAGTACCACCGGCAGGACCAGCCTGACCGGGGTCGGGCGGCTGTCATCGTCGATGACCAGGGCGATTTTCATCCCCGGGCGGGCTATCTCCGACAGACGCGGGCAGCCGATGGGCGAGGCCAGGCTGCGTTCGATCTCGAACTGCAAATCTGCCAGGCCGGCACGCGGGGTGGGCTCCATCGTCCCGAGGAGTTCCCAACCCTGCGGCAGCTTCAAAGCCAGTTTTTCTTTTCCCCAGGGAATTTCCAGGTCGCGGTCAGGCATCGGTCCGGGCTCCTCCCTCCAATCCTACTGCTCACTCTTCAGGATCCGGTCTTTCCCTGCGTTTTTCGCTTCGTAGAGCAGGCGGTCGGTGCGTTTCAGAGCCTCATCCGGGGTGTCCCCAGGGAACCAGCTGGTGAGTCCCCCGCTGATGGTCATCTGCAAAGGTCCCCCGTCTGCCTGGTCCAGTCTTACCACCGCCAGGCGGGCGCGCAGCCGTTCCAGTCCGATCCAGGCCATGGCCGGTTCTGATTCCAGAAAGATGATCAGGAACTCATCCCCGCCCATGCGGGCGGCAATATCGGTCGCCCGCAGCCCGGCTCGCAGCTCCCGTGCGATCGCCTTGAGGGCTTCGTCGCCGCAGGCGTGCCCGTAGCGGTCATTGATCAGCTTGAAATTATCCACGTCGAACAGGGCGAGGCTCAAAGGGGAATGGTGACGCTCGGACCGCTGGAATTCCCTGGCCAGGACCTCATTGGTGTAACGCCGGTTATAGAGGCCGGTCAGATCGTCGGTGATGGCCTGGCGTTCCAGCTCCCGGGTCTGTGCTTCCAGGGCCGCGGCGATGTATCTGCGTTCCGAAATGTCCTGAACCGTGACCAGGTAGCCGGATATCCGGATCTTCCGCCCCTGGATGGGCACCATGCGAACATCGACAAATTTCACCGCGGAAGAGGCCAGCTCGATCTCGACCGGTTTTTCTGATTTTTGGTCCAAGGCTTCCAACAGAGTCGGCCATTTTTGGAAAGCGGTCGAACAGGCGTTGCCGGCAGGCACTTCCGCAAGATCGAACATCCGCAGGGCGGCCGGATTCATGTCCACCAAACGGTCCTGGGTGTCCAGGACCAGGATGCCCTCCCGCAGATTTTCGATCAGCGCATCGCGGGCGATGGGGGTCAGGTTGAAAAGCTGATAATACAGGATACCCCACATGAGGATGCATCCGGTTAATGCGAAAGCGATCGGGGGGATATCGAGACCTGGCACTGGGACCAGGTTGAACACATAAACAAAACTGCCCACCCAGGGGATCAGGGCACCGGCGATGATAATGTCAATCTGTCGGCGGTAGACCTTGGGGGAATGCAGGTAGGCTCTGTAGAGCACAACTATGGCCGCAGCATTGCAGAGGGAAACGTAGGCAATGAGGAAGTAGAATGCGATCCCGTGATGAAAGACATACAGGTCGAGCCCGGCCACGGGGTTGGGCGTGATGCTCGTCCAGATCAAGTGGTGCCACTCATTGGTCCATGCCAGCAGGGTGATGATGGACGGGATGCTCCAGAGCAGGATGAGGTTGCGGCGTTTGAGCCACTGATTCTGTCGGGCGTAGGTCAGGCTGAAGATTAAAAAAATGGGGGCCGCGCTGCTTGATCCCAGATATTCAATCTTTGCAAAAAGGATTTTTGCATCCAGGGTTCCGGAGGCCGCTTCCAGGCCGGAACTCAAGGCCCATACGACGACCACCAGCATCAACCAGGAAAGGGCCAGCGCTCCGGAAACCGCGCGGCGCCGCCAGGTCAGCCAGGCGATCGCCGCCGCGATGCACGCCGAGGTCCATAATAAAACAGCCGGTAGATTGATTTGCCAGATCATAAGGGACGCGCCTCTTTAATTATAACTGAGCCGGATGGAGTTGGTTGGAAAGCCTGCCCTTGAAAATGTGGTAGGATTAGCAGCATTAATAGAACGAGGTTAAACCAATGTCTCAATCCAAGCAGGTGCTCATGGCCGTGCTGGCCCATCCGGACGATGAATCGTTTGGCATGGGTGGAACCCTGGCGCTTTACGCGGCCCGCGGTGTCGAGGTGCATTTGATCTGTGCGACGCGCGGGGAGGTAGGGGATGTAGATCCCGAATACCTGAAAGGCTTTGGCTCGATCGCCGACCGGCGCGAGTCCGAACTGCGCTGTGCTGCGGGCATTCTCGGCTTGGCGGGAGTCCATTTCCTGGATTACCGCGATTCAGGCATGCCCGGATCCCGGGACAATTCCCATCCCCAGGCGCTGGCAGCCCAGCCGCTGGATCGTGTCGCCGCGAAGGTGGTTCAATTGATGCGCGCCCTACGCCCGCAGGTCGTGCTGACCTTCGATCCCATCGGCGGCTACCGCCACCCGGACCATATCGCCATCCAGCGGGCCACGGTCCGGGCTTTCGAGCAGGCCGGGAATCCGGATTTCGCGGCGGACACTCCTCCGACCGATCCGCCTCAGCGCATGTATTTTCATTCTTTTCCCCACGGGTTTCTGAAGGTAATGGTGAAATTGATGCCCCTCATCGGAAAGGACCCGCACCGGTTCGGGGCCAACGGGGATATCGACATGACCTCCATCGCCGAGGTCAGCTTTCCGACGAATGCCCGGATCGATATCCACCCGGTCCTCAAGCAAAAACGAGAGGCAGGCGCCTGTCATGCCAGCCAGGGCGGGGGACGCATGGGAGGCGGATTGACCAGCCTGATTCTGGGCCTCTTTGACCGGACCGAGACCTTTATGCGGGCTGCCCCACCGGTTGCGAAGGGGGAGAAGGTCGAACATGACCTGTTCGCTGCGGTGAGCTGATCTGAAGCCGCCCGGTACGTAGCGATGTTTTGAATTATTCCCTGCATAGATCAAAGAAAGATCGGGGCATATCATGATCATTCTTCCGAATTGGTTTCCCTGGTATTTTCTGATCGTCGGCGTGGTTATATTGGTGGTTAACCTTTTGGGACCGCGGAGGCGATTAAAAGTGGTCGGGATCGTATTCGGAATTCTCGGGGTTGCGATTGCCTTTCTGCTTTGGCTTGATCACGCGAATATTAAGTTGAAATAGAGAAAAACAAGGACGCGTTGCTTCCTTCGACAAAAATATTTTACCTGCGGCCACACGAGCAAGCCCCCCGATCTTCCCCCGCCATACAGGGCGGGGTTTGGTTTTCCCCAACCATTTCTCCCTCTTTCCGCTTATCCTTCTGAGCTTCGGACATAAATTCGGACACCTGTAATGACAAACCAGTGGAAACCTTCGGGACTGGTAAGGCTACCAACCAGTATCGAAGGTTTCCAAGTTCAAGTGTCCCGGCTTCTGCCGTTTCTGCAGACTCTTTTGAGGATCCGAAGACCGCTCGAAAGGCCGCCATGATTCTGACAGGTCTGCTCTCGGTCCGCTCGCCGCCCTTGAGCGTCATTGCCCAGGAGACGAGGGTCAGGGAGACCGCTAACTCAAAGCCATCCAACGGTTTCTGAAGAGCATGGATCTTCTGAATGTCGTGCTGAGTCTGTTTGGGGTGATCCAGTATTCGGTGCGATAGGGTTGAAAATGGGTATTGGTTCTCTTTTCGGATAATGTTTCCGCTCGTCATTCCCATTTAAAATAGCGTACCGCCAGATAGCCAAATACGACCGTGTAAACCATTAACACCAAAAGCGATTGCAGCGAAGGGAACAAACCTTGCATGGCCCTTTGGAGTGCATCTACCGATGCGCCAATCGGCGTCCAGTTGCTGATATTGATGAGCACGGTCGGCATCAGCGGGCGTGGTATCCACAGGCCGCCGAAAAACAGCAGCGCGAAGAACAGAATCCCGCCAATTCCTTGAGCCACCGCGTCATTCTCGACCATCGCGGCGATGCAAAGCCCCACAGCGAACAAAGAGGTGACGGTAAGCAGATCAGCAAGCAGGAACCCAGAGAGATCTTTTGGGATCGCAAGGCCAAACGCGGCTACTCCGACTACAGTCAAGAGAATGATCCCGATTACCGCGATGGCCAGGTTGATCACGATCTGGGCGGCGAGAAGCCAGGATGGAGGCACGGGCGTAACGGAAAGGCGCCGCAGGATCCCCGTTTCCCGATACTTGATCAGGTTGCGGGGTAGCATATTGATGCTCTGCATCAGGATCGTCACCGCGATGAGGATGGGATATAAAAGAGCAAAATACGACAAACCGCCGAGGTCACTGCTCGGTTTCCGTGCCCCAGGGATGAGACCTAAAATGACGAGCAGGAGGATTGGCAATCCAAGGCCCAGCCCCAGACCAATCGGGAGACGCAGAGCCAACCTGCATTCGTTGAGCAACAGTTTGCCGAAGGCTGCGCGGGGTGTTTTTATTCTGGTGTTGTTCATGCCGATTGAGCCTCTTTATCATCGTGTATGTGCCGACCGGTCAATTTGACGAAAGCGTCTTCCAGGGTTGCTCCTTCCGACTGAATGTCCAGCGCTTCGATGCCGTTTTGGGCTAGCGTCAAAATAACGGCATTGACGAGCTGCCCAGAGCCCACGACTTTGACATGCTTTCCCTGGTATTCAACGGTTTTCACTTCAGGCAATGCTTTGAGCAATTGATCATCGAATGGTTGGGATGGCACGAATCGCACCTGTTTGCCGCCGGTGACTTTTTCAGCCAATCCGTCGGGGGTATCAAGGGCTACGATGCGGCCGTAGTCGATCAAGGCCACCCGATCGCAAAGCCGTTCAGCCTCTTCCATGTAGTGAGTTACCAATATGATCGTGGTTCCCTGGCTGCGGGTTCTTTCTATGAGTTCCCAACAATCGAGCCGGGCTTGCGGATCAAGACCGGTCGTCATCTCGTCCAGCACCGCCACCTTCGGCCTGCCTATGAGCGCTAAAGCGACTGACAACCGTTGTTTCTGTCCGCCGGAAAGAGTTTTGTAATAGCTGCCCAGTTTCTCGCTGAGTCCAAGCGCCCGAGCCAGCTCTTCTGGATTTGCCGGATTCCAGTAGAAGGACTGATACATGTCTAGAATCTCGCCGACTTTCAACTTGTCGGGGAAAGTGCTGGATTGCAATTGAACGCCGACGACAGGGTAGAGCGCGTCCCGGTCGGCCTGCGGGTCAAGGCCAAGTACAGAAATAGTGCCTCCGTCAGGATGTCGCAAGCCGGTGATGCATTCGACGGTGGTTGTTTTACCGGCCCCGTTCGGACCGAGCATTCCGAATATTTCGCCTTCGCTCACCTCAAACGACACATCTTCAACCGCCTTGACATCGCCATACGTTTTTTTGAGATGCGACACCGTTATTGCTGTTGTGTTCGTATTTTTTATCATGTCCTTTATCCAATCGTATTAACATCAAAGGGGTGAAAAATAAAAAAGGCAAATTGCAGTTCGCTTGAGATTCTGCCCTGGTTTTGGTTTGTGAGCGTGGCACATTGGAATTCGCAATGCGGGTCTCATCAGGAACTCTACGACCAAGTGGAGCAAGGCTTAATTCGGGTTCATCCATGGTTTCTCGACGAACCGGCTCTTATTCATGCTTTCTGTAGAACCAAATTCGCATCTGGCTCAAATAATTTCTTGTCGTGGGACGATGTCTTTGACCGCCGCTGGCGCATCCAGCGTGCGAGCTCACCATCGAATGCTTCTTTGATTTCTTCAGTCGGATACCCAAGACTAAGCGCATTGTTTACCACGTTGTCCATCATTGCCTTCAATTGGTCTTTGCGGACGCGCATCAAATGCGCGTCGTCTGGATGTTCGCGTACATAGGTACCTCGCCCGCGCTGCGTTGTGATTACACCTTCGGTATCCAATGTATCATATGCCCTGGCTGCGGTATTAGGATTGATTCGTAAATCGGTTGCGAGCTTGCGCACGGTTGGCAATTGCTCCCCCGGCTTCAATCGTCCAGTTGCTACCTGGTGCTTGATCGAGTAAATAATTTGCAAGTAAATCGGCACGGTGCTATTGGGATCAATGCGAATTTCCATAATCTGGTCCTTGATTGTACTAGTTGAATTAGTACAATTATATTTAAGTTCCATTGGATTGTCAAGGCATTCTGCTGAGCGTCGGACAAAGAATTTGGACAAAAGCTGCCATGAAATAAAGGAAGACTTCTATACTGGATTCGGGCTCACAACCTAATCCAGAGAAAGAAGGTTTCCATGGTTAAGCATCCTCAGCTTTTCCCATTTTTAAAGGCCCTTTTTGATGATCCGGAACCTGCACGAAAAGCGGCCAATATTCTGGCGGGACTCCTCACGGCCCGCTCGCCGCGCCTGAGCGAGATTGCCCGAGAGATGAGAGGGAATGAAGCCGCTAATTAGAAAGCCATTCAAGGTTTTCTGGAAAACACGGACCCGCAAGCCGTTTTGCTACGCCTGTTTCAGGAAGAGGCGCGGTTTGTGATCGGGGATCCGACCGAAATGCCCCGTCCGCAGGCGAAACGGACCGATTACGTGGGGATCTTGAGTGACGCGATGACCAAAGGCTCCTGGGTGTTGCTGCTGTCCACGCCCTATCACGGGCGAGCAATCCCGTGCGGCTTTGTGGATTACTCGTCCCGGACGATCAATCAGGAGGCCACCTCCCGCAACCAACAACATTTTTCCGCCTTTCGGCAGGTGAAAGACCTGCTCGGAGAGCGACCTTTAGTGCTGGACCGGGAGTTCAGCTACCTGGAGCTCCTCGAAACCCTGGTCACCGAAAAGGTGAACTTCGTCATACGTCTGAAAGTAGGACTGAATTTCTGCGATGGCGAGGGCAAAGTCGTGGTTTTGAGCGTCAAGCCGGGCGAAACCCGTATTCTCAACAAGATCTTCGACAAGGGCAGGGTCTTCGAGAATGTGATTGGGGTCTGGAAGAAAGGCCTCTCCGAGCCGATGTGGATCACACCTGCACTTGCAGCAGGTGCAAGTGTGACAAACTTGAAGGCTGAAGAAGGTTTGGTCATCTATGAAGCGAGAATGAAAATCGCAGAAACGTTTCGCGACCTCAAAAGTCTGCTCAACTTCCATAAAATGATGAACAAGCGCCGCAGCCTGATGGAGAAAATGGTGGCTTTGACCCTTCTCGCCTATACCTTGGCTTGGATTGTGGGAGAGACCCTGCGGGCAAGGTCATTCCCCGAAGACGATCGCAAGAACAGGCTCTTCTCGGGTCCATTTATTTTCCTGAAGCTCAAACCAGATCTTGCTCCGCCCATCCTCTCCCAGGCCCACTTGACTTTTTCTCAATTCGTTCTACCTGTCCGAACTCATGTCTGAAGGTCAGATCCTTGACTTGACAAAATAGAACATTAGTTCTATAATAGGGGTCGTTGATCCGATTCACGGAAGGATGCAGATGATGAACCGAGCCCCTGTTCGTTTATTAAACCTTCTCCCTCGCAACGCCCTGCGCCGGGGAGCTTTCTACGGCGGGATCTTATTGGTGGCCCTGGTCGCGTTCGAGATCTTCAACTACTCCACGACCGCCTTTGCCCTGAACGACCTGCTTGGGGCGGACCTGCGCTTCCTCGGTGTCCCGTGGGCGACCATCCTGGCGATCGCCTTCTGCGGCATTGACTTTGCCGGGATCGCCCGGCTCTTCACCCCGCAGGAGGGGCCGGACCAGGTGGCTGAGACCTGGTATCTTTTCGGGGCCTGGTTGCTCGCCGCAGCCATGAACGCCACCCTGACCTGGTGGGGGGTTGCCGTAGCGGTCCGCAGCCATCCTGAACTATCCAGCGTGGTGATCCCTCAGAACACCCTTTTCGTGGTCGTGCCCATTTTCGTGGCCCTCATGGTCTGGTTGATCCGCGTGCTCATCATCGGAACCTTCTCGTTGGGCGGGGAGCGGATGTTCAGTGTTGCCGAAGATCATCCCTCCATGCTGAGCGCGGCGCTCCAGGGCCGCCTCCCAACACGGAATGTCCGGCCCGCGTACCAGCCCAGCCCAGCCCGTCCGGCTTCCGCACCTTTCCGACCGATGCCAAAGCCTGAACCGACCTACCAGCCGGCCGGCCTGGAAGCCAAAACCCACACCGGGGCCGGTTCGACCAGACGGTAATAGGCCTCAGGGCATCCGGCGGGGTGCCCTATTTCTTTCTTTTGGGAATTTCGAAATGAAAAGGGGGTCTCAGATTGAGGGCAATCAATCGGACCAGCGCATCGCTTAAAAAGAGGATGGTTGCAGAACCGGGGGCGACGGTGATCTTCTGGAAGGAATCGAGCGGCAGACCCAGGTAATGCGCCACCGCGACTTTGATGGGGTCGGCGTGGAAAACCACAACAACCAGGTCCCGCGGATGGGAGGCGGCGCGGATCGTTTCAAGCTCGTTGACGACCCGTGTTTCCAGCTCCAGGAAGGATTCCCCGCCTGGAAACCGCATGAGGGAGGGGGTCCTTTCCACCAGTTCCCAGGCCGGTTTCTTGTAAAGTTTCTTGAATGGCTGTCCCTCCCACTCGCCCACATCCGCTTCCTTCAATCCCGATCGGACCTTGACTTTGAGGTGGAGGGCAGAAGCGATCGGCTCGGCGGTCTCGACCGCCCGTTCGAGAGGGCTGGAGTAGACTGCCTTGACCGGCAGTTTCTCCAGCGACTGGGCTAAACCCGTGGCCTGCTCGCGCCCACGCTCATTCAGATGGATTCCCGGCAGGCGGCCAGGGAGGCGATTTTGTTTAATAAAATCGTTTTCCCCATGGCGGATCAAAAACAAGGTGGTCATGGTTATCCAGATGGAGCCGTAAAACCCCGACCTTCAGGTCTGGGGACGTTAGACGCTCAAAAAACGAACCGGTGTGCTCTCATCAGCATGGTATTTAATTAGGATCCGATCCGGTGGAAAAGCCGGTCCACCGGAAAAACTTGGACCGTTGCAATCCCGTAGGGTGGGAACCATCCGAACGTGCACGCCTATAAAGAGCACCGCAGACCTGATTTCAGGCAACGCTCGTTGAAGCCGGAAGACCCGCGCTGAAACGGAGGAAAGTTTACTTGATATGCCGCTTGAGTTCGTCGATCCGTTCCTGGGAAAGATCCGGGATCTCTTCCCGCCGGGTGATCCCCAGCGCTTTCCGCTGGGCTTCCCGCCAGCGTTCCAGCCGGTCGGCGACCTCCAGCTCGTAACCCACGCTGGAGGGTTTGTAGAAATACGTGCCGAGCAGCTTCTGCGGGAGGTACTGTTGGGGGGTGAAGTGCTCCTCGAACTGGTGGGGATAGACATACCCCTTTCCATGTCCGAGCGCAGCCGCATCCCGGTTGTTATCCTTCAGATGGTCGGGCACATCCCCCAGACCTTCCTGCTCAATGCGTTCCAGAGCTTTAAAATAGGTGGTGGCCGTGTTGGATTTGGGTGCGGTGGCGAGGTAGAGCGTCGCTTCGACGATCGGGTAAACTCCTTCCGGCAGGCCGATGTAATCGAAAGCCTGGGCTGCTGCAGCGGCCACGACCAACCCCTGGGGATCCGCCAGACCAATGTCCTCCCCTGCCAGGATGATCAAACGGCGCAGGATGAAGCGCGGGTCCTCACCGGCATAGATCATCTTTGCCAGCCAGTAGAGAGCTGCATCCGGGTCCGAGCCGCGCACGGACTTGATGAAGGCGGATATCGTGTCGTAATGGGCATCCCCGTCCTTATCGTACAGGACGGCGCGGCGCTGGATGGACTCCTGGGCGACCTCCATGCTGATATGAATGAGCCCGTCATTGCTTTGAGGTGTGGATTCGACCGCCAGCTCCAGGGCGTTCAAGGCGTTGCGTGCATCCCCACCGGACACGTCGATCAGGTGCTGGCGGGCATCCCCGTCCAGGGCCACCCGGCGCTCGCCGTAGCCGCGTTCGTGGTCCCGGATGGCCCTGTCCAGGATCACGCCAACCTCTTCCTCGGTGAGCGGACGGAGCTGAAACACCCGCGAACGCGAAACCAGGGCCCCGATGACCTCAAAATACGGATTCTCAGTCGTGGCCCCGATCAAGACGAAGGTCCCGTTCTCGACGTGCGGAAGCAGGGCGTCCTGCTGGGCCTTGTTCCAACGGTGAACTTCATCCACAAACAGGATCGTCTTTTTCTGGTACAGACGACGCCGCTCCAGGGCCGCGTCGATCACATCCTTCAGATCGGCCTTGCCGGCCAGGACCGCGGAGAGCGTATCGAACTGGGATTTGGTCTGATTGGCGATGACCTGCGCCAGGGTGGTCTTGCCGGTGCCAGGCGGTCCCCACAGGATGATGGACGAGAACAACCGGTCCGATTCGATGGCGCGCCGCAGGAGCTTACCCGGGCCGACGATATGTTCCTGGCCAACAAATTCCTCCAGCGTGCGCGGGCGCATCCTGGCGGCCAGGGGCGCCTCGGCGCTGATCCGTTCCTTCATGGCATGCTCGAACAGGTCGGTCATCAGATAAATTATAACCCACCCTTCGCCCTGAATTACTTGACATATCAGACCTATTATGATATTGTTAGGCTTGCTTAACTACTTAGGATAATTGATTATGTCCTCACCTAAACAATTCTCGAAGGTTCTTCAGGACTGGGCCAGCGTCTTCATGCGCCGTTCGATGGACGATTTCAAAGCCTTCATGGACGAATCCGGCCTTTCCTTCTCCCAGATCCATATCCTCATGCGGCTCCATTTTGGCGGAACCTGCGATGTGACCGAGATCGGGACGCACCTGGGGATCACGAACGCCGCCGCCAGCCAGACGATCGAGCGGCTGCTCCAGGTGGGCCTGCTGACCCGCACCGAAGACCCGGTCGACCGCAGGGTTAAACAGATCACCCTCACGCCGAAAGGCCACTCCCTGGTCGAGGCGGGGATCGAGGCCCGCCGGCGCTGGCTGGAGGGATTGACTCAGGCGCTATCGTTACAGGAACAGGAAATGATCGCTCGCGCCCTGACGGTCCTGACCGAAGCCGCACAAAAGACCGAAGCTGGAGCCTCGGGAATACACCGCAATCTCGAAAGGAATTCACTTTGAACCAGAACCGTTCATCCCAGACTCGCCCATCGGCCCCGCGCGGCAGCATGAATCGGGCGATAAAATATTTGTGGAATTACCGGGGCCAGGCCGCCCTGCCTTATATCTTCATGGTTGTCGCCACCCTGGCGATGCTCGAAGTGCCGCGCTTGGTCGCCGATGTGATCAACGCGGTCACGAACGGGGTCGTTGCCAAGCTGGTATTGGACAGCCTGGGTAAGATCCCGTCCGCATTCATCTCGCAGGCCTTGCCGACGATACTGAAATACCTGAATTACCCGGTGACCTGGACCCAGGACCAGCTGGTTGCGAAGCTCACCTTGACGAAGACCAATGCACCCCACGATCTGATTGTGGCGGGGATCGCCCTGGTGATTTTCGCGATCGTCAACGGGTTCTTTGCCTTCCTGCAGGCTTACTGGGCGGAGAAGAACTCGCAGTCGATCGCCTTCGACATGCGCAATGATCTCTTTGCCAAGATCCAGCGCCTGTCGTTCTCGTATCACGACCGCAACCAGACCGGGCAGCTGATGATCCGCGCCACCGATGATGTGGAGAAGGTCCGTTTGTTCCTGGGCCAGGGTTTGATTCAGCTGGCTTCGGCAGTGGTCATGCTGGCGGGAACCTTGATCATCATCTTTGCGACCAACGCCCAGCTGGCACTGGTCACCCTTTGGATCCTGCCGGTGGCATTGATCCTTTTCGGGCTCTTCAGCAATGCGACCCGGCCGATGTTCACAAAGGTCCAGCAGAAACTTTCGGCTTTGAACACCACCCTTCAGGAAAACCTGGCAGGCATCAAGGTGGTCAAGTCCTTCACCCGCGAGAAGAGTGAAGAGGGCAAATTCAACGTGCAGGCCGACGTCCTGATGAAGCAAAACGTCGCCATCGCCAAGGTGTTTTCTACCCTGTTTCCCTTGATCTTCTTGATCGCCAATCTTGGCCAGGCGACCACCCTCTATTTCGGCGGCAAGTTGATCATCGCCGGGACGTTGACGCTCGGCCAGTGGGAGGAATTCAGCCTGTACCTGATCTACCTGTTCCTGCCCATCGCCCAGCTGGGTTTCATCATCAACCAGTTCAGCCAGGCTTCCGCCTCTGCCACACGTATTTTTGAGATTCTGGACACCAAGAACGAGGTCGCCGATAAGCCGGGAGCCGTTTCCCTGCCGACCGTCCAGGGGAACCTCCAGTTTGAAAACGTCACCTTCCGCTATTTTGGCGGCGGCGATCCGGTCCTGGATCATGTCAGCTTTGAAACCAAACCCGGGCAGACCGTTGCCCTGCTCGGGGCGACCGGTTCCGGCAAGACGACCATCATCAACCTCATTCCGCGCTTCTATGACCCGACGGAGGGCCGCATCACCATCGACGGCCGTGATCTGAGGGAGGTGACGATCGAATCTCTGCGGGCTCAGATCGGGATCGTGCTGCAGGAGACGACCCTCTTTACCGGGACCATCCGCGAAAATATCGCCTACGGCAAACCTGACGCCAGCCAGGAGGAGATCGAGGCGGCCGCCAGGGCAGCTGCCGCCCATGACTTCATCCTGGAATTCCCGGAAGGCTACGATACCCACGTTGGCGAACGCGGCACCACCCTGAGCGGAGGCCAGAAGCAGCGTATTGCGATCGCCCGCGCCTTGTTGCTCAACCCGCACATCCTGATCCTGGACGACTCGACCAGTTCGGTGGACCTGACCACGGAGGCCCAGATCCAGGATGCCCTGGACACATTGATGAAAGGGCGCACCTCGTTCGTCATCGCCCAACGCATCAGCACGGTCATGAACGCCGACCTGATCCTGGTTCTGGATAAAGGGCAGGTGGTCGCCAGCGGCAAGCACCAGGATCTGATGGAGGAGAGCGAAATCTACGCCGAGATCTACAACTCGCAGCTGGTTGAGGATGCGGCTTCGGATATTGAAGTCGCGGAAATCGTTTAGTCATCATATTGTTTGGATTAGGAGATCGAAAATGTTAGGTGGTCCTGCTGGTGGCGGCCCCGGTGGTCGGGGCGGAAACATCTTGAATCAAGCGACGATAAAACCCAAGAACACAGGCCAGACCCTGGGCAGGCTGGCGAATTACTTTGCACCCTGGTGGCCGATGTTGATCGTGGCCCTGGTGAGTATCGTCATCGCGACGTGGGCTCAGGTCACGACCCCCGAGTTGACCGGGCAGCTGGTGGATTGCTACCTCACCCCTTCCACCGCCTCGGCTTTTGGGAATTTCCCTGGCATCTCGGCTTTGGCCAGTTCTTCCAGTTCCAGTTGCTGGCTGGCATCGGGTGTGAAGACATCGGGTACGACCGATACATGGATCAAAAACGCATTCAACCTCGGTGGATTTACCGGCCCGAAGGCGGACGGCAGCAATATGGATACGAACGGTCGGATCGCCGGATTGGTGCGGCTGGTTCTGATCCTGGTGGTCCTGTATGTGGGCAGCGCCCTGCTGACCGGCCTGACCTTCTTCAGCCTGAACTGGTCCGGCCAGCACGTCCTGCGCGCCCTGCGGGAGAAGGTATTTAAACATCTCCACGACCTGCCGATGAGTTATTTTGCCGAGAATGAAGCGGGCGACCTCATGAGCCGAATCACCAACGATGCCGTGGCGATCGAACAGGCCATGAACTTTGCCCTGGTCAACGTGTTCAGCGGCATCCTGCTGCTGGTCTGGATCGCTTACAACATGCTGACCACCAACGTGCCTTTTGCACTACTCAGCATGGCGGTCACCCCCTTGATGTTGATCGCCACCCTGTATTTTTCGAACCAGGCGCGCAAGGCTTTCCGAAGCTCACGAAAATCCATGGGCAATGTCAATGCCCAGTTGGAAGAGAATTTTGCGGCGGTGCGAGAAGTCCAGGCTTTCAACCGGGCTGAAGAAAACATCGAAAACTTCCGCGTGACCAGCGGCGATTATCGGGATGCCAATGTCCGCGCCGTGGCCTTTTCATCGGCGCTTTCACCCACCTTGCAGGCTCTGGGCTATCTGGCCCTGGCCATCGTCACCTGCGCGGGCGGCCTGGCCCTGCTCGGCAACGGCACGCTCTTTGGCACCGCCATCTCCTTGGGCCTGGTGATCACCTTCCTGCTGTACGTGCAGCGTTTCAACCAGCCCATCCAGCAGATCGCCATCCTGTGGACCAATGTCCAGAACGCCATTGCCGGAGCCGAGCGCATCTTCGGATTGCTGGATGTCAAGCCGGCCATCCAGGATGCTCCGGGGGCGCAGGAGATCCCCGCCATTCGAGGGGAAGTGGAATTTGCGAACGTCACCGCGGAATATGTGCCTGGACAGCCGGTGCTGAAGGACGTCAGCTTCACCGCCAAGCCCGGTCAGACGATTGCCATTGTCGGCCCGACCGGAGCAGGCAAGACCACGATCATGAACCTGCTGCCGCGTTTTTACGATGTGACCGGCGGCGCAGTCCTCGTGGACGGGATCGATGTGCGTACGGTGACCGCCGAATCGCTGCGGCGGCAGATTGGTATTGTGCTCCAGGACACCTACCTGTTCAATACGACCGTCCTGGAGAACATTCGCTTTGGGCGTCCGGAGGCCTCCGACCAGGACGTTTACGCCGCGGCGAAACTTGCCCATGCAGACACGTTCGTAGATCGCCTGCCCGAAAAGTACCTGACCGTCCTCGGGGAGCGCGGCTCCGGTTTGAGCCAGGGGCAGCGCCAGTTGCTGGCGATCGCCCGGGCGGCGCTGTCCGATCCGCGCATCCTGGTCCTGGACGAAGCCACCTCCAGCGTGGACACGCGCACGGAACGTTTGATCCAGGAGGCTCTGGTGACGCTGCTCAAAGGGCGCACCAGCTTCGTCATCGCCCACCGCCTGAGCACGATCCGCAGTGCGGACATGGTGCTGGTGGTCAATGACGGCCAGATCATCGAACGGGGCAAGCATGCGGAATTACTGGAGCAGAAAGGTTTCTACTTTAACCTGTATATGAGCCAGTTCCGGCGCGATCCCCAGTTCGTCGAAGCGCTCCAGAACGGCAACAACGGTCACAAGCCTGAATTGAAACTCGACCCGACCGGCTCCTAGGTCCGGCTTGGGCCAGCAGCTCCACCTGGAAAGACCCCCTCCTGGCCTTTAGAGGGGAACCGTGGGTAAGCTGTGCGAGCGGGATTAGAGGATATCAAAAGGGCTGTGCAAGACCTCTGCACAGCCCTTTTTTTTAAGCGGTTTCAGCCAACCGGGACCTTTTCGTCCGGGTTGGTGCCCGAACTGCGCACATTGATCATTTTCTTCAGCAGGTCGAACCAGAACGGCGCCCCCTGGGCAGTGGCTGCTGCCGTGATCACAAAACCCAGCAGCTTGCCCAGCCAGCCGGTGACATCCACGGGTAAATTGCTGATGCCCTTGCAGATGGGCAACCCCTGGCTGGTTCTGCTCGGGATCCCCCAGGCGGTATTCGCCACGAAGGGGACCAGGCTGCAGGGTTTGCCGCCGGTATTAAAGGGTGCCGTGTTCCAGCCGAAGGGGATGTTGAGCACCTGCAGCTGCTGCTGCAAGAGGGGGATGCTCTGCATGGCGGTTACGGCACTGGAGCTGGGTGGAACAGCGCCGGGGGCCGCCTGGTTTTGGTTCGAGTAGCTCGAAGCGCTGGCAATGATGGCCTGGCGGAGGGTCGGTTCACGCCACAGACTGCTGGCCACGTAAATCGAGTCCACGTTGAGGACCAACGCCAGGATAAATCCGACCAGGAAGGCGGTCAACTGCACCTGGCGCTTGTAGGTGCCGGAGAGTCGGTCCATGGCGTCGTTGAACCAGGTTTCCATGCTCACCCGTGCCGTTGCGATCGACTGTTCCCCCTGCAAGGCGTAGGTCTCTGCGCTCCTCAGGATGGTGCTGACCGACTCCCGCAGCGATGGGCTGGTTCCTTCGACGGCTAACAAGCCGAGTCGGATCTGGCGCATGGCCCGCTGAGATTCGGCACCGGAGGAGGCCGAGGTGCGCTGCTCTTCCAGAAATTGCTGGAAGTAGGCTTCCACCTGGGGCAGCGTATCTTCCAGGGCCGGCTGGACTTCGGGATATTTCTCACCGTAGGCCTGGATCTGGGCTTTCAGGCTGTCGATGGCGGTTTCGCCAAGCGGGGAGGCAATGACCTTTTTGGAGGTTTCCAGGACGGCATTCCAATCCTGCTGGGCCAGTTTGCGCAGGTCCGGGTTCTCCATGCCGGCCAGTTGGAGTTCCACCTGGCTGGTCATGTTCTTGATGGGGGAGACCTCCAATCCGGCTTTGGTCAGGATGTCGAATAAGGCCAATGCAAATTTACTGGAGGGGATATAGGAAGGCCGGCGGGGTTTTTGCCCGGATTTCTTGGCCGGCCGGTATAGATTGGCGATCAGGGGATGATTGTACAATTGCGTGGTCAATTTCTCGCTGCCCAGCATCTGTTGGACGCTGGCCTCCAGGGTTTTGGGGCGCCACTGCAGGGCGTTGCCCAGCCATTCGGAGAGGGTCATGGCCGCAACGCTCAGGACCAGCCACATGAACACCAGGCCGATCGCGACCTCTAGGATTTCTTGTAGATACATGGGCTCCTCCTCAGATGTTTCCTGTAAAATATAATCCCAGTATAAGTAAAAAAGCGGGATTATTCAAGGCCTTTGCCTTTCAAGCGGGGTTGGATCCGGAATCGGCCTCCGGGGGGATCAGGGGACCGGGGGTCAGGCGGCCGCGCATTTTCGAATAGAGAAAAATAAGCCCGACTCCCACCACAAGGGCCGGCAGGACGATCAGGCCGGCCTCTGGTCCGAACGCCCCGCCCGTCCACAGGACCGGCCCGCTGACGGTCACGCGGCTGATGCGATAGAAATCCGTCCCGCTCACCAGGAATCCAAAAACTGGCCCCTCGAAAAAATTCCAGCCGATGTGCAGCCCGATCGAGAGCCACAGTTGACCGGTCCGCAGGTAGCCGAATGCCAGAAACAAACCGGCCACAAAGATCCCCAGGGTGGAGATCCAGGAGGCGCCGGGGTTGAGCAGATGCAGGCAGCCGAACACCGCCGAGGAGAGCACGACCCCCCAGCCTCGGTTGAGACCGCTGGCAATGGTCTGCAGATGGTAGCCACGGCTGAGCAGTTCCTCACTCCAACCGACCAGGAGGAAGAGCAGGGCCGCGAGCAGGGAGTTCACCAGCACCTGGGCCGGGGGCTCGAACTGCCAGGCGAAGCCGTCGAAGTGCAGCCAGCCCAGGGAGAAAAGGCATAAGAAGATCAGGCCCATGACCAGGCCGGCAATGATCAGGCCAGCCAGGATGTCGAGGATGGCTGCAGGGGTGAACCGGAAGCCCAGGCTAGCGAAGGAGCGCCGATCGAGGAGACGCCGCGCCAGATAGACCGTGGTGGTGACCCCGATAAATTCCACGAATGTCGAACCGAGGATCAGGACTCGCCCCCCGCTCTGCTTCAGCAGGACCGGGATCACCAGGGGCACAGAAAGGCAGGCCATCAGGAGGATCAGGGCTGTGCTTTGGATCAGCAGCCGCCACAAAGCGCGCAGGCGGGTCTCCTGGGGCGAGAGAAAAAGGTTGTTCCAGAAGGAGCGCCGGGTCGGGACCGCCATGATTCAGGATCCGGCCTTCAGATAAATACCCGCCGGATCCAAATCCTCGCGCAGGATCTTCAGTTCCTTCCTCCCCACCCCCGGGGTCGTGCGCGGGGAGGCCGCCACCTTCAAAGTCCAGCCGGTATTATCGATCGCTTCTTGAACCGATTTACCGGGGTGGAGGGCGGTCAGGACCAGTTCACCGGTCTCGTCCGGCTCCAGGATGCCGAGGTCGGTCACAACCGCCACCGGCCCTTTGCCGCGCAGGCCGGCCTTTTCCCGGCCGCCCTTGCCATCCAGGTAGCCGGCGGAGGTCATGAAGTCAACTTTCTCCGGGAAGCGGCGTTTCTGATGGGGGGTCATGATATAGCAGCGGTTGGCCCAGGCTGCGATCTCCTGGGCCCCGCCGGACCCGGGAAGCCTGACCTTGGGACGACCGTAGTCTGGACCGATCTGGGTGGCGTTGATATTTCCGAAACGGTCGATTTGCGCCCCGCCCAAAAAACCGACATCGACGTTGCCGCGCTGGAGGTAATTCGTAAAGATATCGTACATGCTGACCACCGAGAGCGCCCCGCTGACGAGCGTCGGGTCGCCGATCGAAAGCGGCAGGCGCGCCGGTTCTGCGCCGATCACACCGGCCTCATAGATCATGACCAGATCCGGGGCGTGGGTTCGCTTGGCCAGGTTGCAGGCCAGGTTGGGCTGGCCGACCCCCACAAAGACCACATCGCCGTTTTGGAGCAGGCGGGCGGCGTTGATGATCATCAGCTCGGCGGGGGAATAGCTTGGGGGGGTCATTTAATACGCTCCATAATTGACGACTGCGCTGGGTCGGGGCTTCACTTTTAAACGCCGGTGAACGGCCGGGCCAAGCTTTTTCCAGTATTCGCCTCGATCTTTGACCCCGTAGACCCATTCGTCCAGGTAGGATCGAACTGCTGAGGAGGATTCACTGATCTTGTCCCATTTCAGGTAGAAATCGTTATCGCGGTCGTAGTATCCCTGGGCATACGAAGGGTGCGAAGCGAAGGGGACATGGCAGACCGCGCTCACGATGAATCCGGGGATCAGCGTCCGGTTGGGGTCGGAGCGGATGATGGCCTGGTCGACGATCTCCTCCGCGGTCAGGATCAGGCGTTTTGCTGCAAAGGCGACTTCCTTCTGCTCGCCAACGATTCCCCATAAGTGGGCGTTGCCTTCCCGGTCGGCCCGCTGAACGTGAACGATGGCGACATCCGGGCAAAGGGCCGGGACCACAACCACTTCCTTTCCTGAATAGGGATCGCTGACGCGCCGGATCAGGGGGTTTGAACGTTCCAGGTCGGTCGCGGCGGTCTGATTCATGGGCATGAAGGGTAAACCGGCCGCGCCGGCCTGTAGGCGCGAGATCATTCCGAAGTGGGAATATTCTTCCCAGTCCAACCGGCCGGCTTCGATCTCGGCTCGGACGATCCTGAGTGAGCCGACCCCCGGGTTCCCCATGTAGGAGAAGATCACCTTGCGTGCGCACCCGGCCGCGACCAGCTGGTCGTAGATCAGGTCCGGGGTGGCGCGGGCGAGCACCAGGTCATGCTTGTGCTGGCGGATGATCTCATGACCGGCGGCAAAGGGGATCAAATGGGTAAAACCTGCGGCATAAAGCGTATCGCCGTCCTGTACGTTCTCGGAAATGGCTTTGGAGAGAGGCATCAGCTTCTTCATAGGTGGGTCGGAACGGGAATTAATCCTTGTCTTCGTCCTGGTCCTCTTGCTTTTGCTGGCGTTGGCGCTCACGCAGCTGCTGGATGATGCGAAAACGGCCGCTCGAGGGGCGTTCCACGCCCCGGCGCAGCTGGAATCCGATTAAAAAGGTGATCACCCCCAGGAAGAAGAAGCTGAAGGCCGGTTGACGGCTGAACCCCGAAAGCAGGAACAAGAAAAAGGATACAAAGCCGATCAACAGGAAAAACGTACCGATGCGATGTCCGTGATGGGGGTGGTTATCCATAAAATTCCGAAAGGATCAAGGATGTCCAGACAGGGTTTAAATCCGGCGGCCAGGACCGGAGGATCCCTTCCGCAGTCAGCCTGCGCTCTGTTCTGCCCGCCCACCGGGGGGACAAAACGGTGCGCCTTCGCCTAATTATAGATGATTCTGGGTGGAAATGGAGAAGAAAGAGGAAAGCTTGCATGCGAAAAGAGGAAGGATGTCTCTTTCATTCATATTGCAGGTAATTTACACTATATTGAGACGGATTGAATTCTCTGCTGAAAGGAGTTCCTGATGAGTATGCGGCTTTATGTCGATAATGCCAAGTGTTCCGGGTGCAACGCCTGCCGGGTAGCTTGTTCCACGAATTTGTTCGGTGAGACCAACCCCAAGAAGGGGGCTCTGCTGATCGTGCCGCACTTCCCCGAGCCAGGGGTCTACGGCGTGAACGTATGCACGCAGTGCGGAGATTGTGCCGCGGCCTGCACCGTGGAGGCGATCAAGCAGAACGAAAAGGGTGCCTACTACGTGGACTTTGCTGAATGCAATCTATGTGAAGCCTGCGTGCCAGAATGTAAGGAAAACGTGATGTTCCTGCGGGTTGAACTGGCAAACACGGCCTGGAAGTGTGACCTGTGCGGCGACTGCGTCAGCGTTTGCGGCACCAGCGCACTGTGGATCGCTGAAATCGTAGAACCGGTGGCAGCTTAAGGAGGCGGACATGAATGGTTATGGTGGACAAATCCTGCGTGTCGATCTCTCCAGCGGAAAGGTCTCCAAAGAGCTGACCCCGGCCGAACTGGCACGTGACCTGATCGGCGGCCGCGGCTTCGGGATCTATTTCCTGCTTAAGGAAGTTCCGAAAGGCGCGGACCCGCTGGGCCCCGAGAACAAGATGTTCATCTCCACCGGCCCGATGTCGGGAATGTTGATGCCGGGAGGCGGGAAGTGCGACTGGACGACGAAGGCTCCCCTGACCGGCGGCTACGCCAGCGCTTCGCTGGGCGGGCACTTTTCCGCGGAAATGAAATACGCCGGGCTGGACATGATCATCCTGGAAGGCGTCAGCCCGAAGCCGGTCACCCTGTTCATTGATAACGATAAGGTCGAGCTGCGCGATGCTTCCGACATTTGGGGAAAGGGCACGATCGCCGTCGAAAAGATGTTCAAGGAAAAATTGGGTGAAGAATATCAGATCGCGGTCATCGGTCCTGGAGGCGAGAATCTGGTCTCCTTCGCCAGCATCAATCACGATTACGGCCGCCAGGCCGGGCGGGGTGGCGTGGGTGCGGTGATGGGTTCCAAAAAGGTCAAGGCGATCGTCATCCATGGAACCAAGTCCGTTCCAGTGGCGGATCCCAAAGCGTATCGGGAGGCCGGTTTCGCCCTCTATAAGGCCTGCAAGGATGCGGCTGGACTGAAGGACTGGACCACCTATGGCACGGTGATCACCGAGATCTGGTGCAACGAAGTCGGCGCGTTGCCGACCCGCAATTTCAGCGAGGGAACCTTCGAGGGCAGCCAGGGGCTCAGTGGTCCGACCATGCGCGAGAAGATCGTCGTGACCGACAAGGGTTGCTTTGGATGCCCCTCGCCGTGCGGAAAATACAGCCGTTCCAAGAAATACAATTCCTATGTCGAAGGCCCGGAGTACGAGACGGTCGGTTTGATGGGTTCCAATTTGGGGATCGGGGACATCGAAGCGGTCGCCCAAGCCAACCTGTTGTGCGATGACCTGGGAATCGATACGATCACGGCCGGCAATGCCATCGGCTGGGCGATGGAGTGCTATCAGAAAGGGATCCTGACCAAGAAGGATACCGATGGGCTGGATCTTACATTTGGCAATGTCGAGGCAACCTTCGCAATGATCGGGAAGATTGCCCGCCGGGAAGGGCTGGGGGCGCTGCTCAGCGAAGGTGTGAAGCGTGCCTCCAAGAAGCTGGGCCAGGGCAGTGAAAAGTTTGCCATCCATGTCAAGGGCATGGAGCAGTCCGCCTATGCCACCCATAACGCCACCGCCATGCTGCTGGCGTACATGACCTGCGATGTCGGAGCCCACCACAATCGAGCCTGGGCGATCACCTACGATATCCAGGTCGGTCGCGAGAAGGTCGTCCCGGAAAAAGTGGCGCGGGTCATCTGGCTGCAGAATTTCCGCCCGATGTTCGACGTGCTGGGGGGATGCCGCCTGCAATGGGTGGAACTGGGCATCGACCGGAACCTGTATGTCCCGGCCTTCGAGGCCATTACCGGCATCCACCGCAGCTGGGAGGACATGGAAAAGGTCGGTGAGCGCATCTGGAACCTGACGCGCATGTACTGGGCGCGCGAGAACGAAGGATTCGGCCGCGAGTGGGACATGCCTCCCCAGCGTTTCTACCAGGAACCGCCCCAGACCGGCTCAAACAAGGGACAGATCACCTCGCTGGAAGACGTGAACCAGTTGCTGGACATGTATTATGAACAGCGCCACTGGGACGCGAACGGCCTGCCCAAGGCGGAAACGCTCAAAGAGCTTGGGATCCAGGAACTGGTCGTTTAGGATGCATGGATGACGGCCAGCCTGCGCTTGAGCGGTGGACTGAAGGATGTCGTCGGGGGACGGGATCGTTTTGACGTCGAGCCGGGCCGCTCCGTGCGTGAGATCCTAATCGGTCTTGGAATCGTGCCGGACACGATCGCCCTGGTGGTCGTCAATAACGAACAGCAATCGAAGGATTACATCATCCAGGAAGGCGACGCCATCCGCATCCTCGCCGTGATCGGCGGCGGATAGGAAACGACATCGGGCGGCAGGATACTTGCCGCCCGATCTTTTTCAAGGTGGGGATGGATTGACCCAGCCGAGTCGGGAAGGTCACTCGACCAGGGTGTGGATTTGTTCATGCATATAAAGCGGCAGATAGTAATGGCCGCCGGAGTTCTTGCCGCTGGCACCGGAAGCTTTCCAGCCTCCGAAGGGCTGGAAACCCGGCCAGGCGCCGGTCGTGGCACCCTGGGGCCGGTTGGCGTAGGCCACCCCGGATTCGATCTGATCAAAGAACCATTCGGCCTCCTCCGGGGAACCGTAGAACCCCGCCGTCAGGCCGTAGCTGATGTCATTGGCCTGCTGCATGGCCTCCTCCAGGTTCTTCACCTTGCCGATCGTGGTAATGGGCAGGAACATCTCGTTTTTCCACAGGCGGTGGCTGAAGGGCAGGTCGGCCATCAGGGTGGGGGCGCAAAAGTAGCCTTTCGCATAGTCACCCTGTTGCAGGGTTCGAGCGCCGGTCAGGAGCTCCCCTCCGCCCTCGGATAACTCCTTGACGAACTTCTGATAATCGTCATAGGCGGCCTGGTTGATCACCGGACCCAGGAAGTTCTTTCGGTCAGTGGGGTCCCCGATGGCGAGTTTTTCGGTCTGCTCCTTCAGGCGGCCCGCCAGGTCTTCGTAAACTTCTGCCTCGATATACACGCGCGAGGCGGCTGAACATTTCTGACCTTGCAAACCAAAGGCGGAGCGTACGATCCCCGAGGCGGCACGCTCGAGGTCCGCGTGACGCGAGACAATCACGGGGTTCTTTCCGCCCAGTTCCAGGAGCATCGGCCGCACCCATCGGCATTCCGAGAAATCGCGAAAGATGCGCATGCCGACTTCGAATGAACCGGTGAAGGTGACCCCGTCGACATCCTGGCAGGTGATGAGCGCATTCCCGATCGTGCGTCCCGGGCCGGTTACGTAATTGACCACCCCATCGGGGAGGCCGGCATCCCGGAAGCATTCGACCAACAGCCGGACGACCCAGGGGGTGTCCGAGGAGGGTTTGATCACGATG
>Ga0209039_10000355_pt1 | contig 44554 bp, 41 predicted proteins | sample BogFormECP12_OM1_FD_188238 | JGI IMG/M metagenome (GOLD analysis project Ga0209039, IMG submission 188238) | Bog forest soil microbial communities from Calvert Island, British Columbia, Canada - ECP12_OM1 (SPAdes) (version 2) | ecosystem: Environmental > Aquatic > Freshwater > Wetlands > Bog ...
TATTGAAGGAATTGGAGGCGCGGGCCGGGATCGAACCGGCGCATAAAGGTTTTGCAGACCTCTCCCTTACCACTTGGGTACCGCGCCCTGGCAAGGCTGCCCTGAAATATGACTTGCTCCAAACCGCCGTAGCCAATCCGGTTGTGACCGGAGGGCGAAATGGAGCGGGAGACGAGATTTGAACTCGCGACCCTTGCCTTGGCAAGGCAATGCTCTACCACTGAGCTACTCCCGCTTGGTGCAGAATTGAGTATACCGGGCTCCCAAAACCAGGTCAAACAGGCATGAGGTCAAACTGCGGCCGGGGCCGTATTTGCGGCAGGCAGCGCCGCGCCTGGGCCCGGCAAGACCGCGCCTGAGGCTGGAAAAGCAACCCCGGGCCGCGAACCTGTCTCCTCATGCACAATCTCCCCGTCGCGCATGTGCAGAATCCGGGTGGCAATCTGTGCCGCCTCGGGATTATGGGTGATCATCAGAGTGGTCTGGCCCAGCTCCCGGTTCGAGCGCAGCAGCATGTGCAGCACGGCATCGGAGTTCTTGGTATCCAGGTTGCCGGTGGGTTCGTCGGCCAGCACGATGGCCGGCCGCGTAATCAGTGCGCGCGCAATGGCCACCCGCTGCTGCTCGCCGCCGCTCAATTCCGACGGCCGGTGCGGGAGCCGCCCCTGGATCGACAGCATATCGCTCAGATGGTCGAGATACGCGAGGTCCAGCGGCTCCTTACGGCCGCTCACCGAGTGCGCGATCTCGATATTGCCCATGGCCGAAAGGGTGGGCAGCAGGTTGAACTTCTGGAAGACGAAGCCGATGCGGTGCTTGCGCAGCCGGGTGCGCTCGGCGTCCGAGAGCGAGGCGAAATCCACCCCGTCGATCACCACGCGGCCCGCTGTGGCTTGCGTCAGCCCGCCCAGCAGGTAAAACAGCGTGGACTTGCCCGAACCCGAGGGGCCGACAATGGCCACAAACTCGCCGCGCTCCACGGCCAGCGAGAGCCCACGCACCGCGGTGACCTGGATTCGGCCTGTGGAATAAACCTTGGTCAGGTTTTCGGCGAGAATGATGGGCGAAGACGATTCGGGCTGCACAGTTGCTATTGTAAATGCGACGCTTGCCCGGCTGTTCCCTTAGAATAACTATGCACAGATTCCCCAACGCAGGATTCCCCTCCCATGACCGCAGCGCTGAAGTCCACACTCGTCACTTCTCTTGAAGCGGCCGCAGAACAAGCCGGACTGCTTCTCGTCTCCGCCACGGAAGGCACGGACTTCCACGGCCGGCCCACGGCTGTCTTCCAATTGGGTCTGGCTGGCGTGGGCCTGACTGACGCGGAGCTTGCCGGCCAGACGCTCAAACTTCAACTGAGCGAGGCATTTGAATTCGACAAGCCGGAACTGCTGCCCGCGATGACGGCTTACCTGGCCGCCCAGGCCAAGCGGCTGCGCAATCCCCGCCCCGAGTGTTCCGTCACGCTGGGCGGCCTGCCGGTGGCCTTCGGCCAGTTCCAGTGGCCCTTCCACCGCTCCACCTCCGGCGCGGATACTTACATCGTCCACGGCGAAGTGCGGCTGGCCGACGGCGGGGCGCACAATCTGCACGCCAAGGTCGCGGCCTCGGTGACTCAGACCTTCGCGGAGATCGTGCCCGCCATGGAGCAGCCCTATGCGGAGAGCTTCGTTTACAACGCGGTGCGCAAGACGGTGGACCTGGGCCAGCTTGAATTCATCAAGAGCGGCAACCGCCAGCCGGTGCCGGTGACCACGCGCTACTACAGCCGCTGGCAGAAGAAGTTCCTCTTCACCGAGACCAACGATGCGGAGCGTCTGGAGTACCTGCTGCGCAAGGTCTACTGGCTCAGCGGCGTGCTGGGCGAGGGAAAGCCGGTCTGGATCGCCGACCCGAGAGACGCGCAATACCTGAATACGACCGAGGCCGATCTGCTGCGCATGGCCGGGGATAAGGCCGGCGATGGGCTGCTCAAGCTGGTGGGCGAGTTTGCCGCGGCCACGCCGCAACTGCTGTCTCGCGCGCCGGAGTACCAGGCCAAGCTGGAAGCCGCGCTGAGCTTTACCAAGCCGCAGTTCAACGAATCAATGCGCGCCGGGCATGGGAATATGTAGGTTCCTAAAGCGCCGCGCCGCAACCGGAGCAGAACCGCGCACCCGGCGGATTGGTCTGCTGGCAGCGCCCGCAGGCGACCAGCGTTCCCGGCTGCGCCACAGGCGGCATGTTGACGGTCACGTTCAGCGGCTGGCCCCATCCCGGCATCATGATGCCCAGCGCAGCCGCAATCCCCGCCGCCTGAATGGCGTTGAATTCGCGGACCCGGCCGGGCATGAAGAAGCACTCGATAAAGCCCAGCACCCAGGGAATCGGCGTCCAACAGAAGCAGCAGTAAAGAATACCCAGGCCGGTGTTCCTCAAGTAGAAGTGGTGAATACCGAAGCCGCCCAGAAACAGTGCCAGCAGAATGCCTACGACTTCGTCGCGGCGCACCGCCTCATACTGCTGGTAAAAGATGGCTTGCGGGTTGGGATATGGTTGGCTGCTCATGGCTGGTTCTCCTTGCTTCTGTCGCCAATATACGCAATTGCGGCCTTGGGGGTTCCCGAGGGCGAAGGTGTGCGTGTTCCAGCTTGGCCGCTTCCTGGTATCCCAAAGGTAGGAAACCACGGGCTTCGTCGACGGCCTGGACATTGCGGAGGTTGGGGTCGATCGGAGTCTCGGGTTTGGGCTCCTCCTTGGCGGCGCCCGGGGTTCAGGAGACCTCGAGAATCTGGAGTCTACGTGGCGGATGCAGGAATCCTCCACCCCGTTTCCGGAATCAAACCAACGTAGCCGATTCGCCCTCGATCTTCCTTAAAGGAACCCCCGCTATGACCCTATCTGCCAGTGAAGTCAACAACTTGAAACAGGCTCCCGCTGTCGATGGCGTGTTGCCCGTGATCCACAACCGCTGGAGCCCGCGCTCCTTTTCCGGCCGCGATGTAGCCCCCGCCGACCTGGCCAAACTCTTTGAAGCCGCCCGCTGGGCGCCGTCCTCCTACAATGAGCAGCCTTGGCGCTTCCTTGTTGGCATACGTAACTCCTTGACTTATAAGAAGATATTCGACTCTCTCTTACCCTTCAATCAAGCCTGGGCGGCTCATGCCCCGGTCCTGATCCTGGGCGCGGCCAAGACGAAGTTCTCCCACAACGACACCCCCAACGGCTTTGCTGTCTTTGATTTAGGAGCAGCCTCCAGCTACCTTGTCCTGCAGGCCGCCGCGCTTGGCCTCTCCACCCACCAGATGGCCGGCTACGACCAGGCCGCCGCCCGCCAAGCCTTTGAGATTCCAGATACACACGTCCTCGGCTCCGTCATCGCTCTCGGCTATCAAGGCGAGCCATCCGCCCTGAGCAACGAACGCATGCTGGCCCAGGAACTCGCTCCGCGCCAGCGTAAACCATTGAAGGATTTAGTCTTCTCCGCCTGGGGCTCTCCCGCAGACCTGGGTTGATTCCGCCCACAAGTCTCCACCCTCCAGCCCCGCGCTATAGTTAAAGGCTGGAGGGAATTCCCTTTGACCCACACCCCACCGCCGGGGAGAGTTCGGCGGCCAGCCCACGCGCACAAATCCCGCCCCCGGCCCGCCCGCACGCGCCCGCGTAACTGGTTGATTCATTGGGTGTTAGCCGCAGTTGGACTGGCGGGAGCATTGCTGGCCTGGGCGGCCATCGCTCGCCAGCTTGCGCCTGCCTCCAACACCTCGCTCACCCGCTTTGACGCCATCGTCGTGCTGGGCTCCGCAGCCGACGCCGACGGCAACCCGACCCCTACGATGCTGGCCCGCGTCACCGAGGGTGTGCATGAGTACCAGCGCGGAGCGGCCCCGCGGCTCATCCTTACCGGGGGAGTAGACCGCCGCGGGTTTGTGAGTGCCCGCGTCATGGCGCGAACTGCACATGCACAAGGGATTCCGAAATCCGCAATCCTGGTTGAACCGGAGGCCCTAGACACCATCCAGAACGCCTGCTACGCGGTGCGAATCATGAACGCCCACGGCTGGCATTCGGCGGAGGTGGTGTCAAGCGCCAGCCACCTGCCCCGCGCAGGGCTTATCTTCAGCCAACTGCCGCTGGAGTGGCGCGCGCACGCCGCTCCCCCGCTTTCTCCGGAATCAGCGGCTTACTTTAGCGTAGCCGCATCCGTCGAAACTTTGAAAACTATGCGCTACCTGATGTGGGCGCGCTGGGCCGAGCGTTGCGAGCCGTAACCGAAACAAATTCCGCCCGGTTTGCGTTGTCCCCCATCGGCGTGGTCCTGTAAGCTGGATGGTGATGCGTCTCCTAGTAAGATTTTCAGTTTCTTTCGCAGCCTTTGCCGCCTTGGCTCTCTGTGCAGGAACCTGCGCTCAGGCCCAGAGCACCGCCGCCCCGACCGCCGGCAACGGCACCTACATTGTTGTCGATCCACTGGCCAATGTGCGCTATGACAACCGTTTCGACGCCTCGCTGGGCGCGGCCTACGGCCACATCATGGCTGGGCCAACCCTGGATCAGGGGGCCAATCTCGGCGGGCTCGATCTGACCGGCTCCTACTGGTTCAGCAAGCACTTTGCCGTGGAGGGCACGGGGCGCTCGTATCTGGGTTCCAGCGGCGCTGGGGCCACAGCCCCGCCCATCAAGGGACCATTTGTCAGCCAGTATATTTTTGCCGCCGGTCCTGAGTGGCTGGGACCGCACAATAAGCACGGCGCGCTGATTGCCCATGTGCTGGTGGGTGGCGCGATCTTTGACTCGCATCTGGGGTCACACACGCCGCAGGAGGTGGACTTCTATCCCAACCAGGTCGCTCCGGCGGCCATCTTCGGCGGCCACTTCGACCTGAACCGCTCGGCGCGCTGGGTTTTCCGCGTCACGCCCGATGCGCTTTTTACCCGATATAGCTTCAATTACGTCACCGTTCCCGCGGCGGGAAGCCCGCGCAGCAACTGGAACTTCGGCATCTCGGTCGGGGTGGAGTACAGGTTCAAGAAGAAGCGATAGAAGGGCGCCCTCCGAGGGCGGCTTCCAGTGGGCGGGTGCCGTAATCGCCTCGCCCAATTGTGTTTTTCTCAAGCCCAGCCACCAGGGACGAACCCGTTGCAGGGACCATGGCTCTCCACCCGTCCCGGCCAACCCGGCACTTGCCGGGGGACCCTGGTACTTGTGTTTGGGCCAACCATCCTCGATGCAATAACATCGATATCAAATGGACGGGCTGCCAATTTCATCTGCGTGTGGTATTCTCCACCGTTCGGTGACACAGATAGATAAGTGTCGCCGGAAAATATGCCGTAACGGATAGCGGCACTCATTTGCGTGGGGGAGTTTCAGGCAAGCAAAGGAACGAAGGCAGGGTCAAACGGCTATGAGAGACACACTTGGAGTATTGCTTGCGGGGGGACAAGGAGAACGGCTCTTTCCGCTTACCCGCGACCGCGCCAAACCGGCCGTGCCCTTTGGCGGGCATTACCGCATCATCGACATCACCCTCTCCAACTGCATCAACTCCGGCCTGCGCAGGGTCTTCATCATGACCCAGTACAAGGCGTTGTCGCTCAACCGGCACATCCGCGAGGGGTGGACGGGCATTGTGGCTCAGGAGCTGGGCGAGTTCTTCGAGCTGATGCCGCCCATGCAGCGCACCGGCTCCAACTGGTACATGGGCACAGCCGATGCGGTTTACCAGAACATTTATTCGATCGGCAGCGAACAGCCGGAGTACGTGATGATCCTCTACGGCGACCATATCTACAAGATGGACTATAGCCGCATGTTGAAGCAGCACAAGGAGACTAAGGCCGAGCTAACGCTGGCCACCCTGCCGGTTTCTCCGGACGAGGCGAAGCAGCTTGGGGTGGTCGAGGTGGACAAGACCGGGGAGGTTCTGGGCTTCCTGGAAAAGCCGACCTCGACCACATTCCGCTCGCCCACCAATCCCAACGCCGTGGATGCGTCGATGGGCATTTATATCTTCAACACCGAGGTGCTGTTGAAGGCGCTGATCGCCGACGCCGAGGATCCCAACTCGAAGCACGACTTCGGCCACAACATCCTGCCCAACCTGCTGGGCAAGAAGAAGATGATGGCTTACAGCTTTGTGGACGAGAACAAGCAGCAGGCGCTCTACTGGCGCGATGTGGGCACGCTGGACGCGTACTACGACGCCAACATGGACCTGTGCTCGGTTTCGCCGATCTTCAACCTGTATGACAAGAGCTGGCCCATCCGCACGCGCGTGCGCCAGTATCCACCGGCCAAGTTCGTCTTCGGCGAGCCGGGCCGCTCGGGCATGGCGGTCAACTCGGTCATCACTGCCGGCGTCATCATTTCCGGCGCCTCGGTCTCGAACTCCGTGCTCTCGCAGGATGTGCGCGTCAACTCCTACTCCGACGTGGACGCCAGCATCATCTTTTCGCACGTGAACATCGGCCGCCACTGCCGCATCCGCCGCGCCATCATCGACCGCGACGTGCATATTCCCGAAGGCACGGTCATCGGCTACGATCCGGTCGAGGATAAACGCCGCTACTTTGTAACTCCGTCCGGGCTCACCATCGTCACTCGCGACGCGTCGCTGTTTGAAAACCCCGTCGATCCGGAGTTCCTGCAGCGGTATTAGGGCAGCGCTCTAACCCCGCTTAGGAAATGCCACTTTGGATCGGTGGTTTTGGTGGGCACTCATTCGCCCCGGCCGGTTTGACCCCGGAGGCCGAGTCACTTCAATAATTTGTAGCTTTTGAGGGCCCTTTGGCGTCTCATCGTGTGCATGGGTCATTCTCATTCCGTGCCTCGACGGAAGAGAGACCGGCACAAGACTGAAGGAGACATTGGGCTTGATATTATTGCTTTTCCTCGCCTATCTCGGCGGAATTCTCACTATTCTCAGCCCGTGCATTCTCCCCGTGCTGCCTTTCGTCTTCGCGCGTTCCGATCAGCCTTTTCGCAGGAGCGGCCTTCCCCTGCTGGCCGGCATGGCGGCCACGTTCACACTGGTTGCCAGCCTGGCGACCGTGGGAGGCGCCTGGGCCGTTCGCGCCAATCAGTTCGGCCGGCTTGCCGCTCTTATCCTTCTCGGGTTGTTCGGTCTTACGCTGCTGTTTTCTTCGCTTGCCGAGCGTCTCTCGCGCCCGTTGGTGCAACTGGGCGTCAAGCTATCGGGGAACCGCGATTCCAGCCCCGGCATCGTCCGGTCATTTGTCCTCGGCATTGCGACAGGGTTGCTCTGGACGCCCTGCGCCGGTCCTATCCTGGGGCTGATTCTCACGGGAGCCGCGCTGAGCGGCGCCAGCGCGCACACGGCAATCCTGCTGCTCGTCTACGCCGCCGGAGCCGTCACTTCGCTCGCTCTTGCCGTGCTTGCCGGAGGCCGCGTCTTTGCGGCTATGAAGCGTTCACTCGGCGCGGAGGAGTGGATTCGCCGCATCCTGGGAGTGGCTGTCCTGGCTGGCGTGGCGGCTGCCGCATTGGGGTTGGACCGCGGCGTACTCACCCGGCTCTCTCTGGCCGGCACGTCGAATCTTGAGCAGCGCCTCGTTGCTTTCGTTGCTCCATCCAGTGCGCAATCCCAGCCGGTGAAGACCGACGCCGATCCGGCCATGATGATGTCCGCCGGCGGCAACTCTGCCGGCGTGCCGGGGATGCTGCCCGATCTTTCCGGAGCCAGTGCCTGGATCAACTCGCCCCCGCTCACCGCGGAATCGCTGCGCGGCAAGGTGGTTGTCATCGACTTCTGGACCTACTCCTGCATCAACTGCCTGCGCACCTTGCCCTACGTCAACGCCTGGTACGGCAAGTACAAGGACAGCGGCCTAGTCGTCCTTGGCGTCCATACCCCTGAGTTTCCATTTGAAAAGGACGAGACGAACGTTCGCAAGGCAGTCAGGGATCTGGGGATTGACTACCCCGTCGCGATGGACAACGACTATCGCATCTGGCGCGCCTTCAACAACGAGTATTGGCCCGCTCATTACTTCATCGATGCCGCCGGCCGCGTGCGCTATCACCACTTCGGCGAAGGCGACTATGAAGAATCCGAGGCGTGGATTCGCAGCCTGCTCGAGGAGAGGAACCACCAGCCGCCGCCCAATCGCGCTACGCAGATTGCCGCCAGCGGCGCGGAGGCCGCGTCGGACCTTCAGGCTGTGCAGTCGCCTGAGACCTATATCGGATACATCCGGGCAACGAATTTTGCCTCGCCGGGCGGATTCAGCGAGGATGACGCGCGGTTGTATCGAGCCCCTGCACGGCTCAAGCTGAATGAATGGGCGTTGACCGGCAGATGGAAGGACGAGGGTCAGATCGCAACACTGCTCTCTGCAACGGGCGGCATTGTCTACCGCTTTCATGCCCGCGACCTTCATCTGGTTCTGGGACCGGCGAACGATGGTAAGCCGGTTCGCTTTCGCGTGACGCTGGACGGGAAACCGCCCGGCACTGACCACGGTGAAGACTGCGACGCGAACGGTTACGGCGCGGTGACTGAAAGTCGCTTGTACCAACTGATCCGGCAAAAGAGCGCCGCGCGGGATCGTGTGTTTCGCATTCAATTTCTCGCTTTGGGCGCGCAGGCTTTTGCATTTACGTTCGGGTGACGACCTGCGGTGGGGGGACTTGCCGTCCAGGCGGACGCCTTCGGCCTGCCAAATCGAGGTTCGTGGTTTCCCACCCTTTCGCCAGAAAGAAGCGAAAGGATGGGGCACCCTGTTTTCGTGATTGGATGAAGTGATTCCTCACTATGGAAAGGAAGGCCCATGAAGAATCCTCTGCAAGAGAAGTCACCGTCCCAGGGCGAAACCGGAATGGCAAATCCGGGCAGGCGCGCATTCATCGTTTTGGTAGCGGGCGTGGCGAGCGGAGCGGCCTTCTGGGCCTTGCGCCGCGCGACTCTTCTCCAACCGCAGCCTGTCTCTGCCGCGGATGCTCCGGCGAACGTGACGATCATGGAGTTTGCGGCCGACGGCAAGAAGACCGGCAAGGTGACCGTTGCCCGCATTGTCAAGTCCGACGCCGAGTGGAAGCGCCAGCTCTCGCCAATTTCGTATGAGGTGACGCGTCACGCCGGCACCGAGCGCGCCTACTCCGGCGACACCTGGAACCTGCACGACCGGGGCATCTTCCGCTGCGTCTGCTGCGATACGGCCCTGTTCAGCTCGGAGACCAAGTTCGATTCCGGCACCGGCTGGCCCAGCTTCTGGCAGCCGATTGCGCGCGAGAACGTAGTGGAAACCAGCGATTCAAGCCTGGGGATGGATCGTACCGCGGTCTCCTGCCGCCGCTGCGACGCGCATCTGGGCCATGTCTTCAATGACGGACCGCCCCCAACCGGCCTGCGCTACTGCATGAATTCGGCGGCGATGCGGTTCGTGAAGCTGGGGTGAGTGGAGGGGGTTGGCCGATTTCCCGGTAGGCGACCATACGTCGAGTGGTGCTCGGATCAATAAACGCTGCGGGTCTGCGTCAACAAAACCTACGAACTTCACGAATATTACCGGCGATGCGATGTTGAACGCAGGAGGCGCAACGATGCTAGACCCCGCCTTTACCCAGACGATGCAGATCGGAATCGTGGTGCGCGATTTGGACGCGGCGATACGAAAATACGTCGACGATTACGGGATCGGTCCATGGAAGATCTACGAGTTTAACCCCGGCAACGCGAAGGGCCTGCACGAATACGGCCAGCCGGTCGAGCGCTCCTGGCGCCTGGCAGTGGCTATGGTCGGCCAACTGCAGTGGGAACTGATCGAGCCGCTCGATGACAAGAGCATCTACGCGCGTTTCCTTGCCGAGAAAGGCGGGGGCGTGCACCACATCGCCGTTGCTGCTCAAAGCTTCGACGAAATGCGGGCAACGGCGACCAAACGAGGGATTGATGAGGTCCTCAGCGGCGAGTTCGAAGGCGTCAGGGTCGCATACCTCGGCACGGACCGCGATCTCGGGGTGACCCTCGAGATCTTCAGCGGCATGCCCAATCTCGAACAGAAGCCGGACGCGACTTAGGACACCGCCCCCGACCGGCCTGCGCTATTGCATGAACTCGGCGGCGATGAAGTTCGTAAAGCTGGCCTGAACGGAGGGAGTTGGCCGGTTTCCGGGTAGGTGGCCGTCCGGTCGCTACTACATTCCCGGACGTTGCGGCGTTTATCATTAGATAATCCGCGGACCTCAATTATGCGCCCTACCGATGAGTGAGTTTGAGTATGGCTCTGACACGCGATAACCACTTCGTGCCACAGTTGTACCTGAAGAATTTCGCCACACCTTCCGGCGAGGTTCTCGAGTACCGGATACTCGTCTCTCGCTCAAGCGTGCCTGTGTGGAAGCCAGTCAATGTAGCCGGAACAGGATACGAGAAAAACCTATACACGAGGATTGTGCGCGGAGTAGAAGCGGACGACATCGAACAATGGTTGAATCGCGAATTCGAATCGCCAGCCAAGGAACCATTTCAAAAAGTCCTCGCCGACAAAGAACTCACGCACGGCGATTGGGAAATACTCGTTCGGTTTCTTGCGTCTCAAATCGTCCGAACCCCCGCGTTTCTTATAAAATACCTGCCAATCTGGAACCGGATGGCTCCATTGGTATTGGAGCAATCTCGGAAAGACGTTGAAGCTCGCTTGCGCGAGGCAAAAGAGTCGGGCCAGGAGATAGTCGAAGACGATGCTCCGCACGCGGAATACTTTCCTATCAAAACTGATCGAAAGGACTTGCCCGAAGAAAAAAAGGTCCAATTCACTTCGACGCTGGTGGTAGATCGTCGAATGTGGTTTTACACGATGAAGCACACTTTGACGAGCACTCTGAAGGTCCTCCACAAACACAAATGGACCATACTAGAAGCGCCCGTCCGTTTGGGATGGTTCACGAGTGACGATCCTGTAATCTGCCTAAATTTCCGTTCCGAGTCCAATTACGACTTTAATGGCGGCTGGAATCGTACGCGGGCCAATATTCTCTTTCCACTAAGCCCACGCCATCTTATGTTTACACAGATCGGCACAAACTCGTACCCAAGGCAGGTTCCCTCTCGCTACCACGCCAGACTATTCCGACGCATGATCGCCGAACATGCTCACCGGAGAATCTACTCATTGGCAGAGGACGGCAAGATTCCACAGTTAAAGCCTCGCGTGGTGGACGCCATCGCTTTCCAGAACGAAAGGGCACTCTGGAAAGCCTGGTACGAAGATCAATCCAGAGCTGAACAGGCGCTCTAAATGCTTGGCACAGGACCCGGCCTCCTTGGGGGGCCTGTTCCACCCATCGCTTGTTACATGTTTGGAGCGCGATTTGTACCCATTTGTCGGCTTGTGGCAAGGTTTTTCGGAGGGCTCGCAGAGTTCCGGGCGTATGACCGGCAAACCGGAAACTAACCCATTCCTTAAGCGGGGATTAGCTTCACTTGCCCTTGTACTCCTGAAAGAGCTCGGGGAACTGCTGCTTCAGGGCCTCGATTTTGGGGCGGTCGCAGACCTGAATGTAGGGATTGTCCGGATTGTGGAGCGCGTAGTCCTGATGATAGGACTCGGCGTCGTAGAAGCCTTGCAAGGGCACAACCTGGGTCACAATCGGTTTGGGAAAGATATGGGCCGCGTCCAACTGCGCGATATAGGCCTGGCTGATGCGGCGCTGCTCTTCGCTGGTATAGAAGATGGCAGAGCGATAGGATGTGCCCACGTCCGGCCCCTGGCGGTTGAGCTGGGTGGGATCGTGGGCCACGGAGAAGAAGACCCGCAGCAGTTGTCCGTAGGTGATCTTCGACGGGTCGTAGACCACGCGAACCGATTCGGCGTGTCCGGTGGTCTCGGTGGTCACCTGGGCGTAAGTCGCGGTCTCAGCCGAGCCGCCGGCATAACCGGCAGTCGTCGCCAGCACGCCTTTGACGCGCTCGAAGACCGATTGCGTGCCCCAGAAGCAGCCTCCGGCAAAGACCGCCGTCTGCTTTCCCGGCGACTGCGCCAGCGGGGCATCGCTGGCGGCGGCGGGAATGGGAGCTTTCGCCGACGCGCGGCACCCGGCAGACGAAAGAGTGACAATCAGAAGGGGAATGATGGCGCCGTGCAGGGCAATTGTGCTGGGCATGGGGATCTCCTGGGCCGTTCCGATTCGGACCGGCAGTTGTGAGATGCATTCCAGAGGAAAAGGATACCGTCGAAGCGGGCGGCCTGGCCTTTTCCAGACGCCGCCGGAGATCCTCACGGCGAGGAACGGAGATTTCCAGCCGGGGAACTATTTTCACAGACCCCGCGTATTAGCAAAATATGCAATACGTGGGTACATTAAGCTGGAACGGGATGGGGCTGGCGTTGCCGGCCAAGACGTTCCGGCGCACTTTGGAGGCTCCGGCCCAGAACATCGGCGTTCAACGGCCGCCCGCCACAGGCCACGTCCAAGGGATCCCGGCAACTGCGCCAGCCGTCCGAACGGCGCGCGTGGAGGTTAGGCCGCTGGAGATCGATTGGTCCAAAATCGTCCGCCGCTGCATGGACGGAGATTCCGGCGCATGGGCCGAGCTGGTCCGCACCCACCATCGGCGTGTTTACGGGCTCTGCTACCGCTTTACCGGCAACGCCGCCGACGCCGAGGACCTCACTCAGGACGTGTTCCTGAAGGTTTACTCGAACCTGACCAGCTTCGATACCGGTCGAGGCAGCCTGCAGGTGTGGATCACAACCATGACCCGCAACCTGCTGGTGGATAACTTCCGGCGGACTCGCAACCAGCGCGTAACCGGTTCACTGGATGAGGGTTGGGAGTCTGCCGAGGAGCTCAAACCGGTGGACCGGCTCACCGCCGGAGGTCCCTCTCCGCACGAGTCGGCTGCCCAGAAGGAACTGGCAAAGATGGTCCAGGATGCGCTGGCGCGGGTCTCGGTGGAGCTGCGCGAGGCCGTCATTCTAAGAGACCTGCAGGATTTGGACTACAAGGAAATCGCCCAGGTGCTGGGCATTCCCGAAGGGACGGTCAAGTCCCGCATCAGTAGAGGCCGCGCGGAACTAGCGAGGCTGCTGGAACGTAATAAACGGGAGGTGATGTAAATGGCAGAGCGCACAAACATTCCGAGTTCCCCGGCCTGCGGGCAGTGGGAGACACTTTTGGCCGATGCGCTGGACGGGCTGCTGAAGCCCGAAGATGAGGCGGTCTTTACCGCGCACATGGCCGTCTGCCCGGCCTGCGCTGCCCTGTTTGAAGAAGCCCGTAAGGGCCGCGAGTGGCTGGAGTTCCTCTCGCCCGAACCGGAGGTTCCCGTGGGGTTGCTGGACAGGATTCTGGCCCAGACGGGTCCGGGGCAGGTTGAAGGCTTCGGCTTAGTCTCCGGCGGCAGCAACGTGTTGCAGATGCCCCCGGTCTCCACCCCAGCACGCAGAGATCGCTTGCCAGGGACCCCGGCATGGCAGCGTCCCGGCCTCGTCGGCCAGGCCCGCCGTTTTGCCGAGCCCCGGCTCCTGATGACTGCGGCTATGGCTTTCTTCTCCATCACTCTCACACTCAACCTGACCGGCGTGCATCTGAGCAGCGTGCGCCTCAGCGATCTGCGCCCCACCGCATTGCGCTCGATCATGGAGCGGCGGTTGAACATGGCTTCGACCCCCATCATCCGCTACTACGACCACCTGCGCTTTGTTCACGAGGTGGAGTCCAGAATGCGCGAACTGCGCCGCGCGACACAAGGTGAGGGAGAGGGCACAGACAACGACAACCGGCAGAAGCAAAAGGATGCCCAACCGGCCGCTCCGGGCGAGTCAAAACAGGCTCCGGGAGAGGCTCCCGGCCGCAAGGGCGGGGGTTTCCAAATAGACCCTCCCCAGCAATCGGCTAACCCGGCGTTCAACGATTCCACTGACTTTTTAGAGACTTCCCTGACGTTTCAGGACCGGTCCTCCACCCCAGCGACAAAGACTTATCGCTGGGGGCCCGGGCTCGCGCAATCCGGCGGCTCCGCAACGGCAGTACAGGAAAGGAGCACAAAATGGACTGCGTAAATCACAGTGGTGTAAGCGCAACCGCCTATTGCCAGAGCTGCGGCAAGGCGCTCTGCGCCGGCTGCGTGCGCAACGCGGCTGGAGGGCAGATTCTCTGCGAGCCCTGCTGGACAGCATGGCAGACCTTCCAACAGCCCTTTGTGGCGGGTAATCCAAGCGGACCCAACCCCTCGGCGGCCGCGGTGCTGGGATTGATTCCCGGCGTAGGCGCCATGTACAACGGCCAGTTTTTCAAAGGTTTCATCCACGTGGTCGTCTTCGCGGTGCTCATCAGCATCACCGATCACTACCCGATCTTTGGCCTGTTCATTGCGGCCTGGATCCTCTACCAGTCATTTGATGCCTTCCACACCGCCAAAGCGCTGCGCGACGGCCAGCCGGTGCCCGATCCCTTCGGATTGAACGAGGTGGGCAACTGGCTGAACCTGGGGATGCGAGTGAGGACCATGGGCCAACCCGGCGCCGGACCGGCTCCGGTAAATCCTGGCCCGGCAGGGCAGGAGCCGGCTACGGGGAGCTACCAGCCTCCGTATGCGGGACCGTACCAGCCGCCTTATCAATCGCCATACCAGGCGCCGTTCACGCCGCCGGCAGCCGGCTTTGTCGATCCGGCCGCGCCGCCGCCGCCGATTCCCTGGCAGCGCAAGGAGCCGATCGGTGCCATTGTGCTGATTGGCTTGGGCCTGTTGTTTCTGGTGGGGCAGATGAGGTTTGTTTTTCCGCTGCTGCTGATTGCACTGGGCGTCTGGCTGATCGTTCGCCGTCTTGGAGATTCGCAAGGAGGTTTCAAATGAACCGTTATATTCTGATTCGCCGTCTTCGGCTTCCTGCCGTTCTGCTGCTGATGGGAGTGATTGCTCTTCTCCGTCAGACAGGCGTGGTTGACCACTTTTGGCACTGGTTCTTGCCACTGCTGCTGATTCTGCTCGGTGTGATTATGCTGGCCGAGCACGCAGCGCTGGCCACCGAAAGCAGCTATTCACCTGCACCGTATCCCGGCGCTCCTGATCCCAGGACGGCAACGGGCGTTCCACAATACCCCGGTCAGCCGGCGGCCAACATTCCGGCTCACTTACAGGACTCCAGAAAGGAATCCGAGGGAGGACAATTATGAGCAGCGTACCTCCAACCACACCTCCGGGCGGCGCGCCGCCCCCGTTTCCGCCCTACGATCCCAAGACCCAATGGCGCGTCTATCGCGAGCAGCAAAAAGCCGCCTGGCGCGCGCAGCGTGAAGCCTGGAAGGCTCAGCACCACGCCTGGAGGGCCGGCTACCTGGGTGTCTACGGTCCGCGCGTTCCTTCCGTGGTCGGCCCCATCATCCTCATCGGCATTGGCATCGTCGCCCTGCTTGTGCTTACCGGCCACATCGCCGCCGGCGAATTCTGGGCCTGGTATGGCCACTGGTGGCCGCTGTTGCTTATCGGCGCCGGACTGGCCCTGCTCGGCGAGTGGGCGCTCGACCTGCACCGTGAGATCCCAGTCCGCCGCGGCGGCAGCCTTGTGGGCATTCTCATTCTGCTCGCCATCATCGGCTTTGGCGCGGCTGGATGGAACAACTGGTGGGGCCCCTTCCGCGCCCAGTTTGGCGACCAGGGAGACGACTTCTTCAACTCCTTCGGCCTGCCCGAGCGCGATAACGACCAGCAAGTCCTGAATACGCAGGTCCCCGCCAACGCCAGCATCGACATCGAGAATCCGCGCGGCGACGTGAGCATTACCGCCGGCGAAGGGTCCACGGTCGAAGTGCAGGCCCACGAAGTGGCCTTTGCCAGCTCGGACACGGATGCAAAGAGAATCTTCGACTCTGAAAAGCCAAGCGTGAAGGTCAGCGGCAGCGCTGTGCTCATCAAGTCGGAAAGCAACTCGAGCGGGCGACTCAACCTCACCGTGACCGTTCCCAAATCCGCAAAGGTCACGGTCAGCGCCGGCAGGGGCGATGTGACCGCCGCCGGCCTGGGCGCCGGCATCGGCGTCACCGCCTCGCACGGAGACGTACATCTAAGCGCGATTGCGGGCTCGGTCCAGGCGCACTTCTCCAACAGCAAGCACGACTTCTCCGCCCACCAGGTGGACGGAGACCTGACCGCCGACGGCGACATGAACGACTTCACCCTTTCCGAGATCAAGGGCAAGGTCACGCAGAGCGGCGAGATCCTCGGCGATGTACATCTGGAGAGTGTCTCCGGACCCGTGCACCTGCACACCTCGGTAACCGACCTGCAAGTGGCCACCTTGCCCGGCGACCTGACTCTCAACTCCGATGACCTGCGCGTCACCGAGGCCAAGGGGCAAGTCCGCGTCACAACTCACTCCAAAGACGTCGACCTGAGCCAGATCTCCGGGGACAGCTACGTGGAAGACCGCGACGGGCGCATCTCCATCGAGCCAGCCGGAAACTACAGCGTGGAAGCGAAGAACAGCAAGGGCGACGTGGAATTGACTCTGCCGCCCAACACGTCCGCCTCAGTAAGCGCACGGACGCGCAACGGCGACATCGTTTCTGACTATTCGATGCCCAATACTGGCGATAGCGAGAACAAGGTTGTCACGTTCCAGATTGGCAGCGGTGGGTCGAAGGTGACTCTGAGCGCGGAGAACGGTGATGTGCGCATCAAGAAGGGCTCGGGATTCTCGACGACATCCCCGACGCCTTCCGTCGAGGCCGCGCCCAAGGCTCCCGCAGCGCCCAACGCACCACACCTGAAAGCGCCCAAGGCGCCGCCCGCGCAACCGGTCACGCAGTAAGACCGCCAGCCAACTGAAAGAGTACGAATAGGCGCAGGAGAGATCATCTCCCGCGCCTATTCCGTTCTGAGCGCCTGCATGGGGTCCAGCCGCGAAGCGCGCCACGCGGGAACGATGCAAGCCAACGCTGCCACCAGCAGCAGCGTCGCACTCACCGCGGCAAACACGGCAGGGTCCAGGGGCTGCGTTCCATACAGCATCGACTGGATGAGCCGCACTGCACCCACGCTGGCTACCAGGCCAAACGCGAGCCCCAACAGCGCCGGCCGTAACCCATCCAGCAGCACCTTCCGCAGAACCTGCTCCCGCTGCGCGCCCAGCGCAATCCGAATGCCGATCTCGCTCGTCCGCTGCGCCACGATGTATGACAGCACGCCGAACAGCCCCACCGCTGCAAGTAACAGTGACAACCCGGCAAACACCACCAATAGCGTCGCATCGAAGCTCGCATCCAGCGTGTTCCTGCCCACAACCTGGTCCATGGTCAGAATGTTCGAAACCGGCAAATCGCGGTCGAGCTGCGCGACGATGCGCTGAATGGGCAGAGCGAACTGAGTCACATCCCGGCCGGAACGCACCACCAGCGTGGCGCCCGTCAGGTCATCGACAGCGTCGAGCGCAAAATACATCATTGGCTGAATAGCCTCACCAGCCGTGTAGCGCGTGTCGCCGGCCACTCCCACGATTTCAAATGGACGCTGCCCCAACGTCCGGAGGTGTTTGCCAATTGGATCTTCGCCAGGAAAGTTCTGTCGCGCGAAGGCTTCGCTGATAACGACTTCAGACGCGTGCCCGGGCTGCTGAGTCCCGTCGAGTGTATGTCCGCGCAGAATCGGGATGCCAATCGCGGCAAAATAGCCGCGGTCCGCCCAGCGATGCATCGCATACAGCAGCTTGCCCTGCGGTGGAGCGGGATGTTCAGGAATGGTAAAGCCGCTGTCTCCGCCGTACCCGTCTCCCGGAACCACCGGATGAACCAGTCCTGCGGCCTGAACGCCAGGAAGATTCCGCACCCGCGCCAGTAGCGTGTCGAAGAAGTTGGCCCGCTGCGCCGGTTGACTGTAACGCGCTTCCGGCAGGGTGAAATCCATCTTCAGCACGTTCTGCGTGAGGCATCCCAAGTCCACTGAGCGCAGCTTGTCATAGCTCTTCAAAAGCAACCCCGCGCTGATCAGCAGCACTACCGTCAATCCGACTTCAAGCGTCAGCAGCACCGCGCGCAGCCGTGCGCGGGCATGTCCGGCGCTGTGCGCTCGCGACGATTCCTGCAGCGAAGAAAGAACCTGATCGCTCTTCGCGGAGAGCGACGAGATCAACCCAGCAAATGCCGCGCACAAAACGATCAACCCGACGGTGAAAACCACTACAACTCCGTCCACAGCGATCGATTCGGATCGAGCCATGTCTTGCCGCGTACTCACCAACCATTGCAGCGCGGCGCCGGCCAGCAGAAGGCCAATCGCGCCACCGGCGGCCGAGAGCAGAAGGCTCTCCATGAGATGCTGGCGCAGCAGACGCAATCGGCTGCCGCCCAGAGCCGTGCGGATGGCCTGCTCCTTGCGCCGGGCCGCCGCGCGCGCCACCAGAAGATTGGCGACGTTGAGGCAGGCAATCAAGAGCAAGCAGCCCGTGGCGGCAAGCAGAACGTAGAGCGGCGTCTTCATGTGGCCCACCAGCGAGTCCAGCAGCGGGCGGATGTTGGCGCCCTTGCTGACGAAGGGATCGTCGAGATTCTGATCGTGAAGGCGCCGGGTAATCAGGGTAAGTTCTGAAACCGCCTGGTTCTCGGTAACCCCCGGCTTGAGGCGGCCGATGACCCGGAAATCGTGGGAGTCGATCGCCTTCATTTCATTCGCTGGTTCTTTGTAATAAATAGGTGTCCAAAGCTGCACCGTTGGTTGCGGAAAAGCGAACCACGCCGGCATCACGCCGACAACCGTGTACGGTTTGGCATTGAGCAGAATGGTCTGATTGACAATCGAGGGATTGCCGCCAAAGCGGCGTTTCCATAGTCCCCAGCTCAGCAGAACGGTCGGATTCGCCGACGGCTGGTCATCGCTTGCGGTGAAGTTCCGCCCCAGCGCGGGCCGCACGCCTAGCGTCGGAAGGAAGTTCCATGAGAAGGTTGCCGCGCGCACGGCTTCCGGCAGCTGTTCCCCCGATCCGGACAGGTTATAGCCGCCATAGCCACAGATGGCCAGATCGATGAAGCCGTGGCTTAGTCTCTTCCACTCGGCAAAGACGCCTGCCGCACTGTCGTTGTACGGAAAACTGTCGTCGGCGCTTTGCTCGTAAAGCCGGACCAACCGTTCCGGATCCTGAAACGGCAGCGGCTTGAGCAAGACTGAACGCACAATCGTGAACAGCGCCACATTTGCGCCGATGCCCAGCGCCATCACCAGAATCGCAATCGCCGTAAAGCCAGGGGTCCGCGCCAACGTGCGCACGCCATAACACACGTCGCGCCACAGCAATTCAAGCCACGTCCAGCTCCAGGAGGCGCGCGCCTGCTCGCGCAGCAGCGCCGGATTGCCGAAGGCCCGCAGCGCCGCGAAACGCGCCTCTTCTGCGCTCATGCCGGCGGCGATGTTCTCGGCGATCTGCTGCTCCAGGTGAAAGCGCAGTTCTTCATCCAGCCGCGCTCCAGCCTTGCCGCGTTGAAAGAGCATTTGAATCCGCATCCGCAATTGCGCAAGCCAGCGCATGGCTTCCTCCTCAGGCCTCCGTCATAATCAGCTCGATCGCCGCCGAGAGCCGGTTCCAGTTCGCTGTTTCCTTCTCCAACTGTCCGCGCCCGGCAGCCGTGAGCACGTAGAACTTGGCCTGGCGGCCGGTTTCGCTCTCAGCCCATTTGGCCTTGATCCACCCCTGCTGCTCCAGCCGGTGCAGCGCGGGGTAAAGCGAGCCCTGCTGCACCTGCAACACCTCTCCCGAAACCTGTTGAATGCGCTTGGCGATGGCCCAGCCGTGCATGGCTTCAGGAGAAAGGGTTTTCAAAATCAGAAGGTCGAGCGTGCCTTGTACGAGATCGTTTGGTTTGCCCATACCTAGATTATCTACAATAAAGTTGTGTAGACTGTCAAGGTATCGCGGCAAATTATTTTCGCAGCTAGCTCAGGTTCACCAGACGAAGGGAATCAGCCGGAAGCGTGTGCGGAAGCAGCACTCGGAGCAGCCGGGCAATTGCTCGTGCAGAACCTTCTCCTCGTTGAGCAGACGGAAGACGCAGAAGGATATGAGCAGGAGAAAGGCGGGCGGCGAGGACTTCGCCCGCTGCAGCGGTCAGACACGAGAAATCTCTAAACCGCAATCCGCCGCACCCGCGCCCCGATCCGCGTGAAGACCTCCCACGGAATCGTTCCCGTGGCCTCGGCGTGGTCGAAGGCGGTGATGGTTTCGCCGCCCTGGCTGCCCAGGATTACAACCTCGTCGCCGGCCGCGACTCCAGGAATCTCGGTTACGTCCAGCACGGCCTGATCCATGCTGATGCGGCCCACGATGGGCGCGCGTTCGCCGCGAACCAGCAGGCTGAAGCGGTTGCCGAGCCGCCGGTCTAGGCCGTCGGCGTAGCCAGCTGCCAACTGCGCCAGCCGCATAGGCTCGGTGGCGACAAAGGTGCCGTTGTAGCCCACCACGGCTCCCGCGGGAACCGAGCGCACGCCCACCACGCGGGTCTTCCAGGAGAGCACCGCATGCAGCCGCGCGCACGCTGCCGCCATCGACAGCGGTTCAGGCGGATCGAAGTTTGGATCGAAGCGCGGGATCAGGCCGTAGAGCGCCAGGCCCGGCCGCAGCATCGCCTTCATGCCATGGCGCGCGGCGAGTGAGGCAATCTCGCCGGCGCGTCCAGCAAGCAGCGCGGCGGAGTTGCCCACGTTGAGCCACTCCGGATAGATGCCCGCATCCGTGACCATCGCCAGCGCCGCATCCAGCAGGGCCAGTTGCGCCCCGGTGACCGCGCCGTCGGCCTCGTCGGCGGCATAGAAGTGGGTCATCACGCCCTCAAGGCGCAGCGGCGAGCTGGGATGGAAGCGGGCCAGAGCCGGCGCAATTCCATCCAGGCCAACACCCTGGCGGCTCATGCCGGTGTCAATCTCCAGATGCACCGGGAGCGAACCGGCGCGAAGGCCCGCCTTCTGCGCGGCGCCTTCCAACTCGTCCAACTGCCACGGCTCCCAGGCCAGGGCGGTCAGGTGGTGGTGCACAAGATCCGCTCCCTGGCCGGGAAAGGGTCCGCACATCACAAGTATGTTGGGCTCTGGGCAGAGCGCGCGGGCGGCGACGCCCTCCTCGACACTGCTGACGCCCAGCCACCGTGCGCCGGCGCGCGCCACGGCCGGCGCGCAAACGCTGAGCGAGTGGCCATAAGCGTCAGCCTTCACGATGGCCAGCAACTCCGCGTGCGGAGCGGCCAGGCTGACGAGAAATTGATAGTTCTCTTCAAAGGAATGCGTGCGAATCTCTACCCAGCAGGGGCGCGTTGGCATCAGGCTGTCCAAGCATCAGTTTACGGCATTCTCACAGATCCATCCGCATTCGATTCTCCGGTAGTGGATCAGTTTCCGAATAGCCGGTAATACAGCAACAGCGAAGAGAAGGACATTTCGCAATATCGAGGGTATATTCGAGTGCTTTGGGGGCTTATTTTATGAGTTCGCCCTCCGGCGACACGATGGCACCCACGCAACCACCATCGACTCCCTGATAATCACTGCACTCACGTACCGAAAGACTGGACTCATCAAACCCTAACAGGCCTGATACTGACTCATACCGCCACAAGATCATTCGTTGGTCCGGCAAAACGAGCCACCAGTCACCGTAGCTAACGTTCAGAACTGCAACCTCGCGTTGCACCTTGCGCACTTCGTCAGCCAGTGAGTCCTTATGGAGCAGATGCATATCATTGGCGAACTGACTCATTCCCTTGTTGCTCAAAGAGGTATCATGGACCCAAAGCAGCGTTATCGGCCACTTAGGATGCTTTGCCTGAAGACGTGAAAGCCAAGGAACCGACAGTGCGAGTTTCTCGTATCGTCCGGCTTCAAGCAGGAAGTCATCAACGCCGTGAACTTTTCCGTCGTTGTAGAGGAGAATTGCAGATTCTGAGAACCCTTGAGGGAAACTCGGCTTTCTTACGAGTGTATGCAGGTTCTCTTCTTCACCACCATCTTTCTCTGAATACACACCAAATGTGACGTCATGGAAGGGGTTGACGTCGGCACCGACAAGGATATATTTCTTTCTAATCTGCGCGAGTGCATCGCCGCACTTGCCTACAGCGAGAGTTAACTTCCATTCCTCCTCAATATTCGACATCACGGCTTCGGCTAATGCCAGGGCAAGGTAATCGCCTTTCAAGCGCTCCCGGTTCGTCGCGCCTTCTGGCAGCAACTCAGCCAGCGCCATGGAGATATTCCGATCAAAGGTATCTGTTGGCCTACCATCCCGGATGACTTTCCAAGGCAGCATGAATACACTCTGCGAGCCCGATGAAGCCACCTCGGTTGAATCGTCCGCGAAGGTGAGGGTGATTCTGACGCTCGGATAGTCATCCGTATGACAGCAGTCGAACAGTCTCCATAGAACCTCAGTAATGAACTCCGGGTTCGCATAAAAATTCTTGAACAGTGCCTGCTGTTGTGGAGTACCAGCCCCAATAGCCCAATAGGTGGAGTCTTCCTCTTCTTTCTTCTTTGCGTCTTGTACGATCTCGCTGGCTTGGGTTACCAGCCATTCGTGCGTCAGCCCAAGATTCTTCGGAGATGGCTTGGGGATCACTGGCTCGTGCAAGGCAGTGATCAATGTCTGAACCGCTGCCGCATCGATTTCTTTGCCGTCGATACGGTAGGTCCCTTCCTCATTGCGAATCACGAACTCAGTGCTGCTCGGCTTACCAAGTCCACCCCATCGAGACTGGATTTCGATCTGTTTTATGACAGCGTTGGATGCAAGTGTTGACTGAGCACCGACTACCAGCAGCACGCCGAGAATTACAAATCTGACCCTGACCATTTGATTACAATTATGCGCCCGATTACCGTTCTATCGATAGAAATCTGTAGCGCATCAAAGACGAAGGTGGCCCGGTCTGACGCAGGATGTTCTTGTTTTGGTTGGTTGGTCGGCTACACGGAAATTGGCCCACTGGCAAATCTCATCGCAACAGAGCAAACGCCACCACCGTCTCGCCCGTCGCGCCAATCTCATCCAGGAGCCCGGCCTCCAGTTCGTGCGGGACCGGCATCTCACACTCCGCCACCTCGGCCTTGCTCGCCCCCGCAAAGCACAGTTCGCAGTGTCCCAGCGCCAGGCCCTCGCCCATCCGGGCATCCATGCGAATTGGCGGACCGAAGACCCTGCACGTCATCGGCCTCCACTCGTAGACATCGCACCGCCCCGTCGCCGGGTCCAGCGCCGGGCAAGCAGCCTCATCGGCAAACTCCTCAAAGCGTTCCCGCTCCGCATCGGAGCCGCCCAGCAGCCCCGTCTCCCGATCACCCGGAAAATTCGCCCCATGCTCTGCAATCCAAGCCTGAGCCCGCCGCTCGATCTCCGCCGCCAGCGCAGGCTCCGCGCCCCGCAGCGCATCCATTCCAGAGCCGAGCCGCAGCGCGTCGAGTTCGCTGATGGCAAAGGCCCCAAAGCAGCACTGCGTGCAGCCCAGCCGGCAGACAAGCCACTCCCCCGCCCGCCGCGCCGCCTCGGCCAGCGCCGCGTCCACAATCTGCACCAGTTCCTGATCCCCCACAGGCAAGCGCATGGCGACAAGAATACCGGACTCGGCCACACTCGCTCCGCAATTGCCCTACTAACTCCCGGCGGCATCGGTGGCGCGGCCGTGGAGGAAGCGGAAGGGGCGAGTATTACAGCTGGCGTGCGACGGGTGCGAGATTCGCTCTTGCCGTGACGGCACAAAACGAGATGACAGGTTGCGAGTCAGCTTAAAAAAACAGCCTGCTCGTCACACACTTTAGAACTTGTTGCATAAATACCTATCAGTCTGTTCTGTCCTTTTAGAATCAATGGTTTATGATGACGGAAAAAGTTTATGCAACAAGATTTAGTCTCCCGCCAACTGCTCCAGCAGGGTGTCGAAGTCTTCCAAACGGGCGTATTCGATGATGACTTTGCCGCGGCCGTTGCGGTCTTCGATGTGGACCTTGAGGCCGAGGGCGCGCTGCAACCGTTCCTGGACATCGCGGACGTTGGGGTCGACGGGGGTCTCGGGCTTGGGCTCCTTCTTGGCGGCGCGCTCGGGGTGCAGGAGGCCCTGGACGTAGCTTTCCGTCTGGCGAACAGAAAGCGAAAGGTGAACGATCCGCTGCGCTGCTTTTTCGATCTCCTCGGCATGCTCGAAGGCCAGGAGTGTGCGGGCGTGGCCGAAGCTGAGTTCGCCCGACTCGACGCGGGCTTGCACTGAGGCCGGCAAGCGGAGCAGACGCAGGAAGTTGGCTACCGAGACGCGGTCCTTGCCGGTGCGCACAGCCATCTGCTCCTGGGTCATGTGAAACTCGCGGGAGAGCCGATCGAAGGCGCGGGCCTGCTCCATGGGGTTCAGGTCGGAGCGCTGCAGGTTTTCGACGATGGTGATTTCCATCGCCTGCTCGTCGGAGACCTGGCGCAGGATAGCCGGGATGGTCTCCTTGCCGGCCAGCTGCGAGGCCCGCCAACGCCGCTCGCCGGCGATGAGCTGGAAACGGCCGTTGGACAGCGGGCGCACCAGAACCGGCTGGACTACTCCGTTTGAAGTGATGGAGGCGGCCAGTTCGGCCAACAACTCCTCGTTGACGTGCGAGCGGGTCTGGAAGGGGTTGTGATCGATCTGGTCGAGGGGAATTTCGCGCGGTTTGCCCGCTTCAGCCTCGGCGGAGGCAGCGGGAGCTTGGACCCGCGGAATCAGAGAGTCGAGACCCTTGCCCAGGGCGCGGCGTTTGGGGTCGATAGCGGCGATGGTCATGGTTCAAAATCCTCTATCCCGGCAAAACCGCCGGACCTTCTTGAATCTGCGTTAACTGGGGTTTTGGCAATGAGTGCGACAGCCGCAATTGGGCGACTGTCAGGAGTATGGCCAGAATCGGACCTCAGTGGACGGGGCTGTGACCGTCTGAACGGACGCTGCGCCTTTGCGCTCGTCCCTGCGTGGGCTTTCAATATGATTGCGCGCGAGGAACTCCCCTGTCAGCTCAAAGTAAGCCTCGGCTCCACGGGAGCGGGGATCATAGAGAGCCACGGGCCTGCCGTGGCTGGGCGCCTCCGCCAGCCGGATGTTGCGTGGAATTACGGTGACGTAAAGCCGCTCGCGGAAGTACTCGCGCAGGGTTTCGGTGACTTGCTGGGCCAGGTTGGTGCGGTCGTCATACATGGTGAGTAGAACGCCCTCAATAATGACCTCCGGGTTGAAAGCCGCGCGAACTCGCTCGAGAGTGGAGATCAGCTCTGAGATGCCCTCCAGGGCGAAGTATTCGGCCTGCATGGGAACGATGAGGGTGTCGGCGGCCACCAGGACGTTGAGGGTGAGGAGGTCGAGTGCCGGCGGGCAGTCGATGATCACCAGGTCGAAGCGATCCTGGATGGGCTGAAGCGCGTGGCGCAGGCGGAGGGCACGGTCGCTCGCCGCGGCCAGCTCGATGTTGGCGCCGGTAAGGTTCTTCGAGCCCGGCAGGACAAACAGCAAATCGATCTCCGTGGAGAGAATGACCTGCACGGCCTGGGCATCGCCCATGAGGACGTCATAGATGGAATGGCGGTCGTCATCGCGCTGGAAGCCGAGTCCGGAGGTAGCGTTGGCCTGGGGGTCGCAGTCGACAAGGAGGGTCTTGAGGCCTTCGATCGCCAGGCAGGCAGCAAGGTTGATGGCTGTGGTGGTTTTGCCAACTCCGCCTTTTTGGTTGACAATGCCGAGAATCTTGCCCATGGCAATCAAGATTAAAGGGAAGGGCAGATTGAGGGTAGGTGGTTGCGCTGTGGAGAACGAGGCCGGGCTGTGGAAAGCGTTCTCGGCGCTGGCCGGCGGTGAGTGGAGAAGCGGTTGAGGGGGAAGGGCTTGCGCACGGCGGGCACAGTGGCTGTAGGAGGAGTGGCGGGAGGGACTTGTGGTGGAAAACTCCGGTGATTTTTTTGCGGGAATCGGATTTTATCGTGCGGATACTCCAATTTGGATTTGCGCCCGATTCGGGACAGGTGGTTTTTGTTCCACGTGGAACATTTCCCGCTTTGGGCTGGTTTCCCAAGATGTTCCACGTGGAACAACCACCTTCCGCCTATCCCGCCATTTCCAAATACAATTCCTCCCATCCCCCGTGCATAAATTTCTTCAACTACTGTCACACCGCCCAATCCAGATTGTCTTATCTTTATGGAGACACCCCATGAAAATCTCGCCGGAACCACTGCAAAACCCGTTTCTTGAGAACTCGCCCTGCACCTCGGACGAAGAACTTGCAACTCGCGCAAAAGCGGGAGATCGCGAACGATTAGAGCTCTTGCTTACCCGGCATCTGCCGTGGATTTTTAATTTTTCGCTCCGTATGCTCCACCGCCGCGCCGACGCCGAGGATGCCACCCAGGAAATCCTGCTCAATACCATCAAAGCTCTGCCGGGGTTCCGGGGTGAGGCGAAGTTCCGCACCTGGCTCTATCGCATCGCATTCAACCACCTATTGAACGTAAAGAAACCCAAGTGGGCTGCCTCCGACGCGATCTGTTCCTTCGCTCAGGCCTCCGGCGGACTACGCCAGGTGCCTGATCTCGACCCACCCGACCCCCGCACCGTGCCTGTTCCGATAGAAATCCTTGTTGAAGAGACTGGGAACAACTGCATGATCGGAACCTTGCTTTGCTTGGATGGTCGTCAGCGTCTTGTTTTCATTCTCGGCGAAATCTTCCAGGTCAGCGACGAGGTGGGCGCTGAGATCGCTGAGGTCACCCCTGCTAATTTCCGCCAGATTCTCTCCCGTGCGCGCCGCGATCTCTACGAATATCTGCGCGACAACTGTAGCCTGGTGAATCCTGAAAACGACTGCAAGTGCATTCGTAAGACGCGTGCCTTCATCCAGGCTGGCTTTGTGGATCCGGCCAAATTGGAGTTCACACAGGCTCACGTCCGCAGAGTCCGGGATGTCGCCGCACAACGAACCCCCGAAATCTTTGACGCCTATATGGAGGCCGGGGCCAGCGTTTACCGCGGTCATCCCTTCTATGAGCCTTCGGAGCAGACCGCAATCTTGCGCCGGGTTCTTCCGCCGTTGGCGTTATAAACTAATTCCGGAAGAGAAGGGAACAAGATGGAAATCCCAAACGCATTCATCGGTAAAGCAGCCCAGCCTAGTGCAGAAGAACTCGCTTCTGCCCTGGGCCCAGCCGCCGTAGTTTGGCAGGAACTCATCGACTGGTTTGCTGGGCAGAACGTCGTCGATCAGGAGTGGAACTCCTACTCGCACAAGTACGGCTGGTCGCTCCGCCTCAAAGTCAAAAAGAGAAATATCATCCATCTTTCTCCTTGCTCGGGCTGCTTCCGCGTCCTCTTCATCTTTGGCGACAAGGCGGTTGCTGCGGCGCGGCAATCCAATCTCTCTAAGAGCACTCTAAAGCTCCTCGATGAAGCGCCTCGCTACCCGGAGGGAACCGGAGTGCGCTTCACCGTCAGGGCCTCGAAGGACCTTGCAGCGATCAAGAAGCTGGCGCTGATTAAGATGGCGAATTGATGGCGCGCCGTCCAAAGGCGAGAAGACGGTCGTCACTGCATGGAAGTTGAAGCTCTGTGGTCCAGATGAACGTTGCTCCGGCAGCTGACTTGAGAATGGGAAGGCTGGCGGTGGTGGTCATCAGCGCGAGCCAGCCGCCGGGACGGACTAACTTTGCCGCCGACTGGACCGCGAGTTCCATCTTGTCGACGGCGCGCAGGGAGACGCAATCGAAGTTTGTGGTCAGCTCTTCAGCGCGGCCGGTGTGAACCTTAGTAGTGACACCCAGCACGCGGATCGCCTCGCGCAGAAAGGCGGCCTTTTTGCCCTGCGACTCGGCCAGGGTGACGGCGATCTCGGGACGGCAGAGGGCGGTGGGAATTCCGGGGAAGCCAGCGCCGGAGCCGAAATCCAGCAGTGTCTCGATGGCGGCGGGCAGGGCGCGGGCGCAGGCGATGGACTCGACAAAATGGCGCTTCAGAATGCCGTCTTCGCTGCGAATCGCTGTCAGGTTGATGCGCGCGTTCCAGCGAAGAATTAGCGAAAGATAGGCCTCGAACTGGCCGCCAAGGGCAGAATCCACCTTATCCAGCCCAGCCTCGGCCAAAAGAGCGTTCATGCGCTCACCTGCCGGGATCGATCCTTCACTCATCTTCTGCCTTCATCCCAGAAACTCACGCCGACACAACCGAATCCTCGATGCGGCGCGGTTCCCATGCCTCAGCCGCCTGCACAAACGCAGCAAAGATGGCGCGGGAAATGGCGCTCTGTGTGTAGGTCCGCTCCGGATGCCACTGAACAGCGATGACAAAGTGTTCGGGCGAATCCAGCTCTAAGCCTTCAATGACCCCATCTTTCGGCGAGATCGCACTCACCAGGAGATTGTCGCCGGGGAGGCGGATGGCCTGATGGTGGCTGGAGTTGACGGGAGGTTCATCCGGCTCGCCGGGCGGCAGAAGCGAGGCCAGCCTCGACCCCTGCCTGATCCGAACCGGGTGCGCCTCGACCACCTCGCGGCCTGGCCGATGATTGACTGAGGTCTTCAGGTCCTGAACCAGAGAGCCGTTGCACCAGACATTCAAGGTCTGGGCGCCGTGGCAGATGGCGAGGATGGGCTTGTGAAGGTTGAAGGCGTCCTGCAAGAGGAGTTCATCGACGGCGGTGCGGGCGGGGTCGGGCTCAGCGCACTCAGGGATCGGATCTTCGCCAAATCTTTGTGGGTCAACGTCATAGCGGCTGCCCGGCAGCAGTATTCCCTGTACCCCCGCCAGAACCCTGGCCACCTGGTCCTGGCGCTCGTGCAGCGGCACGATGATCGGCATTGCTCCGGCGGCTTCCAGGGCAGTGAGGTAGGGCGGCAGCGACCGCTCGTTATAGGCCGGATCGCTGCCGGTAGGCTCGGGAATGGCAATGTGGACGGTCATGGAAACACCAGTGTAATGAGAGATGCGACCGACTCGATAGCTATTTCAAGAGCGGTTCCACAGTTTACGTGCCCTTTCCAGCATCATGCAATGTGGCTCGCCGCGGCGAGCTACTGGAGGGCGGTGGTTTCGGAGTACTGCAATTGTGGAATCGCTGTAGCCGCTTCGAATCAAACTTCTGCGCGAACCGCAGCTTGCTCAACTGAATTCTGGGCGGCTGCGCTCTCAGGCTGCCTGAGGCTTTCGATGGCATCGCGGAGTTGCGCGGTCAGCTCGTCGGTCTGGCGCGGGGTCATTCCTGTCGTCTCGATCGGCTCGCCGACAGTGAGCGTCAGTTCTCCCGGATAAAAGTGGTGGGCATGAATCGGCAGCAGATCGAAGACTCCATTGAGCGCGATAGGCACCAGCGGCACTTGCGCGCGAATGGCCAGGTAGGCCGCGCCGGAGAGGAACGGCCGCAGTTCGCCGGTGGATGTCCGCCCACCCTCGGGGAAGACGAAGATCGGCATGCCGGAGCGCAGAGCCTTGACGCCGGCGCCCAGGCTGGAGAGCGTGGCACGGGGGTTTGCCGTATCGATCGGAATCTGGCCGGAACGATCTAAGTACCATCCTATGAATGCGATAGGCCACAATTCCTTCTTGGCGAGGATGCGAAACTGGAAGGGCAGCGCGGCAAAAATAACCGGCGTATCCATGTAGGAGGTATGGTTTGAGGCGTAGACGGCAACCGGATGTTTGCGGAGATTCTCCGCTCCGCGCACAGTGAGCGAGCAGCCGGTGCCCCACACCAGGGCCCGACCCCAGATCCGCGCAATGCGGTGCTGCGCGCGTCCGCGCTTGTCCACAAAGGACACCAGCAACGAAATCGAACCGCAAACGACCGTGACCACAGCCATGACCGGGATGTGGATCAGGTTGGTGCGCCAGCGGTAGAGCCTGGGCAACGGATTTGGCCGCCGACTCACGCTTGTACCCCCTTTTCGGCGAGCAGCAGGGTACGTGCCTCGCCGACCAGGTACGCCGACCCGGAAACCACGATCAGGCCGCCTTCCGCGCGCTCCTCGGCAAGTTGCAGAGCCTGGCCGACCGATTCGGAGGCGACTGCCGGAGTGTTCGTAGCTCGGGCAGCGGCCAGAAGGTCGTCCAGGGCAGCGGCGCGGGCGGTATGGATGGGCGCGATGATTACCTGTTCGAAGAGCGGAAAAAGAATTTGCGCCATCTCCGCGACCGGCTTGTCGCGCAGGCAACTGAAGATCAGGCATCGTGGATGCTTTTCACTTACTAAGCCCACTAGCCCTGACCGCAATGCCCAGGCTCCGGCGGGATTATGCGCCACATCGAGAATCCATTCGATGCCGTCTCTCTGGATGCGCTCGAAGCGCGCCGGCCAGCGGGTCTGGCGAATGCCGGCTGCGATGGCGGCCGGTGTGATCGGAAAGCCATGGTTGCCGGCTAACTCCACGGCCGCGGCGATGGCCAACGCCACGTTGCGATGCTGGTGGGCGCCAATAAGCGGGGAATCGACCTCGATGGCGGCGCCGAGAGCCTGGACGAAGTAAAGACCAGCCGTGCCGGCGCCGATGGGCGGCATATAAGACGCCGCGTCTACTCCGCGCACCTCCAGCTCTGCTGCAATTTCGCCGAGAACCTGGTTGGCTTCGGGGTGCTGCGGCAGGGTAATCATGGTTCCGCGAGGGCGCAGAATGCCGGCCTTTTCCCGCGTAATGGCGGCGATGGTCGTGCCCAGCCATTCGGTGTGGTCGAGCGAGATGTCGGTGATAACCGATAGAAGCGGATCGACGATGTTGGTCGCGTCCAACCGTCCGCCCATGCCGACTTCGAGCACTGCAATGTCGACGCGCGCCTGAGCAAAGTACAAAAGCGCCTGCGCGGTGAGAACCTCAAAAAAGCTTGGCATTTGTGGAAGCTTGCCATCGAGCACCAGTTGCTGCGCGGCATCGTGGACGCGAAAGTAGAGAGCAGCAAAGGCATCGTCGGCGATCTCGACGGGGCCTAAGCGGATGCGCTCATTCACCCGCTCCAGATGCGGCGAGGTGTAGAGGCCGGCGCGCAGCCCGGAGGCGGTCAGGATGGAGGCCAGCGTGGCAGCCGTCGAGCCCTTCCCGTTGGTTCCGGCGATCAGCACGGAGGGAAAGCGGAGATGCGGATCGCCGAGGGCGGCCAACAGGATGCGAATCTCTTTGAGCGAGAATTTGCGCCGCGGCTGGCCTGAGCGCGTGTAGAGCTCGGGCGCCATGGCATTCAGTTGATCGATGGCCGCGGCGTAGGACATGGAGAGTTCAGTATAGAAGGCGCATGGCAATTGTTGGGGCGGGATGGGCAGCGCAGATGGGCTTATTGCCCCAGCAGCAGTTGCAGGGCCTGGCGCGCGTTTTGCAGGCAAACGCGGGCTTCATCCTCGGATAGAAGACCCTGGTGCACGGCCTTCTTGCCGGCGTCGTTCACCTGGTTGGCGACGCGGGGAAAGTCCGCATCGATGCCTGTGAACTGCAGATTATTGTTCACCTCGTGCAGCAGATTGCCCAGGGTGGCGGTGTTGCGGTAGCGGGTGCGGACCAGGCGGGTAAGCGCGGCGGGCAGTTTTTGCTTGATGGCCTCTTCGAGCACCGAACGGCACATCACGGCGCAGGCGGTAAAGAGGCCGAAGAAGTAGCAGCGGGTGGCCTCGTCAAGATAGCGGTCGGCCTCCTCTGAGCTGGGCATCGCGACTACGCACTCGCGCAGGTGAGTCGCCCGCAACACGGCAGGTTCCACCACCTCCAGCAACTCCATGGCGAAGGCAGCGCGCAGCAGGTCGTTCTGCTGGCCATCCAGGGCACACTGAATCTCCTGCCACGCCAGCGTGGACACGCCGTTGCCGGCTTTCTGCAGCCGCGTAAGGGAGGTGAGCCGCTGGCGGGCGTGCTGGATAAAGCCTTGTTGCATCTTATGAGCCAGCATCTGCCATCCGGCAATGAAGGCTGCAGGATCCTGCTGGTAGCGCGCCCAAAGTTCGTCGTACACGATGCCGGGCAGCACATCCCGCAACTGCGCAAAGCGACCGGTTCTTGCCAGCTCGGAGATCGCCTCGCAAAACTCCCGGCCTGGTGCGCCTTCCGCAGACATCTGCAGGAGTTGGTCTTCCAGGCGTCCAATGTTGATGGTCATGACTCAAACTTTTCTCTCCAGCCAAGTCTACGAGCTGGAGACTCTCGTTTCTGCTGTCGCAACAGATTTCAGGACCAGTTCAGTGCTGGAATGGGAAGGCTTTCCGCCAATTCTCGCGGTTGGGAATCCGTGTGATCCCCGCTTGTCATGTAGAGGCCAGCGGCCTTACAGATTCTGTAGAAACGCGCGGACGGCGCCGGTGAATTCGGTTGGGGTTTCCATGTGGAGGACATGCCCTCCGTTGAGAGACACGAGACTGGTGTTCGGACGGCGCTGGGCCATCTGTTCAACCTGCTCGGCCGTCGTGACGCGGCTCTCTTGTCCGCGGATCAACAGTGCAGGGCAATCTGTGGCGAGCCAGTCCTGCCAATGATCGCCGCACAGCAGGCGCTGCGAGGCAACCATCTCTCGCGGTTCGAAGGCGAGCTTCCAGCCGCTCTCTGTCTGCCGAAATGAGTCCTCAAGATAGGGCGCAAAACGGGCACCGATCTGATTGACTAGATCTTCGCGAGTCGCAAACGTCCCCTCCCAGGGAAGGATGAAGCTGATGTCATCCGATACCACGGCACCAACATCCTCAATGATCAACGCAGAGACACGTTCCGGATAGAGTGCAGCGAACTGATAGGCGTTGACACCGCCAAGGGAGTTGCCGAGAAGGACGGCCCGCTCGAAGCCAAGATGGGCAAAGAGCGCCGCAAGATCGCCAAGGTAGTCAGCGCGTGTATAGGTTGGCGCGTGACTGGAGAATCCATGTCCTCGCTGATCCAGTGCAATAACACGCCACCCAGACGCTAGAGCCGTGGCGAGAGGAACAAAAGTAGCGCCCTCCATCAGGTGCGCGTGGAGCGCCACTAGAACATCGCCATTTCCGCCTGAATTAAGGTAGGAGAACGTTAAGCTACCATGCTGAAGTTTTTGCCGCTCTATTGTCATTGAGAAGCCTCCGAGAGCTCCTTTCGATAGTACTTGTGGAACCCCGGTACGCTGCAACCCTTCATCTGGAGCGGGTGGGCGCCTGCTCTCCACAAAACGCGCCTGCTTTGCACAAACCTATTTTGTCTGCTTGTGGGAGACGTGGAAAACAAAGGCCTCTATATGCAGCTCCGCTGTTGGATTTCCAGAACTCCTGAATTCCACAGCATCGATTTAGAAAACTGGACAGCCTGTCAAGTTGCTGCCCCATAGCCATTTCAGATCGATTTCCACTTTTCCTGCCCAAACTACGGGTACTACTGTCTTTTCTTTTAATCTCTTCCCCGTCGTATCGAACGGACAACTGCTCAAAGAATACATCTTCGTCGTGCATCATCTGTGGGCGAACATCGGCTGAGCGATTCAGTGGAAGCGGTTCCCGGTATGCAGAGAAACAACCCTGTTTTCCACGCACATTTTAACGCAGAGGTGAATACAATTAAGAAGTAGAAAAGACAGCCACTTCCACCTGACCGCAAGGTATTGTAGAGTGTGGTCAGTGCGGGAACGTGGTTTCTAGGGTGAGGGTGGGTCTATGCCGATCGAGGAAACAGATGCAAAAAAGCCGGCCGCACAGGAGGCAACGATGGAAATTATCGTAAGCCGCGAGAGCCTGGTCAGGGAGCTTACAGCGACACAAAGCGTGGTGGAGCGCAAGACCACCATCCCCATTCTGTCCAACTTTCTTATCGAGGCGGAGGGCGACCGGTTGAACATCACCGCTACCGACCTCGATCAGGCGATCAGGACCAGTGCCGAGGTAAAGGTAAAGAAACCAGGCGCCTGCACCATCCCGGCACGCAAGCTGTACGACTACATCAAGCTGCTGCCTGATGGTGACATCTCCATCAAGCTGCTCGAGAACCACTGGGTACAAATCCGGTCGGGGCGCTCGAACACGAAGATGGTGGGCATGGCGCGGGCCAACTATCCGCAGGTGCCGGAGTTCCCCGCCGTGGCAGCGACCAGCATCTCGCTGTTGGCGTTAAAAACGCTCATCGCGCGCACCATCTTTGCCATCTCAAACGAGGAATCGCGCTATACGCTGAACGGCGCGCTACTGGTGATCAAAGCGGAGTCGCTGGCCATGGTGGCTACCGACGGCCACCGGCTCTCGTTTGTCGAGAAGCCGAACGAAATTCTGGAAGGCATCAGCGGCGAGAAGCGCGTGCTCATTCCACGCAAGGCGCTCCAGGAGCTGCAACAGTTGCTTTCGGCCTCGGAAGCCGAAAATGTAGAGTTTGCCGACGACGAGCATACGCTGTTCTTCCGCGTGGGCCATCGGATCCTGAGCACGCGCAAGCTCTCCGGCCAGTTCCCGAACTTCGAGGCGGTCATGCCGCGCGACAACACCAAGTTCGCCGTGGTCCGGTCCAGCGAACTTTCGGCGGCCATCCAGCGCGTGGCTCAATTCGCCGACGAACGCTCAGGCGCCATCCGTCTGCGCCTGGAGAGCAACGAGCTTAAAATCAGCGCCAACTCCACGGAATCCGGCGAGAGCGAGGACACCATCGATACGCCGTATTCGGGCGACCCCATCGTGGTGGGCTTCAACTCCGGCTACATCCTGGACTTCCTGAAGGCCCTGAGCAACGAGGGCGAGGTGCGCCTGGAGTTCAAGGACTCGCAGTCGGCCGGCCAAATGCGCCCCGAGGATCCGGATGCGGAGTACAAGTACCGCTATGTGCTGATGCCGATGCGGATCTGAAGAGAGGTCCGCATTGATTAGGCTAGCAGTCTAGCATAACATGCTGATAACAAACTACTTAATGAACAAACGTCGATAATCGTGACTATTGATCTCCTTCAATAGATCGCTTAGCGTCGCACAATTTCTTATTGCAATCTGCCTGTAATTAATGTTTAATTAAAGGCAGATTGTGATGCGATCTAAAAACCCAGTTCGGACCGAACGGGCGCAACTGTCATTGTCGGATCCGACGAATGCCGTCCTAGAGCAATTGGCTGAGCTAGGAATTCTGGGAAAGACCAGAGCGGAAATAGCAACCCGGATCGTTACGGACTGGATCTGGAATAACGAAGATCGCCTGCTACGGCAAGGAATTTCCCTCCGCCAACCACGAAGCGGTAAAGAAAAAGGAAACCTGTAAGTGTTTCAGAGCATGAGGACTTGATTGGAATTTCCACTGCGGTGGAAAAAATCAACTGGACCACAGTGAACACCCGGTGTTAGACAAAAGACCCGGGCAGATTCTTGGGGAGCGAAACGGCGATGGAAAATAATCTCAAAGCGCATTCTTCCTGGAGCCAAATGAGGGCCGTCGAGCAAGCAAGTGAGAGAGTGCAATCCTGGCCTGAGTGGAAACGGACAGCTCTCACCTACCGCCAAAGCCCGAGGGAACAGACTATCCCGTCCCGAAACGAGCCAGTTGATGAGGAGTCGACTGAACTGAGACGTAAGTAGGGTTTGGCCACGGAAGATCAGGCAGTGTCTCAGCCCTCGGGGTGCGGAACAGTTGAGCGGTCAGTGCCTGTGTTCGGCGGAGCGATGGGCAAGCTATCAGATTTTCCCTGTAGCTTTTTCAGTACGTCTTTGTAGTCGTCCAGAAGTTTATCCTCGCGCTCCAAGAAATTCAGCGGAATCAAGGGCACCCTCGGGGGTCGCTCAGTCTTCGGTAATACTATTGGTTTGTCGTCATCACCCTTTCGCTGTATTGGTCGACCGCTGCTCAAATCGAGCGAAAAGAAGTCCAGATATCTGCGTGGCCCCACACCGATAAATGGGAGAAAAGGTATCTTCCCAGAGGCCTCGGCCTCTTCCATGTCAAAGCAAATTGCGTCCGAATGAAGGTCAGGTGCTTTGCTCTTGGGATACGGCTCCACGTAGTAAACCCTCCGGATTCCCGACGCAATGATGTGGCGGGTACAGTTGTGACATGGAAACGTAGTCACGTATAGATATTTTCCTCGGACACTGATTCCTAGACGCGCGCATGTAAGTATCGCATCCATTTCTCCATGCACCGCCCGCCCGTACTCGGTAATTAGTCGAAGATCGCTTTTTTGAATTGCTTCGAATGTAGCCTGTTGATCAAGCAGCGGACGCCTCTGCTCTAGCGCCGAGCTGATGGCCCTCGCCAAATCCCCATCGTCGAAGACGAGCTCTCGTTCCTCCAGGACAGTTTTGAACAAACTAGCAAGCTCAGACTTGTCTACGATCTTATTTGTCAGATTGCTTAAAATGCTCCTATTAATCAGTTCACGTTGTTCGGCGTTTGAATCCATTGGCTTCGTGTGATCTCGACTGTCACCAGCATCCCCCTCCCAGTACACACCTCCACGTGGTGACGGAACTTCATTCATCCCGACAGCTAAAACCTCTCCGTCTGGTGTAGCGATTGCAGCACCCACCTGTCGTCCAAGCTGAGCTGAACGAGCCGCAGAAGCATAGGCCAAAAACATTGCATGCTCATGTCTCGACGGAGTTATAAATGGATGTCCGAAAACTAATTCCAAAAAGCGGTCAATCTGATTCTTATACTGCTCATCATTCGCCTGTACAAAAACGTCTGCTAAATAAAACGTATCCCTTGTTCGCTGTCCACAAGGGATTTGCTCGTTTTGGTCCCGTTCGATTAGTGACTGTGCTTGCTCATCTGTGATCCCAAGCTCTTTAGTCAAGTACCTTATTTGGGAATCGTCATCATTGGCAATTCCTATCAAGTAGAAGCCTGACCTATAAATCTTCCTAAATAGCGCAACTTCTTCCGGTCTTTTTAAGGAGCGCACAAGGTATGCGGTCCGTAATGTGGCCTTTGAACGCTTTTCCTCGTCTAACACACGTTGCGACACAATGTCATTAACCGCCATCACAGCCAAGATTTGGTCATCTTTCGCTAATTCCCTCGCCTTATTTCCAGCCTTAATTAAGGCATCGCGCTTGCCGAATGGGGACGAATCGTCAAATAAGATTCCAAGGTCGAGAGACCTCAACTGGTCGCTGATCCTGAACACCCGTGGATCATAACCATATTGAACGAGATAGTTTTTGAAAGCGCTTATTACCGGGTCCGCATTAGTTCCGACCGGATAGACAAATCCGAATACGAGTTCTGAAAACGGGGAGTCTGGGACGTCTTGTGACATATAAAATCCTCTTTCACATATTATATTGAAATGTACAACACGCGCTGCCGCTAGTCCACCCGCCGGCTTCTTTAAAGGCGCCAAGACGGGAACTCTTCGAAAGCTATGCTCATCTAGCCCCTCAGGCAACCGCCGGAGCCTTCAAAAAATCCAGCGCGCGGATCAGGTACGCCTTTAATTCCCGCCGGGGAACCACTGCGTCCAGGAAGCCCTTTTCCAGCAGAAACTCGGAGCGCTGGAAGCCATCGGGAAGTTTTTGACGGATGGTCTGCTCGATGACGCGGGGTCCGGCGAAACCGATAAGAGCGTGGGGCTCGGCTATATTCAGGTCGCCCAGCATGGCGAAACTGGCGGTGACGCCGCCGGTGGTGGGATCGGTGAGCACGCAGATGTAGGGCACCTTGGCGTCGTCCAACTGGGCCAGCGCGGTGGAGATCTTGGCCATCTGCATCAGGCTGACCACGCCTTCCATCATGCGCGCGCCGCCGGAGGCCGCGACGATGATAAGCGGCTTGCGGTCCAGCCGCGCGCGGTCCACGGCGCGAGCGATGGTCTCGCCCACCACAGCCCCCATGGAGCCGCCGATGAAGCTGTATTCCATGGCGCTCAGGACGACCGGGTGGGGTCCAAGCTGGCCGACTGCGTTGAGAATGGCGTCGTCGAGCCCGGTAGCCTCCTGCGCGGCGCGCAGCCGCGTCTTGTAGGGTTTCACGTCGTTGAAGTTGAGCGGGTCAGTGGAGCGCAGGCCGGTGTCCACCAGTTCGTAACCGGGCTCCAGCAGCAGGCCGATGCGCTGGCGGGCGCCGATCTTGAAGTGGTGCTGGCACTTGGGGCAGACGTTCAGATTGGCCTCGAGATCCGGCTTAAAAATGGGCTGGCGGCAGCCCGGGCATTTGATCCACAGGCCCTCGGTGCGAACCGTTTTTTCAGCCGCATCCGCTACGCTACCGGGACCGGAAGCGTCCGGCGCGGCGGAGTACTCGTCGTTTTCACGCTTGAACCAGGACATTCAAACTCTTTCTGAAATCGGGGGCGGATTCAGCGATTCGTTCAAAGTGACGGGGAAGGATTCGCGCCCCAGGTAGTCGTCGTATTTAATATTCTATGCCGCGCTGGGCCAGGATACCTTTCTGGTAGGCATGTTTTACCTCGCGCATTTCGGTGACGGTATCGGCCAGCTCCAGCAGCAGCGGGTGCGCGTTGCGGCCGGTCAGGATCACATGCACCATCTCCGGGCGCCCGCGCAGAGCCTCGGCCACCACCGCGGGGTCCAGCATTCCGTAGCCGATGGCGTAGTTGATCTCGTCCAGGATAACCATATCCCACTCACCGGAGTAAATGGCCTGGCGCGCTTCAGCCCAGGCGGCTTCCACCAGGCGGATGTCCTCGGGGTCAGTCTCTACGCCGCCCACCTTCACAAAGCCGCGGCCCATCTGCTTGAGGATGAAGTTCGGACCGAAGGCCTTCGCAGCGTCCAGCTCACCGTAGTGCCATGAGCCCTTGATGAACTGAAGCATGAGCACCTTCATGCCGTTGCCCACGGCGCGCAGGGCCGTGCCCATGGCAGCGGTGGTCTTGCCCTTGCCGGGGCCCGTGTTGATCAGGATCAGTCCTCGCCGGGAGTCGGTCATAGTCAGTGGTCAGTGGACAGTGGTCAGTCTTCGGGAACCAGCCAACGGTCGCTGGTCAATCAGAAAGCGCAGGAAGCAGCCTCTGCGCAGTCGTCGTATCTCCACGTCCATTGTCAACTGTGGCCGGGGAACTGACAACTGATCACTGACAACTGACCACTGTTTAGTGGCCTGCGTGATAGGGGTGGCCAGTCAGAATTGTAAATGCCCGGTAGAGCTGTTCGGCTACCACCAGCCGGGCCAGCGCATGAGCCACAGTCATGGGTCCAAGCGAGAGCAGCAATTGGGCACGCTCAAGAGCGGTCTCGGACCACCCGCTGGCCGGGCCGATGGCGAAGACGATGTGCTGGGTTCCCTCGTCGCGGCGCGCGCCCAGCCAACCGGCGAAGGCCTCGGAGGTCATTTGCCGGCCGCGGCTATCGAGCAGCACAGCGACGGCGGCTGTGCGGCCCTGCTGCCGGGCCAACCACTCGAGCATTGCTTCCTCCGTGCGGAATGCTTGGGATTGGCAGCGTGCAAACGCCGAGCAACGGTCGAGGTAGTTTTGAGTGAGAGCGTCGAATCCATCTTTGCAGCCGGGCCGGGCGCCGATATGGGCGAGCGTGAGGTGCATGGGGAGGAGGATACGCGAAGCCGGCGAAATCCGATAGCTCAGAATCTCTCTAGAGCATTTTCAGAGAAACTGTGTCGCAAGGGGAATCGAGGACTCCTGTTATTCTTGAGGGGTGATTCAGCGTTCACAAGCGAGAGGATTTCTGGGCTTGGCCCTGCTCCTGCCTGTGGTCCTGTTGTTCTCGTCTACGACCGCCTGCCACAAGGAAGAGCAGGCGGTGGTCGGCGTGGCCCAGAACGCGGTCAACGCCGAGCACAAGGCCCAGGCCGCCGCCACTCAGATCGATCAACAGCGCGCCGCCCTGGCCGCCATTCCGCTGCCCACCAAGAGCATGTATGTGGATGTGCACGAGCCCGGCGCGTGGGCCAATCCCTTTCTCTCGGTCGGCGCCGACACCCTCAACCTGCGCGTCACCATGACCGACGCCAACCCCAGCGCCCTGGGACAGGGAACCATGCTGCGCCCGGAGGGCGCCCGCCGTCAGGAGATTCAGTTGCGTCCCGGCGACCTGGCTGAAGCTCTGATCGCGCTGCCCCCCGGCGCCTGGCGCTATGGCCGCGTCATCGCCGTGGCCGAGTCGCCGCAAGCCAACAAGAAGGACCGCCCCAAGGTCCGCCGCAACGTCGAAGCCGCCATCCAGCAGCTCAACGACCTCGGCATCGTCGTCGAAGAGTGGCCCACGCGGTAATTCCGCTACTTCGCTAACTCCGCAAACGCGCTACCATTCCCTCGTGAGCACTTCGCCTTTTTCCGTCCTGATGAACCAGCCGCCGATGGAGCATGAGCGCTTCGCCGCCCACCGCGAGCTGGAAGCCCTGCTCAAAAAGAGCCTGCGCGGCGATGTTCGCTTCGACCTCGGCTCCCGCGCGCTTTACGCCGCCGATTCCTCGAACTACCGCCAGCTTCCCGTGGGCGTCGTCCTGCCCCGCGACGCCGCCGACGTGGAGTCAGCGCTTGCTGCCTGCCGCGCCACGGGCGCAGCCGTGCTGCCGCGCGGCGCGGGCACCAGCCTGGCCGGGCAATGCGCCAATGTCGCCGTGGTCTTCGACTTCTCGCGCTACATGCGCGGCCTCACTTCCATTGATCCCGGGGCGAAGCTGGCCGTGGTCGAGCCGGGCATTGTTCTCGACCGGCTGCGCGAGGCCGCCGAGCACCATCACTTGACCTACGCTCCTGACCCCGCCAGCCACAAAACTTGCACCCTGGGCGGCATGATCGGCAACAACAGTTGCGGCGTTCACGGATTGATGGCCGGCAAGGTTGTGGACAACGTTAAGTCGCTCGACATCGTTCTCTACGACGGCACGCGCATGACCGTGGGCCTTACCAGCCCCGCCGAACTCGACGCTCTGATCCACGCCGATGGCCGTGTCGGCGAGATTTACGCCGGTCTCGCCAGCCTGCGCGACCGCTACGCCGACCTCATCCGCCAAAAATTCCCCCGCATCCCCCGCCGCGTCTCCGGCTACAACCTCGACGAACTGCTCGACGAGAACGGCTTCCACCTCGCCCGCGCGCTGGTCGGCTCAGAAGGCACCTGCGCCACAGTCGTCTCCGCCACGCTCAACCTCACCGCCAGCCCGCCCTTCCGCGTGCTCACCGCGCTCAGCTTTGCCGACGCATTCCTCGCCGCGGACGCGGTGCCGCGCGTCCTCGAGTTCTGCCCCATCGGCCTGGAAGGCTTTGACGGCCTGCTGCTCGACTTCATGCGCCGAAAAAATCTCGCCGTCGACGATGTCGCGCTGCTACCCCCCGGCGGCGGATTTCTGCTGGTCGAAATGGGCGCATGGTCTGCCGAAGAGGCCCAGTCCAAAGCCGAAGCCCTCGCCCGCACCGCGCAAACCTGGCCCGACGCCCCCACAGCCCGCATCTACTCGGCTGCCGACGCCGCCCGCGTCTGGCACGTCCGCGAATCCGCCCTCGGCGCCACCGTCTTCGTTCCCGGCGAGCCTGAAGGCTGGGAAGGCTGGGAAGGCTGGGAAGACGCCGGCATTCCCCCCGCGCATCTGGGCGCGTACCTGCGCAAGCTCGTCGCGCTCATGGCCGAATACGGCTACCGCAGCCCGCTCTACGGCCATTACGGCCAGGGCTGCGTCCACCTGCGCATCAACTTCGACTTCCGCACCATCGAGGGCCTGCGCCGCTACCGCGAGTTCATTGACCGCGCCGCCGACCTCGTCCTCAGCTTTGGCGGCTCGCTCAGCGGCGAACACGGCGACGGCCAATCTCGCGCGGCCCTGCTGCCCAAAATGTTCGGCCCCGAGCTTATGCAGGCATTTCGCGAGTTCAAGGCCATCTGGGACCCCGACAACCGCATGAATCCCGGCAAGCTCGTCGATGCCGTCCGCGTCTACGACCCGGTCGAAAACCTCCGCCACGGCCCGCCCGCGTCTCACGACTCTCCTCCGAAAGTCCAAAAAACGGAGTTTGTTTTTGCCGCCGATCAGGGCTCCTTGGAACGCGCCACAGAGCGCTGCGTCGGCGTCGGCGCCTGCCTCAAAACTGAAGGCGGCGTCATGTGCCCCAGCTACCGCGCCACCCGCGAGGAGCAGCACTCCACCCGCGGCCGCGCGCGCCTGCTGTGGGAGATGCTGGCCGGCGCCCTGCGCGAAGAAGGCTTCCAAAGCCGCGCCGTCCACGAGGCCCTCGACCTCTGCCTCAGTTGCAAAGCCTGCAAATCCGAGTGCCCCGTGGCAGTGGACATGGCCGCCTACAAATCCGAGTTCCTGGCCCAGCGCTATAAAGGCCGCCTCCATCCGCTCCACCACTACATCTTCGGCTTTGCCGATCAACTCGCCCGCTGGGGCTCGCTCACCCCGGCGCTGACCAACGCCATCCTCACCGGCCCCGTTACCAGCCCGCTCATCAAGCGCATCGCAGGCGTCGCGTTTGAGCGCCAGTTCCCCCGCCTGGCCGCAAAGACCTACATGCAGTCAAGACCCGCCGCCGATGAAACCACCAACGTTCCCTGCTCTTCCGTCAAGCACGATGCCCCAAGGCCCGAAGGGCAGTTGGCCCCACCGCAGGTGGTGCTCTGGCCGGACACCTGGAACAACTACTACCACCCGCAAACTCTCGCCGCCGCCGAAACGGTCCTCACCCAGGCCGGCTTCCGCGTTGAAACCCCCAAAGGCCACATCTGCTGCGGCCGCCCTCTCTACGACTTCGGCCTTCTCGGCGCCGCCCGCGCTTACCTGGCCAAGGTCCTCGACCGTATGGCCCTGCAGATCGAAGCCGGCCTCCCGTTCATCTTCCTCGAACCGAGTTGCGCCAGCGTCTTCAAGGATGAGTTACTGGAGTTTTTTCCAAACCACAAGAGAGCCCGGCTCCTCAGCCAGCAGGTCTGGCTCCTGGCCGACTGGCTGGCAGCCAAAGCCCCCGCCCAGTCACAAGAAAAGTGGCTCTCCGGCCGCCTCCAGAGCGCGCGCATTCTGCTCCACGGCCACTGCCACCACAAGGCCGTCTTCGGCGGCCCGGCCAGCGAGATTGCCCTGCTCCGTCAGGCCGGCGCCACTGTCGAACCCATCCAGGCCGGCTGCTGCGGCATGGCCGGCCCCTTTGGCTTCGAGGCCGATAGGTTTGAAATCTCCAAAACCATCGCCAACGACGGCCTGCTCCCCGCCGTCCAATCCGCCGGCCCCATGACCCTTATCGTCGCCGACGGCTTCAGTTGCCGCGAACAAATTTCCCAACTATCCGGCCGCCAGGCCCTCCACTTCGCCGAAGTCCTGGCCCATAGCTGCGGCTGCGGAAGATGAGCGGAGCACAGTCCGGTTCTTCCCGGGCCTCGCCGCGCATACCGGTCCGCGAGAAGCGCGCCAGGGTGTACGATAACCTAGACCCCGAGCGGCGGCGTTGCAACCCCTTCTGCGCATCCGCATCCAACTGCGTTGGAGTTGTCGCTGAGTCACACTCCGGCTGGGAGTGTGCGTAGATCTTCACGCCCGGTCCGGCAACTGGCCTGCAATTTGCGGTATATCGGGTAATTTTGATACGCTCAGGCAGTCTCGGGGCTGAGCAAAAGGAGAGATTTCGTCATGGCAGAAGAAAATAAGTCATACGGTGTGGCATGGTTTCTGGCTGGGTTGGGCGTGGGCGCTCTGATCGGGATTCTCTATGCGCCGAAGAGCGGTCGCGAGACCCGTCAAGACCTTCTTAACGGCGCCCGCGAGGGTTCGGAATACCTGCGTAACCGCACCCAGCAGGCCGCCGAAGAGGTGAGCGCCCTGGTGGACAGAAGCAAGGAGCAGGTGAGCGAATACGTGGAGCGCGGCCGCGAGGCCGTGGATCGCGGACGGGCGCAGTGGGAAGAGTTTGTAGAGCGCGGCAAGAACATTGTCGCCGAACAGACCAACCGGGTAACCGCTGCCGTTGAAGCGGGCCGCCAGGTCTACAAGACAACCACCGTCGAGCCGAGCGGCCATAAGGCCTCATCCGGCGACCAGAAGTAGGATTGTGCAGCCGTTTTTTCCCGGGCGGCACGCAAGCCCGGCCTCATCTTGTTCGATCATCCCTTCCGGAGCCAGGCGCGAGAGCGGCCGGGTGCGGCTCGTGCGCGGGTTTCGGACGGTATGCTCCTTGCCGGACCGGGAGCGCGTCGAATAAACCTGTAGCCAGTCCGCAGGCGCCCTGCGTAAGATAGCGAGATCGTATCGATGCAAATCAAACTGGACTATCAAACAATTCTCCTTGCCTTAGTCGTCTTAACCGCGCTGGCAATCCTGCTGCAGACGCTGATTCTGCTGGCAATTCTGATCTCAGTGCGCAAGACGGCCCGCGCGCTTCAGAAGGACGCCGCGGACCTGCGCGCGGCGGTGCTGCCTTTCATCCACGATTCGCGGGAGGTGTTTTCCCGCGTTGCTCCGAAGGTCGAGTCGCTCGCCACCAACTCATTGCAGCTTATCTACGGACTGCGCGCGCAGTTAGCGGAAGTGCAGTACACGACCACTGAGATCGTCGAGCGGGTGCGCATCCAAACCGAACGGCTGGACTCCATGCTCACCAGGGCTCTGGACGCTGTCGACCGCGCCGGCAGCTATATGGCCGAGGCCGTTCTCAAGCCGGTGCGGCAGGTCACGGGCGTGTTGGCATCGGTCCGGGCGATCGTTGACTCCCTGCGTTCCCCCGCTCCGGCGCCCGGGCAAACCCGCTCAGCCTCCGACCAGGACAGGCTTGTATAGCAGTGCTGGCTTGG